>Ga0182027_10004307_pt1 | contig 22117 bp, 16 predicted proteins | sample 712E1DmetaG_FD_121300 | JGI IMG/M metagenome (GOLD analysis project Ga0182027, IMG submission 121300) | Permafrost microbial communities from Stordalen Mire, Sweden - 712E1D metaG (Illumina Assembly) | ecosystem: Environmental > Terrestrial > Soil > Wetlands > Permafrost | place: Sweden... | reverse complement strand
GGTGGACTCTCCTCGGCTGGCGAGGGTTCGATCGAGAGGCGGTTCGATCCCGGCGATCCGTCGTGATACCATCCCGCTCGCGCCGACATAGCTCAGCGGTAGAGCAGTTGTTTCGTAAACAACTCGACGCTCATTTGCGGTCATTGTCGCGCTCAGAAACAACAGTCCGGGGGTTTGATAGGACCATAGACCCCCCAACATAGACCCCCCGCCGTGCTAATGTCCGGCCGTGAAGGCACGGACTCGCAACCCACGCGGCGAAGGCACGGTCTATGAGCGGGCCGACCGCCCGGGCGTCTGGGTCGCGGAGATCACCGTCGCCGGCAAGAGGAAGCGGGAGCACTGCGCCTCTGAGAAGCTGGCCAAAGCTGCTCTCGCGCGGCTGTGCCAGGGCTCCTCCTCGATGTCTGGCAAAGCCTCGTTGGGGGCTTGGCTGACGCGCTGGGTCGAAGAAGTGGCCCGGGGCAAGCGGGTGGAGGCGAAGACCGCCCAATACTACGCGGCGATCGTCCGTAACCAGTGGATGAAGCAGCCCGTGAGTCGTTCGCCGATCGGGGCGATTGAGTCCGAAGATGTAGAAGGCGCATTGGAGGATCTGCTGAACCTTGGGCTCAGCCGCCAGACTGTCATCCACGCTCGCGCTGTGCTGTCAGCCGCCTACAACGCGGCCATTAGGGCCAAGCTTGTGGTAGCAAACCCCGTCCTCTTGTCCCGAGTTCCTGGCCGTCCAACTACCCCCCATATTCGAACGCTCACGATGTCCAAGGCGGTCTATCACCAGCTCGGCAACGCCGTTGCCGACACCGACATCCGGGCTTATGTGGAGCTGATGGCAAGGACAGGTCTACGGCCAGGCGAGGCACTCGCGCTCAAGTGGAGCGATGTGCCAATCAAGGACCTGGTGATCTATGTCCGCCGCGCGCTCAAACAGGTTGGCAGCCAGTGGCAAGTCGGCCCGACCAAGACAGCCCTGAGCGCCCGCGATGTGCCTTTCCCGCCCGAGTTGGCCCCCGTCCTTCATCAACACCGCCGCCACCAAGGCAAGCCGAGACCTGAAGATTGGGTCTTCCCGTCCCCGTTCGATCCGACCAAGCCAGACAATCCCGTGCGCCTCGCCAAGATCGCCCGTGAGCTGTTCGACAGGGCTGGCTTGAACGACTGGACGCCCCGCGACCTCCGCGCCCTCCATGCCACGATGCTGCTGAGCGATGGTGTCGAAGTGACTGTTGTGAGTCGTCGCCTTGGACATTCCGATCCGACAACAACCTACCGCCACTATGCCGGTGTGGTAACAGCGGCGGACCGTCGGGCGGCAGAGGGGAATCTCTGGGATCGCGCTCGTCGTCCGAAGCCGGCAGCGGTGAATCCCGAGGATCGGGAGAGCCAAACGCCCAACACCCTCGCCGGCTGAGGAGAACTGGAGCCGCCTCAGGGATTCGAACCCTGGACCTGAGCTTTACGAAAGCCCTGCTCTACCACTGAGCTAAGGCGGCCCACGGTGGCCGACCGCGAGTCTATCAGGAAAAACCGCACAGTTTGGTGTTCGAGACCTCGGCGCGCCATGCCGCGCCGAGGTCTGCTTTGAGGCGAGGCCGAGCGCGGCGGCGGGCGGAGTGCGCAACACGACGGCCACCGCCGCCGCCCCGGTTTCTGGAACCACCTCCGCATCATGTCTGCTCGCCATCTCACCCCTTCGTCTTGACTCGTGGCATCAACGGCGGCGACGGCCAGCACTTGCGGCAGTCTTGAAAACCACCGTGAATAGGCCCGTTCCACGCTCAGGATGGTCCACGTGGGCGGCGAAAAGGGCATTTGACCCCACTTCTGACCCCACTTCTGGCGGAGCGGCGGCGTCGCTATTGTTCGACGGAGGCGGACTCGAGCGACTCCTCAACCTGGGTGAACTGGCGATCGAGCTCCTGGCGAACCTGCTCTACGACTCGAGTGGGGTGCGCCGGGGATGGTGGCTACACCTCCACTGAGACTCGGCCGCGTCAGACGACCGTCGCGCCGGTGATTGTTTGGAATCCGAGTGTCACCTGGCCCGGCGCGAGGGGTCAGCGACCCGGGGCGCGGCACCTACACGGTGCGCGAGATCGCATCTGCCCTGATGCGGGTCAGCGACGGCTTGAGCTACCGGGCCGCTGGCAGGTTCCTGCGGCACAGAGCCGGACGCAAGACTAGGCATCGGTGTCCGAGATGGATAGTTGGGTCGGTTGGATGGCGCGGGACGACATCTGTGACGGAGGGTCGGCGCGCGATTGACATCTCCCGGGGGTTCTCTCTTTGGTCTAGGAATGTCAGAATGTCATCGAGCCGCGCCGTACCCTCTGTATCCTCGGCAGCAAGAGTCCGCTTGCGCTCGGAATGGGGGTTCGGCTTCTGGGCCGACAAGTGGTGGCTTCGAGCCGAGGGGGACGATGCTCATAAACCTGATAGACATCGCCGTCGCCGACCTGCGACTCGATGGCGAGAACCCCCGCCACGATCCGACCAAAGGCGAGCAGAAGATCGTCGCCGCGCTGCTCGCAGACGGCGGGGGCAAGGGCGGGGACAAGATCGTTCAGTTGGGCACCGACATCGCGGCCCACGGGCTTAGCCCGATTGATCCCCTGATGGTCATAAAGGACGGGTCCGCCTACACCGTTCTGGAAGGCAACCGGCGATTGACGGCGGTGCGTCTTCTGACCAACCCGAAGCTCACCTCCGACCCTGGTTATGCCTCGGCGTTCAGCGCCCTTGCGAAAATGATGGCCGCGCCGATAACCCAGATCACCTGCCATGTCGTGGCCACGAGGGCCGAGGCAATCCACTGGCAGGAGTTGCGACACGGCGGGGAGGCCAAGGGCCGGGGCGTCGTGCCCTGGGACCCGCCCGCCAGGGCGCGCTTCTTCCCGGCGACGCGGGGGCAGACCGCCAACGCAGTATTGCTCGCGGATGCGCTCAAAGCGGCCTATCCGCACAACGCCGCGATGCTGGCCGATCTGAAATGGGTCATGAAGAACAACTCTTCAACCGTCGGTCGTCTACTGGGCGACAGGGGCTTCCGCAATCGGATCGGTGTCGTCTTGAAGCCGAAGTTCGCCGCTCACTATTCGAGCGCCGATCTGGAGCTGGTCTTCATGAAGATCATGGCCGACCTGAATGGCACGATAACGGTGTCGGACCTCCACAATGGAACGCAGCGAGAGAAGTATCTGGCGGACCTCGCCGCTGTCCTGCCCGACCTGGCGAAGCGCCAGGCGCACGCCAGCGCGCTCACGCCACTCCACAGCTCGCCGCCGCCTCTTCCGGCGCTTGCGCCTACCACACCTCCCCCGGCAGCGCCTACTGGCGCTGCTCCCACACCTATGCCCGCGCCTGTCCCGACCTCCCCTGGGGGAACGCCAGTTCCACTGCCGGGCAAGGCGACGCCGACGCCAGTCGGGCCGCGCCATCTCTTCGAGGGCATCCGGCTATCCAAGTTCAGCGTTCGCGTCCAGAACGTCCTAGGCGAGATCCAGCGCCTCGATGTGGACGCCTACCCGAATGCCAGCGCCGTGCTGATGCGGGTGGTCATCAACCTGGCCGTGGTCGAGGTCTTCGAGAAGAACACCTGGCCGATGACGCACCCGGCCGCAGGTCCCGGCAAGCAGCCCAAGGACAAGTCCCTCGCCGAGATGGTGCGCGAGTGTCTGACAGGTCTCGACTCATCGGGCAAGGACAAGAAGTGGACTTCGGTGCGAAATGGCCTCACCGAGCCGAACGGTATGCTCGCGACGAGCACCCTCAACGCCTGGCTTCACGACCCGCACTTCAATCCGGTGCCGTCCTACCTGCGCCCGACCGCCGCTAACTACTCGAACTTCCTGGCAGCTCTGGATACGTTGGTCTAGCTCGGGACGATGCGGCAGCCCTTTCGGCGTCTTCGATCAGCCCAATCCTTGACGGATGGGGCGATTGGCTCAGAGATCCCACTATGACCTCACCCGAAATCAGCCCGCTTCGTTATCCCGGAGGCAAGGGGAGCTTTGCCCCGTTCTTCCGTCGCCTCCTGACGGCCCAGGACGAGCCGTGTGAGGTCTTCGTCGAACCGTTCGCGGGCGGAGCTGGGGCTGCGCTTCGCCTGTTGGTTGATGGCGCGGTCGAGTCCGTGGTGCTCAATGACATGGACCCGGCGATGGCCGCCTTCTGGCGCGCCGTCGTAAACCACAACACGGACTTCGCCCGGCTGGTCGAGACGACACCGATCTCCATCGAGGCTTGGCACCGCCATCACGAGATCCATGCCCGACGGGCGACGAGCACCGACGACCTGGAGCTGGGCTTCTCGACGTTCTTCCTCAATCGGACCAATAGGTCCGGCATCGTGGGTGCTCGACCCATCGGCGGTCTGGGGCAAGGCGGGGCGTGGAAGCTCGATGCGCGATTCAACCGACAGACATTGGCTGCGCGGATTCGGACCATCGGTGCTTACAAGGACCGGATCACGGTGTGCCAGGAGGATGGCGCGGCGTTGGTCGGCCGGCTGTCGTGTCCGAAGGTCTTCATCTACGCGGACCCGCCGTATCTGGTGAAGGGTGCCGACCTCTACCTGAACGCCATGACTTGGGGAGACCACTCCGCTCTCGCTGGAGCCTTTGCGCGCGCCTCCGGGCGCTGGATGGTCACCTACGACCGTGACGACCGTGTTTCACGGCTCTACCCGACCTTCCGCCGAGCGGAGTTCTCTATTGGGCACACCGCTGGTCGCCCGCATGTCGGTCTTGAATACGCGGTCTTTGGTGATCGCCTCCAAGTCCCGAACCTCGACGGCCTGGGCCGCGACGGGGCCTTCGTCGGTTAGTTCGACAGCTAACCCCATAGCGCGCGCGAACGCGGCGATCTGACTCTTCCAACTCCTCGAGATCACTGAAACGGGCCAGCAGTGCCGCCTCGGTGACATCGGTCAGGACCGGCACTAGCAGGCGCTCGGACTCCTTGGTCTCAAGCTTGAGGACACCGCCGCCGTAGGCCCGGCCCTCGATCTCGTCGTTCGGCCGTCTGTATCGGTGCCGGTCCGCGCCTCCAGTTGGAGCATTGACCCAGCCGCGACCGCAGCGGCGGCGGCCTTCTGTCTCTCATGTCTGGTGCGATCGCCAAGTCGTTCGATGCTATGCCTCTCGCATGGATCCCCTCGGCAAGACCGGATTTGGCTTGTGCGCGATCCTCATGCCCTCAACGCGGAGGCCCGCCCTGCGGGCCGCGTTTGGGACTGTTCGAGCCCCACAGCGATGCTCAGACGGCCTGTGGGCCGTGATTACGGCTCGCCGTCGCTTCGCCCGCCGGTCTTCGAGCGGCGCAGTCCCTCAGCAATCGGCCGACTACTTCAGCGTCTCGTGTCAGCGTAGGGGCATGACGGGCGCATACTGTCCGTGCATCCGAGCACGAGCAGTGAGAGGTGGAGAATGGCCGGGCCCGTCATGGTGTGTCCGCGATGCGGCACGGTTGTCGCAGTGGGTGCCGCATGGTGCGGCAAGTGCGGGCTCCCGCGTGGGGCTTCCGCGACCCCGCCCACGGCTACTCCGCCCGCGCCTGCGGCAGCGTGGGGAACGGTCGGCGTGGGACTGACGATGCAGTGCCCCAACTGCGGGGGCTACAAGACCTTTCGGAACAAGCACAAGTTCGACGAGAACGAATACAAGTTGTTGTTCTGCGTTCTCGTCGGCTGGATCGTGTTCTACATCACGATCCCAGTCATGATCTTGTGGTACCTCAGGTTCAAGTCGAACCACAGCGTTTGTGCCCAGTGCTTGTACGGCTACAAATGCGGCCTGTGCGGCTGCCAGTGGTTCCAGCGCCCGGGCGAGATCCTGCCCGTCAACAACAATCCTGCTGCGAGGGCCTTTGGCCAGGCTAAGCTCGACGAAGAGGAGGCGCGGGCGCGAGCGGCGGCGTACTGGTACAGCCAACACCGGTGAAGGGCGTCTACGCCCCCCTCAAGCCGTCGAGGGCGAGGAGTTGGGCAGGCTAACCTTCCGAAGTTGTCGAAGCTCGGGAGGTACGCCATTCCCAGCGCGTCGAGACGACTCGAAGAACACACCGTGCTCGGATACGAAGTACACAGGGGCCCACGTACGACGGGCGTGGGAACGACACTCTAGGAAGCTCCGGCGCGAATGGGGCCTGTACTCGTCACCGGAGTTGCGGCCCCGGCCTCAGACGAAAGGCGCTTCCGTCGGCGACTTTTCGATTGAACTTGACATCGCCGAGGACTCGCCTAAATAGGCCACGACAACTTTCATTGCCGAGGCCCATTCCATGTCCGTTTCCAGCCCGATTCTCGCCCCTTCGACCGCCCTGACACCCCCCGCGATCTGGCTCCCTGAGGAATGGGAGGAGACAACGCGCACGCCGGCTAGACGGACCCTGACCATCTACGGCGGCATCGCTGAGCAGTTCCGAGTCTGGCTCGCTGACCAAGGTCTGACCCTCGCCACCGCCGCCAGGCCCGCCATCAACATGTTCCTCGCCCGCTGGCCGAAGGCCCGCAGCCGCAACCTCGCCCTGGTCGTTCTCAAGCACATCTACATCGAGGCCCAGGCCCGAGGTGTCGTTGTCAAGAACCCGGTCGCCACGCTCCGCGCAGAGAAAGTGAAGAACAAGCCGCGCGATTACTTGCGGGTGTCCGAAGTCAATGACCTGTTTCGGGCGATGGACGGCGACGACCTGCTTGCCCTCCGCGATCGCGCTCTATTCGCCGTGGCCTTCGAGACTGGGATGCGTCGAGCCGAACTGTGCGATCTCCGGGTGGGCGATCTCACGAAGGTCGGGGGCCACTGGGCGTTCTCCCACAGCACCAAGGGCAGCGACGATGCCGATGCCGTGGTGTCGCGCATCCGGCCGGCAGCCTACGAACCGGTCCGGGCCTGGCTCGACGCCTCCGGCCCGCGTCCGCCCGAAGTCCCGCTCTTTGTAGCTGTCATCAAGCGCGGCCAGGCCAGTCGGCACGAAGAGGTTGTCTACTCGATCCCCGACCCTCTGCGTCCGCTGAGCCACGGGGCCATTGCGGATCGCCTCCGCGTCCAGATGCGTCGGGCCGGCCAGTCAGCCACCCGCCACCTGAGCGCCCACTCGATCAGGCGCTCGCTCATCAGCAACGCCCTGGAGAACGGCGCGCCGCTCTACACCGTCCAGCGATCGGTTCATCACGCCAACCCGATGACGACCGAGGGCTACGACGCCAACCGAATGGCGATCCAGAGCACGGCGGCCGATTACCTGCCCTACGACTTCGGCGACAAGGCTGGCGAGCGGGAGCAGTGATGACTGTTGTTGCCCGATGCCCAGATCCGCCAATGCTGACGGGGTGTCAGCATTCGGCCGGTCGGCCGCTCACAACGGTGTCGCGGACTTCACCTCGCCGTGCTGGCGACTTCCTCGTTCCATCTCCACCCGGCGCGCGTACTCGGCCTGGGCCCGCTCGATGGCGGCCGGCTCGGCGCACAGCTCACAGATGTCGCTCGGACCCCAGCCGCAGCGCAGGCCGCGATAGTCGTCCCTGTTCGCCATGCCGGCAATCGCGCAGCCGCGCCCGCTCGGGTCGTGCTCGGGCACGGCGGTCTCGGTGGTCATGGCCTAGTAGTCCTCCGGGAGCATCAGCGTCAGGCCGGCCCCGTCAACCACGCCCAACACCGCCACGGTGCCATGGCCTTTGAGGATCACGCGTATGTTCGTGCGCATCCTGTCCCCTTGGTCGCCGCGACTGAAGGCCAGGCGCGCCATGTTCACCAAGTCGGCCATCCGGCCCATCAGGTCTTGGGTCCCTTCCATCCCGGCAGGGACTTTGACCATCTCGAACAGGGCGCGGCTCAGGTAGATCGGCGCTCGGCTCAACTCCGCTGGCACCCGTACCAGTGAGCCGTCCTGCACTGCCTGCTCGGCGGTGTAGGCGTAGATCGGCTCTCCGAAGACCTCGGCGACTTCTCCCGCCTGTTGATCGTCAGCGTGCAACCCGCTCATGCTTGGCTCCTCCCCCTTCGTCAGTCGCGCGCTTGAGCACGCCCTTTGATCTCGCCGACGCGCTCCCCGATGAGTTCGTTGATAGAGATTCCTCTTCATCCCTTTGGGCCTCCGTGAGCCCCCTGCGGGGGCGATGGAGGAGTGTCGTCGAGACGGCCTGCCTGTCAAGTTCTTTGGTGCGGGATGCCACGGTGATTCTTGCCGGGTTTCGCCCTGAGTCCTTCGCTCGACCCTACTGCGGTCCATAGGCAGCCTGGGGCTCCGGTGAAGGGGCCTTGGGTGCGGACGGGTTCGCGGTGATCGAGTAGGTCATGAACCCAGAATCTCATTCACCTGCCGGTTGGCGCAACAGCGATTTGTGTCGGAGGACAGCGGAGGACTGGCCAAGAGGACCCCATGCGCGCGCGTGAGGCACGGGGTTCCCGCAGGTCGGGAACTCGGTCCCGTGCCTACCGGGAACCCGCTCGGGAACCCCCAGGGGCTCTTTCTGCGGCCCGAGTCGCGAGTCGGGAGACCGCATCTCGTGCCAGCGGTTGCCAGCGCCGGGATGCAGTGGCGAAGCTCTGGCAACGGGAGCGATTGACCACCCAAACGAGGCGAATCAAGTCTGCTTCTTCGGTAAGCCCCAGGTCCCCAGCGAGATCAGCCAACGCTTCTGCGTCGGCAACTGGAGCCAAGCCGGCGGCGACCACATGGTCGAGCCGACGGGCGCTCGTCTGCCGCCACATGGGCAGCGGCTTGCCGGCGGTCGCAGCCAGGGTCAGGAAAGCCCACGAGTTGAGCGCCCGTCCAGCCGTCGCGCGGCAACCGTCAGGCGCACAGGTCAGCAGCGCCTTGAACGACCGATTGTCGAGCGGCTCGGGCGTAATGAAGCGATCCATTGAGTTGTCCCTCCCCTCAGTTGAATAGCTCGGCCAACTGCTCGGCTTCGACCTTGTTTCGGTCGATCGCGGCGGCGGGCGTCCTGGTCTCGACGGGCGTGGCGGGAGAGACAACCAGGACCGAACCTGTCGCGGAGCGGAGCCCAAGACCTGTCCAGATCATTCGTCCCGTGCTGCCATCGCGGACCCGCTCGAGGTCGGGGTTGTCGCCCAGACGTTGGCCGAAGCGGACCTGAGACATCTGGTGCTCGCCGGCCTGTTCGGCCCAATCGCGGTAGTCCTTGTACAGATCGCCAGCACCCGTTCGATAGGTCGGCCCTACTACGCAACGCTCCGCGAAGAAGGCCGCCAGGCTGTCCATCTCCGCCCGGTATGCGTCAATCGCGGCCCGGACCTTCTCCGGTGGCATCAGGCCATCCCGATGCCAGGCGACCGCGCCGGCGACGATCCAGGCGAGGATGCCCGGCAGCTCTGCGAGCAGCTTCTCCTTGAGATCCTTGTCCTGCTCCTCCGGCGGGATGGCGACGGTCCAGGGAATCAGGTGGATGCGCCGCCAGATGCCGTTGTCGGTGCCCCTGATTTGCGGCTTGTGGTTCGTTGCTAGGAAGAGCTTGAAGGTGGGCTGGAAGCTGATTGGCTTGGCGTGAAGGTCGCGCGCGGTGATGGTGTCGCCGCCGGTCAGCGACTTCACCCGCCCTTCGTCGAGCTTGCCGAACTCGTCGGTTTCAACGGCGATGACCATGCGAGATCCGACCAGAGCGATGATCTGGGGGTCCGGAGAGCCGCCGCTCTCAGGCCGTGCGCCGGCCATGATGGTGGCCCCTTTGGTGGAGACCGCGTACTCGCCCAGCGCGGCCTTGACTACCTCGAGGAACGTGCTCTTGCCGTTGGCTCCTCCACCCCAGAGGATGAAAGCGACCTGTTCGCGGATGCTCGCAGTAGCCGCGTAGCCGATAACCCGCTGGAGATAGCCAATCATCTCTTCGTCGCCAGCCATTGCCGTGTGAAGGAAGGCCATCCACCTGGGGCAGCCAGCGCGAGGGTCAGAGGCCACTGGCGAGATCTTGGTCAGCAGGTCCTTCGGGTCGTGGGCGCGGGTGTGCCCTGTGCGAAGGTCGAGAGTGCCCCTGAGAGTGTTGAAGAGAAAGGGCTGGCGATCCAGCTCCTCGATCCGCACCGGCACCTCTGAAGCCGCGAAGGCGATCATCTCCAGAATCCGGTAGCGCGACTGGCTTCCTCCCGCCCAATCAGCCCTAGCCTTTTGACGCTTGGCGTCGGAAATGAGGGCCGCTTCGTAGTAGATGAACCGAACGGCGGCCCCGGCAAGTCGCTCGATCCGGGCCACCCGGTCCTCGGCCCATCGGCGCTCGTCCCAGATGAACCACGACTTCTTGTCGTAGCAGTAGCGGATCACGTCACCGAACCGGGCCACCAGGCGTTCTCCGTTGCCCATCCCGGTGAGCTGGCACCGCTCCTTGGCCTTGTCACGCAGCCCTGGATCGGCGTCCTCATCCTCGAATACCATCCCCTGCTCAGGCGGTCCCTGGCCGTCAGTGACCGGGGCGGGAGCTTGGAGGTCCGACGAGCGGAGCACCCGCCGGTGGGAGGGAATCTGGACCGGCACGTCCCTGCCTAAGAGCGGATCAGACAACCAGTCGTCGTCTGCCGTCTCGGCTGCGTGTTTAGGTCGGGTGATGGCGGTCTTAGCGTCGTTGGTCACTTCTTGGGTCTCCGTCCGTAGTGCCCGGCTCATTCGGTCGGGCGAGCTGGCGGACTTTCGGCGGGGGCCCGTTCTTGTCAAGTTTCGACACGAAATGATTCAAATCGTGGGTCCGGCTGAAGGACCTGAACAACCTGAACCGAGTTACGGGTATTCCGTCTCATTAGGTGCGAGAAGAGCAATCAACCCGCAGAACGGTTCAGGTCCTTCAGATGGTTCAGACAGCGACGGCTCCAATGGACCATCGCCCTGCCTAGAGGCCGGCAGCTTCCACTGCGGCAGTCAGTCTTTCGAGGAACTCGTCGTCGAACAGTCCCGGATACAGGTTCCAGGCGCGGTAGTGGGCGGTGTCAATCTCGGGCGGACGATCCGGGTAGCCGCTTGCTGATAGCAGGACCCGATTGCGCGCCCACTCCCGGAATCCCTGATCCGAGATGGCAATCTCGAACCGTTCGCGCCGGCCCGTCCAGGGATTCTTCGTGGTTACCCAGTGCTTCTGCCTGGGCTGGCGCTTCCGCGATGCTGCCGTTTCCATGGTTCCGAACTCCCTTTCTGTCGGTGCGCCAGCTCACTTGGCTGGCGGCCGGGGAAAGCTCGTCGGATTCATGGTCACGTCAAGAGGAAACTCGCGTCATCTGTTGCGGCACCGCACCAGGTGTCAGAAGCGGGGTGTTGGTGCGCTCGGTCAGAGCCCGAGGCGGGCGCGGGCAATCTGGGCATTGCCCTCGTCCTGCTCGATCAGTAGGTAGTCCACACCCTCCAGGGTGGCGGCGACCCCCGTCGAACCGGACCCGGCGAACGGATCAAGCAGTAGCCCGCCCCTCGGCGCAACCAGTCGCACGAGGTGGCGCATGAGCTCGAGGGGCTTGACTGCGATGTGGTTGTTCTCGACCGGCTGAGATCCCGGGACGCCAGAGTCACGGTCGCGCTGGCTGGCCTTGGGGATGAGAAAGAAGCGCGACTTCCCGCCCCCGTCCATCTTCTGGAACAGGAACCGCCGTTCTGGCTTGTCGGCCCAGAAGCCCTTGGTCCGTTTGGCCGGGCGACTGCCGGCAGCCTTGCTCTGACCGCCACCGACCACTTCGTCGGGGAAGTCGCCATCGAACACGGGGTCTGACAGAACGACGTTGGCGGGGTAGCGGCCGAGCTGGTCCGCTGCCCATACGCCTGAACCGTTCCCGCCCGACCGTCTCTTGGCCCGCTCGTCACCAAAGTTGGCGGTCCGATGGCCAGCCTTCGGCAAGTCCTCGTCAGCGCAGGCGACGCGCGTCCCGTCGATGTCCAGACCGCCGGTGCCCCACCGAAGGACGTTGAGGGCAAGCGCCCCTTCCGGTGCCTTACGTGCCAGCCACCAGATCTCGTGGGCAGGCTTCAGGGCCGTCCCGTAGCCCTCCCATGCTCGAGCGGCATCGGTGGCGGGAGAGGTGAGGTGGTCGACCTTGCCAACGAAGCCGCTCTTGTAGAGAGTGTTGTCCTGGGTGCAGTTGGGTCGGCAGTTCGGATTGACACCGACAATCTCGCGTTCCGCGCCGGCTCGCCGATCGAGTTCCTTTGACACGTCAAGTGACTTCGGGAACCCCTGGGCAAACACGTGGAGCACGCTGTCGCGGATCTCGAATCCAGCGTCCTCGAGCGCCAAGGCGGTCCAATGGCTGGTCCGAGGGAGCGCCCAGACGAGACCGTGCGCGCCCGGTTTCAGGACTCGATAGCACTCCCGAGCGACGTCGGTCATCCAGGCGACCCACGCATCGCGGCCACCACGGTCGCTGTCCCACTCTGCTCCCATCAGGGAGATCGCGGCGGGCGGGTCGGTTACGAGCGCATCGACGCAGGCGTCCGGCAGCGAACGCAAGACCTCGAGGCAGTCCCCTTCAAAGAGGACATTCCTCGGCACTGCGCCGTTTGGAGCCGGGGCAGGCGTAAACGCCAGACCGCTATGACCCGCGTTTGGTGTGATGCGGGATGCGAGCGCGAAGAGCCCCGCCTCGGTCACCTCACCGCCGAATGCCCGGGTCTCATTGAGCCAGCGAGTGAAGCGACCCTCGGGCACTGCGGCCAGCCGTTGCCACCGCGATGACCGCTGTTGGTCGATGCCCAGATCTGCTAATGCTGACGGGCTGTCAGCATTTGGCCGTCCAGCATGGAGACTGCCCTTCCGGCGGAGGTCGCCGAGCATCCGTCCGGCTTTCCGTTCCGCTTCGAGCTTGAGGGTGGCCCAGTCGTTCTGAGCCTCGTGAGATGCCTTCGCCTTGCGGGCCGCAACGCGGACAACCTCGAGCCGGTCGACCAGCGACGCTACCGAGGCGACATCACTAGCGTTGTCCAGCGCCAGCCTGGCAGCGCCGATCGAGATCGGGGCGACCGAACGTTCGGTTGGAACTAGCTCATTCACAGAGCGGATGCTGACCGTGAGGCGCTCGGTCAGCCATGGGCTGAAAGGGGGGCCACGGTCCTACGACCTCGTTGGTTTGACTCGCACCGCCCCAAAGCGAGCCTCGCCCGCCTCGCAGGCGTTCGGACCCGGTTGGGCCGCCTCCGATGTCGCTATGCTGGCGGGACCATCGAGAGCAGGGGGCCGTCACTTGGACCAGCCGCAACTGAACTGGATCGCGATCTACATCTGGGGCATCGCAGACGACGTTCTCCGCGACCTCTATGTGCGGGGCAAGTACCGCGATGTGATCCTGCCAATGACAGTGCTGCGTCGACTAGACTCGCTGCTCGAGCCGACGAAGCCGGCGGTGCTCTCCATGAAGGCGACGCTCGACCAGGCCGGCATCGTCAACCAGGACCAGGCGCTACGCCAAGCCGCTGGTCAGGCGTTCTACAACACCTCCAAGTTCACGATGCGCGACCTGCGGGCTCGTGCCAGCCAAGCGCAGCTCAAAGCCGACTTCGAGGCGTACCTCGATGGCTTCTCGGCGAATGTCCAGGACATCCTCGAGAAGTTCGAGTTCCGTAACCAGATCCCGCGTCTCTCCAAGGCAGACGCGCTCGGAACCCTTATCGAGAAGCTAGTCTCGCCGGACCTCAACCTGAGCCCCAATCCGGTCTTCAACGGCGATGGTTCCCTGAAGCACCCCGGCCTCGACAACCACGCCATGGGCACGATCTTCGAGGAGCTGGTCCGCCGCTTCAACGAGGAGAACAACGAAGAAGCTGGGGAGCACTGGACGCCTCGCGACGCCGTGCGACTCATGGCGAAGCTGATCTTCCTGCCCATCGCCGATCAGATCGAGTCGGGCACCTACCTCCTCTACGATGGTGCGTGTGGGACCGGCGGGATGCTCACCGTCGGTGAGGAGACTCTCAAGCAGCTCGCCGAGGAGCGCGGCAAGCAAGTCGCCACGCACCTCTACGGCCAGGAGATCAACTCCGAGACCTACGCCATCGCAAAGGCGGACCTCCTGCTCAAGGGCGAGGGCGAAGCGGCGGACAACATCATCGGCGGCCCCGAGTACTCGACCCTATCCAACGACGCCTTCCCGTCCCGCGAGTTCGACTTCATGATGTCGAACCCGCCGTACGGCAAGAGCTGGAAGAGCGACCTCGAGCGGATGGGCGGCAAGGACGGGATCAGGGATCCACGGTTCCTGATCGAGCATGGCGGCGATCCAGACTACTCGCTGCTCACTCGCTCAAGTGACGGCCAGCTCCTCTTCCTGGCCAACATGCTCAGCAAGATGAAGCACGAAGCCAAGCTTGGCAGCCGTATCGCAGAGGTGCACAACGGCAGCTCGCTCTTCACCGGCGACGCGGGCCAGGGCGAGAGCAACATCCGCCGCTGGATCCTCGAAAACGACTGGCTCGAAGCTATCGTCGCCCTGCCGCTGAACATGTTCTACAACACTGGCATCGCGACCTACATCTGGGTCCTGACCAACCGCAAGCCCGAGCACCGGCGGGGCAAGGTCCAGCTCATCGACGCCACGAAGTGGTTCAAGCCACGGCGGAAGAACCTGGGCAGCAAGAACTGCGAACTGTCGGACGAGGACATCTCTCGTATCTGCGACACCTTCCTCGCCTTCGAGGCGACCGAGCAGTCGAAGATCTTCCCCAACGCGGCTTTCGGCTACTCGAAGGTGACCGTCGAGAGGCCCCTGCGGCTCAGAGGCATCGACCCCCGCCGCTCCTACAGCCCTGCAGAGATCAGGACGCTCAGGGAAACAGCCGAGCGCGACGAGGCCGCGCCAGCCGTCATCAAGAAGCTCTACCGGCCAGGCAGAATCAATGCGGACCCGATGCACGGCCTGTTCGAGGTGACGATCGACGGTAAGCGTTGCGTGGTTGAGTACGAGCCCGACAGCGATCTGCGCGACACCGAGCAAGTGCCCCTGCTGGAGGAGGGCGGCGTCGATACCTTCCTGCGTCGCGAGGTGCTTCCCTACGCCGCCGACGCTTGGTATGACCCGGCCAGTGTCAAGATCGGCTACGAGATCAGCTTCACCCGCTACTTCTACAAGCCGCAACCACTGCGCACACTCGCCGAGATTCGCGCTGAAATCCTGGCTCTGGAGAAGGAGACCGAAGGGCTGCTTGGCGAGATCATTGGGAGCGAGAACTAGGCATGTCCACGCAGCGTTACTCCGTCACCCCGCACCCGATTGAGACTCTGCTCACTTGGGTGAAATCCGGCGAGATCGCGATACCCGAGATCCAGCGCCCCTTCGTCTGGGAGGCGACCAAGGTCCGCAACCTTCTGGACTCGCTCTTCCAGGGGTATCCCATCGGCTACCTGATCGCCTGGCGCAACCCGACGGTGAAGCTAAAGGACGGCACGCCATCAGCGGGCAAGCGCATCCTGATCGACGGCCAGCAGCGCGTGACGGCGCTCATGGCCGCCCTGCTCGGCCGCGAGGTGCTTACCAAGGAATATGAGACGGTTCGAATCAAGATCGCCTTCCACCCGGTGGAGGAGCGGTTCGAGGTGTCGAACCCCGCGATCCAGAAGGACAAGACCTGGATACCTGACATCGCGGATCTGTTCGCCCCGGACGCGAGCTTGCTGACAACGACGAACGCCTACGCGGCGGCGAACCCGGGGGCTGATGTCGTCGCGGTTCACCGCACCCTTGAGAAGCTCAAGGCGATCGTTCACAACCATGTCGGGGTCATCGATCTGGCCGAAGACCTCGACATCGAGACAGTTACCGAGATCTTCATTCGCGTCAACTCTGCCGGGGCGGAGCTATCACAGGCCGACTTCGCGATGTCGAAGATCGCCGCCAATGAGGACTACGGCGGCAATGTCTTGCGCAAGGCCATCGACTACTTCTGCCACCTCGCCGTCGCGCCCGAGTTCCTAGCCCAGATCGAGAAGGTCGATCACGCGTTCGCCACCTCCGAGTTCCTTCCGAAGATGAGGTGGCTAAACGGCGTCAACGACGACATCTACGACCCTGCCTACACAGACATGCTGCGCGTTGCGTTCACTTCGGAGTTTGGCCGAGGCAAGCTCGGTGATCTGGTGGCGCTGCTCTCCGGTCGCAACTTCGAGACGAAGCAATACGAGGAGGTAATCGCGGAGGAGTCGTTTGGACGGCTCAAGCGCGGCATTCTCCAGTTCATGAGTCAGACCCACTTCGAGCGATTCACGATGATCCTTCGCTCGGCTGGGTTCGTTTCCAGCGACCTGATCGGAGGCCAGAACGCCGTCAACTTCGCCTACATCCTGTACTTGAGGGGCCGCGCCGAGAACCTGGATGCCGCAGACCTGGAACGGCTCGTACGGCGCTGGTACGCCATGTCGGTGATGCGAGGGCGCTATACAGGTAGCCCGGAGACGGCATTTGACCTGGACATCCGGCAGGTCGAGGCACGCGGGCTCGTGGCGTACGCCGACGCGGTGTTCGAGTCCGAGTTGCCGGCGAGCTACTGGACTGGAATGCTGCCGCAGCTCATGGACAGCTCATCATCGATCAGCCCCTACTTCCTGGCCTACAAGGCGGCGCAGGCGAAGCTCGGCGACAAGGGCTTTCTCTCGCGCGACATTACCGTCACCGACCTGCTGCTGAACCGGACCGATGCGCACCATGTCTACCCGCGCAACCATCTGAAGAAGCAAGGGCTCCTTCGCGGTCGCTACAACCAGATCGCCAACTTCGTGCTCGCCCAGAGCGAGATCAACATCGCCATTGGCGACCGTGCCCCTGAGATCTACTTTCGCGAGCTGGCCGAGCAGTGCGCCGGCGGACCAAGGAAGTACGGTGGCATCACGGACCTGGACGACATGCGGGCGAACCTGCGCATGAACTGCCTGCCCGAGTCGCTCCTCGATGGCAAGATCCCGGGCTACAGCGACTTCCTGGAGCAGCGCCGGGCACTGATGGCCCAGAAGATCAAGGCTTGGTTCGAGACTCTCTGATGGGCACCGACCTGTCCCCATACCCGGAGTATCGAGACTCCGGTGTGCCGTGGCTTGGGGATGTGCCAACGCCTTGGAGCGTGCGAAAGCTGAAGTATGCCGTCAGGTTCTCGGGAGGTGGCACACCTTCGAAAGCCCAACCCTCGTATTGGGACGGCGACATCCCTTGGGTGTCTCCCAAGGACATGCGCGGCATTGTGCTCACCGATACGCGGGACCACATCACCAGCGAGGCCGTCTCAGCTAGCGCGACGAGCATTGTCCAACCTGGGGCCGTGCTGCTCGTGGTGAGGTCCGGGATCTTGAGGCGGACGCTGCCTGTCGCCATCAACCTGGTCCCCGTGGCCCTCAATCAAGACATGAAAGCACTCCGTCCAAGGGAGGGCCTTCTCGGCCCGTATCTGCGAGCCGTGATCGAAGGCAACGAAGTTGCGCTGGCAGCCGAGTGGACCAAGCAAGGGGCGACTGTTGAGAGCGTCGAGCACGAGTTCCTGGCGAACTCGCGGGTTCCTTTGCCGCCCCTTGGCGATCAGATTGCCATCGTCCGCTTCCTCTCCTACACCGACCGACGCATCCGGCGCTATGTTCGAGCCAGGCAAGAGCTGATTTCGCTGCTGGAAGAGCAGAAGCGGGCCATCACCCACCACGCCGTGAGTCGCGGCCTTGACCCCAGCGTCCGCCTAAGGCTCTCCGGGGTTTCGTGGCTGGGTGACATTCCGCAGCATTGGGAAGTCGAGCGTGTCCAGGTTCGCTATGCGGAGGCCGACGAACGCTCCGCCACCGGGGCTGAAGAGCTGCTATCTGTATCCCACCTGACCGGGGTGACGCCCAGGTCCGAGAAGAACATCACGATGTTCATGGCCGAGTCGTACGCAGGTCACAAGCTTTGTCGAGAGGGTGATGTCGTCGTCAACACGATGTGGGCCTGGATGGGGGCCCTTGGCGAAGCCCGACAGGCAGGCATCGTGAGCCCCGCGTACGCAGTCTACAGACCGAGGAAGTCGGGATACTTCGAACCCGGTTTCGTCGAGTGCCTCCTGCGAACGGAGCCGTATGTGGCCGAGTTCGTTCGTCGCTCAACTGGCATACAGTCGTCTCGTCTCCGACTGTACCCAGAGCAGTTCCTAAGGATTCCGCTATTGAGGCCGCCACTTCAGGAGCAAACGGCGATCTTGAAGGCGATCAGCGAGGCGACCGCCGAACTTGAGAGGGCGTCGAGAATCGCCCAACGCGAGATCACCCTCGTCCGGGCCTACCGCACGCGGTTGGTCTCAGATGTGGTCACCGGCAAGCTCGATGTGCGCGAGGCCGCCGAACGCCTCCCGGCCGAGTCCGCCGAGGTCGAGCCTCTCGAAGAGACCGACGCCATGCCCGACCTTGACGACGGCGTAATCGACGAACCGGATGATGTCGTCGAGGAGACCGAAGCATGAGTACCGACACAAGCGAGAAGGGCCTTGAGAGCCTCATCGTCGCGTGGATGACGGGCCAGACTGACGGATCTCAGGTCGCTCGTGGTACGGGCGAGCCGCCGGCGGCCTATGGCGGCGGCTGGATCCTAGGCGATACCCGGGACTACCACCGCGAGTCGGCTGTGGACCTGACCCAGCTAACCGCCTTCCTGAGGACCACACAGCCAGACTCGGCCGAGGCCCTGGATCTCGATCAGGACAGCCCGACGCGCCGCAAGTTCCTCGACCGGCTACAGGGCGAAGTGTCCAAGCGCGGCGTCATCGATGTTCTTCGCAAAGGCGTCAAGCACGGCCCATACGATCTCGATCTCTTCTACGGCACGCCATCGCCGGGCAACTCGCTCGCGGCAGAGCGGTACGCCCAGAATCGGTTCAGCATCACCAGGCAGCTTCGCTACAGCCGCGACGAGACTCAGCTTGCCCTGGACCTCGCTCTGTTCATCAACGGTCTCCCGATCGCCACCTTCGAGCTGAAGAACAGTCTCACGAAGCAGACCGTCGCCGATGCCGTCGAGCAGTACCAGCGCGACCGCGATCCTCGCGAGCGGCTCTTCGAGTTCGGCAGGTGCATCGTCCACTTCGCGGTCGATGACCAAGAAGTGCAGATGTGTACCCAACTCAAGGGCAAGGACTCGTGGTTCCTGCCCTTCAATCTTGGCTGGAACGACGGTGCCGGCAACCCGCCGAACCCAAGCGGCCTCAAGACGGACTACCTCTGGAGGCGAATCCTCACGCGCGAAGGATTGACCGACATCCTTGAGAACTACGCCCAAGTCGTCGAGGAGAAGAACCAGCGGACGGGGGTGAAGAAGACCGTCCAGATCTTCCCGCGCTACCACCAGCTCGATGTGGTTCGCCGGCTCCTGGCCGATGCGAAGGCGAACGGAGTGGGCAGGCGTTGTCTGATCCAGCACTCAGCGGGTAGCGGCAAGTCCAACTCCATCGCCTGGCTCGCCCACCAGATGATCGGCTTGCGTCGGCGAGACGCGCCCGTCTTCGACTCGATAATCGTGGTCACCGATCGCAAGCTCTTGGACAAGCAGATCCGGGACACAATCAAGCAGTTCGCCCAGGTGGGTGCCACGGTGGGTCATGCCGTGGATTCCGGAGACCTTCGCAGGTTCATCGAGGACGGCAAGAAGATCGTCATCACGACCGTCCAGAAGTTCCCGTTCATTCTCGACGAGATTGGCAACGAGCAGCGCGGCCGAAGCTTCGCGATCATCATCGACGAGGCTCACTCAAGCCAGGGTGGTAAGACCTCGGCGGCGGTCTCAAGGGCTTTGTCGGCGGCCGGTGCCGAGGAGGACGACGAGACCTTCGAGGACAGGATCAACAGACTGATTCTGTCGCGCAAGCTCCTCCCGAACGCCAGCTACTTCGCCTTCACCGCCACCCCCAAGAACAAGACCCTCGAGATCTTCGGCGAGCCGTTCGAGGCCGATGGGGTCGTCAAGCACCGGCCGTTCCACAGCTACTCGATGAAACAGGCTATCCAGGAGGGCTTCATCCTCGATGTCCTGAAGAGCTACACGCCGGTCGCGAGCTACTACCGACTTACCAAGAAGATCGAAGGCGACCCTGAGTTCGATGTTAGGCGAGCTCAAAAGAAGCTCCGCCGCTATGTCGAGAGCAACGATCACGCGATCCGCCTGAAAGCCGAGATCATGGTCGACCACTTCCTGGACCAGGTGATCGCGCTAGGCAAGATCGGCGGCGAAGCGCGAGCGATGGTGGTCACAAGCGGTATCGAGCGCGCCATCCAGTACTTCCACGCGATCAGCGACTACCTGGTCGAGCGCAAGAGCCCCTACCGCGCCATCGTCGCGTTCTCCGGCGAGCACGAGTATGGCGGCGTCCAAGTGACTGAGGAGTCGCTGAACGAGTTCGCCAGCCGGTTCATCTCCGATCGCATCATCGAGCACCCCTATCGCTTCCTCATCTGCGCCGACAAGTTCCAGACAGGCTACGACGAGCCGCTGCTCCACACCATGTATGTGGACAAGGTGCTATCGGGCATCAAGGCGGTACAGACCCTCTCGCGTCTCAATCGAGCGCATCCGAAGAAGCACGATGTCTTCGTGCTGGATTTCATGAACGACTCCGCGACGATCGAAGCGGCTTTCTCCGACTACTACCGCACGACGATCCTCTCGGACGAGACGGACCCGAACAAGCTGCACGATCTCAAGGCCACGCTCGACGGTCGCCAGGTCTACACCGAGGTGGATGTTCAGGGCTTCGTGGAGCTCTACCTACGCGGTGCCGATCGCGACCAACTCGACCCGATCCTCGATGCCTGCGTTGCCACCTACAAGGAGCAGCTCGACGAGGACGGGCAGGTCGATTTCAAGGGTTCGGCCAAGGCGTTCACCCGCTCGTACGACTTCCTTGCCTCGATCCTGCCGTACGCGAACCCCGACTGGGAGAAGCTCTCGATATTCCTCAACTTCCTCGTGCCCAAGCTGCCAGCGCCGATAGACGAGGACCTGTCGAAGGGCGTCCTCGAGTCGATCGACATGGACAGCTACCGAGTCGAGAAGCAGGCGATGGTCAAGTTCCTCCTCCCCGACGATGACGCGGAGATCGAACCGGTTTCGACAGCGGGCGGAGGAGGCGTGTCGGAGGTCGAACTGGACCGCCTCTCGAACATCATCGCAGCCTTCAACGGCCAGTTCGGCAACATCGCCTGGACTGATGCCGACCGTATCCACACCATGATTACCGAGGAGATCCCGGCGCGTGTCGCGGCGGACGCGGCCTACCAGAACGCGGTGGCCAACTCCGACAGGCAGAACGCCCGCATCGAGCACGACAAGGCGCTAGGCCGTGTGATGACCGCGCTGCTGAAGGACGACACGGAGCTGTTCAAGCAGTTCAGCGACAACGAGTCGTTCCGGCGCTGGCTGGCGGATACGGTCTTCGGCCTGACCTACGCCGGGTAGCTGGACGACCTGGCAGCCAGGGGAACCTATTCCGTTGACAACTGCCAGGGACGGGCGTGATGCGCTCCATTTGGCGTGCGCACACAGTCAACTGGGAATGCCAGTCTGAAGTGTGCCGGCCGATTGTGCGATTGCCCCAGGTGGTCTCTTCCGAGCCGCACCACGCGTCGCAAATCGCGCATGATCGAACGACTCGACCTGCTCTGGCGGTTGCGGGTGCGGGCCAACTACCAGGAGAGCGACTCGTTCCTGTCGGGCCTGGCGACGCCGGACGAGGCGGCGGACTTCCACGCGGTGTTCTGCGACATCGTGGCCGCCACCCTGCTCACCGTAGAGATCTACGTCGCCCACCGGGTCGGCAAGCCCGCCCTGCTCCGGGTGGCCGAAGCTGTCCCGATCCCGCCGAGCCTCGGTGTCCGCTCGGTCCTGACGCGCAAGAATCTCTGGTAGCGCGGCGAGCGGCAATCAACGGTCTGGTCCTGGAGTGCCTCTACAAGCCGTCGGGGCTACCCGCGACAGAACCCTGGCTTGCCCTACCCCTTGCGCCGCCCGTAGCGGACGATCCGCTCCCGTTGGAGCCGACCGAACTCGCGGACCTCCGCCTCAGTCAGCCCGGCAGCTTCGATCAGGTTCAGGAGGTTGCGGTTGAGATCGGCCTCGCTCCCGATCATGTCGTTGGCCCCGACCTCGCCCTCTTGCTGAGCCAGAACGAAGCCATCGGAGGTAACCACAAGCTCGCTGATCGCCGGATCGGT
>Ga0182027_10004306_pt1 | contig 22128 bp, 22 predicted proteins | sample 712E1DmetaG_FD_121300 | JGI IMG/M metagenome (GOLD analysis project Ga0182027, IMG submission 121300) | Permafrost microbial communities from Stordalen Mire, Sweden - 712E1D metaG (Illumina Assembly) | ecosystem: Environmental > Terrestrial > Soil > Wetlands > Permafrost | place: Sweden... | reverse complement strand
TTTTAGTTATAATGTACAGATTATGGCAGCACAATGTTTTAATTGCGGAAAAGGAATTATGTACGGACATAATGTTTCGCATGCAAAAAATAGAACCAGAAAAATCTTTAAACCAAACTTGCATCCGGCCAGAATTATGATTAACGGTATGGCAAAAAAAGTTAAACTTTGCACAAAGTGCCAGAGAATATTAAAACAGTCAGTGCACGTAGAAATTGAACCTCAAGTAGTCCCGGCAGTAGCTTAAACCTCTTTTTGTAAGAAGTTAATTAAAATCGGATCAGCTTTTGGATAACCGTTTAAAAAATCACGATAAGGCATTTCGTTGCCGCCTTCGACCTGAACTTTTTTATTGGGTAAGAATTTGATTACTTTTTGTTCGTTTTTTTCATTGACAATTGCTTTGCTCCAAACTCCCGGCCAGGGATAATAAGCCCTGACCATTCTTTCAAAAAAATCTCGGCCGCTAAAAATGCTTTGCAAGTCATAATAACCGTCATCGCGGGTTAAAGGCTTTGTAAAACTGGCGTGTTCGTGATTTTGCGGAATAAACAGCACTTTTGAATTTTCGTATTTGTTTAATACTTTCATAAGCAGGTCGGTTCCTATCATAAACAGTCTTTCGTACAGTGTTTTGGCGGTGTCGCTGGATTTAATTTCTTCCTCGATTTGGGCGATAACCGGTCCATGATCCAAATATTTGTCCAATTTAATAATCGTTACTCCAGTCGTCCGGTCGCCGTTTAAGATGGCGCTTTGTACGGGTGTCGGTCCGCGGTATTTGGGCAAAAGGGATGGATGAATATTAATGATGCCGTATTCAAACGAACTCATGGTTTGATCGGGAATCAGTAAGCCAAAATCAGCCACAACGCCAATCGAAGCGGTACTTCCTTCAATTTGATAATTAGCAATTAAGTCTGCAGATTTTCGAACCGGTAGATATTCAATTTTTTTGGCAATGCAGTAAAAAGGAACCGCATCCCTTCTGTTTTGTTCGGTGGTTACAACTAGAGGAAGATCAAAATTATTATACAGCGTTTCAATAACCGGAATAACGTAACGGGATGAGCCAAAGAAAACGACTTTCATATCAATATTTAGTATATAGTATCCGTTATTTAGTATCCAGAGGATGATTAACTTGAATTGTAGTCTGGAGAATGATATATTCTAGGCTCATGAACGATTTACATGAAAAAGGTCTTAGACCAACTCCCGATTCTAGGGATCATGGAATCATCGGACCAACAGTAAGACCCCTGGGGGCAATAATTGCCGGAATGACAATGCTTACTAATTCACAAAATGAATACAAAGGAGATAAGGAAAGTTTTGATGCGAAATTTACAGAGGGGGAAAGAAGGGCGTTGTCTGATTTTATTGATGAAGATACGCGACTTTTAAAGAGACTTGCAGATGTATATATAATATATAGAAAATATATGGTATTAGAGTTTGCGCATGGAAGAAAAGCTTTTTCTGAAAGTCCGGAAACCCAGGGAATGCGTGCCGGGTACAGGTGGGCTTTAAAAAGAAAGGGAGCAAAGCTGCCAATACTTCTCCTTCCGAAAGAATAAGGTAATAATCCAGATTATGGTAAGAAAAGTAATTGAGGCGGGAAACCCGCTTTTAAAACATAAAAACAAAGTTATTAAAGATTTTCAGTCACCTAAACTTAAAAAACTGATTAAAGATTTAACAGACATGATGCATAAGGTTGGATTAGTTGGCATTGCCGCGTCGCAAATAGGGGAGAACTATCAAGTGTTTTTGACTCATCCGCGAAATACCATGGCCCGAAAGTTAATCAAGAAAGACAAATTAAGAATTTTTATTAATCCTAAAATCGTTCAAGAATCTGAATTGGAGAGTGTAATTTACGAGGGCTGCGGCAGTTTGGGCGATATTTTTGGCCCGGTAATACGTCCAAAAGAAGTTAAAGTTGTGGCTTTTGATGAAAAAGGACAAAAATTCAGTTTAACTTGCGATGGAATTCTAGCAAGAGTAATCCAGCATGAATATGATCATTTGCAGGGAATTGAGTTTATTCAAAAAGTCAGTGATTATAATAAAGTGGTGGTAAAAAAATATTACCGCAAAAACATCAGGCTTTCAAAGCCACAAATAGTCAACTCAAAAATAACCAAAATCGAGTTCAAAACCCTTTAAATTTTTAATTCTTCAAACTCATCCTCGCCCTTGGAGTTTTTATAAGATTGATACAAAGTGCCTTTTTGTTCCAAAACTCTTTTCGGGAATAATGTGCCATTTAGATGGTCAACCTCGTGCTGAATAATAGTTGCCAAAAATCCCCGGAATTGCCGGTTATGTTTTTTGCCGGTTTCATCTAAGTATTCAACTGTAATCTCCTGTGATCTTTCTACTTCACCCCAAATATTAACTAGTGACAAACAGCCTTCTAATTTAAAAGTTCTCTTGTTATCTTTTTCCTCCGGAATGGGTTTTTTAGCAGTGATTTTAGGATTTATAAATACAAACATTTTCGATTTCGCGGTCGGTTTAGTAATAAAAAGATCTAAACTTTTGCCAACCTGAGGAGCGGCGAGTCCAACGCCAATCGGATCAGTAGCCTTGTCTAAAGCTTCTTCCATTTCTGAAATTAAATTCAAAATTGCTTTATCAACTTTTGCCACTGATTTAGCTTTTTGTGAAAGGGCAGGGTTGGGAGCGGTAACTATCTGTAACATCTTTATTGTGTGCTCCAGGCTTTAATGGCGCCTGATGCCTGTTGGTTTGACCCGAAGCGTTTTAACATTTCATTAAGTATGGCAATGGCTTTTTGGTTATAAGTTTCGTTTACGACTTTGCCTTTTGAATCAACAGCTAATTGATGATAGAAAACACCTAAAGCGTAATATGGGCTGGCATAATCCGGTTTCAATATAATAGTATTCTCTAAAGTTTTAACCGCATTTTTCGTGTCACCGGTTTGCCCGTAAAGAACACCAAGGTTATAGGAAACATCTGCATCGGTTGGAGCGAGCTTAGCCGATTTTTTGATTGCCTCAAGCGCCATTGGCAGATAAGCCGGATTTAATTGTCCCAAGGTATAGTAAATTCTGACTTTGGTTTTCCAGAAGACAACATCATTCGGATGCTCTGTCGTAACTTGGTTGGTCAGACTGATGCCGGTATCAATAAGTTGTTTTGCCAGAGCCTGGCTTTGAGCCTGGTTTTGTGTGTCTTTTTGCGACTGAACGATTAAAGATGCTCCTAAAACAATGTTATTATAAGCAAATTCATCTTTAAAAGTAGGTTCGCTTGGTCTTAATGCTACGGCTGTTTTTAGGAATGGATAAGCTGTTTGATAATTTCCGGCCGTATCATAGCTTTTTCCGTAGTAATAATTTCTATCAGCGTTCCAGAAATTGGCAAGCGTGTAGAGAAGATAACCGGCAATAATAACGCTGACTGCAATTAGTACTTTCTGGCGGTTATTTAAAACATAAATTTCTTTTTTAGAGAAGGAGAAAGAAATGCTTTTATCGTAGTTAATTAAGCCTGCCAAGATAAACACAAATGCCGGGAAAAGGTAAAAGAAAATATTAATTATGACAACCGAAAATCCTAAAAAGTTTGTAAAAAGAATTGTTCCGTATCCGCCCAGCATGGCGACAATTAAAAAGTCTTTTTCGGAAAGTTTGGCACGCTTTTTAAAGAGATACTGGATCGAGAGAAATAGGAAACTGCCGATCATAAAAAGATAGGTTGCGATTCCGACGGTTCCGGTTGTGGCTAAGTAATTCAAGTATTCATTGTGTGCCTTGTTATAAAGAAATTTCCATTCGGAAGTCATGTTGTGGGCTGCCGGTCGATGTTGATAGTAGGCATAAGCAAAAGTTTCCAAGCCGGAACCAAAAATAGGATTACTTTTCCAAATATCAATTGCTCCGTGCCAAACCAAAAGCCTGATCGTGCCTGAATCTGTGCCGCCAAGTTCTCCCGGCGCCGGTGGCGGGGTAGCAACTGCCGCAGTTGTTGTCTTGGCAGTTATTTTTACAGCAACAGGTTTTGTAAGCGTTGCTTTTATTCCGTCAAAAGTAAATTTTTGCAGCTGCACAAAAGGTTGTCCTATAAAAAAGGTCACTGCGCCAACAGTTAAGAAGAGTAAAACAGCCACTTTGAAATCTAAAGACAGCTTCTTCTTATCAAACTTGGGTTTAAGATAAAACCAGAAATACCAAACCAAAAGTACCGGGATAACAATCCAGACTGCCGGAATTGCCGAGCGGGCCTGAGTAAAGGTAAGCGCGAGATAGGTAATAAAGAAAAATACAAACAGCCCAGTCGCAATTAAGAAATTGTGATTTTTAAAGAAAGAAAGAGATTTATTAAAAACAAATTTTCCGCCGGCAGAAGTATTAATTACTAAAGCTGCGATTATGGGGAGTAACACGGTAAGATAGGCTGCCATCCAGTCCGGTTGGCCGAGAGTGGAGAAAATACGTACTTTGGGTTGGAAATCTGATGTCCAGCAGGCTACATCAAGGGTTCCTCTAAACAGTAAGCAGGTCGGATCGTAACCGAAATGCGCAGGCAGTCCCCATAAAACTACCAGGAGTGCGGAAGAAAGGATGGCATAAATAGATTTTTTAATAATTCCTTTTGGAGCTGCAAACATTAACACCGCAAATGCCGCCAAAACAGTAATTAAATTAGCAAACATTTGGTAAGGAATGTCGGCACTGCCGCTGGATTTAATTTGTGAGGAGACTAACGCTCCGATAAAAAACACAATGATTCCGGCTGCGAAAATATAGATTTTTTTAAACTCAAAACCGCCTTTTTCTTGTAAATTTTCTTCTTTAAGATTGGAAACAAAAGCATAAAATAGGAAAACGTAGGACAAAATTGAGAGTAGTCCGCCGTTAAATCTGGAGTAATAACCCCAAATTGAAGTATGCGGATCCAAAGAAATCACTGTTGAAATAACCTCGGAGATTAAGAAAAGAATAATCGGAATATCCAAAGGAGTACGTTGAATTCTAAATTGTCTCTTAATGACCATTTTTGTAATCCAAGCGGTGGCGATAATAATAGTAAGAATAAAAGTTACCCAAAGTTTGTTAAATTCGAAAAGTTCGGAAGTGTCATTGGTGAAGGCCAGAGGAACCAAGAAGAAAAGCAAATAGAAAGAGTATTCAATAGCCTTATTGCAAAAATTTAATAATTTCATCTTAGCGGCAGTTACAAATTATCCTAGCATATTGGAAAAACTACCGCAAGATGCTATTATGGTATAGAAATTTTTTGTTTATGTTCAATAAATTATTCTCTCTTTTTTCCCACGATATCGGCATAGATTTAGGCACGGCTAATACTTTGGTTTATGTTAAAGGCAAAGGGATTGTAATTAGAGAACCCTCGGTTGTTGCGATTCACAAGAAAACCAAAAAAGTAATTGCGGTTGGGATAGAAGCCAAAAAAATGGTTGGTAAAACTCCGGCGTCAATTATTACTGTCAGGCCGCTTAGGGGCGGAGTAATTTCGGATTTTGACGCGACAATGGCTATGATTTCGCATTACATTCAGCAGGTTTACGAAGTCGGCAGTTCTATTCCAATGGCTTTTTCAAGGCCAAGAGTGGTCATCGGAATTCCATCGTCAGTAACTGAGGTGGAAAAAAGAGCAGTTTGGGAAGCGGCTTTATCTTCGGGAGCAAGAGAGGCCTTTTTAATTGAAGAACCAATGGCGGCGGCGATTGGCGAAAACGTTTCTGTTTTTGCTCCAACTGGAATTATGGTGGTTGATATTGGCGGCGGAACAACGGAAATTGCGATTATTTCTTTAGGAGGAATTGTTGTTTCCAAATCTTTAAGAACTGCCGGGGATGACATGGATTTGGCAATTGCTCATTACATAAGACTTCGACACGGACTTTTGATTGGCGAGAAAACCGCTGAAGAATTAAAGATCAGCATCGGAACTGCTTATGAAAAAACTACGAAGTTTAAAAACCGTGCCGCGATTATGGAGCATGGGGCGCAAGGCCAAGATTTAAAACCCAAAGAAGAAAAAGTGGAAGAAAAAGTGGCAATTATCAGAGGCCGCGATATTGAAACCGGTTTGCCAAAAAGTTTAAAAATTACTGAAATTGAAGTTCGTGAAGCGCTGTCACCGGTTTTAACCCAGATTATTGATGCGATTGCCGGAGTTTTGGAAGATGCGCCGCCGGAACTTACATCGGATATTTTGGAGCATGGAATTTTATTAACCGGCGGAGGATCACAGCTATTCGGATTTGATCATTTAATTGTGGAAAGAACTCATATTCCGGTTATCAGATCAGAAGATCCGTTAACCTCGGTTGTTAGGGGAACGGGAAAAGTGCTGGAAGACCCATCGCTTCTTGCTCGGGTTAAGGTCATCGGCGGCCTCAAATAATTTAGTTAATCATTTCCAAAATCTTTAATATCGGTTCAAGGGTGCCGTTTTCAATCATTAAATCGTATTTTTCAAAAGTCTTGTCTGCAAATTCTTCTTGGGTTATTTTTTCATCTTCACGGGGGTTAAAGATTCTGATTCGTAAAACATTTTTGTCTCCGTCTGTCATCTCTGCGTCTTCAAAAGCGTCACCAATTAAAATCGTATTTGGTCTTTCTTCTTTTATTTTAGTCAGCTTATCATGTTCCTGCTCTTTTTTATTAAGAGTGTGAACAATATTTTTGTTCCAATCAATAATTTTCCCGTTTTGATCGATAATAAGATTGGTAGCTAAGATTAAAGTGGGGGAAACCTGGAAAGTTTTTGCCCAAAGGCTAATAATTTCTTTTATTCCGGCGGATAAAATTACCGTTGGTATTCCTAGCTTTTCGGAAAAAGTAAGCATTTCTTTGGCATATGGTCTGATATCGGTTTTTTGCTGAAAATCTTTTTCAATCTCGTTAAGATTAATTCCGTCTTTGGTAAATATGTTTAAGGTTTGATGCGCCCAGCTTAATGCCTCATCATGACTCATTGTTCCGGAAATCTCCAGGGGGCGGTATTTGAGAAACAATTTGCGTTGCTTGACACGAGCTTTTTCAGACAAATGATTGCCCAAAATTTGCCAGGAAGAAATATCCCTGCCTGTTTTGTCTATGCCAATAGTTAAAGTGCGGTCAAAATCGATTAAAAAATGCAATTTATTTTTTCCCTCGGCGATAAATTTGTTTAATTTTCGGAGTGCTTTCTGGTTGTCTTTAACGCGAAAATACTGCAGTAGATCTTTAGCAGATTTATTATTCATGCAACTATTATATCAAGAAGATGTTTCGTTGTTTAAAACTTGTATCGCTACGGCAAAAAGTTTAAAATGATTGCATGCAGAAAAGAAATTTTACCTCTTATTTTTTAATCTTTCTGGTAATGTCTTTAATTATTTTCGGCGCTTCAAAAATTGGTTTGCTTAGGCCTTTAGATTCGTTAGGTAAAGCAATTGCTTCTCCTTTTCAGGCTCTAACTTATGGAACTTTTGCAAAAATTACCGAGTTTGGTTCAAATTCAAAACTACAAGAATTAAAAGCGCAAAATCTTGCTCTTACTCAAAAATTAGTCGATCAAAGTAAATTAATCGCGGACAACAAGGCTTTAAGAGATCAGTTTCAAACTCAAAATCCGAAAAGTACAAATTTGATTGAAGCGGATGTAATCGGCGCGCCGGCGTTTATTCCGGGAATTTCCGTTCCGGAAAGCTTAATTTTAAATAGGGGAGAAAATGACGGAGTTAGGATCGGACAGGCAGTTGTGTATCAAGATAATCTAATCGGTAAAATTGTCGGAATCTCTTCGTTTTCAGCCAACGTGATGCTAATTACTAATTCTGCTTCATCTTTTACAGTTAAAACTATGGCAACTCAGAGCCAAGGTGTAATTAAGGGGCAGGGCGGAGGAGAAATGATTTTAGATAACGTGGTTTTATCGGATAATTTGCAGACACAAGACTTAGTTTTGACCAAAGGGGATGTTGATACTTCAAATTTAGGTTTTCCGCCCGATTTGGTGGTTGGGGAAATTAGCGCTATCAGTAAAAACCCCAGTGATCTTTTTCAAAAAGCTGATGTTAAAAGCTTAATTGATTTTAGTAAGCGAACTAAAGTATTTGTGGTCGTTAATTATTAATGAAATTTTTGGCGTTTGTCTTTTTAATAATAGCCCTAATTCTAGAAGCCAGTTTAACAACTATTCCGTTTGTTCTTTTGGTTTTACTGTGTTTGCTGGTTATTGTAAGGGAAAATTGGTTATTCATTTTTGCCTTTGCTTTCGGTTTAGTTTTAGATTTGGTTACTTTTAAAGCGCTTGGTGCATCAAGCGCTTTTTTTGTAATATTACTATTCTTAGTATTGCTTTATCAGAGTAAATTTGAAATAGCGACCAACACTTTTATCTTTTTCGTCTCGTTTTTGGGAAGTTTTGGTTATCTGTCGCTTTTGGGATACAATAATAATATTATTTCCCAGGCGCTTGTAAGCTCATTTATCGGATTAATTTTATTCAAATTACTGCAAAGACTTAAAATTCATATTTATGGTTAAAACAGGTGTAGCTTTTGGAGATTATGTTTTCCAAGGTGATTCAAAAAAAAGAAGTTGGAGCTACGAAAATGATAAGAATTTAAACAGAGGTTATTTTTTACCTTTAATTTTTGTTGTTTTATTTTTGGTGCTTTTTGCCAGGTTATTTTTCTTACAGGTAATCGAAGGGTACTATTATAGATATCTTTCAGACAATAATCGTACCAAGAGTGTGGTAATTCACGCGCCAAGAGGCATAATTTTTGATCGAAATGGTATTCCCCTGGTTTATAATTTACCCGGATTTAGAGAACAGGTAAACGGTAAGACGGTTTTTTTAAGTCAGGATGAGGCTTTAAATTTAATCGCGCAAGGGAAAAACAATTTAGAAATCGACAGCCTTCGGGAATATCCTTTTAAAGATGATTTCGCGCATGTTTTAGGATATATCGGCCAAATTTCTAAGGACGAATTAAGCAGCCAGGCCTTTGCCGGTTACGCTAGTGGGGATATTATCGGAAAGACAGGTATCGAGCAGGAATATGAAGCAAAATTAAAAGGTACCGATGGCAAACAGCTGTTTGAAGTTGATGCCAGAGGGAATTTAACCCGAAAACTCGGCCAGGATGATCCGATTCCGGGTGAAAATATTACGCTAACTTTGGATGCAAAACTTCAGCAAGCGGTTTTTGATGCCATGAAGGATGTAAAAAAGGGGGCAGCGATTGTTTCAACTCCCAACGGTGAAATTTTGGCACTAATCTCCAAGCCTTCATTCGATCCTAATCTTTTTACGATGGGACAGAGCTATAAAATCTCAAGTTCCGGTTCTTATTTAACTGTTTCGGATGTGCTTTTAGATTCACAAAACCAGCCGCTTTTGGATCGGGCAATCGGCGGCGTTTACCCTCCCGGTTCAACTTTTAAATTAATTGTTGCTTCATCCGGTTTAATGAATAACATAATTGATGAAAACTGGGAAGTTCAGGATACAGGAGTTGTAACGCTTGGCGCTTTTTCTTTTTCCAATTGGTATTACACCGGTTACGGCGGAATGGACGGAATGGTCAATGTCATAAAGGGAATAAAACGTTCTAATGATATTTTCTTTTATAAATTGGCGGAAAAGGTGGGGGTGGATAAGGTTTCGGAAACTGCTACAAAGTTTGGCTTAGGCGAAAAATTAGGTATTGATTTGCAGGGAGAAGCTTCAGGAACTGTCCCAACGCCGGAGTGGAAGTTAAAAAATATCGGCGAACAATGGTATTTGGGAGATACTTATCACTACGGAATCGGGCAGGGATATCTTTTAACAACTCCTTTACAGGTTAACGTCTGGACACAAATTATTGCAAATGGGGGAACACTTTATTTGCCGCATTTACTTAAAAATCAAGCTTCGGTAGTTAAAGCCAGCAATTTATTGAATGAGAAAAGTACGGCTTTAATTAAAGAGGGAATGGTTGAAGCTTGTAGTCCGGGCGGAGTTGCGTGGCCGCTGTTTAGCTATGCAATTAAAAATGCCAAGCTGCCGATTGACGGAAAAAACATTTTGGGATTAGATCCGGCTTCCGGTTCTGCTGACATGCGGCATGTAGTTTTGGCTTGTAAAACCGGAACGGCAGAAAACGGCGGAGACAATACTTTAGCGCATGCCTGGATTACGGTTTTTGCGCCGGCTTACAATCCGCAAATTGTGATTACGGTTCTTTCGGAAAATAGCGGAGAGGGTTCAAATGTGGCCGGGCCGATTGCTAAGCAAATTTTAGATAACTGGTTTGGAAGGTAATTTGAATTAAGCGGTTTATTCCGTTATGGAACTTGCTAGCCTAGGGGGGAATTGTCCCTGCAAAACATCATAGAAAAATTGTGAAGCAACCGGACCGAAAACCATACCCTCTTTAATATCTCCTAATGCCTCCAGGACAGATGGAACAATTTCTACCGGTTTATTTCCGGGAACTATCAAAGTTACATCTCCCAATCTTCCGTTAGCATCTTTTGGCGCTTCTACCATAAGTACTCTTTTTTCCGGATCAATTGGTTTTATTCCAACTAGAATAGGGGAATTTCCTTTTCGCCCAACTACAAATTCATCCGTGATTTCTCCTGTGGATCTGGCCATGTGTGTGATTTCCAAGATATCTACTCTGGCCTCTGTTTCCCCAGGAGTAGAACCTCTCGTATATGGATGCTCCAAAATTTTCCCTATTTCAACACTAAAATATATGCGGTGCGCATTATCAGTATGTCTTCTAACAATGGCAACATTGCCTTCCGGAAGACGTTTTCTTTCACTTCTTCCAGGTGTTACAGCTGCTGTTGTCGCGGTACGGCCATCTACTGTTGTCGCGTTTTCAATTCTTCCTGTCATAACAGGGAGGATTATATTAATTGAAAACTTAAATGTCAAACATTGTTATTTACTGTCAAATTAGAAATCGTATATTATAAATCTAATGATGGAAATAAAAGGAATTATCGCTTACTCGGATGGTTTCTTTCATCTTGCTACTTGACAGTACCTGTATAATTTAAGCTACAATTTTGGGATATTATGAAAAACTTAGTTATTGTTGAATCGCCAACCAAAGCCAAGACGATCGGTCGTTTCTTAGGCAGCGATTATGAAATCATTGCTTCAATGGGTCATATTATGGACTTGCCTAAGTCTACTTTGGGGATTAATCTTGATAAAGATTTTGCGCCGGATTATCAAATGATGGCAGACAAGAAAAAAATTATTTCAGAGTTAAAAACAGCTGCAAAAACTGCCGAAAAGATTATTTTAGCGACAGATCCTGACCGTGAGGGAGAGGCGATTGCCGCACATATCAAAGAATTACTGGAAGAACAAAAAACCAAGAGTAAGAAGCAAGTTTTTCAGCGCATTGCTTTTCATGAAATTACCAAAGAAGCAATCGAAGAGGCGTTAAAATCGCCGCGTAGTATTGATGAAAACTTGGTTGACGCACAAACCGCCAGGAGAGTTTTGGATAGGTTAGTCGGTTATAAATTATCACCGATTTTATGGAGAAAAGTAAGAAGGGGATTATCTGCAGGACGTGTTCAGTCAGTTGCTTTAAGATTAATAGTTGAAAGAGAACGGGAAATAGAAAAGTTTAAAAAAGAACCGTACTTTACGATCGGTGTAACCCTAAAAAAGGCAACCGGCGAGACAGTTTTTGAGTTAATTGAGGTTAAAAAAGAAAAAATTGAAGTTAGTGAAAAACTTAAGCTTTACGATGGAGAATATACTTTTGCAAAGACCATAATTGACAGCGAAGTTAAGGCAAAACAGATTGAAGAAGATTTAAAAACCAAGAGTTTTGTAGTTTCGGATGTTGCTAAAAAAGAAATGCGCCGCACGCCGCCGCCGCCATATACAACTTCCACTCTGCAGCAGGATGCAGCCAGAAGAATGGGACTTTCCGGGAAAAGGACAATGAGTTTAGCGCAGAAACTTTACGAAGAAGGTTTTATTACTTACCATAGGACCGACTCGGTTTCAATGGCTGCAACTGCGGTTTTGGGGATCAGAAATTATGTCGAAAAAGAATTTGGAAAGAAATATATTCCTGATTCTCCAAGGTTTTATAAAGCTAAGCAGAAGCTGGCGCAGGAAGCGCATGAAGCGATCAGGCCGACAAACTTTAATATTCAGTCAGCGGCTGTCAGCGGGCAATTGGGCGGTCAGTTTGCAAAGCTTTACGATATTATCTGGAGAAGAGCGGTTGCTACGCAAATGTCGGATGCGATTACTGGATCAACTGCGGTTATGGTTGATGTTTCAAGCGGTAGTTATACTTTAAAAGCAAATGGATCGGTGCTGGTTTTTGAGGGGTTTTTAAAAGTTAATCCGCTGGCTTTAAATGACAATAAATTATCCGAGTTTACGTCTTTAGAAAACTTAAATTTTATCTCAAGCAAGAGTGAATTTCACGAAACTACGCCGCCGCCGCGTTATAACGATGCTTCAATTATTAAGGCTTTGGAAGAAGAGGGAATCGGCAGGCCGTCAACTTACGCCACGATTATTTCAACTATTGAAGCAAGGCAGTATATTGAAAGAAACGAGGGGAAATTTTTGCCAACCAGTATTGGCTTTGCTGTTACAGATTTTTTAGTTACTAACTTTTCAACGATTGATGATATTCCGTTTACCGCCGCTATGGAAGATGAATTAGATCAGATTGCCAATGGCGATAAGAAATGGGCGCCGGTAATTAAGGAGTTTTATGATCCGTTTGAAAAGACTTTAGAGAAAGTCGGGGAAGCGGCAAGAGTTAAAATTGAAGTTGAAAAAACTAATGAGATTTGCCCGCAGGATGAGGGACACTTAATAATTAGAACCGGCAGATTTGGTAAATTTATGGCCTGCGAGAACTTTCCGGAGTGTAAATTTACTAAGCCATTTTCTCAGGAAACCGGTTTAATTTGCCCGAAAGATGGAGGAAAAATTGTGTTCAAAAAGACCAAAAAAGGCCGCCGGTTCTATGGTTGTTCGAACTACCCAAAATGTGATTTTGCGGCTTGGAAAGTGGAAGATATAAAAAATCCAAAGGAAAAGACAAAAGTCGAAACTCAAGATTCAAAAGTTAAAGAAACTTCCACAAAATCTACAGAGTGAATCTAAGGAGAGAGTGTCTATTCAACAGTAAAAGGAACAGTAACGTAACTGTTAGAAGGCCCTGTGCTGTTTGTATAAATAATAACGATTTTGCCCAAACCCTTGGCTGTTGGGCCTTCGGGACCCAGGTTTTGTGCGCCCGGCGAGAACGTTAATAAAGTGGAGGGGATTGCATAGTTGCTTGTAAAAGAATTATTTACAATTTCCGAAGGATGTATAACCATAGCTGTGTCGGGGCTTCCTCCCGAAGAATCTTGAAGATAAACAGCTGGCGTCTCTGTGGTTTTTGGTAATCCTGATACTTTTATAGTCACAATTGTTCCAGGTTTCCCATGACTTGGGAAAATGGTTGCTGTAATACCATTATTTGTTGCAGAAGAGGCGTCGAGATAAGCGGGAAGATTTTGAGTAGTCTGTGTAGTTGGAGAAGTAAATTTAAAAGTGGAGAGAAGCTCCTGATAAATGTTTTCAAAGTTTTGGTTTTTAAGTTCAACCATAAGTAGTTTATTGTCCATTTGGATTAATGTGTATTCCAAGTAGCCGCTTAACATACCAGTTCCTTGCCCCGTAATCTGAGTTGCATTTTTCCCTCCAATAGTTAGCTGTTTAACTTTAATCGTAGTTTGATCAAAAAGTTTTTCAATATTTTGCTGACCTTCTGCGAGAGTTTTTTCCCTGAAAGTTCTTTCTCCAAGATCTCCTTGCTCATTAAATGCTACCGTTATTGAAGTAGATGGGGGTTCTGATTGTGTGTCAATTTCGAAGGGATGGTCATCCAAAAAGACAGTAAGTGTCCAATTTGGATCAGATTTTGCTGTCCATGCCGCAGGATATTTAAATTTCACTCCTACTTTTGAATTTGTATAAGTTTCCCAGTTTGCGGTTGGATCTGGAGTTGGAGTGGCAGTTGCAGTGGGATTTTGGATGGTTTTTGAGACTGGTTTTGGGTTTAAGTTTTGGTTTTTACCAAGTATGTAGGTTCCACTCAGGAGTACGGCAAGCAGCAGAATAATTCCGGTAATTATCAGCGGCAATTTGGGAAGAGATTTTTTTGGTTGATTCTCTAAGGCGTCGCCTTGCGAAGCTAAATTTTGGGTTTCGGGAGCCGGTTGAACGGGCATTTGAGGTTGAATTGTTTGTTGTTCTTGGTTTTCCATTATGGCGTGAATTTAATTGTAGAAAGAATATTTTTTAGCAGGTCATTGGTAATACCGTCGCTTCCATCAGGAAGAAGATTCGCGCTTTGGAAAGTCGCAATTTCAAAAAATTTATCTCCGGCTCTGTAAACTCTTACTCCGTTTTCTACATTAGTAATGTCTGCCGCTTCATCTGCGCCGCCTGTTTCTTTTGTAAAGGTTGTTTCTATCGGTGCGCCCATGCCTTGTTGTCCCGTGTATTCTTGATCAATAGTTCTTCCGTTAGTCGGTGAAACTATTACGCCAAATCCTGACCAATCAGGCTGACCGTTTACTACTTTTCCGGTAGAAAATTTAAGATTGTAATAAGTGTAATCAACTTTTTCATTGTGATTATTGGCATAGTTTTCTTTTTCGATCTGTTCGGTTACTGTAAATAAAGCGGGATATTTAAGAGTAAATAAATTGGCAGAATTGGTGTAAGTTTTCCAATTGGCGGTATAGTCAAGTTCGGGAGATGGGGAAACGGCAATGGTTGGAACGGTGGTAATCGTAGGAACAGATGTTGCTATTGCTGCCGGAGTTGATGATGTCGGAGTAGCAGTTGGTTTTGGGGTTGGTTTTTGGCTCACGCTCTGATTTTTGCCGAGCATGTAGGTTCCTGTCAAAAGGACGGCAAGCAGAATAACTACGGCAATTATCAGCGGCAATTTTGGTAGAGACTTTTTAGGTTCAGCAGTGGTTTGCGGTTTAGGAGTTGCGGCAACATTCGGTTCCATTATCTTATTCTTTCAGGAAGTTATCAGTCTGTCAATATACTTATTGTGCGAATTGGAAGGTCGAGAGCAGCTGATTAAACAAGTTCAAGTCATCCGCACTTTTGGGGTTGATATAGATATTGTAAAGAGTATTGTTCTTAACAAACATTACCGACTCTGCGTTAAAAAGGCCCGATACATTGTATAAATTTTCCTGTGTTCCATTAATTTGAACGGTGTTTTTAAGAGTATAAGTCGCGCTGAGATTTTTTTGAAAATCCGCTACAGAAGTTTGATTTTTGTAAAGCTCGACTCCGCCCAATCCGCTGCTTGGACTCGCAGCTGGACCAAAGAGGGAATTTGTAGTAGTCACTTGATTTATAGCTGCATTCCAGGCAGTAGGATATTTAAAATTGTAGCCGCCGTTAGTATTGGTAAAGGTTTTCCAATTGGCTGTATCGGTTGCGGTTGCAACCGGCGCCAAGGTTGGAGTTGGAGGAATCGGTGTGGCGGTTGGTGGCGCAGGCGGAAGATTAACCGAATTCATTGAATTGGCAAGGCTGGCACTTCTTGCAGCACCTGCTTGTTTGCCCAAAAAGTAAGTTATAGTGGGCAAAATAATCAGCAATAAAACGATTAAGATTGTTAAGACCCATTTTTTGTTAACATTAAATTTGGGTGACGTCTTAGGCGCGGGAACTCCCGGCATTTGAATAGGCGAAAGGTTTGGCGCAATATAATTTTGCGACTGAACCGGAAAATTGGGCAGTTGGTTATCCATGGATATATTAACTATCGCAAATTTAGGGGCAAGTGTCAATCAACTATTAAAATATTTTGGCCAAAATAATCAATCCGGCAACAACCGCAACTTGATTTATAAGTCCCCAGGGAAGGCCTAAATGGGTATCAAATTTTTTTTGAAAGTCGTAAATGCTGGAAAAAGGGGGAAAATTCAAATTCAGGAAGAGATAAGGTAAGGTTAGCCAGTCGGGAAGTTGCGAGACGATAATAATTATAAATGCATATCCAAGGTTAGTCCAGGGAAAAAGTATAACTATCAATCCGTAAGATAAAACAAAACCTAAGACTAAATCAATTAAGCTTGTCAGAAAAAATCTGATTTTGCTGTTTTTTCTCCTGTTATAAGCGGTATCCCAGTGGGGAATAGCATCGGCTAGAAAATGCGAACCAAGGGCAATCGGGATGGCAAGCGCGGGATTTCCAATTTTTGCGGCAATTACTGTTCCAATTAAAGCGTGTCCGGTTGCTGTCATAAGGTAAATTTAATTATATTCTACAATTACCAAGGGTTGTCAAGAAGCGCAGCGCTGTGGTTGATACTAAAATTTTTTTGTTTGCAGCTCGCAACAGTTCTATTTGGAATTAATCTTTCTCTTTTAAGCTCGAATGCGAACAGCGAAAATTTTGTATCTTCCCGCGCTTGCTAAGTCTATTCCAATTCTTCTCTCTTGTTGGCGACAAACATAAACCATTGTTCGAAGAATCCGACTATTCCTTTAAAAGGAGCCTCAATTATAAAATCAATAATAATTAAAATAAAATTAATCTGGGCAATGCCTTCGGTAAACTTGCGGCCTACTCTAATAACCGGTACGAAAAAGAAGTCGACAATTGGGGAAATAAGGCCTTGTTTAGAAACTACAGTATATAAATTGGCTGTTTGATAAATTCTGTAGGTTAGGAAAGAAATAATGGCAATAAAGAAGATAAAAATGCCTTGGCTTAAGAGGTTAAAATGCAGTTTTGACAGTAAGCTAAGCATTAATCCGAAAACCAAAAGTGTACTTAAAACCCAAAGAGTTGAAAAAATAAAGTCTTTCATGCTGTGGGTTGTGTCCGGTTTAAGTTTAATGGAAAGATTGGAAACAATTTGCGGATTTTCTTCAAACAGCAATTTTTGAATATCCAATAAAATTTTATTTGAATTTTTGGCGTCCGGGGTTTTAATCGTCAGTCCGGCTCCGACCATTAAAAGCGGGGGAACAAAAACGTTTATTCCCATAACAATCCACTGAATATGTCCGTAAAAAACAGTTTCAAAGGTGCCTTCAACAAAGAAAGCAATAAAGGCTTTAGTAAAAAGAATAAAGACAAAGCTACGTATGATAGCGGTAGTTACCTTGCCTTTAATATTTTTGTATCTTTTGTTACAGTCCGCAAAAACCTTCTCCTTAAAATCTTCACTGTTGTGGGCTAAAATCCTAATGTGTTCTTTTTCAGCAATTAAAATGTCGTAGAGAATTAAAAAGGCAGGAGTTTGTTTTTTAACATGATTAAAGATACGGTCTTTTCGAGGGTATGTGAGCTGGTAATTTATTTCTTTGTAGGCATTTGCAAAACCTTCTGCAACTTGATCAAAATTTTGTTCGGAAAGCCGGCCAAACATTTGTAAGGAAAGCTTATACCTTAGAAAAGCGATATCATCTCTGGCGAAAGCTTTTCGAACGGCAATAAAAACCTGAACATCGCGAGTTTGCTTTGAGTCGTCAACAATATCAACGGTATTCCTAAATACCTGGAACATAAAATTGGTCATGGCTTCTTTTTCTTTGTTCGGTTTTAAAATGTAATCAATGTCGCAAGACAAAAGTTGGACGATGCATTCATGAATGTTGTCGTTTTGCAGGGATTTTTGGGCAATAATACTGTTTTTTAACCTAAGATAAAGTTTTATAGAGGTGGCCACTTGGTCAACTAATGATTCAGGTAGGGTTCCGTCTTCAAAGTATCTGGCCCAGAGCAATTCCCTAACCAAGTCTTCGGCAAGTGACTTGGGATCGGCATCCATAAATAGTCTTCTTTTTAAAATTCTCTCAATGGCGCGTCTTAGAATTGTTTCTTCATTGCCATAGTCCATGGCGGTTCTTAATTTTTCGTACCATGAAGCAACTCTGGAGACCAAAATGTTAACCGTGATTTTCTTCTCTCCATCGATAACAGTTTTAACTTCAAAAGCTTTTAAGAGGGCGTTTGTGCGTTCGGAAAAGGCAGCGGTCTTTAGGTCGGTCGGCATAAAGATTATTATACATTTTCTGGGTTTAAATATCTAATTCTTGCGTTTTAATATCAAAAACACTCCGGCAAAAGTGAGCAGCGCGCCAAAGATTAAGCCTGAAGTAATTTGCTCGCCCAAAAGCAGGTATGCCCAGACAAAAGCCGAAATAGGCAGTAAATAAAACATTAAAGAAGCGATTAAAGGTGAGGCGTGTTTAATAATGTATTGAGTTAATACATAATAAATGACCGTTCCAAACAGGCCAACGTAGGCTGCTTCTCCAAAAGCTTGAATAGGAGCATGTTTCCACAAAGCAGGGTTTTTTAACAACTCGAATCCCGCCAGGAAAGCTAGTAGGACAGTGGTGGTAAAGATAAAAATAGCGGTTAGCTGCAAGGGTGCGTATTGTTTCTGGAATTTTTTGGACAGCGTGTTGTATAAAGAAGTGGCAGCTACCGTGACGATAAGAATTAAATTGCCCGCTAAATTGCCGGCGGAGGGATTTCCATGGTTTATTTCCGGAAGAAGAATAATTACTAGAGTTCCGGCAAAGCCCAAAATAATCCCAAAGATTTTTCGCGAGGGCACCCTTTCAGATAAAAGAAAGAATGAAAAAACAGCCACAAAAATTGGAACGGTCGCGTAAAGGGTTTGAGAGATCGTGGCGGTTGTCAGCATTATGCCGAAAGGAAAAACAATAATATTAAAACTTAAAATTAGGGAAAATAAAATCACTTTGTAAAAATTTTTGTCCGGCTTTGGCAAGTTCTTTAAGAAAAATGGCAAAATGCATAAAGAGGCGATGGCAAAGCGTAAAAAGGTAAAGCTGAAAGGCGGAATTTGGCCAAGGCCGATTTTGGTGTAAACCACGGCCGCCCCGCCGATAATGGCGGAAAAGATAATTGCAATAAAAACTAAAAAATTTAAGCTGAATAGTTTTTTCAATTAGTTTGATTATAGCAACGGGCAATTTAGGCAACAAGGGTAAATATTTAGTATAATAGGCACATGATTAAATTAAAAGCAGCTCAGTTAAGAGTTTCTGATCCGACAGCCAAAGATTTGGCAAAAATCAAAAGACGCGAAATTTATTTTATTCTTGATAATATTTTAGACACTTATAATACCGGCGGAATTTTTCGTTTGGCAGACGCGCTGGGAGTTAAGAAGATTTTTCTTTGCGGAGTGACCGAAACGCCGCCAAACACCCGTATTAAAAAAGCTTCGATTAATACCACCGAGTGGGTTAAGTGGGAATACGCGGAGACCACGGTGAAAGCGATTAAAGATTTAAGATTAAAGATTAAAGATTTGCAGGTTGTTGCGGTGGAGCAGGATAAAAGGAGCGTTCCATATACGGAAATTGACTATAAATTACCAATTGCTTTTGTGGTTGGTAACGAAACCGATGGGATGTCCAAAGAATCTCTGGCGGCCTGTGATAATATCGCAGAGATTCCAATGTGGGGCGTAAACACGTCTTTAAATGTGATAATATCTTTAGGTATTGTTTCTTACCACGCCGTCCAGAAAATTTGATTATGAAGCCAACCGATAACTACAAAAAGCATACCCACAGAAATCCGATCCAAAGATTATTGCTTGATAATTTTTTCCGTAATTTAACGAATTTAACAGCCGCCAAAAAAGTTGAATCAATTTTAGATGTCGGCTGTGGTGAGGGATTTACACTAAACCGCTTGAAAGAAAAGGGGATTGGTAAAAAATTGGAAGGTATAGAATACCTAAAAGCGGCCATTGAACTTGGACACAAAACATATCCGGATATTAATATTAAGCAAGGAAACATATACAATTTGCCATATAAGGATAATTCGTTTGATTTGGTTTTATGTACCGAAGTTTTGGAGCATTTAGATAAGCCCGAAGATGGTTTGAGAGAATTAGTCAGAGTTTCAAAAAAGTATTTAGTGATCTCTGTTCCTAATGAACCATTCTTTATGTTGGCTCAATTGGTAAGAGGAAAAAACTGGTCAAGGTTTGGAAATGACATCGAACATATTAATCATTGGACAATGCTTGGTTTCCCAAAGTTTGTTAAGAAAAACGCCAAAATAAAAATTCTTGCTAAACGATTTCCATTTGCCTGGACAATGCTTCTTTTAGAAAAAAATTAAAATCCGCAGATTATTGTTGTTTGAGAGGGTTTAGTCTTTGAAAAACTTCTCTAAACATTGGCTCCGACTGTCGTCCGTGAAAAGCAAAATTAAAACTAAGTTTTGGGGATATATTTGGCGTAAAAACTTTGATGCCTCTTTCGGTAGTTTGCTTGCTTTTTATCTCTGTTGCCGGATATCTTAAACTGCCGATATGATTTCCCGAAAGTACAAGTTTTGTTACAATCCAGCTTTTGGATCCCAGTGTTATTTTTCTTCGCGGTTCGGAAGATCCTTTGGCTGGCGGAAGGAGAATTTCAGTGACTTCTCCAAAGACCGGAAGATGTTCGCTCATTTCAAAACCATTGGTGGTTTTTTTGATAGCATAGTGTGTGCCTTTTTCATCAAAATATCCGGTCTGCCCAACAGGTAAATCGCCAAGGCCTCTGCTTTTTAAAGTATGTCCAAATCTGGCGCGTAAAGACAAAACTTCTTTAGGAAGTAAAGCCTCGTCTGATCCCGGGTTATCTTTCTTAGTTTCAGTTGGCGGTAAAGTTCTAACTGGTTTGGAAATTCGCTTAAGGGGAAATCGGCCTCTGTCGGGTTGGGTGATTCGAGGTTCTCCTGTTGCTATTCCTTGCGGAATATCGGTTGATGACATACCTACATGTTAGTGAGAATAGTTTGATGTGTCAAGCAGATTTATGAAATTCCCCGTTGACCAAAGTAATCTCTTTCCAGGACTTTATAAGGAGTATTAATACTGCAAAATAGCTTCAGCAAATCCTTGAGGATTTTCAACAGGCGGCATGTGTCCGCAATTTAAAACATAAAAAAGACTGGCTGACGGAATAAATTCATGTAATTTTTTAACTTGTTTTTTAGGAATTAAAATATCTTCGTTGCCGTGCAAAAGATGAACCGGAATTTTAATGTTCGAAATTCTTTTGTAATCGTAGTGCATTAAGCTTCTCCAGGTTTCCTGAATGGAATCTTCTTTTGGTTCGCCCTGAATTAAAATGTAATGGATTATCAGCTGCAGTTTTTTTATTTTGCTTTTAACTCTAATTACGAAAATATTGGCTGTCATGCCAAACCATCTGTTTCGCCAAAGATAAAATAAGAACCTGATTTTTTTGGGAAACTTGACTGCAAGATCAGAATCGAAAATTAATAAGCTGTTGGCCAGTGTTCCGCCCAAATATGGCGTGCTTAGTAAAATTAATTGTTTTACTTTTTCGGGGAATTGGTTCGTGAATTCGATTCCCAAAGTGGCTCCCATACAATGTCCGACAAAAGTAATTTTGGGAATTTCCAGCTGATCAAGCAAGGATTTTAAATAAGCAATATAGTTTTGGACATTTAATTCTTGAGGAAATCTTGGGGATGCGCCCCAACCCGGCATGTCGGGAACAATCACAAAATATTTGCGTGTTAAGGTTTCGGCAACCGGCATTAAGTCGGTGTGATAGCCTGTAAAACCGGGAATTAAAAGAAGCGGCGGGTTGTTTTTGTCTCCCGTTGTCCAAACATATGCTTTGGTTGTCGGAGAACTATTAACTGTAATCTTTTGATAATTTTTTGATAAATTCGCCATTGTTATCTAGTTTAGCATATCGGAAAAACCTTTATTTCCATCCTTGACAAAAAAATCAAATTCACTATAATGATTAAAGCTATGTAAACGTTGACACCAAAGAATTTGGGATTAGACCCGCCTTTGGCGGGATTTTTCGTTTTAATAGCCTCGCACTTTAAAAACTTATCGTTATACAGCACAGAATGAAAAGGATTAACTTTTAATTTTTAAGATCTAGTAAATCTTAACAATCAGAAAGTGGTAGGAATTTTTGTCGGATTATTCCATAAAAAGAAATCCGAACAATTTTTTTTGAGAATTTGATCCTGGTTCAGGATGAACGCTGGCGGCGTGCCTTAAGCATGCAAGTCAA
>Ga0182027_10004304_pt1 | contig 22138 bp, 24 predicted proteins | sample 712E1DmetaG_FD_121300 | JGI IMG/M metagenome (GOLD analysis project Ga0182027, IMG submission 121300) | Permafrost microbial communities from Stordalen Mire, Sweden - 712E1D metaG (Illumina Assembly) | ecosystem: Environmental > Terrestrial > Soil > Wetlands > Permafrost | place: Sweden... | reverse complement strand
TATTGCCTGAAGGCAAATTACGACCTCCCAAAAGGGAGGTTTTTTTGTGGGAAATTCTATATCGGAATTTCGTGGTGAAAGTTAGACCAAAATTTGGTATTCTTATGAATATGGAAGAAGAATTAATTGGCATTAAAAATACGGCTTTATCTTTTATATTGGAAGCCGAAGATTCAAAAGATTTGGAAGAAACCAAGCTGCAGTTTTTGGGCCGCAGCGGAAAATTAACTTTGGCAATGAAAGAGATTACCAAAGTGCCGCCGGAGAAAAGAAAAGAATTCGGAATTTTGCTTAATGAAATTAAGCAAACTTTGGAAGACGCAATCGAAAACCAAAAGTCAAAACTTAAGAGCCAAAAATTAACAAAAGTAATTGAAAAAATTGACGTAACCAATCCCGGAATTAAACCATCCTTAGGACATTTACATTTAGTCACCCAGGCGATTGAAGAAATTACCAATATTTTTGAAAAAATCGGTTTTGAAAAGCGAAGATATCCGGAAATTGAGTGGGACTGGTATGCTTTTGAGGCTTTGAACTTTCCGGAAAATCACCCCGCACGTGACGATTGGGAAACATTTTTTATTAAAGGGCAGCCAAATCCCAAATATGGTCCGATGCTTTTAACTCCACATACATCATCCGGACAAATCAGAGAAATGGAACGAAAACAAAAACCACCGATTAGAATGTTAAACATTGCCAAATGCTACCGCAGGCAATCTGATGTTTCGCATGTTCCGATGTTTCATCAATTTGAGGGATTAGTGGTTGACGAAAATATTTCCATTACCCATCTTAAAGGCACCTTGGATTATTTTGTTAAATCTTTTTTTGGAGAAAACCGTAAATCAAGAATCAGACCATATCATTTCCAATTTACCGAACCGTCTTTTGAAGTTGATGTTAGTTGCGGCGTTTGCGATGGGCGGGGATGCAAACTGTGTAAGGCCGGCTGGCTTGAAATGGGAGGAGCGGGAATGGTTCACCCAAATGTTTTAAAAGCAGGCGGAATTGACCCAAATAAATATACCGGTTTTGCTTTCGGTTGGGGAATCGAAAGAGTATTAATGATGCGTGAAGGATTAAAAATAGATGACATTAGAATTCTTTATGGCAATAACTTGGAATTTTTACAACAATTTTAAATGAATATAAAAATTTTAGACAGCTGGCTTAAAGAATACGTTAAAACCAAAGCTACTCCGCAAAAAATCGGAGAGTTGCTTTCTCTGTCCAGCGTTTCGGTTGAAAGAATTGAAAAATATGGTAACAATGATTTCACTTATGACATTGAAATCACCACTAACCGACCTGACTTAATGAGTGTTATTGGACTCGCCCGCGAAACAGCTACTGTTTTAAAACACAATGGAATTGAGGCGGAATTTTTGCCGTTAACTCTAACCCCGCCGCAAACGCCAAAGAACGAACTAATAGAGATAAGAAGCGATCCAAAACTAGTCAATCGACTCTGTGCAGTTGTGATGGATGTTGAAATCGGTGATTCACCAAAAGAAATTAAAGACCGCCTGGAAAGCTCGGGAACCCGCAGCTTAAATAATATAATTGACGTTACAAATTATGTAATGAAAACAATTGGACACCCAACTCATGTTTTCGATTTTAACAGACTAAACACCAGAGTGCTAACAATACGGGAGGCTAAGGAAGGCGAAATCATCGAAACCTTGGACGAAAAGAAATACACATTAAACGGCGGGGAAATTGTAGCGGCAAATGATAAAGACGAAATCGTTGATCTTTTGGGGATTATGGGGCTTAAAAATAGCATCGTCAGCGAAAAGACCAAACGGATTCTTTTCTTTATCAATAATAATGAACCAATTAAAATCCGCAAAGCGTCGATGTCTTTAGGAATTCGGACCGAAGCGGCGGTAGTGAATGAAAAAAATCTCAACCGGGAATTAAGCCTTGACGCTTTAATCTACGGAATAAAACTATATGAACAAATTGCAAATGGAAAAGTTATTTCCAATATTATTGACATTTATCCAAATAAGCTAAAAAAGAAAACAATTGAGGCCTCCCTTGAGAGAATAAATAAAGTCATTGGCGTTAATATTGATCCCAAAATTGCCTTAAAATCACTCTCGGATTTGGGTTTTAAAGCAAAATTATTAAGCGATAAAATAAGCGTTGAAGTACCTTTCTTTAGAATCGGCGACGTTGAAATAGAGGAAGACATCATTGAGGAAATTGCCAGAATTTACGGTTACCACAATCTTCCGAGTGTCTTACCAAATCAAACGCAAATTATTCCGCATCAATTTGCCAATGAATTTTATTTAGAAAATAGATTGAAGGAAACCATGAAATATTGGGGTTTTACCGAAACATATACTTACTCTATGGTTTCCGAAGGAATGTTTGAAGGGCCGCTTGAGGACGCAGTCGAAATAAATAATCCGTTAAACGAAGACTTTGTTTACATGCGGAAAACCTTGGTGCCAAGCCTTCTAAAAGTTGTTTCCGACAACAAAAGTTTTGAAACCATTAAAATTTTTGAAATAGCCAATACTTACGTTAAAAGACAAAATAATTTGCCTGAAGAAATTTTGACTTTTGCCGGAGTGATCAAAAAAGATAAAGTTTCTTTCTTTGAAGTTAAAGGTATTATTGAACAAGTTTGTTTTGATTTAGGAATTAAAAATTTAAGCTTTAAACCGTCGGATAAAACCGGTAACGGCGCGTCGGTTTTTATCGGGAAAGAATATTTTGGAGAAATTGAAATTTTAGATGGTACACACTTAATTGATTTTGAATTAAACTTCGCACTGCTACTTAAATCTGCTACTTTAAAAAAAGTATATAAACCGGTAAGTAAATTCCCGCCAATCGTAGAAGATTTATCCGTTGTTACCGATATTAATGTAAGAACCGAAGATCTAATCAATGACATTAAATCTCAAAGCGATTTGATTACTGAGGTCAACTTAAAAGATTCCTATAAAGACTCGCGGACTTTCCATATCAACTACCAAGACAGCCAAAAAAATTTGACTAACGAAGACGTTGCTAAAATAAGAGAGAAGATTATTTCCTCACTTAAGAAGAACTTCAAAGCCACCGTAAGATAGAAGACTACTGACCGGGCGTCGGCGTAGGGGTTTGGGTCGGCGTATCGGTAGGATTATTATTACTAGAGCTTTCCTGATAATCTGAGGTATCCGTCGGCGGATAATATTCGGGATGGTCGGCCGCATAAGTCTGTTTTATCCAGGCGTTAATTCCATCCTGCCATCTATTTTTTCCATCGGTTGAAATCGGATCGTTTTCTTTAAACGCTATAAAGTCTTTAGTATCGTAATCGCCGGCGGCAATCTCCGAAGCGCTGGCCAGTTTTCCCGACTGGTGTTTTGAAAGTTCAATTTTTTGGTAAATTGCCGACTGTCCGGTGGGCTCGGTACCTTTGATAAAATACTCACTTCTGGTTGGCTGCCCATCCCTTGGCAAACCTCCGCCTAACGCATCTATTTGCATGGCAATTACGTCATCCGGTTTTTGCGGCGGTTCGTCTTTTTTACCTTTGATTTTTAAGACATAACTCATAATTTTATTCCAAATTGGCGCGGCGCCTGTGATTCCGGATGCAACTTTACTCATCGGAGAATTATCATTATTACCGACCCAAACACCAACCGCAAAAGATGGCGTATAACCGACTGTCCAGTTGTCGCGGATATCGTTAGTAGTACCGGTTTTAACAGAAACGCTTGGATACCCGGGAACTACCAATTGAGAATAAGGGCCAAACTCCATTGTTCTGGCGGTATTATCCAAAAGAATATGCGAGATTAGGAAACTCACTTCCTGAGAAAAAATTCTTTGCGGAGAAGGCGCATTATATTTATACAGAACATTTCCCTTAGCATCATCTACCTCCAGTATTGATACTAAAGGCATTTTTTCTCCACCATTTGCAAAAACTCCGTAGGCTTCCATTTCATCCAAAAGCCGGACATCCCGGCCTCCCAAAACCAGCGAATATCCGACATTTGCCATGTTGGCATCGGTCGGCTGCCAATTGTCAATTCCCATGTTGTAAGCGTTTTGCATGACATCTTTTATACCGACCATGGCCAACATCTTAACCGCCGGAATATTTAAAGAGTTGGCTAACGCAAATCTCACCTGCACCGGCCCCCTGAACTTTCCATCATAATTAACCGGAATATAATCTTTTTCGCTGTCGGTTGCTTTAAAATTTGTTTGCGTATCCATAAGTAGCGTTGCCGCCGTATAACCTTTAGAAAAAGCCGTCGCGTAGGTAATCGGCTTAAGCGATGAGCCCGGCTGTCTGTAAGAGATAGCAGCGTTAAAATTACCATCGTTTTTGGTATCGAAATAATCCTCAGATCCCACCATTGCCAAAATTTCGCCGGTTTTAGGAATTGTAACCATCGCGGCTCCATTCCCGACGCTTAAACTTTTGTCTCCTGCAATTTCCGTTTTAACAATTTGTTCGGCTTTGCTTTCGATGTTGTAATCAAGGGTAGTTTTAACCCTTAAACCGCCGCTTTCAACAACCTGCTCACCAAATTGATCAACCAAAGCTTGCTTAACATACATTACAAAATGCGGTGCCTTGATGCCGATGCTATTGTCCGAAAATTTGGTATTCTGGATTTCCTTTAGAGCAGCGTCTGACTGTTTTTGCGTGATATATCCATCCCTAGCCATTGCCGCCAAAACCACTTGTGTCCTTTGGATATAATATTTATTGCCGCTAAAAGGCGAGTAAGTACTTGGGCTTTGCGGAAGTCCGGATAAAAATGCGCTTTGTGCCAAGTCCAAATCCTTAACGTCTTTACTAAAATATAATTGTGCCGCCGCCTCAACCCCAATTGCAGTACCACCATACGGAACATCGTTTAAATACATTTCCAAAATCTGATCTTTGGAATATTTCCGGTCAACCTGAATTGATAACATTAGCTCTTTTATTTTGCGGGGAAGTGTTCGCTCGGGAGATAAAAGCACATTCTTAACCAGTTGCTGAGTAAGCGTTGAACCTCCGGAAAGACCTTTCAAAAGCACAATGTTTAAAGCGGATCTGAGATACCCTGTAATTGAAAATCCGCTGTTGGTATAAAAATTCCGGTCTTCTACCGAAATTGTCCCTTGTTGCAAATATTTAGGAATTGTATTTAGAGTCGCGTAAGTTCGATTTTGGTTTTGATAAACAGAGTAGAGAAGTGTTCCGTTACGGTCGTAAATTCCGCTTGATTGGTTTGACTGGGCGGCGATTAATTTTCCCGGCGTTGGCAAATCCCTACCGTACCAGATAAATAAACCAACCATTACAATGATTAAGCCGATTAGCCCAAAAAAAGCAAACTTTGCCAAACGGCTATATAAAACAATGCGCGAGCTGCTATTTAGGCGACTGGAGCTGTCAAAATTTCTACCCAATTTTTTGTTAAATTTGAATCCGAAGCTTGGAAGGCTTAAAGTAAAATACTTGCTTCTCCTTCTGGATCTCCTCTGATAATCAAGCATACGTTTAAGTATAGCAAATAAGCGTCTTTTATGAAAATCTGGCTTGAGAATTAAAAATTTGCTATACTGACCTTATGCACGATATTGATGAACTTTTAACACGCGGCGTTGCCAATATAATTCCCGGCAAAGATGAGTTAAAAAAGGTTTTAGAATTAGGCAAAAAATTAAACATCTACTTGGGGATTGATCCCACTTCCACGCATATTCACTTAGGTCACGCAGTGCCCCTAAGAAAATTACAGAAACTGGCAGAACTCGGCCATAACGTTACATTTTTAATCGGTGATTTCACTGCTTTAGTCGGCGATACCTCGGACAAAGATTCCGAGAGACCAATCTTAACATCTGAAGAGATTGAAAAGAACTTTGAAACTTACAAAAAACAGGCTGAAAAACTGGTTGATTTTTCAAAAATTACAATCAAAAAAAATAGCGAATGGCTTTCGAAATTAGGATATAAAGAAATCCTACAGCTAACACAAAAGTTTTCGTTGAATGACTTTATCAGCCGTGAGCTAATACGCAAAAGACTAGATGAAGGAAAACGAGTTAGACTTGATGAGACAAACTATCCGCTCATGCAAGGATATGATAGTTATTTTATGGATACTGATTTACAAATTGGCGGAACAGACCAAACCTTTAATATGCAAGCCGGAAGAACTTTGCAAAAAGATTTAAGAAAAAAAGAATCTTTTGTTTTGGCAACTGCTTTCCTTGAAGGAACAGATGGCAGAAAAATGAGTAAATCCTGGGGAAATGCAATTTGGCTCGATGATGATCCAAACGACATGTACACCAAAGTAATGGCAATCGTTGACAGCTTAATCATTAACTATTTCATCCTTGCCACAAATCTTCCTCTTTCAGAGATTAAAGATATAGAATCTGAGCTCAAAAGAGGAGAAAATCCAATGCCAGCAAAAAAACAACTAGCATATCAAATCGTTTTGGAATTGTGTGGAGCAGAAAAAGCAGAAGAAGCCCAAAACGCATTTCAAAAAATAGTTCAAGATAAAGACATACCTATTGACGTTTATACTCCAAAAAAATTCGTTTTGTCAATTTCAGACGTAATTTCAGATTTAGCAACAAATCATAACAATTCTCAAACTAAAAGATTAATAGAACAAGGGGGAGTATCCGTAAACGGCAAAAAAATAAATACAGAAGAGGCTAATGAGAATGTCACTGAGGGAATGATAATAAAAATCGGGAAAAGAAAGGTTATTCAAATAAAGCCCCTTTCTGTGGTAAAATAAATATATGGACGTATTTAGAAAACATCAATGGATTTGGAAAGTCATCGTCGCAATTGCCTCAATTGCCTTAATTGGCACATCGGTTTTGGCTTTTATTCCACCACCAAAGTAACCTATGGATTTAAATCTACCAGTTAGTACTGTTTCCCGCGCTTACAAAATGTATGCGGGGCGTTTGGAAAAACTCGGCATCATAAAAGTTGAAGATTTTTTATTTCATATTCCGTTCCGCTATGACGATTATTCTTTAGTTTCAAAAATTGGGCAGGCTCAAACCGGCGAAACCGTTACGGTTAAAGGAACCGTTGAGGAAATTCATAACCAATACACCAGGCGCTACAAAACTTTACAGCGGGCAATTGTTAAAGACGAAACCGGTACAATTGATGTTTTATGGTTTAACCAACCTTACTTAACTCGCGCCATTAAAAACGGTGATTTGATTTCTTTATCCGGAAAAGTGGAAACGGACAAAAATAAGTTACAAATGATTTCTCCGGATTACGAAATAATTTTTAATAACCAGACTATCCATACCGGCCGGTTAGTGCCAATTTATCCTGAGACCCGTGGCATTTCTTCAAAATGGTTAAGACGCCAAATTTTTAAATTGCTTGAAGAAAAGAATCAGCTTAAAGATTTTTTACCGAAAGACATAACTCACGAAAATAATTTAATGGGACTTTCAGAGGCGATTGAAAAAATTCATTTTCCCGAAAACTTGGAGGAGGCGGAAAAAGCCCGCGAAAGATTAGCTTTTGACGAATTATTTGAATTGCAACTTTCCGCCTTAGTTAGAAAAAAAGCTTGGGAAAAAAATACAATTAAAAATCCCTGGCAAAATTTTAATGAAAAAGTTGATCAACTAATTAAAAAGCTACCATTCGAATTAACCCAAGCGCAGAAACGGGCGGTTGGAGAAATTTTGCAAGATTTAACTTCTAAAAAACCCATGAATAGATTACTTGAGGGAGAGGTCGGCAGCGGAAAAACAGTCGTTGGAGCAATCGCTATGTGTGTTGCGCATCTTAACGGTTTTCAATCCGCTTTTATGGCGCCGACGGAAATTTTGGCCCAGCAACATTTTAAAACAATCTCGGAACTTTTATCGCCATTTAAAATCAAAGTTAAATTAATGACCGGATCAACGAAAAAAACAGAGGATGATTTTGACATTGCAATCGGCACTCACGCTTTGGTTTACTCAAAAGTTAAATTTAAAAAATTGGGCTTAGTAATTGTTGATGAACAGCAAAGGTTTGGAGTAGAACAGCGAACAATTATAAAAGAAAAAGGGGAGAACGTTCATCTTTTGACTATGACTGCCACGCCAATTCCAAGAACTGTTGCCTTGACGATGTACGGAGATTTGGATTTGTCAATTCTTGACCAAATGCCAATCGGACGGAAATTAGTAAAAACTTGGCTTGTTCCACCGGAAAAAAGAAGCGGCGCTTATTCTTGGATTGAGAAACAAATTAAAGAAAAAAATGATCAAATATTTATTGTATGTCCGTTTATTGAAGAATCGGAAACCATGATAACGGTTAAAGCAGCTACTAAAGAATTTGAAAGGCTAAAAACCGAAGTTTTCCCAAATTTAAAATTAGGATTATTACACGGAAAATTAAAGGCCAAAGAAAAACAGGAAATTTTAAATGCATTCCGAAACATGGAATTTGATATTTTAGTTTCCACTCCGGTTGTAGAAGTCGGAATCGATATTCCAAACGCAACTGTAATGTTAATTGAAGAGGCAGACAGGTTTGGACTTGCACAGTTACATCAAATGAGGGGCAGAGTTGGCAGAAGCGATAAACAATCTTATTGCCTTTTATTTACCGGCAGTAAAAATCCTGCGACTATAGAGAGATTAAAAGCTTTGGAAACTCTTTACTCCGGAGCGGAGTTGGCCGAACTTGATCTAAAACTACGCGGCCCGGGACAAATTTTCGGAACCTCACAGCATGGGCGTCAAGTTTTAAAAGTGGCCAGCTTTTCCGATTTTGCCTTAATTGAAAAAACTAAAAAAGAAGCAGTAAAGGTTTTTGAAAAGCTTGATGAATATCCCGATCTTTTAGAAAAAACTAAGCAGATAAACCTCGAGCACGTTTCTCCGGATTAGATCCCCATTGTAAGTTTTAGCAAAATAAAGTAAAATATACAAATGCCACAAGAACCAAAGAAAAGACACTCTAGGGCTAGACAGGGAAAAAGAAGAGCTGCAATAAGATTAGCGGTTGCAAAAACCGTTTTATGTCCTAATTGCAAAGCTCCGATTTTAGCGCATAAGATTTGCAAAAACTGCGGATATTATAAGGGCAAAATGGTTTTAAACTTAGCTAAGAAAACGAAAAAAACAGACGAAGAGTTGAGCGAAGCGAAATCCCGCAAAGCGGGAACAAAAGAAGATAAGTAATGAAAAACCCTCTAGATCCGCGTCATAAAAAAAGACAGAAAGCTGTCGAAGATCTTTTTAAATTAGATTTCCGTAGGCAAACAGTCGGAGACTACGCTAAGGAAATTTTTACAAAGCAAGAATTTATTGACGAAAAGATCACCAAAGCTGCTCCCGAATATCCGATTGCTAAAATAAATAAAACCGACCTGGCAATTTTAAGACTGGCTGTTTATGAACTTTTACTTGAGAAAAGTCAGCCGGCAAAAGTTATAATAGACGAAGCAGTTGAACTGGCCAAGGAATATGGAGGAGATACCAGCCCGGCGTTTATTAACGGCGCTTTAGGGAAATTAATAGAAAAATGAATATAACATTACCGGAATTTAAAAATAAAAAATTATTGGAGCAGGCATTTATTCATAGAAGTTATCTTAATGAAACCCGCGAAAAACTTTCTTCCAATGAACGCTTGGAATTTTTAGGAGACAGCATACTTTCATTTGTTGTTTCTCAATATTTATTTACCACATTCCCACAATTTGAAGAAGGAGCGCTAACTAACATTAGATCTTTAATGGTTAATACTAAGAGCTTGGCAATGATTGCCAAAGAACTTAATTTTGGAAGCTACTTAAAACTCTCCAAAGGAGAGGAAGAATCAAAGGGTAGACAAAATCAAAGCTTACTGGCCGATTGCTTTGAGGGATTTATCGGCGCATTATTTGTAGACCAAGGTGTAGACGCCGTTATGGAATTTTTAAAAGTTGTACTTTTACCAAAAGCCCACGATATTATCCAAAATAAATCTTTTAAAGATCCAAAAAGTCTTTTGCAGGAATTGGTCCAATCCCGTAAACAAAACTCCCCAATGTATAAAGTCCTAAACGAATTTGGCCCGGCACACGCCAAGAAATTTAGGATCGGCGCTTATGTTGACAGTAAATTAATTAGCGAGGGAGAGGGAAAATCAAAGCGGGATGCCGAAGAAGATGCAGCCCAAAAAGCCCTGGATTTCTACAAAGGCATAAAAACCCTTGAGAAGAAGCCAAAATAATGGTAAAATACTATTTATGTCATTAGTTATTAGATCATCAAGAGTCGGTAAAAAAGGCGAAAGAAAATTCCGTATCGTTGTTAAGGAAAAAAGATCCAGAAGAGACGGAGATTCGATCGAAGTTTTGGGTTGGTACGAAAAAGGTAAAAACGGCCTTAAAAAAATTAATAAGGAAAGATACGATTATTGGATGTCCCAGGGAGCAAAACCTTCTTTGGCTATTGAAAAATTAGTTTAATTTATGAAAGACGCACTCTTAGATATTGTTAAAGCGATTGTTGAAAACCAAGGCGCTATTGAAATAAAAGAAGAAACCCAAGAAGACGGAACAATGAATTACGTTGTAACGGTTGCTAAAGAAGATATGGGCAGAATCATCGGCAAAAACGGCAAAGTAATTAGAGCAATCAGAACCGTCATGAAAATTCCGGCGATTAAAAATAACACCAGGATTTTTGTAACTCTTGCCGAAATACCACAAGAATAGAAAAGTTTCTCATGAAGATTTCTATAATCACGCTTTTCCCCGAAATGTTTAAAGGCCCGTTTGACTCTTCAATTATAAAAAGAGCCATTGATAATAAATTAGTCTCAATTGAATTTATTAATTTAAGGAATTTTGGTTTAGGAAAACACCAAACAGTTGACGATACGCCTTACGGCGGGGGAATGGGCATGATCTTACGCGTTGATGTTTTGGAAAAAGCGATCGAAAGCTCAAAGGATAAAGAATTAAACAACAAACAGCAAAAAGTAATTTTATTAAGCGCCCATGGAAAACAATTTAAACAAAAAGTTGCCCAAAGTTATGCAAAACTTGATAATTTGATACTCGTTTGCGGCCATTATGAAGGCTTTGACGAAAGAGTAAAAGAGTTTATTGACGAGGAGGTTTCCGTCGGTGATTTCGTTTTAACAGGAGGCGAGATTCCGGCAATGTTGATTACCGACAGTGTTTTACGGCTTGTTAAGGGAGTTATTAAAGAAGACTCTGCCACATTTGAATCCTTTTCCCCATTGCTTGAACATCCTCAGTATACAAAACCCCAAGAGCACAAAGGGCTGAAAGTGCCCGAAATTCTTCTTTCGGGAAACCATCCTGAAATCGAGAAGTGGAGAAAAGAACAAAGCTTAAAAATAACCGCTAAATTAAGACCTGACCTTGTTACGGACAAAAGCTAAAATGGACCGGAACCTCCCTCGGAAGAAGAAGGTGTCGCATTTACGGAACCTGAAAAGATTGACGGAATCACGGGCATTAATGATTGATCAACGGCATTATTCCATAAAGATACATTTCTAACCACAGTTGTTTCCTGGGCGGACAAGTCCAAGATTGGAACGGAATTATCAATTACTTGCGGAGGAAACGGTCTGTAATAAAAAAGTATGTCTATTGTGCCCATATTTCCACCCGTTTTAATGCTAGTTACTTCGGAAACGGGAGCAGTTTTATAAAGTTCGGCGATAAATTTCATTACATCTTGAGAACTACCAACCAAATTAACTTCTATCTTTACCGAAGGGACAGCCGAAAATCCCCCCGTATTTTCGTTAGATAAATTTCCTAAAGAAAAATTAAAATCACCAACCGGTATACCGGTTTTTGCCGACACGGAGGAAATTGCATTCATAATTCCGGCAAAATCCTTACCGGCAGGTAATGCGTAAGAAAGGGCGCTAAAATCTGAGCTAATTTTTACACTATTAAGGTTCACCAAAAAATTATAGTTATTTTTTAGAACTTGTAACTTATCTGTTTCAACTTTCAATTCTTCCTGCGAGCCAAGATATTGCTGAAACTGAGGAATAACAACCAAGAAAAAAATCAGAATAGAGCCAATTATCACCACTAATGGCAAAATATAATCCTTATAATGTCTATAAAGAATTAGAAAGTTAGCAAAATCTAAGTTAACTTTTGTATTTTTATTATCCATTTTATTAAAGAATATCCGCTTGTATATTCAATGAATATTTTCCGCTTTCAGAATCTAAGGTAAGCCCCTGAATTATGACATTTTTGAGTATTTTACCCTCATTTCCAAAATCTACGATTGCATCTATGAAATTATTTATTGAAAGAAGTGACGCCGAAGAAATAATGATGCTAATTTTACCCGGTTCAATATTTAAGGTATCTATTGATGAATCCGCGGGAATTTTCCCGAATATTTGATTTAATTGTGATCCGTAATCTGCTCTTTTGGCAATAATATCAGTTATATTTTTTACTCTATCTGTAAGTAGCGTGTATTGTGTTAGTTTTGTGTTAAAAAGCGAAATCCCCGAAATTGCGGCTTGCTGTTCTTTTTTTACTGTTGAAATGGGCAATGTCACATTTAGAATAAAAGCCAATACGGATAACAAAAGAACAATTGCTAAGCAAGTAACAGCCGCTATTCTAAATATTTTTAAACGTTCTAGCTCTTTCTCTAAACCGGCAACTTTTGTGGAAACCAAATTTATACTACTCATAATCTTTCATCGCTAATCCAACAGCGATTGTATAATCGGAGGCGTTATCCAGGATTTCTTTGGGCATCTGTTGCGACGCAAGTACTTTCCAGGGATTAGCTATTGCCGTCTCAATGCCCGAGTTGTTTGCAAAAAATATTTCAATTCCCGGCAACTTTGCAGTTCCTCCGGAAAGAATTATCTGCCTTATTGGTGAATCATCTTTATATTTTTGCGAATAGAATGCAATTGATTTTTTAATTTCCCCTAAAATAGTATTTAAAATTGGTTCCGTAGCTTTACCAATTTTTCCACCTAAACTTTTACCTGAAATCCCATATACTCTTTTATACTCTTCCGCTTGTTGGGGAGTTAAACCGAAATCGGTTGCAATCGCCCTGTTAATTGCCGCACCACCAACCGACATTGAGTACGTGAAAGCCATTGCGCCGGACCTTACAATGGCAAATGAAGTACTGATTGCTCCGATGTTAACTACCAGACTGGTTGGGAAAGTTTCATCTAAAACTAAAGATCTGATTGCAGCTAAAATCTCCGTTTCCATTGAATTAATTTGAAATCCGGCCATTGAAATTATTTTTTGGTACTTATTAATCAGCATAGTCGGCGCCCCAACCATTAAAACTTCCATTTTTTCGCCCTGAGTCATATTAGTGGGTCTTTTTAGAACATTCCAAACTAAAGTAATACTGGTTAAAGGAACGGGAATATACTGTTCTGCTTCCCAATAAATGGCTGATGCTAACTCTCTGTCCGATAAAACCGGCATCTCAAGAACTTTTGTATAAACTTGATTTTCGGGAAGTGCTACGTTTACAAGTTTTGTTTCAACTCCGGCGTCGCTAACTGCTTTCGCGATCGCTTGCGCCATTTCTTCTTCGTCCAACGGTGACTCCGACATCATCCCCCTCGGGGGAACAGGCGAAATCGAAGCAGCTTTTAAATCAAAAGCTCCTTTTTTTCCGTCAAGCATCGCTATTTTGATTGACGTCGCACCAATATCAAGACCTAATCCTTTATTACTCATTAAATTTAAGGTGAATAGATTGTATAAGGAAAAAGTTCGGCAGGAATTTGGTGCAAGCTTTCGTATGCGTTTACTTTTCTTTGAACTTGGCCATTAGTAGGATCTCCAACACTTCCCGTTGAGATTACACTTACTCCTTGTGGAGGAAGAGCAAGATTTGATGATGCTCCAATGTAAGAATTGTCAACGTACAAAGGACTAATACTAAATAAATAAACATTATTGCTAACTATTGGTAATTTAACCAAATATTGCAGGCGTACATTGTTAATGGTAGTTTGTTGTTTAATAACATCGGTATTTTTACTGTCGAAACCATTGTTACCGGCCCGGGACGCGCACGGATCATAGGCATACCTCGTTAACACTGTATTGTTTTTATCTGTACCGCTTAATATCGAAACTTCCAAAGCCGGATCGTTGCAACCATCTGCATCTGTTCCCCAATATAACGTGATCTGACCATTACTCCAGGGAGGAGTTTTCCCATATAGATCTGTTCCGCTATTGGCTGACGGCCAAATGTAAACGTACTGATTTTCTCCTATTGCCATGCCACCGTTAAACAGAAACATACCCGTTCCTGAGACCTGCGAAACATTGGTTGTGTAATTAATTCTATAATTAGTATTTCCTATTGCAGTATTCGCCGGAGGATTTAAACCCGGATTGGCCAAGACACGCTCCACCCCCGCCTCAGCAGCCGAAAGAGCTTTTTGCGAGCTGGCTTGGTCTTGGGAAGTTTTTAAATTAGTAATTGACCTTGATGCAACCGAAAGTCCAACAGTCAAAGCTACAACCATTACTAAAACAACAACCAAAAGCGCTTGGCCTTTTTGACTTCTTAACATAAAAACCCTCTAGATATAGAGTAGCAATAATTTTTAAGCTTTGTCAACTTCATTAGGGAATATTCCTCAAGGTTACAGATGTGTTAAAAGGTATTATGGTTTGCGCTTCAGGCAGTAGAGTAGACGCGCTTTGTGGTTTTTTCTGTAATGTTAAACCGATATTAATCGTTAGAGGAGAAAAATCGCTGACCTGACTACAGGTAAAGCTACAATTACCAGCCGTAGCAGCAATTGTATTTGTATCCAATAAAGCTGCCCCATTCGAAGCTATTGTCCAATAGCTTCCGGATTGCATACAACTAAAAGTGGTTACTCCAAGATCAAAAGATGTAATTTTCACGGCGGCGAATGATGTCCCAACAGGAAATGCCGTGCATTTATCAAATGTGTTTCCGTCAGTACTCACCCCGTCAAAACTTTTAGCGTAAGCGATCATTCTTGACATCTGCGAGATTGCATAATTTCCGCTTTGCCTAATGTCATTCGTAGTCGTACTTTTATTTCCGCCTCTTAAAGCTGAGACAAAAATAGCCGCAATAATTGTGCCAACCACGATTAGAATTATCATTACCGCCAAGAGCTCAATTAACGTATAGCCACTGTCCGGATGTTTAATTTTTCTCATAATGCCGGCGCCGAATTAATATTTGTAAAGCACGAATCAAGCGTCACCACATGGCAATAATAGTTATTGCTATTCGAACATTTTCCGTCGGCCCAATAGACATTGACTGTCCCATGGATGCTATTTGGATCAGGACAAGAAAGATCATTTTTAACAAGGTCTACTTGTCTTACAAAATAAGGCGGAACATTAACCGAAGTGTCTGTTTTTGATAAGTGAGTGCAACCCGAAGAAGCGTTTAGCACAGTGGAATTAGCGTTAAGACATAAAGACGTACCAAGCTTAGACGCCGAAGAAAATGAATTCCAATTTGATTCACTAAGCTCTCTTAAAACCTCTATCCCTTGTTGCGCGGAAATGGTTGCCAAATTTTCGTTCTTACTGTAATCTGCATTATTAACGGCTGTAACAACCGCCACTACCATTGCCGAAACAATTAAGGCAGCCGCGCCCAAAGCAATCATTGCTTCTATCAAACTTTGTCCTTTTTCGTTTTTCATTATTGTATGTTTCCCAAAGAATCAACCGTAATTGTCTTTGAAGCCGTAGTAACTTTGTTAATATTAACTTGATCAATTTTTATAATGTTAGTCGGAGTCGCAACTACTCCTCCTGAAAGAGCCAAAAAGCTAATGGAAATAGTATTATTGCCGTCTAACATTATTCCCTTAGGAAAATTTGTAGTTGATATTAGAGTTGGGGATCCGCCACATACCGCGTATAAATTATAATAATCCAAAGCAGGACTAACTCCTTTTTTTAAAGTTACATTATATCCATTAAAAGCTTTCCCCGAGCAAGCATCATTCACTTGAGCTGCTGTTCTGGCTTTTGCCGTATTAAGGGCGGTTGTTACGTCACTTACTGCTTGCTGCAAAGTTTGCGCCTTACTATAGTTAGCAAACGAAGCAATACCGATAGTCCCTAAAATCGCCATTATCGAAAGAGCAACTACTAATTCTATAAGGGTAAATCCCCGCGCGGAGAAAAATTTGCGAGCAGCATTATTTATCATGGATTTGTAACTTTAAAATATTTCGGTGATGATCCGGTACAATTACCTCCGCCCGGACTGGTCGTTGTAATTTCCTGACTACTATCGGAAGTATTTTCAATACAAGCAGCCAGAGTATAACCCGTATTACTATTCGTTTGAGTATAATAATAATTTCCGTTATTATAACCAATTGAGGTTCCGCTTGGATCTGCCGGAATTTTGGACATGTAAATTGCCGAACAATCGGAATTACCCAAGCACGGGCTGCCGCTGCAAGTACAATTTGTCAGTGAGCTAGGATAGCTTCCCATATCCGAACGGTAAATTTCCAAGGCCGACTGAATTTGTCTTAAATCCGATTTTCGCTGCGCATCCCTGGCTCTTTGTCTAACGCCAATAAAATTAGCCATTAAAAGTGTTGACAATACGCCAATAATCGCAATGACAATTAAAAGCTCTATTAGAGTAAACCCTTTCTTCCAATTTTGAATTTTGACTTTTAATTTTTGACTTTTCATCATGGTGTTACGTTTGGACTGGAAACCCCGAAATTGCAATTTGCGCTTCCGCAGGCGTTTGTATGGCAGGGACTTGCGCCCTTACAATCGTCGGCAGCCGTTCCTCTTTCTAGACTAGCATAAAGATAATATGTCTGTCTATCTGTAGATGGGGAGTAATAAATATAATATTTACCCGAAGCCGGATCTTTAGGAACAGTATTCATATATGGTTGCCAGGAATTACCCCAATTTACCGTTACCGTACTGCCAGATTTATCAGTATAAGTCATTAAATAAGGATTAGCGCCATTCGTGCTTGACGGGTACATTTGATAATCCTGATAAAAAGATTCCAGGGCTTTTTGGATTTGCGAAAGGTCGGTTTTTCTTCTAGCGTCATTCGCTTTTTGGAATTGGGCAAAAGGATTTAGAGCCACAAGCGTCGTAGCCGCTAATATACCCAGTATGCCGAATACAACAATTAACTCTATTAAGGTAAACCCGTTATTTTTAAATTTCATTTTTAGTAACATATTTTTAATTACACGCATGGCTTGTATCGCATGCAAAATTCGCGCCGCTTCCGGTTGTACAACAAACGCCTGTCGCGCCCGGGGCTATTGGGTCGCCCGGGGTATGGTGGTTACACTGCCCTCCGGAATCCTGCTGCCAACTCACGTCCGAACAACTACATGGATAGGTGCCGCCGTTTTGGGGACAAGTATAGGTTTGCCCACTGCCTCCGCCACCAGGAGTAGGAGTAGGCGTAGCAGTAGCTTGCTGACCGGATCCCCCAGAACTCGTAACCCCAAGCGCTGGTACGTCTGTAGCACTATTGAGGTCAAGCTCGGAAATAACTCCGCAATCAATATTCCCTGATAAAACACAATAGTTGTACCTTGGATTTGGATTATTCTGGGTTTTATCTAAGTTCTTTGGTTTACAATCATTTCCGCTTGAATCCTTCATTGTTTCAAGTGGACAGCGGGTTGAAAGCGACATTGAATCATCAGCTACTTTGGCAAAAAAAACATTCCATTGATGACAATTCGTTTTATCGGTCACGTAAGCATAATTTTGCCAACCACCAAAAACAGCCGGATCACCGGGAACTTTTTGCATATAGACTTGGCTATTAGCATCTTTCCAAGCGTCACCGCTATTGGGAATTACAGATAGATCCGGATAACAATTGGTATCGTTGTAGAAAGAATCAACAGCGCTATTTAGCTGTTTTAAATCATGTTCCCTTTGCGCGTCTTGGCTTTTTTGGATTTGCTTTAAAGGATTTAGAGCCACTATTATAAATGCTGTTAAAACTCCCAATATCATTATTACAACCAAAAGCTCTACAAGCGTAAAAGCTTTATTAATATTTAATAACCGAGGAAAAAGAGAGCTTTTTGAAGAATGAAGTTTCCGAAGAAAAGACTGATAATAGCGCCCAAAACCAAAAAAGGACCGAAAGGAAGAGTAGCTTTGTGGAAACTTTTTTTCCTCCATATAATTAGTATGATGCCTGTTGCAGCACCTGTCAAGAATGCTAAATATAGGCTAATTATTATAGCCGGAAAACCTAAAACAAAACCTAAAAGGAAAGCCAGTTTTATGTCTCCGCCGCCCATCGCGTCTTTTTTAGTAATAAGCGAAAAAACAACAGAAATAATTATGAAAAAAAGGAACGCGCCGATGCCGCAAATAAGATTAACAATAAATGATTGAGGATTAATAAATAAAGAATAAATAAAGCTGACAATTATTGCGGAAAGTATTATTCTGTCGGGAATAATGCCGGATTTTAAATCGGTGAAAAAAATGACAATGAAACTGGAAATGACAAAAAGATAATAACTCAAATTAAAAATTGAAAATTGAAAATTGAAAATTACGAAAAGGTATGTCAGAGCAAACATTGCCCCTGTTGTTATTTCAATAGTGGGGTAGAGTAATGACAAGGTTTTTCTGCAGTAACGGCATTTACCCCGGGTTGAAAGAAACGATAAAACCGGAATAAGGTCAAACCATTTAAGCTCTTTTTTACAGAATTCGCAATGTGAACGGCCTTTAATAACTGTTTCTAAGCGTGGAATCCTGTCCACCAAAACATTTAAAAACGAACCGATAAAAAGCCCAAAAATAAACAATAATAAAAACATAAATTTAGTATATCAGATTAAAGCTTCTAGAAGACTATTGCGTGCACCAGTAGCAGGTGGCTTTTCCGCCATTAGCTGGGCATGAACTAGCGTTACCCTGTGCTGTCTGGGGATTTACTGTGCCTTTATTATCAATATAAATTGCATTTTGATCAGCCTCACCGGATTTTGAAGTTGGCAAGTAACAAACAGATGGTTTTAAGCCGGTGGCATCGGTTGACACATAAATATTACCTAATACTCCCTGAGCATTTACAAAACTTGATTTTAATTCTCCGATGGCTATCAAATCTTTTATACAACCTATCGCCCCTGATGTATCCAGATTTACTGCAGCCGCAATATTCCAAGCAGTTGTAGTACCAACTTGCGTCGCGCCTGTTTCCGCTTGACAACTATTGGTGCCAACAACCCACCATGGAAAAGCGTTTTGTCCGGTATAATAACGGATTAAAGCCGTATCAAACTCAACTGCGGCGTTTTGCACTTTTGTGTCGTTGGCTTTTTTAATTTGCTCAAACGGATCAATGGTGGCAATTAAAGTGGCGGCTAAAATACCTAAGATTCCGATTACAACTAAAAGTTCAATTAAGGTAAAACCTGAATTTCTCTTAAATAACTTTAGATAATCTCTCATGTATATACTAATATTACTCATATTTAAAATTGCTTGTCAAGTACCATCTTTAAAAGCTACTGGATGTTGGAAATTAAAGAGTAAATCGGCGTAATAATTGAGATTATAAGAAAAGCAACACCAATACCCAAAACTATCATAATAAACGGCTCCATTGCTGTTGTTAAAGTTTTTACCTGCCCATCAACTTCTCTTTCAAAATACTCCGAAGCTTTGGTTAACGTTTCGTCCACCTTACCCGTTTGCTCACCGATTTTAACCAACTGTATTAAAAGCGGCGGAAATAGAGGAGAGTACGACATTGCATCGCCAATGGTAACACCTTTTTCAACTTGTTTGGAAACCTCAACGATTGCATTTTTGTAGTTAATGTTTCCGGTTGTGCCGGATGTTTCCATTAAAGCTTCTACCACCAAAGTCCCTGTTCCAACCAAAAGGCCGAAAGTTCTGGAAAATTCAGCCAAAATGGTTTTTCCGATAAGATTTCCAAAAACCGGAATTCTTAACATCACCGTATCAATAATTAGTACTCCATCCGGAGTTTTAGCCCACTTTCTAAAACCAACTATGCCAAGCACCAAAAGCCCTAGAACAATTGGCCAAAATGTTGTTACTGTATCGGAAATAGAAACTACAATTTGTGTCGGCAAAGGAAGCGCGACGTTTAAATTTTTGTAAAGAACTGCCAGTTGCGGCATGACAAAAATCATCATTACAGCCATAACTACAACCATTAAAATAATTACGATTACCGGATACATTAGCGCCGACCTAATTGTGCTTTTTAGTTTCGCCTGTTTTTCTAAATTATCTGCCAGCCTTGACAAAACTCTGTCCAAAAGACCGGATTGTTCTCCGGCTTTAATTATGGAAATGTAAATTGGTGAAAAAACCTTTGGATGTTTTTCAATTGCCTGGGCTAAAGTTTTTCCCTCTTGAACATCGTTAATAACATCCAATACTACTTCCCCCATATTCTGATTTTGTACTTGGTCTTTAAGAATTTCCAGAGAACGCATCAGCGTTAAGCCGGAAGCCAACATGGAAGAAAGTTGCCTAGTAAAAAGGACTAAATCCGAATTCTTAACTCCGTTAAGTATCGGTAAATTATTCCAGAATTGAGCTTCTACTTTAGTAATTTGTATTGGTGTCAATTTTTTAGCCCGGAGATATCCTGCCGCTTCGGGAATATCCCTCGCGTCTAAAAGTCCTTGGGATAATTTTCCGTCCTTTGTAACAGCTTTATATCTTAATTTCATAAATTAATCATTACTTAGCGCGTGATATCTCAGTACCGATAGCCTGCGGGCTCTCGGTACTTCGGGCCTTCAAATTTCAGGCCCTCAGCCCACCATTCTTAAAAGTTCTTCCGGTCTTAAAGAATAGCTTTTGGCCATCTCCAAGCTAATCGTTCCGGACAAAACCAGCGAAGCCAAAGAAGATTCAAGGGGAATCATGCCTGCATCTTGTGAGGTTTGAATTACCGAATCGATTAAATGAGTTTTTCCCTCCCTGATATTACTGGCAATGGCCGGAGTACCAACCAACACTTCAATTCCGGGAATTCTTCCGCCGTTTATCTGCGGAATTAATCTTTGCGAAATAACTCCTTTTAAGGTTGACGCCAACTGGATTTTTATCTGATCCTGCTGGCTTGCCGGAAAAGAATCAATAATTCTATCGATTGTTTGCGATGCCGAATTGGTATGCAACGAAGAAAAAACCAAATGACCGGTCTCGGCAATTGTGATTGCGGCCGAAATCGTTTCCGGATCACGCATTTCTCCAACCAAAACAACATCCGGATCTTCTCTTAAAGCGCTACGCAGGGCCAGCGACCAGGAATGAGTATCTAAATCCATTTCGCGCTGTGAAATAATACTTTTACCGGTTGGGTATACGTACTCAATCGGATCTTCAATAGTTAAGATATGTAGCGCGCGGCCTAAATTAATTTCATTAAGCATTGCTGCCAGAGTCGTCGATTTTCCGTGTCCTGTCGGACCGGTAACCAAAACAAAACCTTGTTTTAAATTAGCGAAAGTATGGCAGATTTTGGGCAAATGCAATTCTTCAATCGTGCGAATATTGGGCTGCAAAAACCTAAACGCCGCGCTTAAAACACCGCGCTGGTAATAAAGATTTGTCCTAAATCTTCCCAAATCACCATACGCGCCTCCGCCAAAACCAAAGGAAAAATCAATTTCTTTATTATTAATCAAAAGTTCTTTTTGCTCCGGTTTTAAAATGGAAAAAATCATTGTTTCCATAATTTGAGGAGTAATTACAGCGTAACTGGTTAGATATCTTAAAACCCCATCCACTCTGATTGCCGGGGGAATACCCGGCAAAAGATGCAAGTCCGAAGCATTATTTTTAATGGTTAAATCTAATAATTCATGTATTTCCATATTATTCTTGCGCCACCCTTAAGACTTCTTCAACCGACGTTACTCCTTGCAACACTTTAAGATAACCGTCCTGTTTCATGGTAATCATTCCCTCCAAAACCGCTTCTTTTTCAATTGTACCACTGTCTGCGCGTTGCAAAACCAGACTGCCGATTTTTTCCGAAATTGACAGGGTTTCAAAAATTCCTACCCGGCCTAAGTATCCGGAATTTC
>Ga0182027_10004303_pt1 | contig 22141 bp, 31 predicted proteins | sample 712E1DmetaG_FD_121300 | JGI IMG/M metagenome (GOLD analysis project Ga0182027, IMG submission 121300) | Permafrost microbial communities from Stordalen Mire, Sweden - 712E1D metaG (Illumina Assembly) | ecosystem: Environmental > Terrestrial > Soil > Wetlands > Permafrost | place: Sweden... | reverse complement strand
GCGGCACCGATTTTGCCGAACTAATGCAAAAAGAAAAAACCAAGCTATTTAAAAATTTTAAACCTTAATTTCAATTCCGGCGTTCGCCGCCGGAGGTATCATCTCTTGACTGGAAAATACTGTGGATAACTTTTAGACCTTTCTTACTAATTATTCTAACAAAAATCCCGCTCCGAGGGAATTGGGGCGGGATTTTGGAATTATCTGCTCTTCGCTTACTTTTAAGAAGACTGGGTTTTTAAAACTTCCAAAAACCGCGCTTCCAAATTCTCCAAACTTTCGTTTTCAAAATTCTGCTCTATAATTTTATAGTTGCCCAAGCCCAAATCCAAAATTTTAGCGCCCTGGCCTAAGCTTGCCGCCAATTTTTCCGCCGGGATTTGTTCGTGCGCCAAAAGCAGCAGACGGGCCGAATTTTTTACGGGCTCGGCCAGAAGCGCGATAATTTTATAGCCGCTGATGTTATCTATAAATTCCGCCAAAACCGACAAAAGCTCATCCTCTCCGGCCCCGGCCCTTTCAAAGTCCGCCAAATTTAAAACCGAGTAAACAATTTTTTCAACTTCCAAAATTTTCATTCTGGCCAGCGCCCGGCCCCAAAGCTTAAGCAGGGGCAGAGATTTGGTTTTATAAATATTTTTTATAATTTCCTGCTGGCGCGCGCCCAAAGCCACCAGTTCGCTGGCTTTTAAAAAAGCTTTAGGCGTGGTTTGCACGTGCTGGAAACTGCGGGTGGAAAAAATTATCCCGAGCAGCAGGCAGGTGGCAATATCCTGGTCCACCAGCTGTTCCTCGTATTTTTGTAAAACCTCCGCCAATATTTCGGCGACCGAACTTACGGTAATATCAACCAAATTTAACTGGCCAAAATATTCATTATCCGCGTGGTTGTCTATGTTAATTTTCGGCGTTTCAAAAAATAAATCCGTGTTGTCCTCGTAAAGTTTGCCTAAATCTTCCAAAGATTTGGCTCCCAAAACAAAAATTAAATCAACCGGGAATTTTTCGGTGGAAAAACTTAAATCCTGGGCCGCAAACTCCTCGCCTTTGGCTTTTAAATAAATTTGCGCTTTGGCCTCCGTGGTCTGATAGCTGATTTCTTCCAGTTTTTTTACCGTAGTGTCAACCGTAACCACCAAACTTTTGCCGGCGCTTATCTGGTTTTTTAGCGCGTCGGCTCCGGGCAAAAATTTTAAGTTTTCAGGCGCTTGGCCCGAGCTCACAACCAAAACGTCCTTTTGCAATTTATTTAAAAACAACCTCAAACCTAAAGCGGCTGACAAACCGTCCGCCAGAATATTTTGGGGTAAGATAATCAGGATTTTGTTGCTTTTCCTGATTTGCTCAAAAATTTGCTGGTCAATTGGAAGTTCCATAATAGCTTAACTGATAATTAATAATTGATAATTTATAACAAGGCTCCGGCCGGCTACATAGATTATAGATTATCAATTATCTGTTATTAGTTGATTTACCAGTATAGATAATTCTGGCAAACTCGTCAATGCGGTGAAAATACTGTAAAATACCTATATTATGGGCACGCTCTACACCACAACCTTAGACCAAATTCCCGGCTTAGCTATGGCCTTAGCCGGAAAACTCAAAGGCGGGGAAATTTTTGCCCTAATCGGCTCGCTTGGCAGCGGCAAAACCACTTTTGCGCAGGCTTTGGGCAGGGAGCTAAAAATCAGGCAAAAAATTACCAGCCCGACATTTATCCTGCTGCAGGCTTTCCCGTTCAAATTGAAACATAGAAAAGAAGTCTGGTTTTACCATTTGGATTTATACCGCACTAAAAATTTTAAGGAAGTTAAGGCTTTGGGGCTTTTGGAAGTCTGGGGCAGGCCGGATACCGTTACGCTAATAGAGTGGGCGGATAAAATTAAAAAACATTTGCCGGAGAAAAGTAAAGTTATAAAGTTTATAAATTAATACAGATTATACCATTCCGGAATTTTTGACTGTAACCGGCAAATCATCGGCAGTCAAAAATATCCGGAATCCAGGGCATTGGGACAACCATGTTCTGGACCCCGGATATTTTTTACGACTGATATTATCCTGAGACGTAAAAAATTCCGGGGTGGTGCAACAACTTACCGGCTAAAACCCAATGAAAAAATTAATCCCCACAATTATTATTTTTACCGCCCTCGCTTTTGTCCCAACCAAAAGCGTTTTTGCCGCGGGCATGGGCGGTGATTTTACTTTTACCTTTGGCCAGCAGGCATTTACAGTCCCCGCGGAAACCGTCAACTCCTGGACCGGCCGGCAAACCGTAACTCCAAATCCGACTTTAAACCCGCCGGCAATTAGCTTTCAAAATTATCTGCTCAATTTTTTGGGGCAACAAGCGCCCACGCAAAATTTTTCGCTTTCTTACAACTACGACTTAAACGCAATTTATAATTATGTCCAAAATTTATCCAATCAGATAAACGCAACCTCAACCGAGCCGGAACTGACTATCCAAAACAATCTAGCCGCAAGCTTTACCCCGCCGCAAACCGGCACACAAGTGGATGTTTACAAAAGCTCCTTAAACGCCTTGGCGGCGCTGGCAACGGGAAAAAATTCCAGCGAGCTTGCCGTATACCAAACCCCGCCTAAAAATTCACTGGCTCAAACCAATAGCTTGGGGATAAACCAGCTTATCGGCGAAGGCGTTTCCGGTTTTGCCGGCAGCCCCAACAACCGCCGCCATAATATTGCCGTGGGTATTGAAAAATTTAAGGGCCTGTTAATTCCCCCAGGCGCAACTTTCAGCTTTGACGACAACCTAGGCCCGGTTACGGCGGATGCCGGATTCTTGCCGGAGCTGGTCATTAAAGGCAGCGAAGGAACGATTCCCGAATTGGGCGGCGGATTGTGCCAGGTTTCCACCACCACTTTCCGAGCCGCCATGCATGCCGGACTGCCGATTACCGACCGGCGCAACCATGCCTACGCCGTGCAGTATTATTCGCCGCAAGGCACGGACGCGACTATTTACCCGGGTTCCGCCGACTTAAAATTTATCAACAACACGCCGGGCACGATTTTAATCTGGCCTTACGAAAAAGACAAAAACACTTTGGTTTATGATTTTTACGGAACTGATGACGGCCGCCAGGTCACTTTGGAAAAACCCGTGGTATATGATCGTAAACCTGACGGCAGTATGAAAGCGACCTGGACAAGGATAGTCACCTTAAACGGACAAACCGCAACCTCAACTTTTAATTCCGTCTACCAGTCGCCGGCGCTGTTCCACAAAACCGAAAGTTTTGTTTCCGCCACAGGTACTCCGGTTAGTGGTCTAAAAATGCCCGCTGGTAAAACACAATAACCCGAATGTCAAAGGTCACCTTTGACATTATAGCCATTTTTAAAAAGCCAGCAGATTGTTGGCTTTTTGATTCTAAAAATTAATAAAATTTATTTAAATCCCATTAAAACAGCGCCAACTACAATTGCTGCTAAAATCCCCAAAACAATTAAACCTGCTTTAAATTTTTTTTCCGCCAACAAACCTATACCTGAGCCAAGTAACATGGCCGGCGGCGCAGTTATTATAAAGCTGGCCACAAACATAAAAACCCGATCCCAAAAAGAAATAACTGCTGTCTCACCAAGGCAGGCACACGTTGTTTGGAAAAGCACATTGCTTGCGGCCTTGTAAATACTAAAAACTGCCGCCATTGCCAAACCGACCAATAATCCTTTAAGCCAATATCGCTTTTTGGAAACTACCGTAAGTTCATTTATCATATATTCTGTTGATGATATTTCCGCCTTAAGTATCATCTTTCCCTTTATGCCTGTCAAGATAAAGGGAAATGTTGTAAAATGTAACTATAAGAATAGCCTCACCTAGCCTCTCCTTAATCCACCTTCGCTAAAGCTGCGGCGGACCTTCGGAAAGGAGAGGAATTCTGCACGAGGGTTCAGCGACAAATCAACGTATCTATCAGCGGATAATATGATTAAATCAAACCAACAACAAACTACCCCCCTTTCCGCCCAGCCGGAAGACCAAGAGGAAATAGTCATTGAACAAACTTTGCGGCCGCAGAGCCTGGTTGAGTATGTAGGGCAAACCGGGGTAAAAAATAATTTAAAAATTATTATCCAGGCGGCCAAACAGCGCGGCGAAGTTTTGGAGCATCTTTTATTTTACGGCCCGCCGGGCTTGGGCAAAACCACGCTGGCTTTTATAGTCGCGCGCGAAATGGGCAGCAACATTAAAGTTACCTCCGGCCCGGCCATTGAGCGCGCCGGCGACTTGGCGAGCCTGCTCACCAACTTAAGCGAAGGCGACGTTTTATTTATAGATGAAATCCATCGGCTCAATAAAGCCGTGGAAGAAGTTTTATATCCTGCCATGGAAGACCACGTTTTGGATATCGTGTTAGGCAAAGGCCCGGGCGCGCGCAGTATCAGGATGGATTTGCCAAAGTTCACTTTAATAGGCGCCACCACCAGAATCGGCCTGCTGTCTTCCCCTTTGCGCGACCGCTTTGGCGCCACCTACCGCTTGGAGTATTATCCGGAAGAAGATTTGCAAACTATTATCAGCCGCAACAGCAAAATTTTGCAGGCAAAAATTGCCAATGACGCGGCAAAAGAGCTTTCTACACGTTCCCGCTTTACCCCGCGCATTGCCAACCGTTTGCTCAAAAGGGTGAGGGATTTTGCCCAAGTCCGCGGCCATGATACAATTAATTTACAAACGGCAAAAGACGCCCTGGAATTATTGGAAATTGACAGCCAAGGACTGGACAAAAACGACCGCCGGGTTTTGGAAACCTTAATCCATAAATTCTCCGGCAAACCCGTAGGCCTTAATACCCTGGCGGCGGCCACGGGCGAAGAAGAAGATACCATAACCGACGTGCACGAACCGTTCTTAATCCGCATGGGGATGATTGTCAAAACCCCCAAAGGCCGGCAGGCCACGGAAGCGGCATATAGACATTTGGGAGTAACGCCGCCGGAAAACTTGCAAAAAACCCTTTTATAATTGAACAAGAATTAAACTGCAGTTATTCTTGTCATTCATTTAATTCATGTCAATCATGTCATTTAACCTATGAACCCCTCTCCCCAAAACCTTCTCATCTCCGGCATCTACTATGTTGTTGTCGGCATAATGGGATTCTTTTCCCTGTTTGGCGTCTACATTTTAATCCGCTATGGAAAATCCGTAATTTTTGCTTCGGCTTTGGCAATCTTATACGCCATATTCTTTTTGCAAATTTTAGCCGAAACCTATTTTACCCTCCACACTTTACTTAGTTAAAAGTTTTTGGTTTTGGCGGCCAGTGTAGTATTAGGTTGTGGATTGTAAGTACCCAACCCCTTACGACCTATTACCATACCGGCCGCCACAACTTACAACCAATTACCTCAAAAAAAATGATCCACAAACTCTTTCCCAGCCAGCAAGACGACGAAACAATTTATCTGGTGGTGCGCGAACACTGGGTTCACTTGCTGTTAAAAGTTTTGGTTTGGATTTTTTTCGCCGCGATTTTGGTGGTGTTCAACCATTTTTCCCAATCTACCTTTCCCCCTTTAACACAAGGGGTGTTGGGTCAGGGCACTTTGCTGATTACCCAACTTTACACCATGGTTTTGGTCTTGAGCCTGTTTTTAATTTTTGTTTTTTGGTACTTAAACATCCAGATAATAACCAGTATCCGCGTGGTTGACGTTACGCAGGAAGGCCTGTTTGACCATGTGGTTTCCGAACTGCATATAGATAAAATTGAGGACGCTACCAGCCAGACCGCGGGAATTTTAGGCACAATTTTTAACTACGGCAGTGTTTTTGTCCAGACCGCGGGTGCGGTGGAGCGTTTTGAATTCCACAATGTGCCGGATCCGGCCGCCATAGAAAAAATGGTTTTGGACCTTTACGAAAAAAATTCCAATCTTGCCAAATCCGCTGCGGCAGAGCCGCAATAACCGATAATTAATAATTTATAATTTATAACCAAAATACTATGGCTTTTCGTTTTCAGTCTTGGCAAGTTTATAAAGACGCGCGCGCTTTAAGAAAAGAAATAAATGCCATACTGAAAACTTTTCCGATTGAAGAAAGGTACATACTGATTGATCAAATGAAAAGGGCCATTCTTTCGGTAATGCTGCAGCTGGCGGAAGGTTCCGAAAGAAAAACGGAAAAAGATAAAAACCTTTTTATTAACCGTTCTCTTACTTCATTGTTTGAAATAGTGGCTTGTTTAGACTGTGCCGTAGATGATAAATATATAAATGAGAGCCAATACAAAGACCTAACATCAAAAGCTGAAAATATTGCCAAACAGTTAAGGGGTTTTGAGAAATATATCCGTAAAAGTTATTAATTATCAATTAACAATTATCGGTTATGACCACAGTCGCTATCTCGGGAGGGTTCGACCCTATCCACGTCGGCCATATTGAAATGATGCAGGAAGCCAAAGCCCTTGGCGACCGCTTGGTTGTGATTATCAATAATAATAACTGGCTGATGAAAAAAAAGGGTTTTGTGTTTATGGACGAAAAAGAACGGGCGGCCATTGTTAAAGCTATAAGGTTTGTTGATGACGTAGTTATCACCAGTCATCCGGAAAATCCGGATGACATGTCGGTTAGCAAGGAGCTGGAGCAATTAAAACCCGATATTTTTGCCAACGGCGGGGACAGGGATAAAAGCGATGCCGATAAAAAAACTTCTTCCTTAAACCCCGAACAGGAGCTGTGCCAAAAGCTCGGCATTAAAATGGTATTCAACGTCGGCAAAAGCGGAAAAATCCAAAGCTCCAGCGATTTGGTGAAAAGGGTTAGGAAAATAAAGCCAAAGGCCTAAATATTGGCTATTCGCCATTAAAACCCCTTATTTTTATAAGGGATTTTAACTATTGACCCCGTTAAAAATTATCAACAGTATTCTAAAAAGTATTTCTAACGGAGTTGACAAATAATATGCTTTGTCATATTATATATTTATGAAGCCTTTTGAATGGAATCAGGATAAAAATGCCATACTTCAAGCCTCCAGGGGTTTGGGTTTTGACGATGTTATTGAGGCTTTAGATAATAATAGGCTGTTGGCCACAATCAATCACCCAAACCAAAAAAAATACCCCGGGCAAAAAGTATACATAGTTAATATAAACTATTATTGTTACATTATCCCTTTTGTGGAATCGACTGAAAAAATATTCTTAAAAACAATTATTCCAAGCCGCAAGGACACAAAAAAATATTTAGCGAAAGGAAACAATTTATGAACAAATATCACGATTTCAATTACGAGCTAGATGATTATGAAAAAGAGGTACTAGACGGCCTGGAGAAAGAGGGTTATAAAAGCGTCCCTAATGTCAAACAAGAAATTGAAAGATATAAAGGCTATGCCAAAGCCATGCTTGAAAAAACCAAAAATATTAACATCCGAATTTCCCAGGGTGATCTTTTCCATATTAAATCCAAAGCGGAAAAGCAGGGCATTCCCTACCAGACGCTGATCTCGTCCCTCATCCACCAATACTCCAACAACAAGATAGACTACAATGTCCTCCGTGAACCCCGGATGCCATATCAGGCCGCCAAACCAAAGGTATCCAAAAAATCCGGCAAAACCTAATTGTTGGCAAAGCGCGCGGCCGTGCGTTTTGTTAACTCAAAAAAATTAAGGCCGGGAAACGCGCAAGCGCCCGGCCTTTTGTGATGGCTATCATCCCACTTCGACGGAAAACAACATAACCCGTACCGCCACGTACTGATCCAGGTCACGCCGTCTCCGTTCTTGCGGACTTAGCCAATCCCTTTCGTCCGCCGTCCCGGCAATAAGGAAGGCGTTGAATGCTGGGTGGCCGGCGAGAATGACTTGCTCTTGTTGCCGCATCAGCGAGGTGATGTCTTCGCGTGAATATTCCAAATCTCCCATGCAACCGCAGGTTGTGTGAAGAATTGTAACCGGTGCCGCGAAGGCACCGAAAGTTGGGTCGGGCCAAATACTCTTGATTCTCATCGGACGGTCGAACTTTTGGGCCCCGTCGATCAACTCGCACGCTTCAAGCACCGGCCCTTTCTTGGTAAAACGAAAGCGCAACGCGTAAATCATCAGGTTTCTCCACCAGCTCGTCGCTGGATTTAATGCGGTTGCTATTTCTTGTTTCCGTACAGGAAAAAGAGATACTGCAAATAGTTGGCCGCAACAATCATAAGCAACGCCAACCCGCTAACGATTGCTGCGTGGCTATCTGGGCCCACGACCAGCCTAATTGCCAGTCCTGTTGCCGTACCCAACAAGAGATAAATCCATCTTCTCATACATCCTCCTGTCCAATTGGACAGGCTAATATACCATAATTGTTAATAAACTGTTGATAAATTACTATAACTATTGACAACTAGGCTAATTTCCTAAATAATATAGCTATAATCTGTCATAAATTTTTGACGTTAATAGACAATTCCTTATTATTCTCCCCCTCTGGGGGAGATGCCCCGCCAAAGGCGGGGCAGAGAGGGTTTTATGATAAACAATAATCAAATTCAGCCAGTTTTAGCCGGCCTTGGGCTAGATCAATTGGAAATAAACTGTTATTTAGATCTGCTCAAAAAAAGCCCGCAACGGGCATCAGAATTAGCTAAAAAGTTTGATGTGCCAAAAGCTACAATTTTGGTGGCGCTTTACCGACTTAGCGACCATTTTGGCATTATCAAACGCGCCAAACAAAAAAACAGCTTTCTGTTTTGGGTGGAAGATGCTAATGACTTGCTCAATTTCGCCGGCCAGCAGGAACAAAAATTGTCGGAAAGTAAAAAATCGATTGAACAATTGCTGCCGGAGATGCGGGCGATGATGAATTTGGATGCGGTCAAACCGCAAATTTCTTATTACGAAGGCAAACAAGGTTTAAAAAAAGCTTTTGAGCAGATTTTGGAGGAAGCCGACGAAATTATCGGTTATGGCAGCAATGAAGACGATATAAAATACCTGCCCGAATTTTATCCGAACTATTACGAAAGGCGTGTTAAAAGAAAAATTCCGGTAAAAGCGATTATCCCGGCGACAGATTATAACATCAAAGCGGTGGCTAACGTGACCAAGGAACTGCGCGACACCCATTTAATTTCCAAAGATTTTAACTACCCGATACAGGTAAATATTTACAAACACACCGCCGTGTTTTATTCCTTTGAAGAAAGTTTCGCGCTTATAATAAAAAGCCGGCCCATTGCCGACTGTTTAAAAAAGATATTTGAAATGGCTTTTGATAAAGCAGGGGAAACAAACAAAAAATGAAAATGTTTTAATAAAAAAATGTGCCGGCATGGATAAAGTGCAATCCATGCCGACTTTTTGATGGCGCCCATTATAGGCTCCAACGGACGCCGATGAGTGTACTGCTGTGCAACCTGTAGCTGGCCGGGTATCGGCTAAACATCGGTGCAACCCAGACAGCGAGCGGGGTGTGCGGAATTTTGAATCTCAGTTCGGCCCCACTACCTTTATACCGTTCCTCAATAAAACCTGCGTCAAAAAACCGGTTAAAGGTATGCAGCGCTTCAATCTTGTACCAAAATCCGCTGCCGCCGTCCTCGGCTATAAACAAAGCCGAGTTGCGCTTGTTGCCGACCCAGGCAAACGAACCGATCCGAGCGGAGCTTTTTATCTTCTTGGTATCAGAGGCAACATATTGCTCCATCCCCGGGCCGATCCCAAGCTGCAACCAAGATTTGGGGCTATAAGTAGCGGCTAACCAGGTTTCGGAATAATTCTTCTGAACCTGGAACCAGGCAGTCGCACCGAGCTTTTTGGCTAAACTGCCGCTAACTAGCGCGTCCATCCGTGGTGTCGCCTGGCCGTCGGAGACAAAAGTCCGCTCCTCCACCCAGCTCTGCCCGAACGCAGCTCTGGCCAGTAATGTTGTAGCAGCCATAATCATCGTCATCTTCATTGTCTTGTCCCTCCTTAGGATTTGACCAATAAGTATGCCAGAAAAATTTGCTTTTGTCAATAATTTAATAACAATATAATTGTTAATTGTCAATAAATACTTATATTTATTGATTAATAAGATGTTGACAAATTTGTAACAACATGCTATTGTTTTGCTATGGTAAACGACTTGCTAAAACAACTGGGCTTTGGCGACAAGGAAATATTGGTCTATTTAACCCTGCTCCAGCACGGGAAACTTTCCCCGGCTTCTTTAGCCAATATTGTAAAACTTAACCGTACCACGGTTTACAGCATAGCCAAAGACTTGGCACAAAAAGGCGTCATAGCCGAAGATTTAGGGGGTGCCAGCATGTTTTTGGTTGCCAAGCCGCCGCAGGACTTGTCACTGCTAGCGGAAAAAGAGGAAAAGCAGCTGGAAGAAAAAAGAAATATTATTAAAAACGCCGTGGAAGAATTACAGGCCATAGCCAGACCCACGCAATACACGATCCCTAAAATAATTTTTGTTGCCCAGGACGAAGTCAACAACCACCTCTACACCCAGACGCCGATTTGGGACAAAAGCATATTGGAATACGACGGCATCTGGTGGGGTTTCCAGGATCACACCTTTGTACAAAATTATGAAAAATGGATAGATTGGTATTGGGAAAAAGGTTCAAACCCAAATACAAAATTAAAACTGCTCAGCAATGAGGTCGCTGAAAAAATAAAGAAGAAAAAATTTGAACGCCGCCAGATCCGTTTTTGGGACCAAAGCCACAACTTTCAGGCAACGACCTGGATACTTGGGGACTTTGTAGTTATGATTGTCACCAACCAAAAACCCCACTACATGGTGGAGATCCACGATAAAATCCTTGCCCACGATATGCGCGAGGTATTCAAAGGGCTTTGGAATACACAAATCGAGACAACAAAAAACTCCCCGGTTTGACCCGGGGAGTTTTATAATTATTATCTTATAACTTTCCACTCTTCATCCGCGGAGCGGTTAAACAAAACCAGGGAAGCCCAGTTGGTGGACCATTGCCACAAAAGTTTTGGCCAGCCAATGGCGTGGGGACGCCGGCCGGTGTGGTAAAGCAATAGCTTAGGATCGGTTTTGGTGCGGCCGACTTTGGCAAGACGGCGGAATAAATCTTGGTCTTCGTCTACGGCTAAATCTTCGCGGTAGCCTCCAACACTTTTAAAGACGGAAGCTTTTACCATGCCAAATTCGCCGCAACCGGCGCCTAAATGTAAAATGTTGTTATACAAAACAAGTGACCAATTGGTTAAAATGCCGTAACCGATTCTGTCGCCGATTGTTTCCATTTCAGGAAAAACTCTGAGCCAGCCGCCGAGACCTGACAGGTTTGGATTTTTTTCAAAATGCGCCAATGCGCGGCGCAAAAAATCATTGGGGTTGAAAATATAAACATCCGCGTCCAAAAAAACCAAATACTCTCCCAAGGCGAGCGCCGCACCGGCATTTCGCGCCTGCCCGATGGTTTGTTTTTTTTCGCCGCTGTGAATGGTTATATTAGATGTATACTGTTTAACTATTTCCCGCGTCCTGTCTTTACTTCCGCCGTCGGAAACTATAATTTCGTAATCAAAAGCGGTTATTGTTTTTAAATTTTTCAGCAGTTTTTCTATAACTTTTTCTTCCTGCAACGTCGGGATTATAAATGAGATCATAATTTATTTTTTAGTAATAACGACTTAAAAAACCGCCCGCCGCCGTACAACAATCCCATCATCAAGACAGCCAGGCCGATTATAAACACGACTTTAAAGCCTTTATTCAATATCGCGTAGAGGTTGCCGAAAAAATATCCCAAAAAAAGCAAAATTCCTGTCCAAACAAACCCCCCCAAAAAATTAAACAGCGCGTATCTCTTAAAAGGTATCCGGACAATTCCCGCGGTAACCAAGGTAGCCACGGCAAAACCGAAACCCATAGTGATCTTGGAAATAAATAAAATCTTGTCCTGATGTTTATGGAAAAAAGTTTCCAGCCGCTCCAGCACTTCCGGCGTCAGGCTAAAATACTTGCCAAAACGCTCCACAAAGCGCCGGCCGCCGTAAAAACCTACCCAATACCAGGCCAGGTCCGCGACAAAATCCCCAAGCATCAAGGACAAATATATCGGCCAAAAATAAAAAAAACCCAGCCGCAGTAAAATGCCGCTGGCCACCATAACCATTGGCCCCTCAACAATAGCCAAAACAAACGTCAGCAGGTACCGGTAATACGACAACCCGGCGAGGAAATTTTGAAAGACCCCAAAGACAAAAGTCATACTTCTACGTAAATTGCGTAAATCACTCTTTTACCTATTACTTCGTTTAACGCGGCAATTATCCGTTCCGCCATCAGCTTTATTTTATAGGCAGCCTCGCGCGATAGGCAGGCAACGGTTAAAACGCCTTTGTTAAAATCCACCGCCTGGGTCTGGTTTTGGGATTCTTCTATAAAGCCGGATATAACCTTTTGCCAGCTTTGCAGGGTCTTATGGCGGTAAAGGGCGTTTTCTAAATGATACTCCTTGGCGGTGTTTTTTAAAAGTTTGCCTATGGGGGTAAATCCAGCACCACTTTTCGGCACGAAAAGGTGGTGCTGGATAAACCCTTTGTGGAAATTTTGATTGGATGTCATTTTGGTTTCTTTTAAATTTGCTGGTTATCCTATAGCCAAGGGTGGCTGGTAAAATTTTTTTGCCCCGCGCTTTGCCGAAAATAACGCCTGCTACTATTTACAATCTTTCTAGGCAAAGCGTAAGGCAAAACAAATTTTATCCAGCCACCCTTGGCTAACGTAATTTTGTGTTCATTAACCCACTTCCACTTCTTCCTCTTCCATTGCCGGGGTCAGAGTAATGTGCTGGGCCGGCATTTCCAAAGGGTAGGTGGTGGTAATAAACGTCTGGAACTTGCCCTGCAAATATTTAAGCAGGAATGTACGGCGGGTTTCGTCCAGCTCGGAAAGCACGTCGTCCAAAAGTAAAATCGGCTTTTCTTCCCCGTGGCTTAAAAATTCCAGCTCCAGAATCTTTAGAGCCAGCACCTGGCTTCTAAGCTCCCCCCGCGAAGAAAACGGGGACAAAAACAAGCCGTCGCTTTTTAAAGAAAAGTCGTCGCGGTGGGGCCCGGCCAGACAGGTGGCGAGCAACGCCTCTTTTTTGGCAACCGCGGCCAGCTTCTCCCTAAAACTTTGGCCGATTTCTTCCCTGGTGTTTCCGGGCAGGGTATCGTAAGCCACTTCCACGGGGCGGTGGAAGCCGGAAATGGTGGTATAAATTTCCGCCATACTGGTATTCAAAAAACTAATCAGCTTTTTCCTCTCCAAAATTATGCTACTGCCCAAGGCAATCAGTTGCTCGTTCCACTCCGCCAAGTCTTCCCCGGCGCTTCTCCCGGCCTTCACGTCCTGCAACAAACGGGTTTTTTGGAATAACGCTTTTTTGTATTTAGCCAGGTTGTCCAAATATTCCGGATTTTTTTGCGACAGCACCATGTTTAAATACTTGCGGCGCTGTTCCGGCGGTTTGGTAAACATATCCACGTCCGTGGGATCAAATATTACCACGCTTAAAAAACCCTGGGCGTCGCGGCGCTTTTTCTTTACCCCGTCAATTAAGAAATTGGCGTAAATTTTTTCCCTCTTTTCCAAAAAAATTTCCAAAGAGCGGGCCTGGCCGTCCTTTTCTAAAACTAGCTTTAATTCAAGGCTGGCGGCATCCTTCAAAAAAATAAATTCCGTGTCGTCGCGGAAAGACTTAAACAGGGAAGCAAAATACAACGACTCAAGCAAGTTGGTTTTCCCAACAGCGTTTGGGCCGGTTAAAACCACCGTGTCGCTTTTTATCTCAATATTTAAATCCGGATAGTTGCGGAAATTTTTTATCTGTATGTTTTTGATTCTCATATATTTCTTTATTTTAGAAGCGAACAATTTGCGAATTAATACGCGAAAGCAAACGCGAATTCGCGAAATTTTCGCGCTGCAGCCTTCGCTCCTAACTTCGCTTCTATGACTTTATTGGCATTACCAAATAAATATAATCTTTTTTGTCTTCCGGCACAACCAGGCTCGGAGAGTTGTCGTCTATCATTTTTACCACAACACTTTTGGAGTCAATCCCGCTCAAACAATCCAGTAAATAATGATAATTTAACACCAAGGTGCCGCCTTTGCCCTCAATTTTTGCCGGGAGTTCAACCGCGCTTTTCCCTAAATCCGACGACTCGGCCGTTAGAACCATCTGTTGTTTTTCTTCGGAAAAGGCCACGTTCACGCTATTGCTGTTTTGCCCGAAAACCGCCGCCGCGCGAAGGGCGTTAACCAAAGGGGTTTTTTCGGTGACCGCGGTTGTAATAAAACTGGTTGGGATAATTTGCCGGTAATCGGGATATTGCCCGTCCACCAAGCGGCTGATAATCTGTGTTTCATTAAAATTAATGGCGACCTGTGTTTCCGAAAAACGCAACTCCACCTCCCCTTTTTGGTTGCCGATTATGCGGGAAAGCTCAACACAGGTTTTTTGGGGAATAATCGCTTCCATGGTTTGCCCGGAGTTTTTCCCCACTGTAATCTTTTTTTCCGCCAGGCGATAGCGGTCTGTGGCGGCAATCCTCAAACTTTCCCCCTCCCCCGCAAAAAGTATGCCGGAAATTTCCGGCTGGGTTTGATTGGTGGCCGCCGCAAAAACCACCTGGTCCAATGCGGCTTTTAGTTCTTGTGAATTTATGCTTAATACTCCACGCCCTTCAACTTCCGGGATCAGTGGAAATTCTTCAGCCGGCAGGGTTTTAATATTGGTGTGGTAATTTTCCGCTTCAATAAACAAACTATTTTCTTTTGTTTGGATGTTTATATTCTTATTCGGCAGGTTATTTACCAGGTCTATTAATGTTTTACTGGAAACCGTAACCGCGCCGTCTTCTTCGACCTTGCATCTTATACTGTTGGTAATGGCGATTTCCAAATTTGTGGCGGATACTTTTAACAAACCATTTTCGTTTTTTAAAAGCAGGTTGTTTAAAATCGGCAGGGTGTTGGAATTGGAAATTATCCTCCCCACAACAGCGAGTCCGTTTTTTAGGTTTTCCTGGGTGCAAATTATCTTCATATTTTGGTTAATTAATATTTAAATATTAATACTTAATTATTTCTATAATGTCTGTTAATTTGTGGATTACTCTCTGGGGTTGGTGTTTGGGGGTGTTTTTCTAACTTTCCTTGTTGTTGTTAGGTGGAGAAGTGTGGGGTTGGTTAAAGATTTTTTGTTGTTTTTTGGTTTGTGGAAAGGAAAGAGAAAATTATTAACAGGTTAGATGGTTCATATAAACAGCTTATCCAAAATCAAGTCCAGTTCTTGTTTAAAAGATTCTTTGTTTGTCTTCAGGTTTTCCACTTTTTCCACCGCGTGCATAACCGTGGTGTGATCGCGGCCGCCAAAAAAATCACCAATGGAGGGAAAGGAATTATCCAATTCTTTTCTTATCAAATACATGGCAATTTGTCGGGGTTTAACAAATTCTTTTTTCCGCGACTGTTTTATTAAGTCTTCCATGGAAATATTGTAAAACTCCGCCACCGATTCGGCAATCTTTTTGGCTGAGGTTATACGCTTTTTTGTGCCGATAATGCTGGCCAGAATGGTTTTGGCCTGGTCCAACACCATGCCGCGGTTTTCCATTTGTTGGTAGACCGCCAGGCGGTTTAGCGCGCCTTCCAACTCCCTTATATTGCTGACAACATTTTCCGCGATGTAAAACAAAATGTCCTCGCTAAGCGCAGTACCCTTTTTTTCCATTTTGTTGCGCAAAATAGCCATCCTGGTTTCCAAATCCGGCGCCTGGATGTCGGCAATCATCCCCCACTCAAAACGGGAGACAAGCCTTTGCTCCACGGCCGGAATTTCCTTGGGTTGCCGGTCGGAAGTAATAATAATTTGTTTCCCTTTGTCGCGCAGTTCGTTAAAAGTATGGAAAAATTCTTCCTGGAAGCCTTCTTTTCCCGCCATAAACTGGATATCGTCTATCAGTAATGCGTCTACGCCGCGGTATTGTTTTTTAAATTCCTCCATGCGCTTTTGGGCGATGGCGCTGACATAGTCGTTGGCGAAATTTTCTGCCGTGACGTAAAGGATTTTGGTTTTGGGGTTGTTTTGAAGCAGGCGTTGGCCCACAGCGTGCATTAAATGGGTTTTGCCCAGTCCCACGCCGCCGTAAATGAACAGCGGATTATACTGGGTGCCCGGGTTTTTGGCCACGGCCTGGCCCGCGGCGTGGGCCAGCTCGTTGTTTTTGCCCACTATAAGGGTTTCAAAAGTATATTTGGGGTTTAAACCCGAAGGGCTTAAATTATTGTTCGGGGTAAGAATTTCTTTGCGGCTGTCCTGGGCTTGGTTGTTTCTGGTTCCGGCTTTGCCTGCCGCGGAATCATTCTGCGCGGGGGAACTTCCTAAGCGGTATTTTATTTCTTTGATTTCCGGCGCCAGGGTTTTAAGGGTTTTAAGCATCTCCTGCTGGTATTTGGCGGCAATCCAGTCACGGTTAAAAGCGCTGGGTACGGCAATAATTATATAGTCGGCTCCGCGTTCCGCAATGCTGGTATTCTTAAACCAGGTATTAAAGTTGGCTTTGCTTAAAGAGACTTCCATCCCTCCCAAAATTGCTTGCCAGAGTTGTTGGTTATTCATACATTAGAACTAATTAACACGAATTCAAGATAACGAATTAATACAAATTGATTCGTGTTTATTTGTTTCGAAATTAGTGTGGATTCGTATGTTTTCCATTGTAACAGGGAGTTATCAACATGTAAAATGCCCAAAAACAGACATAGTTAAGGATGGTTTTGTTGGTTCTGTTAATATCATGTGGAAAAGATGTTAGTAAAATTCAGATGCGGTGTAAGAAAAAATTAGAGGTTGACCGCGGAGGGAATTTTCATTATAATTACACAAGTATTATTAGTCGCAGATTGCACGCAGATCAGCGAGAGATCCGCGTAGTTATCAGCGAGAGATCCGCGATTTCATGAAAAGGACTTATCAGCCAAAGGTAAAGCGAAGGAAAAGGCGCCACGGTTTTCTAAAGCGCATGGGGAGTAAAGGCGGGCGCAACGTCTTGGCGCGCCGCAGGCAAAAAGGGAGAAAGAAATTGACGCAAGTATAGATCAAATTCGAAGCACGAAGCACGAAATTCGAAACAAGCCCCAATATCTAAATTCAAATGTATTAAACCCGGGTTTTGAATTTCTTATTTAACATTTAAATATTGTTTCGGATTTCGATATTTGGATTTCGGATTTTGTCCCCAACTTTATGTTAAAAAGAACAAACCGCCTGGCCAAAAGTAAAGATATACAAACGGCCTTTGCGCGAGGGCGGACTTTTTTTAACCCATTTTTTAGCATCAGGTTTCTTCCGAGAACCGGCGAAAAGCGTTTTACAGTGGTGGTTTCCACCAAGGTTTACAAAAAAGCCGTGGCCAGAAACCGTTTAAAAAGATTGGTGCGAGAATATTTACGGAAGAATTTAATTTTTTTTAAAAATGGCAGCTATGTGATAGCCGCCAAGCCAAAAATTTCCCAACTGCCGGAAAATGAGACAGTAAAGCAATTTTTGGATGCGGCGGGCAGGATAAGATAGGATGGCAATTTTGTGGGCAGATAGTTGTAGGGGCGAGCTTTAGCCGCCCGTCAACGAAAGCGGGCGGCCAAGGCCAGCCCCTACTAAATTCTACGAATATGTTAAACAAGACAAAAAGCATTATCATCAATTTTCCCAAATTGGTTTCTGTCGGCGCTATTAACATTTATCAGGTTTTGCTTTCGCCGGACCACAGCTGGCTAAAAGGCCGCTTCCCTCACGGCTATTGCCGCTTTTATCCTTCCTGCAGCGAATACGGCAAACAGTCAATAATTAGATTTGGTTTATTTAGAGGTTTGTGGTTATCGGCAAAAAGATTATTGCGGTGCCATCCGTGGGCAGATCCAAAAATTGACCTAATTCCTAATTAACCTAATTATTCTAAATAAAACCTAATTTCTAATAGTTCAATTTAGGTTAATTAGTACAATTAGAATAATTAGAAATTTACCACCAACCCCATGCTTTTAACCATCTACAACGACATTATCTACCGTCCCCTGCTTAACCTGCTGGTGTTTTTTTATAATGTTATTCCCGGGCACGACATTGGGGTGGTAATTATTTTGGTTACGATTGTCATCCGTCTGATTTTGGCGCCGAGCTTCCACAAATCCCTCAAGAGCCAAAAGGCCATGAACGACCTCCAGCCCAAGCTGAACGAGATGCGGGAAAAACACAAAGACAACAAAGAAGCCCAGGCCAAGGCTATGATGGAGCTTTATAAAGAGCACAAGATTAATCCGCTGTCTTCCTGTCTCCCTCTGCTGCTGCAGCTGCCGATTTTAATCGGGCTTTACCAGGTGTTCCGGGTGGCTTTAAATTCCAAAATCGAGATCCACACCCGGCTGGCCGGTTTGTATAGTTTTGTCCGCGTGCCGCAAAACATCAGCCCCTACTTTTTAAAATTTTTAGATTTGTCCCAGCCGAGCATTGCTTTGGGCGTTATTGCGGGCCTCGCGCAATTTTGGCAGTCTAAATTAATGATGCCAAAAACAGCCGGCCAGGATGCCACCATGAAGGCTATGCAGATGCAGACTACTTATGTTTTGCCTGTCATTAGTATGATAATTGCCATTAAGCTTCCAGCCGGCTTGCCGCTTTACTGGATAGTTACCACGCTGTTTGCCGTCGGCCAACAGTATTATATTAAGCGCCAAGAGCCGGTTTTAAAAGTAATTGATAACAAATAATTGATAATTGATAATTTATAACAACCGCACCGTTATTAGTTATCAATTATAAATTATAAGTTACCATAATATGACAGACTATAGCAAAATTGAGATTGTCAAAGCCATAATCACCGAGCTTTTATCACAAGCCGGTATTCCCGGCAGCGTGGAATTTGAAGAAAGTATTACTAAGGGACTGGTATTTAACATCAGTTCGCTCGACTCTTTTTTGTTGATTGGCCGTCAGGGCGCCACGCTTCATTCTTTGCAGATTTTAGTCCGGGCCCTAGCCGCTAAAAAGTTACAGTCAGAAGAGCCGTTTTGGTTTACATTGGACGTGGATGATTACAAACGCAAGCGCGAGTGGTTTTTAAAAGAAACGGCCAAAGCCGCCATGGAAAAAGCCAAAATGACGGGCCGCGCACAGGCCCTGGAGCCCATGCCCAACTACGAACGCCGCCTGGTGCATTCCTATTTGCAGGAGCACTGCCCGGAAGCGGAAAGCTCAAGCATCGGCAGCGACCCTTACCGAAAAGTGGTCATAAGAATAAAACATTAAACCCATAAACACAAACAAAGAGACTCTTTGCGCAGCGCATAAGAATAAAACGCTAAACCCCTCAAGTGAGGGGTTTTAAATTTGTTGAACTTGTTTGATTAAATTAGAACACAAATGATAAAAAATCAGCTCGCTGTCGTCATTACTGAGAAATAAATTTTTCAGCCTTTCCAGTTAGTTTGCAATTTTGCTTTTTAAAGAATTTCAAGATTTCTTTTAACTTACCTTTGTTCATAAAAGCATAATAATTTTTATCACTATTAACAAGGGTGATTTCAATTTCAACATTACCCCAATATTTACTATAAAAACCAACATCCTTTACGTCGGTGTATTTGTAACTGTACTTACCTAAAACGTTAAAATCGAAGTGGTCATTATACAATATTAAATTTGAAGAAAACCGATTGTCTTCATTAAATAGTATTTTATCGCCTCCCCAGATGGCTTCTCTAATGGGTATTACAAACCCTTCAACAGGCAAGAATTGAGGAATTGTTACTGACTTATTTGCATGGAAAGAACGACGCATTGAAAAAGCAATTATTGTCATGACAACTAAAAATATTAAGATAGCTAAAAAGGAAGTCATGTTTATTAGTTTTAGAAAAATGTTCGAACTAATGTGGCCAAAACTACTGATTAAGCTTTTTGATAATTTACCCCGTCGTAACTTTTAAAATTGGCAGACAAAGTAAACGGGATGCTCGGAAAATTGTTATCAAAACTAACCTCGGAAAGGTCAACCCAATAAAAGCTAGAATCGTTTTTATCTACGTATACTCTAAATGTGCTGCTAGGATTTAATTTTAAATCAGGATGGGATGTCATTCTGTCACTAAAATAAATTTTTTTTGATTGATTGGTTGGGTCAACACCTTCACATACGACCTGAAAGTTTGCTAAGTATGGAGCTTGCCAAGAAGCCGTGCCCCTTGAGCCAAACTGGTTTGGGGTAGCTTGAAGGGAAACATATAAAAACTTTGCTTGAATTTGGGTGCCACTTTGTTTTAAATATTTATATTTTGCATCATAGCTCCTTTCAAAAAAATTGGCACCTATAAAAATTCCAACTATTGCAACCGCAACTAATAACCAATCAAAAGGAAAAGCAAAAACGCGGTTAAACAATAAAACGACAATACTTAAAATAATTATTGTATAGCCAAATCTTTTTTGATTTTTTAATTGGTTGATAAAACCATCCATAAATTAGAAGGTGCGGTTAGTTGCCCTTATTATAGCACAACGCCAATTTTAAAAGCGATATTTTTTATTTCATTTTTTCCGCCTGCCCCGCACCAATTTTTACTCTTTGGCAGAGCTGCCTATAATTCCCATTAGTTGGCGGTTATTGGCAGATTGTTGTCATTTTTTTGAAAATTGGTGCGGGGCTTGTTGCCAGGCAAGTTCAAAAATAATTTTTAACGAGTTAGCAAAGGAAGGGTTTTTTATTTCAAAGGCCATATTCTCCCCCGGTTTTACCAGTACCCCCATTACCACATCATCGTAAATATTTACCTCGGCCGCGGGCGTGAAGGGAAATTGTTTTTCCAGCCAGCGATATTCGGTGCATTTTTGGTAAAGGGGGTTATTTTTATAAGTAGTTTCGTAAAAATACAAACCGGCTTCGTTTTTCATTACCAAAGCTTTTTCTTTTACCCCAAGCTTAGCCCTTTCTTTAACGTAAGTCTTGCCGAATTGGTCGTAAGATGATTTTTCTTTTTCCGGTAAATAAACATTTAGGTCTAAAATTGAGTAAATTACACTTTTGGATTCCAAAGTGTGCCAGTAAATGTTTTTTATTCCGTCCCAACCTTCAAAAAATTTAATAACAGGCTTGTTTTCTTTTTTGTAAAGGTTTTGTAATTCGGGAAGCAAATCGCCAACGTCGCCAAGCCGCCTTTCCGCTTGGCTTTTTTTATTTTCCAAATACTGTTTCAGCCGATGCGGCGGTTCGGCAATATACATGGTTTTTTTCGCTCCTTGCGTGGTGCGGCTGGCAAGACCATAGAGCGCCACCCTTTCCAAAATATCATATCCAGTCGTGCGGTTAAGCTGTGCCGTTTTACTTATGTCGCTAACAGTTCCCTGCCCCAACTCCAAAAGCGCCAAATAAACCTTGGATTCATTGGCGTTAAGCCCCAAACTTTGTAGGTTTTCCGCTATTTTAAAATCCATATAAGTAACAGATAAACACGGATAGATTACTGATTAACACGGATGTAGTGCAGGCCATCGGCCTGCCTTCGTTGATGTGGCGTGCCCACCCCGTGTCGTAGTCCGGGACAAGTTTATGGGCGAACGATGTTGCAGTTCGTGTAGTTAGCCGACTTGTCCGACGTAGCCTTGGCGAAGTTTGATTTATCGGCTGTCCTTATGTGTCAAACCCCTTTGACATACTTTAATAATACAAATTAAATAGGCTTAATTTAGCCTAAAAACATTATAGCATAAGTGGAAACTGATTGTCAACAATAGGTTTTTATTGTATATTTTACGGTTGAAACAAAAATCCTGGCGAGGAAAAACGCTAAGGGGGAAATATGACTTATCAGGTCAACTTTTACGAAATTGACCCAGGCAATGGCAATACAGAGATGATCGCTCGGTTCAGTCCATGGACGGACGAGAATCCTGTCAAACTGCCGGAGCTGGAAGAGAGGAAAGCAAAAGGCGAGATAGAGAGATATGGTTTAATGGTAAATTTGGACTGCTATTTCCGCAAAATTTCCTGAATTAGTTTCCATCGGCGTTGTTGTTTTAATCCGTTGTGGACGTTTAAGAGTTTCTTTAACTGGCCAAAACTGCCGTC
>Ga0182027_10004302_pt1 | contig 22141 bp, 13 predicted proteins | sample 712E1DmetaG_FD_121300 | JGI IMG/M metagenome (GOLD analysis project Ga0182027, IMG submission 121300) | Permafrost microbial communities from Stordalen Mire, Sweden - 712E1D metaG (Illumina Assembly) | ecosystem: Environmental > Terrestrial > Soil > Wetlands > Permafrost | place: Sweden... | reverse complement strand
CGAGCCCGCAAAGACAACTTTCGAGATCGCGTCATGGAAACCTGTTGTGCCTTGCACAACTTCCGCCTCAACTACCGGCCATGGCATTATCCATCCGATTCTGCCAAAGTGTGATAACGTCTAGTGAATTACCGTAATTTTCGTAACAAAATAGACAATATTTATTCCTGTAGACGCTATAGACATAGCGACTAACAGACTTCGAATCAGTAGGTTGAGAGTTCGAGCGGACGTATAAAATACAACCCTTTTCATTGAAAGAAGAGCCCCAACTATTGGGGACTCTTTCATTATAAGCAGCCAATCACTTCCATTTAAATCACCTACAATTCGGGGGATTAAATTTCCTTCCCCTCGAACTGGCTGTTGTACAGGCTGGCATAGAAGCCGTTCTTCGCCAGAAGCTTGGCGTGCTTGCCCTGCTCCACAATATCGCCGTTGTTCATCACCAGGATCCAATCCGCATCGCGGATGGTGGACAGGCGATGGGCAATGATAAAACTGGTGCGGCCATGCATCAAAGTGTCCATAGCCTTCTGGATCAACACCTCGGTATGGGTATCCACGGAACTGGTGGCTTCGTCCAGGATCAGGATGGCCGGGTCGGCCAGGATCGCACGAGCAATGGTCATCAACTGCATTTGTCCCTGGGAAATGTTGCTGGTTTCCTCGTTAAGCACCGACTCGTAACCTTCCGGCATGGTGCGAACAAAGTGATCCACATGGGCAGCTTTGGAGGCTTCGATGACTTCCCGGTCGGTGGCATTCGAGCGGCCATAGCGTATATTCTCCAGGATGGTACCGTTATAGAGCCAGGTATCCTGCAAAACCATCGCGAACATGCCGCGCAGGTCGCCGCGCGTAAAGTCTTTGACGTTATGACCGTCCACCAGGATGGCGCCGCTGTTGACATCATAGAAACGCATCAGCAGTTTGACCATGGTGGTCTTGCCGGCGCCGGTTGGGCCGACGATGGCGATCTTCTGCCCGGGTTCGGCGTAAAAGGAGAAATCGTTGATGATGATCTTATCCGGGTTGTAGCCGAAGTGGACATTTTTGAAATCCACGCGGCCCTCGACTTTATCCAGCTTGACAGGAGTGGTAGTTTCAGGAGATTCCTCAGGCTCGGCCAGGAATTGGAAGACGCGCTCTGCCGCCGCGGCCGTTTGCTGGAAGATGTTGGAGATATTGGCGATCTGCGTGATCGGCTGCGTGAAGGAGCGCACATACTGGATGAAAGCCTGGATATCGCCAATGGTTATGGTGCCTTTGATGGCCAGGTAGCCGCCCAGGATGCAGATGACCACATACCCCAGGTTGCCGATAAAATTGATGATCGGGTATAGCAGCCCGGTCAGGAATTGGGATATCCAAGCGGAGCTGTATAGCGTGTTGTTGAGATCGTCAAACACCGCAACGCTCTCTGCTTCACCGTTAAAGGCTTTCATAACCACATGGCTGCCGTACATTTCCTCGACATGGCCATCAACATGGCCCAGATAATCCTGCTGCTGCTTAAAGTATTTTTGGGACGAGTTGACCACCAGGCCGATAAGGCCAAATGACACCGGGACGATTACCAACGCAACCAGGGTCATTTGCCAACTGATGGTGAACATCATGATGAGCACACCCAGCACCGTCGTCACCGATGTGATGACTTGGGAAAGGCTCTGGTTGAGAGTCTGGCTGACCGTATCCACATCGTTCGTAATCCGGGAAAGTATCTCGCCATGGTTGGTGCCATCAAAGTAGCGCAGTGGCATGCGATTGATCTTCTCGGCAATATCCTTGCGGAACCGGTACGTGATATCCATGGATACACCGGACATGATCCAGCCCTGCACGTAAGCAAAGAGGGAAGAAAGGATGTAAAGGAACAGAACCTCAAGGACGATATGGCCGATGGAACCAAAATCAATCGTACCGGTCCCGGCGATCCTGGCCATCAGGCCTGTGAACAATAGGGTAGTGGCGTTACCAAGCAATTTGGGACCGAAGATGGAGAAGATGGTTGATGCAAAGGCAAATATCATCGTAACCAGGATCAACAATTGATAGGATCCCAGGTACTGGATCAATTTCTTCATTGTCCCCTTGAAGTCACGCGGTTTTTCACCTCGCATCATCACAGCTCTTGGGCTGGTACCGCCCATCGGGTTGGGACCACGTACCGCACCGGGTCCGCCCATGGGTCCCTGATTTGCTCGTGGGTTGTTCTGCATGCTCATGCCAATTCCTCCTTGCTAAGCTGTGATAAGGCGATTCCCCGATATATTTCACAGCTCTCCATTAACTCTTCATGGTTCCCTTTTCCAGCAATGTTGCCTTCATCCAAAACGATGATCTGTTCGGCATTTTTGACCGTGGCAATGCGTTGGGTCACGATCAACAGCGTGCTGGAACCGGTATGTTCCTTGAGCGCCTTGCGCAGCGCTGCATCGGTTTTAAAATCCAATGCCGAGAAGCTGTCATCGAAGATGTAAATAGGCGCTTTCTTGACCAGTGCGCGGGCAATCGAAAGGCGCTGTTTCTGACCGCCAGAAACATTCATGCCGCCCTGGGCGATTTCCGTCTGCATCCCTTCCGGTTTGGCAGAGATAAACTCAGTGGATTGGGAAACATCCGCTGCCAGTTTCAAATCCTCGTCGCTGGCGTTCTCGTCGGCATATAGCAGATTGCTTGCAATCGTCCCGGAGAATAATGTGCCCTTCTGAGGAACATAGCCGATCTTTTCCCGCAGATCATGCTGCCTGACTTCCCGGATATCGATACCGTCCAGGTAGATGGCACCATCCGTAACTTCATAGAAGCGCGGGATCAGGTTGACCATGGTGGATTTGCCGGAGCCGGTGGTACCGATAAAGGCAGTCGTTTGGCCTGGTTGGGCGGTAAAACTGATGTCGTGTAAAACATCTGCCTCCGCGCCCGGGTAACGGAAACAAACATTGCGGAACTCGATCAAACCCTTGAAAGGCTCGGGAAACTCCCTGGGGCTTTCCGGGTCATTGATAACCGGCTGGGTTTCCAATACGTCCGCGATACGGTCAGCTGACACAGACGCCCTCGGCAGGATGATGAACATGATCGAAAGCATCAGGAAGGCAAATACGATTTGCAAAGCGTATTGCATAAATGCGATCATATCGCCGACTTGCATTTGTGAATTCGCCACCTGGTGAGCCCCCACCCAGATGATCAGGACCGTCACGCCGTTCATGATCAACATCATCACTGGCATCATCACAACCATGATCCGATTAATGAACAGGCTGACCGAAGTCAGGTCCACATTGGCCTTATCGAAGCGTTTCTCTTCAAAACCCTGCATATTGAAGGAGCGGATGACCATCATGCCCGAAAGGTTCTCGCGCGTCACCAGGTTGAGCCGGTCTATCAGGTTCTGAACGATCTTGAAGCGCGGCAGGGCAATCGAGAATATGGTCATAATTAGACCAAGCAGGACGATCACCGCCAGAGCGATGATCCACCACATCGAGGCGGATTTCGCCAGAGCGCGGATAATGCCGCCCACTCCGATGATGGGTGCGTAGATAACCATCCGCATCATCATGACAACCACCGTCTGGATCTGGGTGATATCGTTGGTGGAGCGGGTGATCAGCGAAGCAGTCGAGAATTTATTAAACTCGGTGCTGGAGAAGCTTTCCACTCTTTGGAAGATGTTGCGACGCAGATCACGTGCCAGACCTGCCGCGATGCGGGCCGAAAGGAATCCCACCGAGATCGTGCAAGCTACGGAAAGCAGGGTCACTAGCAGCATCAGCAGCCCGGTATGGATGATATAGTTGGTTGATAATTGCCCGGTATTCATCCCCAGGGCGGCATATTCGGTTTGGACCGCGCCTACAGACATCTGCACGATCATGCTGGTATCAAGCGTGCCAAATTTCTGATTGATCGTGGCTGCGATCTGGGCCTGGGTCGCGGCCGGGAGATTCTGCAGCATGGCGAAGACATCTGTTCCTGGTGGTATCTTGGACATGTCGAAGCCGAAGCTCTGGCCCACGCTTTGCGCCGCGGCCGGGTTGGTCATGGCGCGTTCGATGCCTGAGACCACCAGCAACGCCTTGCCCATGATCGGGGTCAACCTGGTGATCTCGGTCTGGGTGACATTTTTATTGAGCACGTAGATTGGCTCGCTTGCCAGGCTGGGATACAGCTTTACATCGGCAGCATAATCGGCTGAGGTCTTGTCCACCAGCGTGTAATCTGCCAGCACGGCATTTTTGTTATCCGCGTTCATGAACATCACCAGCCGGTTCATTTCGCTCTGCCGGATGGCCATGGGGACAACATTGACCACGCCGCCCTGCTGGATACCGACGTCAACGATGTTCGCCATATAATCCGGCAGGGCCAGGTCGGCGTTTGCCTGCACAAATAACAACGCAACCGCTATGAGAAGCAAAAGAAGATACGGCTTTAAATATTTTGTTAGTCGAAGCATGTGTTTAGAAATTCCTTGTCACAAATTTATTCTTTGGCCGCGCGTGCGGCTTTGGTCAGCAGGGTTAGCGCCAGGATGGTCACTTGCTGCTGTTCCGGCGTCAGAGCCTCGGTCAGACTCTCGATCCATTGGCTGCGCACTTCCACGCTCTTGCGGATCAAGGCCTGGCCTTTCCGGGTGAGGACGAGTTGTTTGGCGCGCCGGTCATCGGGGTCTTCACTCCGTTCGATCAAGCCCAGGTTCACCAGCCGGTCAATGGACTGGCTGGCGCCTGCGTTGGTGATCCCCAATTGCTCACCGATCCCGGAAACGTCGCTCTTGGCGCTATGATACAAGCGCATGAGCACAATGAACTGGGAGAAGGACAATCCGGTCTCATCCAGGCAATGTTTGAAGTCGCGTCCCGAGCGGCGCATAAAGACTTCCGACCATTCGTGGATCACCTCAGTTAATTCCTTAGTAGATGACATAATCAATATCCTTAATTAGTTAAGCGGGGTAAAGTATATGTTTTTCACAACCTTGAGTCAAATCAAAGGTCATACGATTTACGGGACAAATGGCACTTCTTGGACATACCCAAAATTGTGGGTGAGATCATTCATTTCTCACCCCAGAGATCACAGAGAAAAAACCTGTACGCTCCATGTTCTCTGCCTGCACTTGGTGCAAGTCAAGTGTGGTGAATGATGGTGAACGATTCAGATTAAAGTTTGCTCATTCCAATCTCAGTGGGATTTTATGCCCGTGCGGCACAATAGGTATGTTGATAAGAGATTGAAAGGAACCAGGTTTGCAATAAGCCTTAAGTGGCGGTACAATCCAATTGCTTCACGAATGTCTTTTTAGCGGCCACAGGTTGGCCGCTTTTTCACGGGATTTGAATGCCGACCGTTCTTGCTCCAACCATCGAATTAAAAAATGTAACCAAGATCTATTCCACCGAAGCAGGTGATTTCACTGCATTAAAAGGGATCGACCTGCGGGTTGCCAAAGGTGAGTTCCTCGGCATCGTGGGAAAATCCGGCGCGGGGAAATCCACCCTGCTCAACATGATTACCGGCGTGGATCATCTCACGTCCGGCGAAGTCATTATGCGCGGGGATGGCAAGGATACCTCGGTGCATAAATTGAGCGAAGACGCACTGGCGCTATGGCGGGGACAAACCCTGGGCATTATTTTCCAATCCTTTCAGTTGTTGCCGATGCTCACGCTGATCGAAAATGTGATGATGCCGATGGATCTTTGCGGCCGATATCAGGCGCGTCTCAGCCGCGAGCGCGCCACCGAACTGCTCATGCTGGTCGAACTTGAAGATCATGCCAACAAATTGCCCGCTTATATTTCCGGCGGTCAGCAGCAGCGCGTGGCCATCGCCCGCGCCCTGGCAAACGATCCTCCAATCCTGGTCGCAGATGAACCGACGGGCAGCCTGGATTCCGTCACTGCCGATCACATCTTTGATGTCTTCGAGCATCTTGTACAGGAACGGGGCAAGACCATCATCATGGTGACTCACGATAACAGCCTTGGGCCACGGTTCACGCGCCATGTTCAAATTACAGACGGGATATTGACAAAGTCGGCTGCGCCCGTCGAACGATTGAAAAAGCCCGCACCGGGTAAAGTCAAAGGGAAAAGTACAAAATGACACCGCGTCTACCGGCCCCGGAAACGGAATCCATTAAGGCCGCCTCCCCTCCATCGGAGGAGATGATCCGTCTGCACAGCGTTATCAAAACCTATAAGAACGCGGCCGGCGAATTCAAAGTCCTCAAAGGGCTTGACCTGATCATCCGACGCGGCCAGTTTGTCGCCATCGTTGGAAAGTCGGGAAGCGGTAAATCAACGCTCTTGAACATGATCACGGGCATTGACCATCCAACTGGGGGACAAGTGGTGGTCAACGGTACGGATATTTATTCGATCACCGAAAGTCAGCGTTCCTTGTGGCGCGGCAAGAATCTTGGGATCGTTTTTCAATTCTTCCAACTGCTGCCCATGCTGACCCTGCTGGAAAACGTCATGCTGCCCATGGATTACGTGGATTTGTATGACTTCGACGAGCGCCCCAGGCACGCCATGGAATTGTTGGAAATGGTGGGCTTGCAGGAACAGGCGAACAAACTACCGCTGGCGGTTTCGACAGGACAACAGCAAATGACAGCCATTGCTCGTGCGCTCGCAACCAATGCGCCTTTGATTGTTGCAGATGAGCCGACCGGCAACCTTGATTCAAAGACCGCCAATCAGATGATTGATGTCTTTGACAAGTTGGTACGGCGCGGCAAGACCATTGTGATGGTAACCCATGACCCGTCGCTGACCTCGCGCACTTCCCGCACGATCATTATCGCGGACGGCGAATTGATCAATGAAACGGTGGTCAAGGCTCTGCCTCTACTGCGCCATCGTCACATGCTGGAAATCACCAAGAAAGCGCAACAGGTGACCGTCGCACCCGGCGAGACGATCCTGGATTGCGGCCAACCGGTGGACAATCTGTATATGATTGCCAGCGGCTCCGTGAATGTGATGCTGGCGGATGGCAAGCGCGGCAAACTACTGGCACACTTAAAGGCCGGGGAACTATTCGGAGAGATCGAATTACTGCGCGGCGGCAAAGCGATTGCCTGCGTGCGCGCCGGAACCCATCCGGTGGATTTGTTGGTCTTCCCGCGCCAGGATTTTTTGCGCATTATCGAAGAATCACCCATCACGGCGGAAGCATTGGGAAAGATCGTGCAGGATCGTTTGGAAGAGCATCGCATAAAGAGCAGATCATGAGACCCAGATGGCGGAAAGTTATTCTTGATTTGATCGAAAATAAAGCCCGCACTCTGCTGGTGGTTTTATCCATTGCCGTGGGCGTTTTTTCGATTGGCGTGATCGCGGGCGCTTATGTCATTATTTCCAATGACATGAGCGCGAGTTACGCAGCCAATCAGCCTGCCAACATCGAACTACGCATGGCGGATTTCAACGAGGATGTTTTGACTTCGGTCCGCAACATGCCTGGGATTGGGAATGCCGAAGGCCGGCGTGTGTTCAGCATCCGGGTGCATCCGTTGAACAGCACCACCTGGACCGTCATTGACCTGGTAGCGCTCAACGATTTCACAACCAACAAGGTGGATCTACTTACGCCAATCGCCGGGAACACAGATCCTGGCAGGCGGCAGGTGGTTTTGGAAAAGGATGCGCTCAAACAACTCAACGTACAGGTCGGGGATCAATTGGTGTTCGAATTGCCCGACGGGACCACCCAGACCATGCCCGAGGTCGGCGCGGTCCAGGACCCAACCACGGGTGCGGGCGATTTCCTTGCACCGCCCTTCGGCTACATTTCCATGACCACATTGGAAAATTTTCAAGAGCCGGACCTTTACAACCGGATTTATGCGACGGTATCCCAGGGGCAGGATGATGCCACAATCATCAGCACGATCGCGGGCGATGTAAAAGACAGGTTGATCCGATCCGGCATACCGGTGGATCGCACACGGACATCAAAGACACACGAACATCCGTTGGCATCCACGGTTAATGCCATCCTCGGAATTTTGATGGCACTGGGTGTGCTGATCGTTTTCCTTTCCTCGTCACTGATCGCCAATACACTGAACGCCCTGCTCAACCAGCACTTGCGTTACATCGGTGTGATGAAACTGGTCGGCGGGCGCAACCGGCAGATCCTCATCATGTATCTGACACTGATCGTGTCCTTCGGGGTGCTGGCTTTGTTAATTGCCGTACCGCTTGGCGGACAAGGCGCGTATGGCCTGGCGGCGTTCATCGCCAACGAATTACGTTTCAACCTGCTTGGGTATCGAATTGTGCCGGTTGCACTGGTGATCCAGATCCTCATCGGGATTTTGGTTCCGCTTGTAGCCGGGCTTGTGCCGGTAATGAATGGCTCGAAGGTCACCGTACTGAAAGCCATCAGCGGCGATTTGGCGCGCGCCGAGGGCAAAACGCATCATCGGGGTCCCAAACACGAATCGCCATGGGAGAAATTCCAGACCAATGTCAGCGTCGCGCTCTCGAAGCGCGGCATCCACATCCCGCGCCCGCTCCTGATTTCACTGCGCAACACATTCCGCAGGCGCGGGCGGCTGCTCCTGACGCTTTTCACCTTGACCATGGGCGGGGCGATCTTCATCGGCGTGTTCAATGTACGCGTGACCCTGCATGATTACATCGGGGCCATCGGCAATTATTTTAAAGCCGACGTGGAGTTGGATTTCACACAGCCGTATAGGACACACGAGATTCAACAATTGGCCCTGCAAATCCCCGGAGTGCAAAGCGTGGAAGGCTGGCAGGGATTAAGCGTGGATATGCTGCGTCCGGACGGCTCGACCATTGACTCGTTGAATATCATCGCGCCGCCCGCCAACAGCCCGCTCGTTCAACCGATCCTGGTTTCAGGCCGGTGGATTCAACCGGGCGATGAACGCAAGCTCGCAATCAGCGAATCGGCCCTTTCGGATTTTCCGAGTTTGAAGGCGGGAGATTTCCTTCCTTTGAAGGTCAACGGGCGCAAGGAACTATGGCAGGTGGTCGGCAGTTTCCAGTTCGTCGGGCAGGAGGGTATTTTGGCTTATGCGCCGCTGGAATATATTTCGCAAGTGAACGACCTGGCCAATCAATCCACGTTGTTCCGAATCGAAACCGTTCAGCATGACCGTGCCTATCAGGACAGAATGGCAGAAACTCTCGATCATTATTTCCGCGCCAAAGGCTTCGATGTCCTGCAATCGCAGGCAGGACTGGCTTCGCTGGATACCGCCTCGCAAAGCCTCGATACCCTGGTGACGTTTCTGCTCATTATGGCTCTCTTGACCGCCACGGTCGGCTCGATGGGCCTGGCCGGGACAATGGGCATGAATGTGCTCGAGCGCACCCGCGAGATTGGCATTATGCGTGCCATTGGCGCAATGGACAGCATCATCATGCAAACCGTGATTGCGGAAGGCATGGTGATCGGTTTAATTTCATTTGTCCTGGCGATCATTCTGTCTTTTCCGTTCACCTATTTGCTGTCCTATATTGTCAGCCTGGCGGTATTCCAAACGCCCATCCAAACCGTGTTCACCATTACCGGATATTTGATCTGGCTGGCATTGATTCTGGTATTGTCCGTGGTGGCAAGCATTCTACCGGCACGCAGCGCGGCGCGGCTGACGATCCGCGAGGTGCTGGCCTATGAATAAAGGTAAGGGCACAGCAGAACAATGGTTCACCTTTATTTGCCTTCGCCTCGCCGTGCCTCTGCCAATTGGCTCACGAATAAACAGTAGGGGCACAGCGGAAAAATGGATCAGTTTTGTTTGCCTTCGCCTCGCTGTGCCCCTACAAATTCGCAATTTATGTTCGAATATAGTGAAGAAGGTGAAAGATGAATAAGAAATTCCCGATGTTTGTTTTGTTGATGATCGCCTTGCTGATGGCAGGCTGCGGAAGTCAACCGGTCTCAACGACGGCCACACCCTCTGCTGCATCCGCGGGTGCAGTGATTGCCGAAGGGCATATACGCCCGATGCAATCGGTCAATCTTGCGTTCCAGGGGCGCGGTTCAGTGGCCGGGATCATGGTCAAGATCGGCGATCAGGTCAAAAAAGGCGATACGCTGATGAAGCTGGATAGCTTCGATCAGGCGAACGCTCAAGTGGCCTCGGCGCAATTGGAATTAACGTTGGCTCAACAGGCCTTCGACACGCTGCTTCGCGATGCAGGCGGCACCAGCGCCCAACTCTGGGAAGCATACATGAATGCGCAAGTGGTGCGCGAGAATGCCCAGAAGACTTGGGACGGCTTGAATTTACGGGATATCGAAAACCGTATCGTTGCTGCCCAGGCAACCGTTCAAACCCGGCAGGCCGAGCTCACCGATGCGCAGGCGGCTTTCGATCTGGTGAAAAATCTCGACCCTAACACCGGACGATATAAGGATGCCCAGGACCGGCTGAATAAAAAGCAACAGGCTTACGATGAGGCGGTTACCAATCTCGAGGCGGATTTGCGCCTGCGCGACGATCCTCTGGCGGCGTTGAATGCCGCATTGGCAGCCGAGGCGGAAGCCAAATATCAATATGATCTCACGGCCAATGGGGCAAACACCGATCAACTTGCAGTGGCTCAGGCACGCCTCGATAATGCCAAGGCACAGGTGACGGCGGCGCAGGATGCGCTCGGCAATTTCGAACTCAAGGCGCCATTCGATGGCGTTGTTGCAGATGTCAGTGTGGACCTCGGTCAGCAGGTTGGGCCGGAGACCGTTGCAGTCAGCGTGATTGATCCGAGTCAATGGATCGTTGAAACCAACGACCTGACCGAATTGGAAGTCGTCCGGCTCGCGCAGGGACAAAAGGTCACGCTGGTACCGGATGCGCTTCCGGATGTCAAGCTCACGGGCGTCATTCAAACCATCAGCAGCGCTTTCACAAAACAAGGCGGCGACATTGTCTATAATGTGCGCATCCTGGTGGATAACCCGATTGATGCACGCATCCGTTGGGGCATGACCGTTGAGGCCACCTTCGCGTCACAAGGAAAATAATGAAAAAAGCCTTGCGAAGGTTTCAAACGTTCGCAAGGCTTCCTATTCAAGTCCGCGCCTGGTAGAAGCACCATCTTCCCAGAACTTCTTCCATCAAAATAATTAAAAACACGACCAAACTGGTGGATGCCCCAAACCAGCCGGGAACGATGAATAAAGCTGCACATCCGATCATGCCTGCCGCGATCAACCCCAACTGGCGTCTCCCCCATTTAATGGAAAGAGGCCGGGTCGCCGTGATCGCTGCTTGCATTATCAATAAGAGGATGAGGATACTTCCCGCCAGCCTCCATTCGAGAACCGGGATTTGCGTCCCTGTAAACATGGGAAGCATTCCGAGAATACCGAGCAGCACAGCACTTATAAAGAAACGAACCTGGGTTCGCCAGGTATTCCAAACGGGGACCGCCGGCAGGCGATATACGCGTGACATGCAGTAAATCAGAACCAGCCCCATCCACGCGGTTAGCCAGTTGAAGATGAATATGTTAACATGCAAGATCATGCTTGTCAGAGAAAGGAGCCAACCGGCGCCGAATAGGATCGTGAATAAAATTTCCCGGCTCAACCATGATTTCCGCAGATGATCGAGCACGCGCCAGGCATTTCGTTTCTTCCCCAAATGAGCAAAGGAAGCGGACATGCCCACACCCAGACAAATGCCAATCCACAGCATGGGCAATGGCTGGGGGACATCATGGAATAGCCATAACATCGCCCAAAAGCCGCCCACAGCCATGTGAATGAGCAGGGTGAATACAACCAGCGGTGCTTCCGTCCATCCCGAAGTTCCTTGCGGATGAACTTCTTCATCGTTGGTTAGGAACTTTTCTTGTGTAAGCTTCATGGCCGCATGGGGTTTGATAGCCAAACGCGGCCCGGTGCGTGAACGATTGGACATGGGGTAAGGGTGTTCTGAAGCAGGGATTTCCCATAAGGCCAATCTATCCCCCGCATATCCCTGATCTTTCTCCACTTCGACATAATCCAATACCCTCATCGGACAAGCAGAGACACAAGCGGGAGGCAAACCCAAATCCAAATTATCGTCGCAAAAATTGCACTTGGTCATGGTGCCGGCAGCTTCATCATATTGCGGCGCGCCATAAGGACAAGCCCATGCGCAATATCCGCATCCAATACATTTGGATGAATCCAACAGGACGAGGCCATCGGCCCGCACGGTGTAGGCATCCACCGGGCAGACTCCGGCGCATTTGGGATGGACACAATGATTGCACGAAAGCGACAGGTTATAGGCAAAGACGGTATTACTCCAAGCCTGGCCTGTCTGTTCCCACTCGCCTCCGGATACTTCATAGACGCGCCTCCACAACACACCCAGCGGGAGGTGATTCTTGTCCTTACAAGCAGCCTGGCAGGCTTTGCAGCCCGAACAGGCAGAAGCATCCAGGCTGAAGGCGTACGTCATTTTGCCACCCGGCCATGGAGGATGGAGCGCAGAACATCCAACAGACCATGCCGCTCATCATCCAGCGTCTTTTCGACTTCCACCATGATCGTGTGTTGAGCTGTGGCAAATGCGAAAGGAGTCCAGCGATGAGAGGTCAGCACATTGACGCACCCGCCGCGATCCACACCGCGTTCATCCGGATCGAACCATGCTCCCTGTGGAATATCAATCACGCCGGGCATAATGCGGACTGTGAGACGGCAAGGCAAGATCAACGCGCCGCGCTCATTGAAGACTTTGACCGGATTGCCGTCTTGTATGCCGCGCCGCGCAGCGTCAATGGGATTAATGAAAACACGCTGCGGAAATGCCTCCTCAAGCCAGTCATTATTATCGTGCGTGGAATGGACGCGGTGAAGCGTGTGATGTCCGATGGCTTGCAAAGGATATTGTTTCACCACAGAGCGCACAGAGTCCACTGAGATTCTTTTGCTTTTCTCTGTGCTCTCAGTGATCTCCGTGTTAAAAGGATTCTCCCATTCCTGAATATATTTTGGGATGGGTGGAATTTCCTGCGGATCATTCAAGTCAAAGAGCTGTTTGGAGAAGATCTCTATTTTGCCCGAAGGCGTGGTCAACGGGTGCTTTTCAGGATCGGCGCGGAAATCAGCGAAGGCAATCGCCGGTTTTGTGGCGGGACACGTCCATGCGCCGAGGTTCTGTTCCATGAATTCATCAAAGCTGGGCAATTCGGGAAAGCGTAACCGCCGGAATTCATCCAGGCAAAATTCGACCCAACCCTTTTCATCGCGGCCCTCGGTGAAGGCTTCGCCGAACCCCAATCGTTCTGCAAGTTCGGCGCAAATGCGATAATCGGATTTACATTCGCCGGGCGGTTCGACCAGTTTGGGCTGCAAGATCACCTCGTCACCGTATTTCCAACCATCCTCCACGCCCCAGGTCTCAAATTGAGTGCAGGCAGGCAGAAGTATGTCGGCAAATTTACCGGTGGGGGTCAGGAAATTATCCTGAACGGCGATGAACTCCACTTTCGATTCATCGCGTAAAATTTCAGCAGTGCGGTTGATGTCGGCGTGTTGGTTGATCAGGCAATTCGTGGCGACGGCATAAATTAATTTGATGTCATTATCGAGGCGTTCCGCGCCGCGAATGCCATCGGCGCCGGTCATGCTTTTTCCGCGCAGACAGGCTTCGCTCCAGAGAAAGACTGGAATTTCTGCTTTAACAGGATTCTCTCCGATCGGCAGGATATCCCAGAAAGGGCCGCCGTCCGGAGCCTGCAATCCCAAGCCGCTCGCCCAGCCGCCTGGTATGCCCACATTACCGGTGATGGCCGCCAGTACGCAACCGGCACGCACTACCTGCTCACCGTAGGCGCGCCGCTGCATCCCATAACCCTGATAAAGGACAGCAGGTTTGATCCCCGCGTATTCGCGCGCGATGCGGGCGATGGTCAGCGCGGGAACGGCAGTGATGGCTTCTGCCCATCGAGGAGTCTTGGGTATGCCGTCGCGTGTGCCGAGGAGATAATCGCTGTAATTCTCCGCGCCTTCCACAGGCATTTGGCTTGCATCGAAACCGACGCAATGCGTGCGCACAAATTCGGCATCGTAAAGATTCTCGCTGAGCATGACATACGCCATGGCGCTCATCATGGCCGCGTCGGTGCCGGGACGGATGGGAATCCACTCGTCGGCGAGAGAGGCGGCACTGAGCGAGTAGCGCGGGTCGATGCAGACCACGCGCGCACCGGCCTGGCGCGCCAACTTGATAAAGTAATCGCTGTTGGTGCCGTCGCGCATCTCGGCGGGGTTCCAGCTCCACATTAATATATATTTGGAGTTGAGCCAATCCTGCCTCTGGTTGCCGGTCACGAGCGTGCCGTACACCGTAGGCGTGGCGAGGTTGGTGGCGCCCCAGGAATACGAGTTGTAAATTCCCAGACAACCGCCGAATAGGTTCATGAGCCGGCGCGCTACGTGAGAACCGTTCAGTTGGTTATATGAGCCTGTTCCATAGGGGACGAATAAAGCGGAGTTGCCGTACTCCGATTTGACTCGCTGCATTTGGCCCGCCAGGGTATCCAGCGCTTCATCCCATGAAATGGATGTGAACTTCCCCTCGCCGCGTTTGCCAACGCGCTTGAGCGGTGTCAGCAAGCGATCGGGATGATATTGGCGGCTCAGATACGAACGTCCGCGCACGCAGGCGCGTAATTGGGGCGCGGCGATTGAATCGGGACGATCATCGGAATCGAGCCGTATGATGCGGCCATCCTGAACGTGTGCGATCAACAGGCATCGTCCGCCGCAGTTATGGGCTGGACAGCCAACTCTTATTTTTTTAATGGGTGAGGAGGAAGGTGTGTTTTGTTCTCGTGTCCGCTGCTTGACCGAAAGGCTCATGCGACAAGTGTAGGACGAATGAGCCTCGAAGGCTAGTGATGGAATACCCTCCAGAAGGGTGAACAAAGTCGCAGGCGGTTTCTTATATTACACAAAGGGACTGGGCAGTTCAAAAATGTTCCCACCTATCCGATTTCCGCAACCACTGCGACGCTCCTGGTATCCCCTGATGGAAACGGGATGACCGTCCCGTTGATCTTCCTGCCATCCACCTGAAGGGAAACCTGGTTTCCTGCGCCCTTGCGCCTGACGCTGATGTCATAACGAACACCGCGATATCTGCGCACCGCCTCAAATCCCTTCCAATCCGATGGGATCACCGGTGCCACGGATAGGCCGTCAAAGGTTGCTCGGATGCCGAGGATCCATTGCGTGATCGCCACATAATTCCAGGCCGCGGTGCCGGTGAGCCACGAATTCTTTGCTTCACCGTGTGTCGGCGCATCACGACCGGCGATCATTTGAGCATAAACATAGGGTTCGCAGCGATGTAAATCCGATAGCACCTCCCGTCCCGAGGGGTTGATCCGCAGATAATAATCCATGGCGCGATCACCATTTCCTAGGCGCGCTTCCGCAATCATCACCCAGGGATTGTTGTGACAGAAGATACCCGCATTCTCCTTGTACCCTGGCGGATAGGATGAAATCTCTCCCAGGTGAAGATAATATTTGGAATAGGCGGGCTGAAGAAGAACGATCCCATGAGGTGTGGCGAGCTGGGTATTGACTGAATTCAACGCCTGGTTTGCCATCCCGTTCTCCAACCCCACTCCGGCCAGCACACAAAAGCCCTGAGGCTCTATATAGATACTGCCTTCGTTACATTCCTTTGATCCAACCTTATTCCCGAAATCGTCATAAGCGCGTAGAAACCATTCTCCATCCCAGCCGTGCTCATAGATGGTCCGGGTCATTTGATCCGCCAATGCCCGATAATAGTTGGCTGGATGAGCTTTAAATGAAGAGAACTTCCGGTCTTCCCGCAAGGCGTAATGTTCGGCCAGGTCAGCCATTTCCCGCGTCGATTCCACAAAGAGCGCGGCGATGAATACGCTCTCGGCCACCTTTCCATCCTTGCTCGTGGTGGTCTGGAAGCTCTCGCCGGGGACCTCCGAAAAGCAGTTCAAATTGAGACAATCGTTCCAATCCGCCCGGCCGATCAACGGCAGGCCATGCGGGCCAAGGCGCTCCAGCGTATATTGAATGGAACGCTGAAGATGCTCATAAAGCGGCATCTCGCTTCCCGCTGCATTATCATATGGAACGCTTTCTTCAAGAATGCTCCAATCCCCCGTTTCACGCAGGTATGCGGCGACCGCGATCACCAGCCAATGCGGATCGTCGTTGAAATTCGACCCGACAGCGTTATTGCCGCGTTTGGTCAACGGCTGATACTGGTGATAGGCTCCGCCATCCGGCAACTGCGTCGCGGCAATATCCAGGATCCGTTCGCGTGCACGCGACGGGACAATCTGAACAAATCCAAGCAAATCCTGGTTCGAGTCGCGGAATCCCAAGCCTCTTCCTATTCCCGACTCGAACAGCGAAGCCGAGCGGGACAAATTGAAAGTGACCATGCACTGATAGGCATTCCAGATATTGACCATCCGGTTGACGTGCTCGTTCGGCGTATGGACTTGAAAGCCGGCCAGCAACTCGTCCCAATAAAGATGAAGTGCAGTGAAAGCCGAATCTACATTCGAGGGTTGAAGATACCGTTCGATGACCGGCTTGACCGTCTTTTTATTGATGGTTTGCGAATCGGGCGGATCAAACTTCTGATCTTTTGGGTTTTCGTGATAGCCCAGAAGGCAAATAACCTGTTTTTGCTCGCCGGGCTGGAGGTTTAAGCGCACATGGAACGAACCGATTGGCTGCCAGCCATGAGCCACCGAGTTACTGCATTTTCCACGTTCGACCGCCAGCGGACGATCCCACGAACGATAAGGTCCCAAAAACGCCTCGCGCTGTGTATCGAAGCCTTCAGGCTTTACCGAGCAGGCAAAATATGCAAAATGATCGCGGCGTTCGCGATATTCCGTTTTGTGATAGATCACATGGTCTTCAACTTCCACTTCACCGATTGAATAATTACGCTGGAAGTTCGTGGAGTCATCCAAAGCGTCCCACAGACAAAATTCAGCCACGGGGAAAACCGATATTTCCGCCTGCGTGTCACGTTGATTCGTAACGTTCAATTGCCAGATCTCGAGGTTCTCACCGAGCGGAACAAAATAATTCGTTTCAGCGCGGATGCCGCGAACCGTTGATGCAATGACCGTATATCCCATCCCATGACGGCAGGAATAATCGCTCAACTCGCACTGGGTTGGCTGCCAGGACGGAGACCAATAGCTGCCATCGCGGTCATCACGCAAATAAAGGTACCTTCCGCCGAAATCAAGCGGCGCATTATTATAACGGTAGCGCGTAATGCGCCGAAGGCGGGCATCCTTGTAAAACGAATAGCCTCCGGCCGTGTTGGAGATCAGGCCGAAGTATGCCTCGGAACCAAGATAGTTGATCCAGGGCAAGGGTGTATCAGGACGCGTGATCACATATTCACGACGGTCATCATCGAAGGTACCGTATTTCATCGGGGCATCTCCATAAAGACTGGAATAACGGGCATCAAGCCCGGTTTAGATCATCGGCCAGGGCTTCAATGCTTTCCGCGGACAACATGCCATAGCCATGAGGCAGAATTTGCTCAACCGTCAGATCAAGATACTTATAAGACTCGGGAATGGTCAGCCATTCGCCAAGATGATGCCGGACGATTACTCTTCCGGCTTCATCCTGCATGATCTCGCGCAAGGTCATGCCGAGCGGAAACCTGGACGGAAGGGATGGAATAAGCATGGCTCGAGCGTGTACGCGCAGGTCGCGGCTGGAGGCGCCAACCTTGATCTCAAACTCGCCGGGTTCGGCAATCCATCCGCCTTTGGCGGGGTCGTAATACCAAAACGCCTCCTTATCGAGGTGAAAAGAAACCGTCCGCGTTTCACCTGCAGCCAGGGAAATCTTAGAAAAGGCTTTTAGTTCCTTTTCAGGCCGCACCAGGTTCGATTGCATATCGTGCACGTAAAGCTGGACAATTTCCTGACCGGCACGCTTACCCTTATTACTGACTTTCAATGAAACATCCAAGCCAGCCTGTTCAGTAAAGTGTTCCGCATTCAATTTGAGATTGCTATATTCAAATGTGGTATAGGAGAGTCCGTGACCGAACGGGAAGAGTGGTTCGATTTTTTTGGCATCGTAATAACGATAGCCGACAAACAATCCTTCCCCGTACAGCACTTCGCTGTTCTCGCCGGGATAATTGATGGAGGCGGGATTATCTTCGTATCGAACCGGAAATGTGGTAGGCAGCTTGCCCGATGGATTGACATCACCGAACAATGCATCCGCTAATGCATTGCCGCACTCCTGGCTGTTGTACCATTGCTCGACAACCGCCGCCACTTCCTTGATCCAGGGCATGGTCACAGGCGAACCGGTATTCAATACCACGATGGTGTTGGGATTTACCGCAGCCACGCGTCGAATCAATTCATTCTGGTCACCCGGTAATTCCATGTTGATGCGGTCAAAGCCTTCCGATTCCCATTCATTGTTGAGTCCTGCGATGACCACAGCCGCGTCGGATCGTTGGGCCAGGGAAACAGCTTCTTCCATCAGTTTTTCAGGGTAAGGGGGCAAATGGCCGAGCTGTATCGTGCGCCACCAGCGATTACCATCACAACAATATTCCACTTTTATTTTTACTTTTTGACCGGCGGTAAAATTTCGCTGGGCGAGTTTCTGCCTGCCGTTTATCCCCAAATCCCAATGATCAATAAGCAATTCGCCGTCCAGATATAAACGGGACCGTCCAACGCTGGATAAACCAAAGGTGTGCATTCCGGACTCTTTGGCAACGAAATTGCCGCTCAAAGTAAGGCTGAAACGTTCCTGATTTACTTTTTTCACAGACTCATCATACCAGCCAATACCGCAGCGATCGGTGACCTCCGTGTATGCCGGAGAGCCGGAAAAGTCAAGGTTATCAAAAAGCTGCAAGGTAAGGCCTGGCTTGTTATCCTCGCTCAATAGATATGCGGTCTCGATCAAAGGCAGGTTCTTATGGATAAAACTACCGATGGCATATTCCACGCTTATGTTTGAGGAATTTGCCCTGTTTCGAATGCCATCCAGAGGCGAAACAACATAATGTGGAGTCACCTGTGAACTGCCGCCGCCCATCACGCTGGGCCAGCGAGCCAGTTCACCGATCACGGCAATCTTCTTAATCTTTGAACTCTCAAGTGGAAGCACCTTATTTTTATTTGCAAGCAGGACAATGGTCTCGCGCGCTGCGTCCCGAATCAACCTGCGATGCTCAGGTTTATCAGAGCTTCTTTCCTCATCAAGTTGTGGATGTTCAAACGCGCCGGCCCGTTCCACGATCCGCAAAATCCTGCGGACCTTGTCGTTCAATTCTTCAAGGCTTAAATCGCCTTTCGCGAGGGCTTTGTTTACGAATTCAGCGCCCATCCAACGGGCAACGCCAGGCATTTCCAAATCAAGCCCGCCAAAAGGAACTCGATCGGAATAGGTACCATACCAATCCGATATTACAAGACCGTCAAATCCCCACTGCCCTTTGAGTATTTTCTTGAGCGTAAGTTCGTTCTCGCTTGCAGGGACTCCATTAATACGATTATAGGAGGACATCACCGCCCAGGGCTTGGCATCGCGCACCGCGAGGCGAAAAGGCTCCAAATAGATTTCATTTAAAGTGCGCTCTTCCACCCGGGCACTCATGGTGCGCCGTTCAAAGTCCTGATCGTTGCATACAAAATGCTTGATACAGGCTCCGGCACCGTTATTTTGAATGCCGCGAATATAAGCGGTTGCAAGCTTGCCGCTGAGGTAGGGATCTTCAGAATAACATTCGAAGTTGCGTCCTGCCACCGGCGTGCGATGGATATTGACCGTTGGCGCAAGCAGGATATGCGCGCCTTTGGCTTTTATTTCCTCCGCAAGAGCCGCACCGATTTTTTCGACCAACTCAGTATTCCAGGTGGCACCGAGAGCAATACCGACAGGAATTAAATCGGAAGTTGGGCCAAGGTTGCCCCAGGCACCGCGCGCACCGTTGGGGCCATCCGTAACTTTAATTTGGGGGATTCCCAAGCGTGGGACCGCAGCCGTGTGCCACATATCCACACCGGCCAGCAGGGAAATCTTTTCTTCAAGGGTCATCTGTTGGATCAGTTCTTCGATATTCACTATACCGTACTCCTTAGAGGCTGGAACGTTCTAAAGTTCCGAATTCGCTTTGAGAAAATCAAGGACTTCATCGAGTTTAGCGAAAGCCAAAGCCGTCACCGTATCCGCACCGCCATAATAAATGGCGATCCGGCCCGTGGGCTGGTCATAAAGCGTTGCACAAGGGAAGGCCACGTTCGGCACATCACCGACACATTCATATTGGGTTTGCGGAGAGAGCAAATACGAAGCGCCGCGATAGATCACCTTCCAGGGCTTATCCAAATCAAGAAACGCAGCGCCGAAGCTATATACAAACCCATTGCAGGAAGTGAGAACGCCATGATAGAACAAAAGCCAGCCCTCTGGAGTTTCAATGGGCACAGGGCCGGCACCGATTTTGGTGCTCTGCCAGCCGCCTTTTGTTCCCATCACGAAGCGATGTTCTCCCCAATGAACCATATCCGGGCTTTGACTCAGATAGATATCGCCAAATGGGGTATGGCCGTTATCGCTCGGCCGGTTGAGCATGACATATTTGTTGTTGATTTTTCTGGGAAACAATACACCGTTCCGATTGAAGGGTAAAAGCGCATTTTCAAGAAAAGTGAATTTCTCGAAATCAAAGGTATAGCCGATCCCAATGGTGGGACCGTGATAACCGTTGCACCAGGTGACGTAATAACGATCTTCCAGCCAGACGACGCGTGGGTCATAGCGATATTGAAAATGGCCAAGCTCTGGATCGTTGTATTTCCACTCGATCGGGTCGTTCTCCAAATTCCAGCGGATGCCGTCGTCGCTGAAACCTCGATGGATATTCATGTCACGTTTCTTATTATCGCATCGAAAGACGCCTGCAAATTTCCCCTTGAAAGGCACAACGGCACTGTTGAAAATACTGTTCGAGGATGGGATCAGGTTGCGAGGGATGATCGGGTTTGCAGCGTAACGCCAAACCACGTCAGAAACCCCGGAAGGTCGTTCCTGCCATGGGATGTTGGGAAGAGAGTTGGTATTCATCAGAAAATGATTTCCTTTATCAACGGAATGGCTAAAACGCTGTCAGTAATTATGCGCCAAGCAAGAACCTTTCCTCACGAGTCGTCACCCGGATTCCAAAACATAATGCCGCCCGCTTGTTGCATGGCGATTTTTATTTTTGTTTGAACAGTCGGGATGCTGTTATTGTATTCCAGCGCGCCCAGATGATTGAAAAGATCCACTTGATTCACGGCAGCATCCGAGCTGCCAGTCCACGCCAGTAAATTCAGGTTGTTATGGTGAGACCAATAATTTACTCCAAACGTAAAGGGCTATGCATCTGTCATGGGTGAGTTCCATAATGATCAAATTCGTTGATTACACAGTAAAAGATACCACATTGAAGTTAACGCAAACCACAAAAACTCCTGACGGTTTTGTAATAACGGCAGATGCTCTCATCCCCGCAAATGGTCCTCTTGAATTATGCTTGTACTTCAGACACCTTCCAGCATGAGACGATATGGTTCTGGTCAACCTCAAAAGGCAGGGGACGAGTCTTGCACTTTTCAAATGCAAGCGGACAGCGATCGTAATAAACACAGCCATCCGCGTAACCGGTTGGCACACTCCTACTTTCCACATTAATCTGTTTGTCCCATCTTTGATCGAGACGAGGAACGGAGGCGATGAGCATTTGGGTATAGGGATGACGCGGACTATTGAAGATTTTCTCGGTCATTCCCATTTCTACGATACAACCGCGGTACAAAATAACCGCCCTCTCGCTGATGTAATTTGCCAGCGAAAGATCATGTGTAATGAAGAGAATGGAAAGTCCGCGGCGGAATTTCAGGTCAGCCAGCAAGTTGAGAATATCAATGCGCGTGGACGCGTCCAACATGCTGATGATTTCATCGGCGACGAGAAATTTAATGTCCAGCAGGAGCGCACGAGCAATAAGGAATCGCTGCAACTGTCCGCCGCTGAGCTGATGGGGAAACTTGTTCAATACGTGTTCAGG
>Ga0182027_10004300_pt1 | contig 22146 bp, 22 predicted proteins | sample 712E1DmetaG_FD_121300 | JGI IMG/M metagenome (GOLD analysis project Ga0182027, IMG submission 121300) | Permafrost microbial communities from Stordalen Mire, Sweden - 712E1D metaG (Illumina Assembly) | ecosystem: Environmental > Terrestrial > Soil > Wetlands > Permafrost | place: Sweden... | reverse complement strand
TTTGGGAGCAGAGGGTCGCGTGTTCGAATCACGCCGCCCCGACCAGCCTTCGCTCGCGTAAGCGTGGGAAGGCTGCCACGGCGAAGGCCCGAAGGGCGAAGACGGGCTGGTTGGCGTGAGCTACGGCTCGGCAAGCCAGCCGGTGACGATGAGGGAGAGAGAGTTGCGCGCGCGAATCTATCAACCGGCCAAGAACGCGATGCAGTCCGGCAAGGCTCGCACCAAAGCGTGGCTCTTGGAATACGAGCCGGCGAGCCCGCGGGCCATCGATCCCTTGATGGGCTGGACGAGCTCGGCCGATATGCTCTCGCAGGTGCAGCTCGAGTTCGACAGCAAGGAAGAGGCCGTCGCCTACGCCGAAGCGAACGGCATCGCCTTCGACCTTTTCGAGCCGCACAGACCGACGCCCAAGCCGAAAGCCTACGCCGACAATTTCCGCTATGATAGGAAGATCCCCTGGTCGCATTGACCGGAATACGGAAGACAGGGATCAGAAGCAGGTTTAAATTTCCGATCCCTGATATCTGTATTCTCTCTTCTGAGTACGACCCCGTAGCTCAACCGGATAGAGCACTTGCCTTCTAAGCAAGGGGTTGCGTGTTCGAGTCACGCCGGGGTCGCCAGTCCGCTTATCCAAATCCGCTCCGATTGCAAGATTGACGCGGGGTGCCGGCCCGGCCCAAAACCCCAACCCGCAAACGCCGGGCCGGGCCGCGCATGAAAATCGTCGGGGGCATATGGACGAACTGGTCGGGCTCGGTCTCCTGCCGGCCGCGCGCCATCGTCGCGCCCAAGGACGAGGTCGAACTTGCGGCGGCCATCCGCAAGGCCGAAGGCAATGTGCGGGTTCCCGGTGCCGGCCATTCCTTCACGCCACTCAACGCGACGGATGGCACGCTCATCGACCTCAAAGCCTTCCGCGGGCTGCAAGGCTTCGACCCCGACCGCGGTGTGGCGACCATCTCCGCCGCTACGCCGCTGTGGGAAATCGGCCCGCTGCTGCATCAGGCGGGCTACGGCCTCAGGAACATGAGCGATATCGACCGCCAGACCCTGGGCGGCGCCGTGGCGACCGGGACCCATGGGAGCGGAATTACGCTCGGCAGCTTATCGGCCGAGGTTGCCGGCTTCCGCATGGTGCTGGCGAACGGCGAGCTGATCGATTGCTCGGCGGGCGAGAATGAAGAGATCTTCGCCGGCGGACGCGTGGCGATGGGCATGCTGGGGGTGATGACCGAAATTTCGATGAAGGTGCGCCCCGCCTACAAGCTGATCGCAAAGAAATTTACCCATACCATCGACGACCTGTTCGATCAGCTCGCCGGGCTGGCCGCCGCGAACCGCCATTTCGAATTTTTCTGGTTTCCCTATTCCGACATTGCGGTCTGCCGCTCGCTCAACGAGACGGAGGCCAACGCGCGAGCCCCGCGCAGCGCGGAGAAGCTGCATGCGCGCGGCGACCGCACGGGCCTTGCCGATTATGCCTTGGCCGCGACCAGCGAGGCGTTGCCTTACGCGCCCTCGCTGATGCGGCCGTCGCATCGGCTGATGTCGGCGCTGATGGCGGGAGGAGAACATGTGCGCTGGAGCCACGAGATCTTCCCCACCCCGCGCACCATACGCTTCAACGAAATGGAATACGCCGTTCCCTATGAGAAAGGCCCGCAGGTCCTGCGCGAAATCGTGAAAACGATTCGCGAAAGGCAGATCAAGACTGGATTTCCGCTCGGATATCGCACGGTCGCGGCGGACGACATCTGGCTCAGCCCGTTTAATCGCCGCGAAAGCGCCACGATTTCAGTCTACCAATATCATCGGGTCGATACGGCGGAGCTGTTCGAAGCCTGCGAGGCGGTGTTCCGCCGTCACGAGGGCCGGCCGCATTGGGGCAAACAGCACACGAGTTCGGCGTCGGAGTTGGCGGGCCTCTATCCGCAATTCGAGGCGTTTCGCCGTCTGCGCCGCAAACTCGACCCCGGCGGCAAGTTCTTAAACGATCACTTGCGTGCTATGTTTGGCTGAAGCGTTGTTGAGGAGTGGACCTCATGCGCAGGGTTTCGCAATACATTCTGGCGGGCGCAGCTTGCGGCGTGCTGGGCGGGTTGTTGGCGGTGGACGAGACACTACTCGGCATCATCATCGGCGCGGGCTTCGGCATGCTGGTCGTGTTCTTCTGCCACATCTATCCGCATGTCGGTTACGCGGAGCAGAAGATGGGCTCGCCATTCAACGGCGAGCGTTAGATCAGCCGGTGAGTTTCCTGAAGAAGCACGACGGCGCGCCGGTGTGACAGGCTGGCCCGAGCTGATCGACCTTGAGAAGCAGCGTGTCTCCGTCGCAATCGATCCAGGCTTCCACCAGCCGCTGCACATTGCCCGAGCTCTCGCCCTTGCGCCACACCTTGGCGCGCGAGCGCGACCAGTAGGTGACGTGGCCGGTGGAAAGCGTCTCCTCCAGCGTGTGGCGGTTCATCCAGGCCAGCATCAGCACCTGGCCGGTCGAGTGGCTCTGGGCGATGACCGGCACCAGCCCGTCGGCGTTGAACTTGACCGCGTTGAGGAAGGCCTCGCGTGAAATCGGCTCGGTCATTGGGCGTTCATCCTGGCGAAGCCGGCTTCGAGATCGGCGATCAGGTCGGCGGGATCCTCGAGCCCGGCATGGATGCGGATCACCGGTCCTTCGGCCTCGAACTTCTTTGCGGTCCGTTCGAAGTCAGCCGGGATGATGAGGCTCTCGTAGCCGCCCCAGGAATAACCGATGCCGAAATGCTTCATGCCGTCGATCATGGCCGTGACGGATTTCTCGCTCGTCGGCTTCAGCACCACGCCGAACAGCCCGCAGGCGCCGGAGAAATCCCGCTTCCACAGCGCGTGGCCGGGATCGCTTTCCCAGGCCGGATAGAGCACGCGCGAAACTTCCGGCCGCGCGAGAAGCCAGCGCACCAGCAACAGGGCGGTCGCCTGATGGCGCCTCAACCGCACGGCCAGGGTGCGCAAACCCCTGAGCGCCAGGAAACAGTCGTCGCCGCTCGCGTAGAGCCCCAGATCACCGACGAAACTGGAAAGCTGCGCGGCGTGGCTCTGATTGGCGCTGACGGTGCCCATCATCGTGTCGGCATGGCCGCAGATGTACTTCGTCGCCGCGTGGATCGACAGATCTACGCCGTGCTTGAGCGCCGGGAAATACAGCGGCGTGGCCCAGGTGTTGTCCATCAGAACGGAGGCGCCGCGCTCGTGCGCCACGGCCGCGATCGCCGGCACGTCCTGTACCTCGAAGGTGAGCGATCCGGGGCTTTCGCAGTACACCGCCTTGGTGTTGGGACGGAAGAGGTCGGCGATGCCTTTGCCGATCAGCGGGTCGTAATAGGTGGTCTCGACGCCGTAGCGTTTGAGGACACCGTCGCAGAAAGTGCGCGTCGGCCCATAGCAGCTGTCGACCATCAGGATATGATCGCCCGCGCGGCAGACCGACAGGATCGCCGTGGCGATCGCATTGAGGCCTGAGGGCAGGCTGACGGTGCGCGCCGCGCCTTCCAGCGCGCTGACCGCCTCCTCGAAGCTCCGGGTCGTCGGCGTGCCGCGCCGGCCGTAGAGATAGGCCGTCTTATGCGATTTCAGCGACGCCACGGTCGAGTGCAGGATGGTGGAGGTGCGATAGACCGGCGTATTGACCGAGCCGAAATGCTCCGCGCTCATCCGCCCCGCGGTCACGGCAATGGTCTCGGGTTTGTCGCTCTTGTCCGTCACGGCATCACCTGAAAGTCGATCTCCGCCGCCTTATCGGGTGCGCGGCGCGAATTGACAAGGGCGGGCAGCGCAAGGCTGCTATCCGCCTAGCGCTCCGGCTCGATGAACGGCGTCTCAGGCACTGGGCCGGCAGTGTCGGCATGATGCAACGTCGATTTCAGCGGGAAATTGAATAGCCAGAACACGACACCTGGAATGGCGCCGATGGCTGCGCACATCAGGAAGAACTCCTCCTTGCTCATGCGATCGAAGTAGGTGCCGATATAGCCCTGCAACTGATTGCCGAAAAAGCTGGTCATCAGCCAGACGCCCATCATCATGGACAGGATCTGCGGCGGCGCAGCGCGCGCGGTCAGCGCCAACCCGATAGGAGAAAAGTACAGTTCGCCCGTCGTAATGACCGCAAAGAACAGGAACAACCACAGCCAACTCACCTGTCCGTGACCGGAGAGATAAACCGCCGCGACCATCACGAGATAGGAAGCGGCCAGCATGAAATTGCCCAGCGCCATCTTGGTGAGAACACTGGGCTCGGTCTTGCGCTTCGCTTGCCATCCCCAGAGTCCCACGACCAGCGGCGTGAAGATCACGATCATGAAGGGGTTGAAGGCCTGGAACCATGTCACCGGAATCTGCCAATCGATCAAACCGGGGATCAGGCGGCGGTCGGTGAAGTCTTGCGCGAACAGGCTGATCGTGTTGCCTTGCTGCTCGTAAACCGCCCAGAACAGGCTGCCGGGGATGAGGAGCAGGAGAAGCGCAATGGTGGCTTTCCAATCGGATGCGGTGAGCGGTTTCTTCTCTTCTTTATGCTCCTTGACGCGTGATGCTCGATCCGAAGGCAACGAACGCAGCGCAAAGAGATAGGACACCAGGCCGATCACCATACCGATGCCGGCGGCACCGTAGCCCCAGTGATATCCGTAACTCTCGCCCAATGTGCCGCACACCAGCGGCGAGAAGAAGGCGCCGACATTGATGCCGACATAGAAGATCGAATAGGCGCGGTCGATCCGGCTATCGCCCGGCTTGTAGAGGTTGCCGACTTGAGTGGAAATGTTGGGTTTGAAGAAACCGTTGCCGATGATAAGCAGGAGAAGACCGACGAACAGCAGTTGCGGCATCATCATCGTGAATTCGCCGATGGCCATGATGAGCGCGCCGATGACGACACTGTAGCGCTGGCCGAGCCAGCGGTCGGCGATCAACCCGCCGATCAGCGGCGTCAGGTAAACGAAGGATGTGTAGTTGCCGTAGATCAGCGAGGCCAGCGGTTGCGGACCGAGAGGGTTGCCACCGTTATAAATCACCTCGAAGAAATGCTTCATCGTCTGATAGCCGACGATCGTGTCGGCCGTCGGATTCAGCAGCACGTAGTTGACCAGATACAGAACCAGGATGGCGCGCATCCCGTAATAGGAAAAGCGCTCCCACATTTCAGTCGTGAAGAGATAGCTCAGCCCAATCGGGTGGCCGAACAGGGTTCGTTCCTTGACCGTGCCATTCGTCCCCGTCACCATGCCCGGTTCCCCCTAGCCTGATCCCTAGACGTAGTGTTGCCCCGAAACCCCGCTCAAGGCAACTCGACGCTGCGTTCTTCGCGAGAATAGGGCATGAAACCCATGCGCTGGTAGAGGGGCAAAGCGCGGGGATGGTCCAGCGTGCAGGTGTTGACCAACAGCGTCGAGATCGGCTTGACCCAGGCGTTGGCGACCGTGTGGTAGAGGAAGAAATATCCGAGTCGTTTGCCGATAAACTCCGGCATCAATCCGAAATAGGCGATCAGGCCGGTGCGGGCGTCGCGGAAATCGAGTTCCGCCATCCCAGCCGGGCAGCCGCCGGAATAGAGAATGTAAAGTTCCACCTTCGGATCGTGGATGATCGCCGCCAAGCTCGCGTCATCCATCTTGAAGCGATCCACCCAGTAATAGTCCTTGCCAATCGTGTCGTAGAGATAGCGGTAGAAATGGACGGGCGGATTCTCGGCCCTGAGAATGGCGACCTTGCCGGAGGGCTGCGCCGGCGGCATGAGCCGCGGCTTGGCGCGCATCTCGAGGAACGTCACCGTCATGGGGATGTTGGTCTTGATGGATTCGCTGCCAGCCATCGGCTTCACCCCGTTTCCACCGGCGCATCGGCGCGTGCGCCCCATTCGGCCCACGACCCGTCATAGAGCGCGACGCTCCTGGCGCCCGTAACCTGAAGCGCCAGCATGGCAAGCGCGGCGGTCACACCGGAACCGCAACTTGTCACCAGCGGGGCCGACAAATCGACGCGCTTTTGGGCGAACAGGGCGCGCAAGGCATCCGCGGACTTCAATGTTCCGTCGGCATTGATGAGCTGAGCATAGGGCACGTTGACGCTGCCGGGAATGTGTCCGCCGCGCAGCCCGGCGCGCGGTTCCGGTTCCACGGCGGTGAAGCGCGGGGCGCCGCGCGCATCCACCACCTGCTCCGCGTGGCTGCTCAAGTTGGCCATCATCTGGGCAAAGTCGCGAACGATAGCGCGGTCGGGATGCGGCACGAAATCTCGCGGGACCGGCCGCGCCGGAGTGCTTTCCAACTTGCGTCCCTCGCGCCACCATTTTGGCAGTCCGCCGTCGAGGACGAAAACGTCGCGATGCCCCATCGCCTTTAGCATCCACCAGGCACGCGGACTGGAGAACAGTCCGGCCCCGTCATAGACCACGATCCTATCGCCGCTGCCCAGGCCAAGCGCACGCATCCGCCCGGCGAACTTCAGCGCCGGCGCCAGCATATGGGGGTAGGGACTGGTTTCGTCCGAGAGATCGTCGATGTCGAAGAACACAGCGCCCGGAATGTGCGCGGCGGCGTATTCCGCCTTTGCGTCGCGGCCCGATTGCGGCAGGTACCACGACGCGTCGGCGATGCGAATGTCGGGTTCGTTCAGCCGCTCCCCAAGCCATTCGGTGGAAACCAGAGCCTGCATCTTCATCTCTCGAACGGCACGGCGACGGGAGGCCGCTGCTCGGCAAGCCAGCGCGGCACCGGCAGACCCTTGGCTTTCAGGAATTCCGGGTTGAACAATTTGCTCTGATACCGCGATCCGTAGTCGGCGAGGATTGTGACGATAATGTGCCCGGGCCCCATCTCCTTCGCCATGCGGATGGCGCCGGCGACGTTGATGCCGGTCGAGCCGCCCATGCACAGGCCTTCTTTTTCCATGAGATCGAAGACGATGGGCAGCATCTCCTCGTCCGGGATTTCGTAGGCGTCGTCGATCGGCGCGCCTTCGAGATTGGCGGTGACGCGGTTCTGGCCGATGCCCTCGGTGATCGACGAACCGTGCGAATTCAGCTCGCCGATTTTGATCCAGGAATAGATCGCGGCGCCCAGCGGGTCGGCCGCCGCGGTGCGGATGGACGGGCGGCGCTCCTTGAGGGCGATCGCCGTCCCGGCCAGCGTGCCGCCGGTGCCGACGGCGCAGACGAAGCCGTCGATGCGCCCGCCGGTCTGTTGCCAGATCTCGGGGCCGGTACCTTCCACATGCGCCTGGCGGTTGGCGACATTGTCGAATTGATTGGCCCACACCGCGCCGGCCGCTTCGCTCTGCGCCAGCCGCTCGGCGATGCGGCCGGAAATCTTCACGTAGTTGTTCGAGTCGCGATAGGGGACGGCGGGGACTTCGATCAACTGGGCGCCGAGCAGCCGCAGCGCATCCTTCTTCTCGACGCTCTGGGTCTCGGGGATGACGATGACGGTGCGAAAGCCCATGGCGTTCGCCACGACAGCCAGGCCGATGCCGGTGTTGCCCGCGGTCCCCTCGACGATCACTCCGCCCGGCCTGAGCTTGCCGCGCGCGATCGCGTCTTTGACGATGAACAGCGCGGCGCGGTCCTTGACCGACTGGCCGGGATTCATGAACTCGGCCTTGCCCAGGATATCGCAGCCGGTGGCTTCCGAGGCCCGCCTGAGACGGATCAGAGGCGTGTTGCCGATGGCGGCAAGGGCGTCCGGTTTGATGTCCATGGCTTGGTCCCGCGTCGCGTTCAACCTAGAGGCCTGGGCGGAAGCCTTCAAGATTTCCGCTAGCCCGAAACTTGCGTGAAGCAGGGCCGAAACGCAATTTCGTCCTGGATTGGGCCATGGGCACTGTTTTGCGCGCCGTTTTCGCCTTCGCCGTCGCATTTGCGATCGCCGACCCGCACGGCTTCGCGTCCATTTTCGAGACGCCGCGCCTGGCGGCCGTTAAGACCGAGCTGGCCGCCACCCACCCGGGCGCCAGTCTGCAATTCATGCTCGAGAGCGGATTGAAGGACCTGCAGCATACGAGGCCGACTAGGCGATAGGCCGGCGCTCCCGCCTGCCCGCATTAGCGAAAATCCCTGCTCTTGGGAAGCAGATCGGCCGTTGCATGGCGCGGATGGCGATGCGGCGCGATGCGATGATCCGTTCGCGTCGGTTGATGCGTCTCGTCGGCACGCGCGGGAACGATGACGGCGTCTTCGCCTGAGAGATGTCTGAGTTCGCAAGAAAGATCGCTCACGGTCTCCGCGACGACGTGAACCACCAATCCCTCGCGTTGTAGAGTTCCGCTCACCATCATCAGGCGGCTGGCGAGGAACGGCCGGCGATAAGTCTCAAATATTTTTTGCCACACAACGATGTTGGCGATGCCGGTTTCGTCTTCGAGGGTCGCAAAGGTCACGCCCTTGGCCGTTCCCGGGCGCTGGCGCACCAGGACAAGCCCCGCCACGCGCACCCGCGCCTTGTTCGGGATTTCCGACAGCGCCCTGTTCGGAACGATTTTGCGCAAGGCGAGACGCTCGCGCAGAAGCGCCAGCGGATGATCCTTCAGCGATAGCCGCAACGCCGCATAATCCTGGATGATGTGTTCGCCCAGCCGCAAGGCAGGCAGCTCGATCTTGCATTCGATGCGCAGATTCTCGGGATCGGTCTTGGCGAAGAGCGGTAATTCCGGCACGGCGATCCGTTGCGGCTCGGCTGCGCCGTCCAGCCCTTTCACGACCCACAGCGCGCCGCGGCGGTCCAGGCCGAGCGAGCGGAAGGCATCTGCATCGGCCAGCTTGATCAACGCGTCGCCGGGCAGATTGGCGGCCTGCGCCAGATGCCGAACGCCGTCATAGCCCCCGTCGCGGGCCGCAACGATGGCCACCGCATCACTCTGCCGGAAGCCGGTGATCTGGCGAAAGCCAAGGCGCACAGCATGGCGGTTTTGGCCCGGCTCCAGTATGTGGTCCCAATCGCTCAAGTTCACATCGGGCGGGCGCACCTCTACCCCGTGATCACGCGCATCGCGCACCAATTGGGCCGGCGCATAGAATCCCATCGGCTGGGCATTCAGAATCGCGGCGCAGAATGCATCGGGATAGTGATGTTTAAGCCAGGCCGAGACATAGACGAGCAGGGCGAAACTCGCGGCATGGCTCATCGGAAAGCCGTAATCGCCGAAGCCTTCGATCTGCTTGAAACAGCGCGCGGCAAAGTCCGTCTCATACCCGCGCGCGACCATCCCGGCGATGAATTTCTCCTCGAAGGAATGAATCGTTCCCATGCGCCTGAACGTCGCCATGGCGCGGCGCAGCCGGTCCGCCTCGGGCGCGGTGAAGCCTGCGGCCACGATGGCGATCTTCATCGCCTGCTCCTGAAACAGCGGCACGCCCAAGGTCGGCCGCAGCACCTCCTCCAATTCCTTGGTCGGATAGACCACGGCCTCCTTGCCGTCGCGGCGGCGCAGATAGGGATGCACCATGTCGCCCTGGATGGGGCCGGGGCGCACGATGGCGACTTCGATCACCAGATCAAAGAAATCCTTGGGCTTGAGGCGCGGCAGCATGGACATCTGCGCGCGGGACTCCACCTGGAACACGCCGACGGAATCGCCGCGCTGGAGCATTTCATAGACGGCCGGGTCTTCGGGGGGCAGCGCGGCGATGTCGATGCCCTTGCCGTAATGGCGCGCAATCAAAGCGAACGCCTTGGCGATACAGGTCAGCATCCCCAGCGCCAGCACATCGATCTTGAGGATGCCGAGCGCGTCGAGGTCGTCCTTGTCCCATTCGACAAAGGTGCGGTCTTCCATCGCGGCATTGCCGATGGGGATCAGTTCGTCGAGCGGCCCGCGCGTGATGACGAAGCCGCCGACATGCTGGGAGAGATGGCGGGGGAAGCCCACCAGTTCGCGCGCCAGCGCCAGGGCGGTGCGCAAGCCATCGTCTGTTGCGTCAAGGCCGATTTCACGAAGATGGGTTTCGGAAAGACTCTCGCGGCCCCAGCCGATCAGATTGCTCGAAAGCAGCCCCACCATGTCCTGCGACAAGCCGAGCGCCTTGCCGACATCGCGGATCGCGCTCTTGGAGCGGTAGCAGATGACGGTGGCAGCAATGCCGGCGCGCTCGCGGCCGTATTTGGCATAGAGATATTGTATGACCTCCTCGCGCCGTTCATGCTCGAAATCCACGTCGATGTCGGGCGGTTCGTCGCGTTCGGCCGACACGAAACGTTCGAACAGCAGATCCATCCGCGCCGGATCGACGGCCGTGATCCCCAGCACGTAGCACACCGCCGAATTGGCGGCGCTGCCGCGCCCCTGGCAGAGAATGCTGCGGCTGCGGGCGAATTCGACGATGTCCCAGACGGTCAGGAAATAGGTGGCGTAATGCAGCTCCGCGATCACGGCGAGTTCGTGGACGATTTGGGCGCGCACCTTTTCGGGAACGCCATCCGGGTAGCGCCGCGCCGCGCCTTCCCAAGACAAGCGCTCCAGCGCGGCTTGTGCGGTTTCGCCGGGCCGCGCGCCAGCGATTTCCGCAGGATATTCGTAGCGCAGCTCGTCGAGCGAAAAGGATACCCGCGCGGCGATCTCCAGCGTTCGCGCGACGGCCTCGGGATATTTCGCGAACAGTCGCACCATTTCGGCGGGCGGTTTCAAGTAACGCTCAGCATTGGCCGCCAGCAACCGCCCAGCTCTGGCGATAGTGGTTTTCTCGCGCACGCAAGCTAGCACGTCGGCCAAAATCTGGCGTTCTGGAATGTGGTAATGCACATCGTTGACCGCCACCAGCGGCGCGCGCGCCTGCCGGGAGAGTTCGGCCAGGGAGGCGAGGCGATACTCGTTGCGATTGGCGTAAAGCCACGCCGCCGCGAGATAGGTTCGCCCAGGCGCGCGGCCGGCCAGCGCTTCGAGATTAACGCGAAACTCCGGCGAAAGATCGGCCGGTGGCATCGCCAGAAAAATCTGGCCTTCGCTTTCCGCGAGGATGTCGGCCAGCGTCAGATGGCATTCGCCTTTCCTGGCACGGCGGTTGCCGCGTGTCAGCAGGCGGCAAAGCCGTCCATAGGCCGACCGGTCCATCGGATAGCAGATGGCATCGAAGTCATCCGTGGTGACGAGGCGGGCGCCGACCAGGAGCCGCACGCCTTTCTCTTTCGCTATCGTATGAGCACGCACCACGCCCGCCAACGTGTTACGGTCCGCGATCCCGATGGCGGCCAAGCCGAGCTCGCTTGCGCGCGCGACCAGCTCTTCCGCATGGCTGGCGCCGCGCAGAAAGGAGAAATTCGTGGCGACGGCAAGCTCCGCATAGCTCATGCGAAAATTCCGTGTACGTACCAGCGCGGAATGACATCGTCCCCCGCCAGCATTTCGCGATAGAGCCAGAAGCGATGCCCGGCCTCGTCCTCCACGGTGTAATAGTCGCGCGTGCGCGGGCGGGCCTGTTTGCGCCACCATTCGGGGCGCAAGCGCTCCGGTCCTTCGGCGTGCGCCACGGCGTAATGGACACCGCGCCAGCGGAACTGTCGGGGCGGGCCTTGCGGCAGCAGGGCCGTGACCTCGGCCGGTTCGGCGGCCGGCAGCATCAGAAGCGGGCGCGACGGGCATTCCGCATCGTTCCAGTCGGGCGCGTCGCGGGCCGGCGCGAACACCACGGCGCGCTCGGGAATGTGGGTATCCTCGGGCCTCAATCGCACCAGGTTCTCGAGGCCCAGACGGCTTCCCAGCCGATCCACCAGCAGCGAAAACCTGTCGTCCTTGGGTTCGGCAACCAATGCCTCCTGTGCAGGAAGCAAATCGTCCATGGCGGTCACGTCGAGGCGCGCCGCCTCGAAGCCGAAGCCCGCATCGTATTCTTCGGCCAAGGCATCGAGCCGAAGAGAAAAGAGTTGAACGATGTGCGCCCCGTCGCGGCTTGCCGCCGCCATTTGAAGGCTGATTTCCTTGGTAGCGCCGTCTACCCGATAAAGCGTGAGCCGAAGGGCGCGCGCGCCTTTGCCGTCGCGCAGCAAGGCCGGCGTTAATTCGTCCGCCAGCCGACGCGCGAGAACAAGAATGTGGTCTTGCGTGCAGATCGGTTCGGCGAGCACAGCCTGGGCGCGATAGGCGGCGGGTGGCAGGAGAGGCGAAAACGGCTCCGCCATCCGCCCCAAGGCCTGGTCGAGCCGCTCGATAAAACCTGCACCGAAGCGTTGCGCCAAGGGCGCGCGCGGCAGATGCGCCACGTCGCCGATCCGCTTGAGGCCAAGACGATGAAGGCTCGCAGCCTGGGCTTTGGCAATGCGCAAGGTGGAAACCGGCAAAGGCCCCAGCGCGCGTTCTTCTTCGCCGGCCGGAACGATTGCGATCTCTTGCGCGCCGAAGCGGCTGAGCGCGTGGGCCGCACCGATGGTGCCGGCGATGGCGATGCGCGCGGTCAGGCCGAAATGCTGCAAGCGTTCGCGCAATCGCCGCGCCAATCCATCCTCGCCGCCGAACAGATGGGCACAGCCTTCGATGTCGAGGGTCAGGCCATATTCGGTTGAATCGGGTTCCGGCGCGATAGCGGGCGAAAAACACGCCGCCCAATGCGCCAGTTTGATCAGGGCTTCGCGGTCTGCGTCCGGGTCCGCTTCACGGATATCGAGTGTGCCGATCCGCGCGCGCACGTCCGCCAGCAATTCGCCGGGAACGACGCCAAGCGCCTTGGCGCGCGCGTCGACGGCCAGGATGCGCCAGCCCCCGGAAACGGAAGCCGCGACGACCATGGGACGCTGCGCCGGATCAGGCGGTGCGGCGCGCCGGACCCGCTCGGTCGGCCAAAAGGGAAGAAAGACACAAGCATAGCGCCGCATGGTTCCACTCCACCACCCATTCACCCAAACGCCCGCCCCGCGCATAGTCGAGCGCAACCTGCCAGCGCGGCTCTGCGAACAATCCGAAACGGTCGCGAGTAGAGGGCAGGGCGGCGACGCGCCAGCGCGTGACCGCCGCGCTCTGGCGGGAATCGTCATGGCTGCGCAGCAGAAAGATCGGCGTGCCGGATCGCTGGGCCGCGAGCTGGAACCGCCGGGTCGCGGTCAAATCCGTAGCGCGCTCCCGCGCACCGATGACGGCGGCGGCGCCGATGCGCAGCGCCTCTTCCATTGCCCAGGCGGCATCGCGGGCCTGCGCGCAACGCACGATCAGAATGCGGCCGGGATCGAGGCCGAAGGATTTGAGGCCATACGCATAAGGTTCGCCGAACGCTCCGCGCTGGCCGGGCGTCAGAGGCCACACTAGAAAGCCGCTATGTGTGCAGAGCGCGCGCGACGCCAGCGCAAGCAGAAATCCCGAGGCGCTCGGGATGGCGCGAAAGTCGGCAGGCGCGATCTCGTGCAGCGCACCCAAGGCGAGACCGCCGCCCGGAAGGCAGGCATCGACGGCGCCGATACCGCTGCCGATAACGCCAAAGGGGTCCCTCTCGGCGACGCGTCCGAGCTGGCGGCGCAGCGTGTCGATCGCAGTTTGCCGACTGTTCGTGTCAGGGCTTAGCGAGATCACCACCGGCATAAGTTCCCGTTTTGTTCTAGTTCAGCACCGCAGACTTTGTGGAGTCAACGCCGTTGCTGGGAGGAGATGGAAACTTGACCTAACTGCTTGCTACGGCGTGAAAAAATCGCCTTGGCGGTCTTTGGGGGGAACCGGCTTCACCAGCTCCGGCCCGTCATTTCGGACATTTCCGACGCGCGGGTCCACCGGCCAGACTTCGATGGCGTCCGATGGGCAGGGGACCAGCAAAGCCCTCAGCTCGGCATCGCTCGTCGGCACTTCGCCCAGCCATTTGGGCCAATCGGCCGCCGCCAGAATGACCGGCATCCGGTCGTGAATGCGTGCCATCTTGTCGTTCGGCGTCGTCGTGATGATCGTACAGGTCCTGAGACGCTCGCCTGACGGCGAGGTCCACTCCTCCCACAGTCCTGCGCTCGTCATCAGCTTCTTGTTCGCCATCCCGACGGCAAAGGACTGACGGTCGGATTTGCGCCATTCGTAGAAGCCGCCCAAAACGACCAGACAGCGGCGCCCCGCGCGCCAGGCCGCGCGAAACATCGGCTTGGTATCGACGGTCTCGGCGCGCGCATTGTGCGTCGCGCCGACCTTGCCATCCTTCGACCAGGACGGGATGAGGCCCCAGCGCATCACCTGGGAAACGCGCTCGCCCTTTTCGGAGCGCAGCGCCACCAGCATGTCGGCGGTGGGCGCGATGTTCCAGGACGCGCGGAAATTGGGCGCGGTGCCGCTCAGACGCAGCTGAATCTTGATCTCGGAATAATCGTTGGGAAGACGCGCCCGTCCGCACATTTCAGATGACATTCTGGGATCGAGTTGGCCTATATGAAACCCACACCCGTGCTCCGCCGCAAGCTCCCTCGAATCTATACGCCGCCCGGATCATGGTCCACGCCGTTCGATGGGAGTCCCTGCCATGCTTGACGCGACCATGATCGCAATCGGCATCGCCTTTTTTGCCGTGGCGATTCTCTACACCTAGACAACGTCCTACCAAGTCAGTTTCAGCTTGACGCCGGCACCCCCGACTACGCCATCCAGGACCGTCGCGTTCGAAGGCGCGTCTTGGAAGCGGTAGGTGAACAGTTCAGCGCTGCCTTTGGTAATTCCCAATTTCGTTGAAATAATGTCGGCGAGAGGGCGCTCCACCAGTTGAAAACTCGGTCGCGGCGATGCCCAAGGCTGCTCAATCGGCTGGAATGAAATGTCGTCATAGGAGACCGGTTTGATGTCCAAGATTGTCAAACCTCCGGCACAGGCAGGAGTTGCTCCGGCGAGTACAAAACCAAACAGAATACAAAATCCGACTACCGTACGCATGGCCGGCCTCGCCTGACTGCAAGATCGCGCGCAATATCGCCCCCCTTACTTTGTTGATCGGTGGGGTCGATCTTCAGCGCGCATTCACACACATTGGACCTTCAGTAGGGCTCGTACTCTTGTAGCGGGGCAAGCGGTAGGATCGGAATCTACGCACGGGTGCCATCGCATTCGATTTTCATGGCAATTTGGATTATTGTCGTACCGGGAGTGGGGGAAATCATGCGCAGAGTTGTCTTGATGGCTGCGGCGCTCGCACTTACGGCGTGCGCGAGGCCTTACGATCCGCCGCAAGTTTTCGACGAGAATTTCTCGAGCGCAAGCGGTGCCTCGAGCGAAGCACAGTCGCAGGGGTTTGCTGGTCTCAGCGATCTGGCGCAAATGAGCGCGCCAGCGGGTGGGGCTGTGCTGCCCACACGCGTGCTGTGGACGCACGGCATGTGCTCGCCGTCGGACGGCACCCAACCCGGCGATCCTTATGTGTGGTGGCAAGTGCGCACGCGCGATCTTCTGGCCGCGTATCCCGGCGCCCAACAGGTGGGTGCGCCCATCCTCTCTGAACTATCGCCCGGTGGTTCGCAGCTGATCAAGGTGACATTGAGCGTGCCGGGGCGCGCGGCGGGCACAACACGCACCGTCGAACTGTGGTTCTTCGACTGGTCTCCGCTTACGAAACCCTTCAAATTGCAGGAACTCGGCGATATCGAGGCCGGGAAGGGCACTCCCTACACCTATGACCGCGCTACGCTGAACGGCAAGCTCAAGCAGGGGTTGATCAAGGACTGCCTTGCCGATGTCGTGGTCTATCTCGGGAAAAACGGCAACCGCATCCGCAGCGACGCGCAGATCGCGGTCTGCCAAATGCTGGACGGCCGGTTCGATCGCGACACCGGCTGCGCGGGCGCATCGGGGGCACGCTTCACCGCGTTGATCTCCGAAAGCATTGGCAGCAGCATCCTGTTCGATGCTTTCCGAAGCCTGCGGCTCGACTATGTCGTCGCCCGGAAGGAGGCAATCGAACGGCTGATGACGACAGCGCCGGAGATCCAAACCAAGCCTGCGAGCGATAACACCTCAACGAGCAAACCCAATCCGGCCGCGGAGGCCTATCGGGCGAGCGTGACGAATGCGAATGCCGTCATGGAGAAGGCGGCGGCGAACAGCGCCGATATCTCGGCCGCTATGGCGTCCCTGGCGAGCTTCTACATGCTGGCCAACCAGATTCCGTTGCTTAACTTCGCGCATCTGCCAACGGACAAGATCGGGACGCTGCCACTCGAAGAGTTCATGGCGAGCGCCACGGAAAAGCGAAAACTGGGCGCAGGCTCCGCCTCTCTGACGGTGGTCGCTTTCGTCGATCCCAACGATCTCCTGTCGTTCCGGCTGATCCCGAAATCCGATCGCGCGCGCGTGATCAATTTCGTCGTGTCAAATGCCGACACATATTTCGGCTATGCCGAGATGCCAGATAGCGCGCACTGCAATTACATCCGAAACGGCTATGTGATGCATGCCATCGTGTTCGGCTATGGGGGAGGTGTGCCGCAATCCGGGCCGGTGGACGATCCGGAGAAGTGTCTGTGACGGACGGCGCTGAGGCCCTTGTAGCTGCCGTGCCTGAGGAAGGCTGCGGCGGGGCGCTTGGCGGACTTCGGATGCACGACGCACGAGATCGCCGCGATCACGGGTCACGCCTGCTTGCGTGAAGTCCAGCGAGACACGCGCGGCACTGATCAAAAGTGCCTCGCCACATCGGCCGCGGCCAAGGTGAAAACGGGAACTCCGAATGGCCTACCGGGCTCGAGGTTAGCCAAAAAGGCCAGATCACAATGAACAATCAAACGCTGAAAATTAATGTGGCTCCCCGGGCCTCCGCCCGCCGCTCTCAATAGTTCTTTATTTATCAGTGGCTTATCAAATAGAGCGCAAGCCAGTCCACAAATCTGCCGACAAATCCCCAGTGTATTTGGGCGGTTAACGGCGAATGTTAGTCTTTAGCCGCAGACGGAATTTCTTAACACTGCACGGGCGCAGTAACCAGTAAGAGTGATGTCGGCCCAGCATGCTTTTAGACTTGCCAGAGCCCAAGTTGTTGTCGCTTTCCGAGGCCGTTGACCGCGTAGCAAACCGCTGCAAGGTCTCTGTCGATGAAGGCCGCGCTAGGCTCGATCGGGCGCTTAGGGACGGTGAACTCTTCCTAATCGCCGGCCAAGGTCGGAGAGTCAGGATTCGACCGAACTCGGATATTGATTGGGAGTGGGGAGCAATCACATGGCCTCCGCCTTCCGGGCGGAGGGGTAGTGTGAATTTCAGCGTCACAGACGTGCGTATTAGTACCGCGCAACTTGATGATTGGATTGCACCAGCGCGCAGCGGCCCGACAAAAAGCGTGGGGCGAAAAGGCCCAAAATCGGTACAGTCAGAGATGCGACAGGCATTTGAGCAGTTGGTTATGACCAAACATCAGTTCAAGTCCAAGAAAGAGGCCTACTGCGCCGTTCTAAGGCACTGCAATGTGTCGTTAGCGGAGACCCCACGCGGCTGGTCCTATCAAACATTCATTAGAGCATGTTCCCATTTGATGATTCGATAGCGCCAAATTCCTCAAATTCTCAAATTGAATTGAGAATTTGAGCGATTTTACAAGCGTCAAAATTCGCTGATGATCTCCTTGGCCCGCGAATATTCGGCGCGCGATTGGAGATCTCATGAGTGACGAGCACGAAATCCTGGAACGAGAGCCACCGTTGGCCGTGAAGCCAAGAAAAGCGACTTTCATGCTCGATTGTGGGAACACGCACCTCTATGAACTTCTTGCGGCTGGCGAGCTTCAGTCGTTCAAAGACGGCAAATCCCGCAAGATCGTGGTGCAGTCGATACATGACTACATTGCCCGTCGTCTCGTCGAAGATCGACTCAAATGAGCGCCGCCGCCGTCGCCGCCGCGGTCGCACTCGCCACAGAGGGGAACGCCATATTTTTCTGCGGCGAGGATAAGCGTCCGGCCTGTCCGCACGGCTTCCGCGATGCGACCACCGATCCGGCGGCTGTGCGCGAGCTGCACCGGCTTTATCCCGGTCCCCTGGTAGGCGTTGCGACTGGCGAAGCATCGGGCTTGGACGTGCTCGATCTCGACGCGAAGCATGACGCGGCTACCGCATGGTGGACTGAGAACCGCGGGCGACTGCCGACGACGCGCGTGCATCGAACCCGCTCGGGCGGGCTGCATCTACTCTTCCGACATGCCGACGGCGTGCGCAATTCGGCCAGCAAGATTGCGCGCGGTGTCGATACGCGGGGTGATGGCGGATATGCGATCTGGTGGCCCGCGAGCGGCCTTCCTGTCCTACAGGATGCACCGCTGGCAACGTTGCCGAGATGGCTTTTCGACTTGCTGACGCACAAGCCGGAGACGCGACCCGCACACGCTGCCTTACCGGCGGGGGAGTTTGACGACCGTAAGCTCGCCGCGCTCGTGTGCTTTGTCGCGGGCGCAACCGAGGGGGAGCGAAACGACAAATTGTTCTGGGCCGCCTGTCGCGTTGGTGACGCCATGCGTTCCGACATTATCTGCGAAGACTTCGCGGCGGCTGTGCTTGAGCAAACTGCAGTCCGTTGCGGCCTACCAGTGCGGGAAGCGCGGCGAACAATCCAGAGCGGTATGCGTGGTGCAACATGACAGCAAGCAATGAGATTATGCAGAAGGCCAAGACTTTCGTTGCCAGTACGCTCGCAGATAACATCGAGATCAAGCGCCTCGCTGGGCTTCCGGCACTAATTTATGAGCGCGAACGTGAAGCGGCAGCCGTTAAGTTGGGATGTCGCGTTCCTATCCTCGATAAGCTGATTGAGGCCGAGCGCGATAAGTGCGCTCCGAACGCTGACACGAAACAGGGACGGCCGATTGAAATTTCCGATGTGGAACTGTGGCCAGAAACGGTTGATGGCGCTGCTGTGCTTAACACGCTCGTAAAGTCACTGCGGCTCTACGTTGTCGTCAGTGACGTGCAGGCCGATGCTCTGGCGCTGTGGACTGCACATACCCATGCGCATGACGCAAGCGATACGTCGCCGAGGTTGGTTCTCAAATCGCCTCAGAAACGATCTGGCAAGACGCGGCTCGTTGAGGTGTTGGCGCGAATCACGAGCCGCCCGCTGTCGTTGTCGGGGATCAGGCCGGCAGCCTTGTTGCGGCTAATTGAGACGCACCGGCCGACTTTGCTGCTCGACGAAATGGACGCCGCGATGAAGCAAGACCGCGAGATGGCGGAGGCCTTGCGCGGGCTCATCAATTCGGGATTCGACCGTGCTAACGCTCGTTACGTTATGAACGTGCCAATGCCCGATGGCGGCTATGAGCCGCGCGCGTTTTCGACATGGTGCCCACAGCTTTTGAGCGGCATCGGCAATTTACCAGACACTGTGCGCGACCGTTCTATTGAAATAGACATGCAGCGCAAAACGCGCGACCAGAAGGTGAACCGTCTACGCCGGAGGGACGGCGGTGAGCTTCATGATATTGCTCGCAAACTGGTGCGCTGGGTTGCCGACAATATGGCAGCGTTACGCGAGTCAGTGCCCAAGATTCCTACCGGTCTTAATGATCGGGCAGCCGATGCTTGGGAACCGCTATTTGCGATTGCAGATCTAGCTGGTGGCGACTGGCCGGAACGCGCCCGCAAGGCGGCGCTGGCACTCTCCGGCGACACTGTGACCGATGACGAGGAGATCGGCTCTATGCTTCTCGCCGACATCGCCGAGATATTCAACAAGGACGTTAGTACACAGCACATCTCCTCGGCTGATCTCGCAGATGCGCTTGCTAGCATGATGGATCGTCCATGGGCGGATTGGCGCAACGGCAAGGCCATCACCCAGAACGCGCTCGCCCGACTCTTAAGGCCGTACCAAATTGTGCCTGGAACCATCCGGGTCGGGTCCGGCCCGAAAGACACCGCGAAGGGGTACAAACTCGACAGCTTCAAGGACGCTTTTGCACGCTATCTTCCACCGCCCGCTGATTCAGACCGTCACACCGTCACAATCGCTGCGGCACAGGCGCTCCCTGCAGATTCCGAACTGTCACACCTAGCCCCCTTGTGTCGGATTGAATCCAGCGAAAAGACCAATAACGACGCGCATTGTGATGGTGTGACGGATGCAGTCCCCCCCTCCGTGCATGTGAGAAAACGCCACCTGGGATCACCTGGGCTACTGACGCCATGACGACCGAAGCAACACGCTGTCTTTGGTGCGATCGTTCGCTGAAGGTTGGTCGACGCCACGGCAGCCGGAAGCGTTTCTGCTGCCCGGCTCACCGTTCCGCCTTCTGGAGCGCAGCGAGGGCCTGGACGGCGAAAGCGGTCGAGGCGGGTCTGCTATCGCCGGAGGCACTCAAAGAGCCTGAGCAAAGCGTGTACGCTTTCCTTCGGTTTGTCACGCGAGCCGGCTCTGGCAAGACCGTCACATGGTCACTTTCGGCCTAGACAACCTTGGGAATAAGTTCTTAGCTTCCGTCATGGGTGAGACGCTTCCTGACGACTGGCTGCAATTCTCGATCATGGATGCCATGCGCGGCGTTCGACTGCCGACCCTCAAGCGCTCACTGGCGGAAGATGAACGCCGAGAGCAGGCGCACGCGATCTTCGCCAAGTTCAAGCAGGCCCGCTTTGAAGTCGTGACCCACCCGCGCCCGCTGCACAGCACAGGCGGTGCGCGGCAAATACTGCCAACATGAAAGACGTCGACATTTGGCGCGCCGCCCACCAGCTTATGAAGATGTACGGGGAGGATGCGCATTTGATCGCCGCCAAGCGCGCCGACGCGCTCTTAGACCTAGGTGACGCGGACGGCTTCCATGTCTGGCAGAGGGTGACGGCGGCGATCAATGAGCTTGAGCGAGACAAACCAAGCGCCAGCGAACCCTTGAATTAGGTTGCCGGAGCGGTCGGAAATCGACGGCCTTACTTTTGATGATTAACGCCTATGAACAAGCTCGCATGCGAAATTGTCCGCGCTCCGTCCGATATCGTTCTGGCAATCGCCATTCGATGTCCCGGCCTAAGTCAAGTAGGAACTTTGCTAACCGCTCTAGGCTGAATTCATCCAACCGACCCCGAACGATCTTCGAAACTTTTGATTGGTCTACTCCCATTAGGCGACCAGCCGCCGCTTGAGTGAGACCCCGTTTTTGAATTGTGCGGTTGATCGCAAGAGCGAGTTGAACCTTAATCATATCGATCTCGGACATCTCCAGTCCGACATCGGTAAATACATTCCCGCTACCTTCATCAATCACAGGAACGTCCTTGGGCTCCTTGCTCATTGGCTCTCGTTCCTTTTTCTTCCTGCTTTTCATATGTCGCTCGATAATGCCTTTCGGCTAGTTTGAGACGGCTGCGAATCAAATCCATGTCCGGTTGAGGCGTCTTGTCGCCCCTCTTTGATTTTTTCTGGAATGCATGGAGCACATAAATCGCGAGTCTGAATTTTACGGTGTATACGGCGCGGTAGGCGTCGCCATCGTGCGGAACAATGATCTCTAGAACTTTTGCTCCTCCGAATCCGACGAGCGGAACGGAGTTGACGAGTGTCTCGCCACATTCCGCCGCATACAGCGAAAAACCAATTTCTTTCCTGACCTCCTTAGGGAACTCCTTGACGTCCTTCTTGCTTGACCCAATCCAATGCGTGGGCTTTTTCATCCCCTATCTCCTTTTGCCAGAACTGGCCTATCAATGCGTTAACGGCGTTGCTCATGTGCGTCCCCTCCTCCCGCAGACCCCAAATCAGGCTAGTATTGGCATATTTCGGGACCGAAAGTCAAGCCGTATCAAGGTACCTCTGCCAGTGCCCGCTGAAATCCAATGACGGCTAGACCGGCTCGATCAACTGTGGCGCGTCATTCCTGACGTTGCCGACGGCTTTGCCGACCGGCCACGTTTGCATCATGTCGGCGGGAAAGGATCGCAACAGCGCTTTGCGATCATCGGGCGTTGCCAACCAAGCGCGCCAATCCTCCCGCCCCAGAATCACCGGCATACGGTCATGGACGGTCGCGCAGAGCGGGTTAGGCGTCGTGGTGAGTAGGGCGAAGGTTTCCAGCAGATCATCGTCGGCGGGCTTCCATGACTCCCATATGCCAGCGAACGCGAACGGCTTGTGATCCTTGAGCGTGAAGTAATAGGGCTGCTTTTCCTTCGGTCCTACCACCTTCCATTCGTAGTAGCCGTCCGCGACAACGAGGCATGGGCGAGACTTGAAGGCGGAACGAAATGATGGCTTGTCCGCGACGGTT
>Ga0182027_10004299_pt1 | contig 22147 bp, 13 predicted proteins | sample 712E1DmetaG_FD_121300 | JGI IMG/M metagenome (GOLD analysis project Ga0182027, IMG submission 121300) | Permafrost microbial communities from Stordalen Mire, Sweden - 712E1D metaG (Illumina Assembly) | ecosystem: Environmental > Terrestrial > Soil > Wetlands > Permafrost | place: Sweden... | reverse complement strand
CCGCTGGTCGCTGCAGTGTTGCAGCCGATGAATGGACCAGTACAACTGTATCCGGATGTCCGATTGCACGCGCCCATGTTCCAGCTTGCGCCGGCAACAATGCAGTCGAAGCCCGCTGATAATAGTATCCCTTCAAAGATCCGATAGCAAGATTTAAATGGACGTGCTGGTTTATTTGGAAAGGAATCGTTTGGCCAACTCCGGGTATAATTAATTGATACCCTCCAGGCGTTATCAAACTGGAGAAATCTGCAATACTCACAGACTCATTTGAATAGGACCACGTCTGAGCTTTTGTAAGTGTTCCCTTCACAAGCGTATCGGATTTCGATGGAGTAGTTACATAGAATGGTACGTTCGATGCATTGCGTACAATCGCAATCTTCGGCATCGAGGGATAGAATCCGATTTGATTGAACCTGATATCGCTTGATATCTGCGAAGAGGCAACTTGCACCATCATCATTAATGAAATAATAATCAGTAAAAAATATCTTCCCATGAAATTACTCTTTCTCTTGTGGAAATAATTTCGCCTGTTCCATTGTCTGAATTATTTGTTCTGCCATTTTTCTATGTGTCTCGACCGTCGGATGACCATTAGCCACATAACCGCCGGGGAATTCATCAAACGTCCCATAGAAAATATCATATCCGCCATGTTCCTTTTCTTCGTCAACCACCTGTCGAATATATTTTCGGATCCACTCTGGAAACGCCGCCACCGCAAGAATTTTTACACCCGGATAAATATTCCGAAGTCGTTGAATAAACTTGTGATATCCTGAACGAAAAAATGTCTCTTTCTCTTCGGACACTTTTCCCTCTTTATCCTTCAATCCGGAAAAATCATTTAGCCCCAAACAGATGACGGCGATTTGTGGAACCCATTTTGAATAATCCCATTTCGGCTGAGGCGACTCCATCAACGTTCTGTTAAATATATTTGGAATATTTACGGTCGTATCACCGCGCCAGTCGCATACCATACCGCTTCCTGAACGGCAGGTAGTATGATAATCTGCATTGAAGTGCTCGGCAATAAGTGCAGCGAATCCCTTATCTATGTTCGTAACGGGAAACCGTTCTTCCCATGCAAGCTGTTGGACAGTTGCTTCATTGCTTTCAGCAGCTGTAAATGAATCGCCGATAAATTCAATCTTTCTCGCTGACTTATTCGCTGGCGGCAGCAACTCTGCTCCATCATCGAGCAAGAATCCTGAGAATGAGAATACGGCATCGAACACAATATTGCGTTTACTCAAACGTAACGTATGATTCGTGTTCGCCAAATGTTCAGCGAGTACATAGTCTGTATCGCCGGCTTTTGTACCGTGCAATATTTTTACAAACTTCCCATCGATAGAGACGTTATAATAATTGATGCTGTCAGCAAGGCGCACGCCAATGCTCGTACCGGTGAATTCAGCTATAACGAAAACACCGGGCCATGAGTGTTTGGCATGCAAAGAATCTGTTCGATCCCACCGGCCATGATATTGAATAAATGGATGATGAGCCGGAATAAAAGTCGACGAGATGAGCATAGAACTTGTTCCAATTATTAATACAAGAAAAATTAAGAATGCATGTTTCATATTGTTTTCTCTCGGATGCGGCTTATAGAAGAAAGGTAATCACTAATTGATTGGAATTCATATTGCCCAAGAATATTTTGCTCTCTCAAACCGGCTGAAGAAAGAGAAGTTAATATGAATGTGTGAGCATGGGTTCGACGATCAACAATCGCTCTAAAAGCTTTGCATGATCGCGAATAATAGCAAGCGTTGATGTATCCGATGTGAAAATTGAATTACGCCCTTGAGGTTCCTGCGGCGGATCGCCGGTAAAAGGATCTCCCTGTTTCCATGTTCCATCTTGATGTTGTGCTGATGACTCGCCGCCCCATGACCATATATTTGATCCAGCAATCGGACCACCGTTACATGCAGAATCATATAAGCACTGATAGAGGAATTTAAAATAATGATCACGTGCACTTGTTGGTGTCCCCGGCAATATTTCTCCGTTATCCCTGCCAATCCCGAATTCTTCCATCACAATAGGTTTGTTCAATTGACGGGCAAGAGCAAGATGAAGGTTGATATATTGGAGAGCTTTCTCTTCAGTACTTGGCAGCGTCTCAGCAAAACGCTTCGGATTGAACCATCCCCAATTGAGCGGCCAAAGATGGAAAGTCAGATAGTCTATGTGTTTGGATTTATGAGCTTCGAGAAACGCTTCTTCCGATTGAATGCACCCGACCTTTCCTTCGCTTCCAGTCGACACAAGATGGTTGGTGTCCAGTGAGTGGATGTACTGCGCTGAGGAATCGATCCATTGATAAAACAATGGTAAATTTTGCCGCCCGGATTCACCATCACGTCCAGGTCTTGGCTCATTCGCCAGCTGCCAGGACATGATTGTAGGATCTTTATAATAACGACGGCCGTTGACAGTATTCTTTCGGATTACAATCTGTTTTATATATTCGCGATAGAGACGCATCGCTTCAGGTGTAGAGTAAAACTTTGCAGAAAAGTCCATGAATCCGCCGTACCCTTTTTGCGGATCTTCTGGATCTGCTCCTTCCTTCCCTGTTGCCCATACCATATACTGCGCCATCCCTCCGGACCATTCCCAATAATTATTAAGATAGAGAACCGCATGCATATGACGCTTTGCCATCTCGGCAAGAGTAAAGTCTAAGCCGATAAGGAGCGAATCATCATATGTGCCGGCTGTAATTTGAATTGCAGGCTTGATGGATCGCTGGATATATGAACGTTCAGAGGCAGCAAGTATGCGAAGGTTTGTAATTCCATTTGCCCGTAAGGTATTTAATTCCCTTGAGAGGCGTGGGCGATCTCCTGTGACTCCCGTTGATCCTAGATAACAGCTATACCACAAATTAGCTCCCACAAAATAGTACGGTGTACCGTTGTAAACAAAATGCTGTCCCTGCACTTTTATGTATTCATCTTTCACCTGAAGCCACGGTAGTATTGAACAGGAGCTAAAAACGAATGAAATGATGCAGAGGAAAAAATATTTACCGTATTTGTGCCATCTCTCTTTCGTTCGGCAATTCATGTTTAGTTTTTCCTCTTTCAGCATTTCAATTGTATTCGGTTCTTCACGCATAGGAAAAATCCGGATCTATGAATAACACTAGGAACACGTTTAGGTTGATAAGTTTTTTCGATCAACAAACCCATTTCATAGTAAGAACAACGCCACGAAAAAGGTGTCAAAAAAAACCGACAAAAACAATTTAGTACGAATTACATTAAAGAGGTTATGAGGAAACCGAAGCTAAAATTTTACGAAACGAGAATATGATATGAACGCTCTTGACACAAATATCATTATATATTACTATGGTAACGTTTGCAGAAAGGGAGTTTTTAATTTTTGCGCGAATTATGGGGTGGTAAATGAATATTCTTGAAGCTGTAGAACAATCCTTTAAGAAAAAATTTGGAGAGAAACCCCTTCTCGTGCGTTCGCCCGGACGCGTAAATCTCATTGGCGAGCATACAGATTATAATCAAGGATTTGTTCTTCCGGCTGCGATCGACAAAGCCGTCTATTTTGCCATTGCCCCTCGTGCGGACCATGTTTGCAATATCGTTGCGCTCGACATGCATGATGAATATCATTTCATGATTGATGATCTCCAAAAATCTTCCAAGGGATGGCCGAATTATCTCATAGGAGTTGTCGACCAGCTCCTTAAATCTCAATATCCATTGCGCGGGTTCAATTGTGTGTTCGGGAGTACAATTCCCATCGGCGCAGGATTATCTTCATCTGCCGCGCTTGAAGCTGGATTGGCCTTCGCGCTCAACAAACTGTTTGATCTGCATGCAGACAACCTGACGCTGGTCAAATTGGCGCAGCGCGCGGAGAATGAGTTCGTCGGTGTTCGCTGTGGTATTATGGATCAATTCATTAATATCTTTGGCGAAAAAAACAAAGTGCTTCAAATCGACTGCCGATCCCTTGAATATACATACTATCCGTTTCAGCATCCGAATATTTCCATTGTTTTATATAATACGGGAGTTTCACATTCATTAGCTTCATCTGAATACAATAAAAGAAGAGAACAATGCGGAGCAGGAGTCGATATAATAAAGCAACGTCATCCGCAAGTTACGTATTTAAGAGATGTTTCTTTATCAATGCTCGAAGAATGCAGAATCGACCTCGAACCGGTAATCTATCGTCGATGCAAATATGTCGTTGAAGAAAACGACCGTCTTTTGAAGGCGTGCGGTGAGCTGGAAAAAGGAAATTTGAAAATGTTTGGTTCCTTTATGTATCAAACTCACCATGGCTTAAGCCAAGATTATGAAGTAAGCTGCAAAGAGCTTGATTTTCTGGTAGCTGCTGTTCAAGATATTCCGCAAGTATTTGGCGCAAGAATGATGGGAGGCGGATTCGGAGGATGCACGATTAATCTTATTGAAAATCAGAAGATCGCAGAAATCAACCGGCAAGTGACGGAACAATATAAGAAGGAATTTCACATTGATTTGAAGACTTATATTTCTTCCATTGATTCTGGAACACATATCATCACTGTGAACGACCATGCGACAAACTAAGTTGCACCAATTTCCTCATCGAAGAAAAAACATTCTGACGGGAGAATGGATTCTTGTTTCTCCACAAAGAACGCAGCGTCCATGGCAGGGAGAAATCTCTGCGCCTTCGAACAAGCAAAGCGTTGCATATGATTCAAAGTGCTATTTGTGTCCCGGGAATAAACGTGCGAACGGCGACATCAATCCTCACTATACCGGAACATATGTCTTTACAAATGATTTTCCCGCTCTGTTGCCAGAAACTTCAACCGAACAAATTCATGAAAATGTTTTGCTTATCTCCAAGGCAGAAAGAGGAATATGCCGGGTGGTCAATTATTCACCGAAGCATAATCTGACCCTTGCAGAAATGAGTGAGAGTGAGATTGTACAAGTTATTGCCATCTGGCAGGAAGAGTTCAGGTTGTTGGGAAAGATCCCTTACATCAACAATGTACAGATATTCGAGAATAAAGGATCGATCATGGGAAATAGCAATCCCCACCCGCATTGCCAAATCTGGGCACAAGAAAGCATCCCCATGGAAATTCAGAAAGAGGCAAAACAATTCAAGGCATATTCTTCAAAAAATAAACGTGGTTTGCTGAAGGATTATTTGAAACTGGAATTACGTTTGAAAGATCGGTTGGTATTTGAAAATTCATCGTTTGCAGTGATAGTCCCGTTTTGGGCAGTATGGCCGTACGAAACTATGATCCTTCCTAAAAGAAAAATCTCAAACATTCTTCAGTTGAAACCCATCGAACGAAAAGACTTTGCCGGGGCACTGAAAGCGGTAACTGTTAAATACGATAACTTGTTTAAGATCTCGTTTCCATATTCTGCTGGTTTGCATCAAGCACCAACCTATGGTCGTCAGCATAGCGATTGGCATTTCCATATGCACTTTTATCCGCCGCTTCTTCGATCTGCACAAATAAAAAAATTCATCGTCGGTTATGAAATGCTTGCTGAACCGCAAAGGGATATCACACCGGAAGCAAGCGCTAAGATTCTCCGTGAGTTATCGACTGTTCATTATATAATTGCTTGATCCTCTCATTCGCGCCGTCATTTATAAATGCCTTGCTAAAATCATAACCCTTATTAAATTAATAACGCATTTCTTTTCTTCAAGACAAATCGTTGTAGCTTGGTCAATCAAGGTGAACTTTTTTGCAAGAAATCAGCTGTTTTACCAAAAAATTATTTCGTCTAATAAACACGTTTTGATCATCATTGCACCATGAAAATGCATAAACACTATAGTGTTCTTTTTTAGATCGATGAATAAAAAGCTGACCTTCTCATAACTCGTGTTAATCCGGAGTGTACAATCTAACGGCACCTTGGGCATCATATTAATTCAATTCCAAGTGGTCGCAATGAATGTCAATAATCAGTATGGCAACAAGAAATAAAGCAAATTATCTTGGGCTGTATGGTTTATTGCCGTGTTCAATACTGATCATAATACATTTGATATTGATGAATACTCAATTTCTAAAGTAACATTCCTTAAAATGTTGTGAACTGTAAGAAGGCATAGATTTTGATGACTATTAGTGATTTGAGGTATTAATATTCTTTTCAATCAGCTTTTGGTGGAAAACAATATCAATCTGATAGTCTGAAGTTTAAAAAGTCGATTTTTTATATAAATGCCTCAGTTATATGTATTCTTACTATGTGGATTTGCGAAGTGCATGCATCTTTAATGAAGGCAAGATTATCATTCTAATACGATTATTATGGTTTTGCACAAGTTTAAACTAAATTTAAAATTGTGTAAAATGATTTGTTCATCAAAGATAAAGTAAGCTGAGAGAAAGAAAGGAATATCATTCAACAATGTATTCACCCAATCTTGATAGATATAATTCCATGAAATATAATCGCTGCGGATCGAGCGGCGTCAAACTACCTGCAATTTCACTAGGATTGTGGCATAATTTCGGAAGCATTGATAGCTTCGCAAATGCAAGAGCGATGATGCATAGGGCTTTTGATGTCGGAATCACTCATTTTGATCTTGCCAATAATTACGGGCCGGATCCCGGTACTGCCGAAGAAACCTTTGGGAAAATTTTGAAAAAGGATTTCTCTCAGCATCGTGATGAATTGATAATATCTTCTAAAGCGGGTTATCTCATGTGGCCGGGGCCGTATGGAGATTGGGGCTCTCGAAAATACTTGATCGCAAGTTTAGACCAGAGTTTAAAAAGAATGGGTCTGGAATATGTCGATATATTCTATCACCACAGACCGGACCCGGACACACCGCTCGAAGAAACCATGCAGGCACTCGATCACATTGTCCGGAGCGGGAAAACGTTGTATATCGGAATTTCAAACTATCCTGCTCCATTGACGTTGCGAGCTTCAAAGATATTAAAAGAATTGGGAACGCCCTGCCTTATTCATCAAGCGAAATACAGTATGTTCAATCGTTGGATTGAAGAAGACCTCCTGACGGTACTGAAAAAAGAAGGGATCGGATGTATCGCATTCTCTCCGTTAGCACAAGGGCTGCTTACCGATAGATATTTGCATGGAATTCCATCGGATTCTCGAGCTGCAAAACCCCATGGCTTTTTGAAAGTGGAAGAAATAACAGAAGAGAAAATAAATATTGTTCAGCAATTAAATAAACTTGCTCAGCAAAGAAATCAAACCATGGCTCAAATGGCGCTGTCGTGGGTACTGCGTCACAAAGGAATGACATCTGTCCTGATCGGTGCGAGCCGAGTTTCTCAAATTGATGATGCTGTAGGAACGTTAGCAAATCTCCAATTTTCTTTGGAGGAATTGAAAACCATTGATGCAATTCTCGCAGGGAAAAAGTAAGGCAAAAGGTAAAGTCTGTCGTTCATTTTTTGTTAGTGTAATTATGAAAGTATTGTTTATCGGTGGTACTGGGAATATTAGCGCTTCAGTATCGAGACAAGCCGTTGATCGCGGCATAGAACTTTATCTGCTCAATCGCGGAAAAAGTAATTCAGGAATTGCAGGCGCGCAATCCATAATTGGAGACTTGACACATCCCGAGGACATAAAATCATTACTGAAGGAACATCAGTGGGATGCAGTTGTCAACTGGATAGCATTTCGTGAACAGGACATTGATAGGGACTATGAATTATTCCGTGGAAAGACGAACCAATATGTCTTTATCAGTTCTGCCTCGGTATATCAAAAACCTCTTGCTTTTCCTATTGTCACGGAATCGACACCTTTGGCAAATCCTTATTGGCAGTACTCGCGCGATAAAATTTCTTGTGAATTGAAGCTCAATGATTATTATCGGCAGGAACAATTTCCTGTCACAATTGTCAGACCGTCGTTAACTTATGATACAGTTCTTCCGGTTCCGATCGGTGGCTGGACAGAATATACAGTTGTCGACAGGATAAAAAAAGGAAAGAAGATTATTGTGCATGGCGACGGGACTTCGTTGTTTACAATAACTCATGCAGATGATTTCGCAAAAGGATTTCTCGGACTCTTAGGTCATCAACAAGCAATCGGTGAATCATTTCATATTACTTCTGACGAAATTCTTACATGGAATCAAATTCATCAGGCATTGGCGAAAGCAGTTGGCTCTGAAGCGAAGATTGTGCATATTCCATCCGAAATTTTGGCAACGTTTGCGGATGAATTGCGAGGCAGTTTAATTGGCGACAAATCCACAAGCATCATTTTTGATAATACAAAGATAAAAAGATTTGTGCCGGGATTTTCCGCAGTCATTCCATTTAATCGAGGTATTCAAAGGACTGTTGATTGGTTTGAAGCAGATCCTGCGAGGCAAATTATAAAAATAGAAACAGATGATTGGATAGATATAATCATCAATCAATTTGAGAAAGCTTTTAAAATCTCATGAATGTAACGATGCGTTCAATTGGCATCCATAAATAGTATTCATAATGTATGGGGATTGAAATATGCAAAAATATATATTTTCCTTCATTGTGTTATCGATTGCACTTATTGGCTTTTCTTCTCATATGACGAGCCAAGCCAATAATATGAATAAAGGAACCTTTCAACCGCTCTCGTACGAATTGGCCGATCAAAAGGCGGATTCAGTCTTGGCATTAATGACCACAGAAGAAAAGATCGCATATATTGGTGGTGATCGTGCATTTTTTATACGACCTCTTCCCCGTTTAAATCTCGCCGAGGTTTATATGACCGATGCGACACAGGGTGTGCATATCCGTGAGAAATTTCGCGATAACGATCTCTCGAAACATCAGTTAGAAAAATCTACTGCTTTTCCATGTCCACTTGCTCTGACCGCGACTTGGAACACAAACCTTGCAAATAAATACGCGACTGCTGTGGGCGAAGAATGCCGCGGCAGCGGCACTGGGATATTGCTTGGACCTGGAATGAATAGTTACCGTATCTCTCAATGCGGCCGCAACTTCGAATATTTCGGTGAAGATCCATTCCTCAGGGCGCGCTTCATTGAAGCATATGTGAAAGGCGTTCAAAGTACCGGTACAGTTGCGACACTAAAGCACTTCGTCGCAAATAATACAGAGTTCTTTCGGCGTAAAAGCAATTCTATTATCGACGAAAGAACATTGCATGAGATCTATCTTCCACCATTTAAAGCAGGAATTGATGCCGGCGCACAAGCGGTCATGACCTCCTATAACCTCTTGAATGGTGAATGGTGCGGTGAAAGTGATTATGTGATCAACAATTTATTACGAAAACAATTGGGCTTTAAATGGCTGGTGATGACGGATTGGTGGTCCGTGTATAACGGTGAAAAGGTTGTCAAATCCGGGCAGAATCTGGAAATGCCCCAGTCTGTAGCTTTGAAAGACGTTGACTCGCTTCTCAAAGAAAACAAAATAAAAATTGAAGATATCAATCGGATGGTGAAAAGTATCCTTCGAACATATTTTGCTATGCAGTTGTCTGACCAGAAGATGAATCTGCCTGACAGTGCAATGTATGATGATCACGAATCGATTGCTTTGCAGACTGCACGGGAAGCAATTGTACTTTTAAAAAACGATAACAAAATTCTGCCGCTGAAAAACGATCTTAAAAAGATCTTGTTAACCGGCGAGTATGTGGAGAAACTGGTGAACGGCGGCGGTTCAGCAGAAGTGAAAGGCTTTCATCACAGGCTGATGCTCAGTGAATTGCAAGCGGAATTCGGGGATCGATTGGTCTATGAAAAGAATCCTCGCATCGAACAAATTAAATCGGCGGATGTTGTGCTGTGCAATATCGGTACCAACGATAGCGAGGGATGGGATCGCGCATTTGCACTGTCTGAGGATCAAGAGAAACGAGTTGTGAATTGTGTGAACAACAATCCGAACACAGTCGTCATTGTCACATCCGGCAGCGGGGTCAGAATGACGGACTGGAATAACAAAGCAAGAGCAATCCTCTATGCATGGTACGGCGGGCAAATCGGGAATAAAGCATTGGCTGAAATTCTTTCCGGAAAAATCAATCCATCCGGAAAACTTCCCATAACGATAGAGAAAGAATTCAAAGATTCTCCGGGGTTCGGATATATTCCTGCTGGTGAAGCATTATATACAGACTGGAAAGGTAATCAGGAAAAGCTTCATCCTGTGTATGATGTCAATTATAAGGAAGGAGTGTTTGTAGGATATCGTTGGTATGAATCGAAGAAAATACAACCGCTCTATCCTTTCGGATATGGTCTTTCGTATACCACATTCGTTTATTCGGATTTAACGTTTTCAAAAGAAACAATGACGGAAAACGATAGTGTGATGATTAGTTTCACTGTGAAGAATTCCGGATCCATGAAAGGGATGGAAACAGTTCAAATCTATGTTGAGGACGTTGAATCTTCGGTCCCTCGACCTATCAAAGAATTGAAAGCGTTTAAGAAGGTTGAACTTCAAAATGGTGAATCCGTCTTGATACAAGTCGAACTTAATAAACATGCGTTTGCGTTCTGGAATCCGAAGACGAAAGATTGGTACGTTGAAAAAGGAAAGTTTGTGATTCATATCGGAGCCGCATCGAGCGATATTCGCCTGAGCAAAGAAATCGTAATACACTGATCGGAAATTAAATACATTAAATTCACAGGAGATCATTATGAGTGAAGTAATGCATCGATTAACTTTTAAAGAAAAAGTCGGCTATGGCTTTGGCGATTTAGCCTCGTGTCTGTTTTGGTCGACGATTATGTCTCAGCTCCTTTTCTTTTATACGGATGTATTCGGCCTGACAGGAAGAGCCGCTGGAATAATGTTTTTTGTCTCGAGGATACTGGATGCGGTTTTCGATGTAGTCATTGGAATGACAGCCGACCGGACCAAAAGCCGTTGGGGTAAATTCAGACCCTATTTATTATGGGGAGCCATTCCGTTGGCTGTCTCAGCCGTACTGACCTTTACGACGCCTGAATTCGGCGAAGCGGGAAAACTTATATACGCCTATCTCACATTTATCCTCTTTATGTTTTTATATTCGACCGTCAACATTCCTTATACAGCGCTGCTGGGCGTTATCAGCGGAGATCCAGTGGACAGAACGAGTGCATCATCGTTTAAATTTACAGGTGCTTATTTAGGCGGTTTTATAGTTTCCGCTACGGTCCTTCCACTTGCAGCACATTTTGGACATGAAAGTGTTGCAAAAGGATGGCAGATGACCATGAGTATTTACGGCATTGCGGCAATTGTTTTCTTTTTCATCACATTCCTTTCGACGCGTGAACGCATTCAACCAATCGCGAAAGAAAAAACATCAATAAAAGACGATCTGAAGGATTTATCGAAGAACGCGCCCTGGATGCTGCTGTTCGTTGTGACGATACTTTTTATTCTGTTTGTCTGTATCCGTATGAGCGTGACCACCCACTATTTTAAATATTATATTGGAGAACAGGCCAGTCCGCTGCTGACACAGATTTACAACTTCTTGTTGAAATATATTTTAAATCCGTTATACGCTATTTTCGGATCTCAAGCGACTCCTTTATTAGACGAGACGCATAAGTATGGGTATGAAGTATTGACATCCATTTTTAATACCCTGGGACAAGGAATATCATTAGTGGGAGTACTTCTGGTTCCCTGGTTTACAAAATTAGTCGGGAGAAAGAGTGCAGTCATAATTCTTTTCGTCACTGCATTGGTCTGTACTGGATCATTCTATTTCTTAAGTCCCGCCAACTTAACCCTGATTTTTATTCTCCAGCTCATCGGCTCAATCACTGGGGGCCCGATTTCTGCACTCTTATGGGTTCTGTATGCCGACACGGCTGACTATTCCGAATGGAAAACAGGCAGAAGGGCAACTGGACTTGTCTTTTCAGCTTCAATTATGTCAACGAAAATTGGGTGGGCTGTAGGGAGCATGGTTGCTGCCTTTATACTGGATCAAACCGGATTCGTAGCCAATGTAGTTCAAAACATTGACGTGCAGAATGGTTTGAAAGCAATGATGAGTACTATTCCGGTTGCAGTCGGAGTCGTTGCGTTAATTATTCTGACGTTCTTCTATAAATTAGACGAACCAACAATGAAAAAAGTCAAAGCAGAGCTTGATCTCAAGAGAAAAGAAAGCGGCGATGTTCCGCAAACAACTTGATAGAATAGACAATCATGAGAGAAATCTCGAGAACAGAGAGGACGAATATTATGCAGTACGGATATTTTGATGATAAGAATAAAGAATATGTTATCAAAAAGCCGGATACTCCACGGTCATGGAGTAACTATCTTGGTTCCACGGATTATGGTGCTATCATAACCAATAATGCCGGCGGCTACAGTTTTGTAAAATCTGCTGCACAAGGCCGATTCACACGACTCCGGTTCAATGTTATTCCGATGGATCAGCCCGGAAGGTACCTGTATCTTCGGGATAAAGAGAGCAAGGATTATTGGTCGGCATCCTGGCAGCCGGTCGGAAAATCTCTGAAAGAATATAAATCGGAATGCCGGCATGGTTCAGCATATACAAAAATATCATCTGAATATTCCTCTATAAAAACTGAGACTCTCTATTTTGTCCCGCTTGGCAAGATGTACGAGTGTTGGCTGCTGAAGGTAACAAATCAGGGTAAGAAGAAAAGAAAGTTGAGTTTGTTTACCTTCGTAGAGTACGCAAACAACTGGAACCTCTCGCAGGACATGATCAATCTCCAGTATTCACAATACATCATGAAGATGGATGTGGTCAACAACATCATCGACCATGGGACGAACGTTTATATGCCGTCGCTGCCGGAACATTTTGAAGACAGCGGACAAGGGCGGCATACTTTTCTCGCGATCACAGGCGCCAAAGTAAAAGGGTTTGATACCGACCGTGAAATATTCCTCGGCCCTTACCGAACATACGCCAATCCGCTTGTCGTAGAAAAAGGAAAATGTACAAATTCAAAAGCGGTTGGTGATAATGCTTGCGGAACATTGCAGGTTGATATCGATCTGAAACCGGGAGAGGAAAAAGAGATTGTTGTACTCATGGGTATCGGAGCTGCTGGTCTTGAAGGAAAGCAGGCAGTCAAGGAATTAGGAAATCCTGAGTCAGTGCGCGCAGAATTCCAGAAACTAAAGGAGTACTGGCACTCACGCATCGCCGGTATGAGTGCAGTCACACCGGACGCTGATTTCAACAGTATGTTCAACACCTGGAATCCTTACAACAATCTGATGACATTTGCCTGGTCACGTGCGGCGAGTCTTGTCTATTCAGGTGAACGTGATGGCCTCGGTTATCGGGATACAGTGCAAGACATGCTCGGCATAATTCATTCCATCCCGGATGATGTGGGAGAGCGACTTGAGTTGATGATCACCGGGCAGGTTTCTTCTGGTGGAGCAATGCCCGTCGTGAAACCGTTCGCCCATCGCCCCGGCTATGAAAAAGCTCCGGACGAAAAGGAATATCGTTCCGACGACTGCATGTGGTTGTTTAATACGATTCCTGCTTATGTCAAGGAAACCGGAGATCTTTCGTTCTACAAAAAAGTACTTCCGTATGCAGATAAAGGCGACGATACAGTCTTTGGACACCTGCGTCGGGCGATCCAATTCAATCTGGACCATTCAGGCAAACACGGATTCCCCTGTGGTTTATCTGCTGATTGGAACGATTGTTTGCAGCTCGGACAAGATGGTGAAACGACATTTGTTGCATTCCAGCTTCGCTATGCTTTGAAAACTTATATCGAGATTGCTGCGCTGTTGAAGAAACCGGAAGAAGCAGCATGGGCTGAAGGTCATTTGAAGACGTTAGATGAGAATCTGGAAAAACATGCTTGGGATGGCAAGTGGTATTTACGGGCATATCGAGCCGATGGTTTAAAATTTGGCTCAAAGGAAAATGCGGAAGCATCAATTTTTCTTGAACCGCAGCCTTGGGCAGTAATCAGCGGACACACGACGAAAGAACAATCCGAAAAACTGCTGGATGTAGTGAATAAGCGACTTTCAACCGATTATGGTTTGATGATCAACGACCCGCCGGTGGAAAAGACCGATCCGCTTGTTATCAAGTCCAGATTATTTAATAAAGGAATGAAGGAGAACGCCTCAATCTTTCAGCATACGCAAGGATGGGTAGTTGCAGCCGAAGCAATCATTGGCCGCGGAAACATGGCGTACGAATATTATCGCAAATTCATGCCGTCTGCTTATAATTCGAAAGCTGAGCTTCGCCAAACTGAACCGTACGTCTACGCTCAGTTTACAAACAGCAAGTACAGTCCGCGGTATGGCGCTTCACGCCTGCCCTGGCTCAGCGGAACTGCATCATGGGCATACTACACTGCAGCACAATACATCCTTGGCATTCAACCGGACTATTACGGACTACGGATCGACCCATGCATTCCTTCCAGGTGGAAGGAAGTGAAGGTCACGAGAATATTCCGAAACAAAAATGTGAAGGTCACGATGAGAAATAAGAACGGTATTCAAAAAGGAGTTCAAAGGATATTTTTGAATGGCGAACTCATTCAAGGGAATCTTCTTCCTGTGGATCAATTGAAAGAGGAGAATGAAGTTCTGGTTGAAATGTAGAATCGGAACAACATCTCATAATAGTTAACTCATACAAAAATAAATACTATGGAATCGTTTTGAAAAATAAATATTTTTTCACCATCGTTGTCATTGTCATTATTTCTTCGACCGGATATTCTGCACAATCGACAAGAACGGGACAAGGTGATTCGACGGTCGTTGGTAGATTTGGTTTGCCAAGAGTCGCCGGAAATAGAATTATAGATCAAAATGGCAACCCGCTTGTTCTGCGGGGGATGAGTTTATTCTGGAGCCAGTGGATGGCACAATTCTATAATTCCAGCTGCATTGGATGGTTATACAACGATTGGAAATGTACAGTAGTGAGAGCTGCCATGGCTGTTGGATCCGGCGGATATCTTACAAATCCTGCCGCTGAAAAAGCAAAGATCAAAACCGTCATCGATGCCTGTATCTCAAATGGCATCTATGTTATTGTCGATTGGCATGACGATAATGCACAAAATCACTTAGCCGAATCTATCGCCTTCTTTGAAGATATAGCAAGACAATATGGTGATAAACCGAATCTGATTTATGAAATTTACAATGAACCCCTTCAGGTATCCTGGACCAATGTCATCAAACCGTATGCCGATTCAGTAGTGAAACACATTCGTGCAATTGATCCTGATAATTTAATAATAGTGGGAACACCCACATGGTCGCAAGATGTTGATGTAGCGTCGCTGAATCCCCTTACTGCAAACAATGTTGCTTACACGCTTCACTTTTATGCGGCAACCCATAAACAGTCATTGCGAAATAAAGCACAGACTGCATTGAACAATGGCATTGCTCTCTTCGTCACTGAATTTGGTACCTGCGAATCAAGCGGGACAGGAGTACTTGATTCGAACGAGACAAAAACATGGCTCACATTTTTGGATGCGAACAAGATTAGTTGGTGTAATTGGGCCATAGAGGATAAAGCTGAAACAGCAGCGGCTTTGGTGCCAGGCTCCAGCGGAATTGGAAATTGGCCAATCTCTTCATTAACTGCTTCCGGACTTATTATCAGACAAGATATTCTCACTGGGAACTCTTCTATTATTACATCCGTGAGACAGGAAGAACAGCCATCAAACTTTCGATTGAACCAAAATTATCCCAATCCATTCAATCCAGAGACAACGATAGAATACCATTTGAATAAAAGCGGTCAGACAAAATTAGAAATTTTCGATTTGCTTGGACGAAACATTGCCCCCTTAGTTGATCAATATGAATTTGCAGGACAACATCGGGTACAATGGAATGGATTGAATGAAAACAGAATGCCGGCGGCTTCCGGTGTTTATATGATTCAAATAACGTTTGGATCTGAAATTCAAAGAAGAAAAATAATACTGCTGCGGTAATGATACATTTGAGATGACGCATATCAAGGATTCTAAATGAAACATGGATATTTTGATGATACACAACGAGAGTATGTCATTACAAAACCTGATACGCCATTACCGTGGATCAATTATTTGGGATGCGAAGCCTATTTTGGCATCATTTCTAATACGGCAGGCGGATATTCTTTTTATCGTGATGCCCGCCTGCGTAGGCTGACCCGTTATCGTTATAATGAAGTTCCATTCGATTTCGGAGGACGATACATCTATTTGCGCGATAATGCATCCGGAAAGTTTTGGTCGCCATCTTGGCAGCCAACACAGGATGAAGTACAGGACTATTCTTGCCGGCATGGTATGGGGTACAGCATCATCGGTTCTACGTTTCATCAGATTAAATCCGAGACATTATACTTTGTCCCGCTCGGCGAAACTCTTGAAATCTGGCAACTAAAAGTTACCAACCTAAGTAAGAAGCCGCGAAAACTTTCCGCATTCTCGAGCATAGAATTTTGTTTATGGGATGCACAGGACGATGCAACAAACTTCCAGCGCAATTTCAACACGGGTCAGGTAGAAGTTGAGGATGGAGTCATCTATCACAAAACAGAATACCGCGAGCGGCGTGATCATTTCGCATATTTTGCATGCTCAGAAAAACTTGCAGGCTTTGATACGCAGCGTGATACATTCCTGGGCGCATACAGAAGTTGGAATAAGCCCCTGGCAGTCGAACGGGGCCGCTCCTTCAATTCGGTGGCACATGGATGGACACCGATCGGATCGCACCATGTGAAGTTGAATCTGAAGGCCGGCGAAACAAAAATCGTGACATTCATCCTGGGATATCATGAGAATCCGAAGGATCAGAAATTCGATCCGCCGCAGTCACAAACCATCAATAAGAAAACTGTACGGCCGATCATTTCAAAATATCTCAAACAGGAAAATGTGAACGCTGCATTTGAGAGACTGTGCAAGTATTGGGATCATTTGCTTGGATTATACCAGGTGAAGACGCCGGATAAACATACGAATCGGATGGTTAACATCTGGAATGCCTATCAATGCATGGCAACATTTAATATGTCGCGATCCGCATCGTTTTATGAATCGGGAATTGGGCGCGGGTTAGGATTCCGAGATTCGAATCAGGATTTACTCGGCTTTGTGCATATGGTTCCGGAACGTGCACGTGAGCGCGTCCTTGACCTGGCCTCGACACAACTCGAAACCGGTGGAGCCTATCATCAATATCAGCCCTTAACAAAAAGGGGGAATAATGACATAGGCAGCGACTTTAATGATGATCCACTTTGGTTGATTATTGGAGTTGCTGCTTACATAAAAGAGACTGGTGATTGGTCTATCCTTGATGCTTTGGTTCCGTACGATAATAAACCCGGAAGCGAGACACCACTCTATGAACATCTTGAGCGCAGTTTAAAATATACACTCGATAGACTTGGGCCGCATGGATTGCCGCTCATCGGCCGCGCAGATTGGAATGATTGCCTGAATCTTAATTGCTTCTCAGATACGCCGGGTCAGTCGTTCCAGACAACAACGAATAAAGACGGCAAAGTTGCTGAATCAATTTTCATTGCCGGTATGTTCGTCCTCGCAGCAAAAGAATTAGCAGATATTGCTGAACGACAAGGGAAAAACACATATGCAAATGAATGCCGGCGAGCTGCCGATACGATGGAACAAACCGTTTATCAGCATGGATGGGATGGTGAATGGTTCCTCCGCGCGTATGACGACTTCGGCAAGAAAGTTGGATCAAAGGAGTGCAAAGAAGGAAAAATATTCATTGAACCGCAGGGCTTTTGTATTCTTGCCGGTCTCGGATTGAACAACGGATTTGCCAAGAAAACTCTGGAGTCTGTAAATAAATTCCTGGCGACAAAACATGGCATTATGCTGCAGCAGCCGGCATATTCGTATTACTATCTCAACCTGGGGGAAATCTCCTCATATCCGCCGGGATATAAAGAGAATGCAGGTATTTTTTGTCATAATAATCCTTGGGTCATGATAGCAGAGACCATGGTGGGAAATGGGGATCTGGCGTTTGATTATTATCTCCGAATCAATCCATCCGCAAGAGAAAAGATTATTGATCTGCACAGATGTGAACCTTATGTCTACGCACAGATGATTGCCGGAAAAGATGCACCGACACACGGTGAAGCAAAAAATTCGTGGCTCACCGGAACGGCCGCGTGGAATTATTTCGCCATTACGCAATTCATCCTGGGCATTCATCCAACATATGATGGACTCGTCATTGCACCGGTATGTCCAAAAGCGTGGGAAGGATTTACTGTGAAACGCCTCTTTCAAGGAGTTCGGTACGATATCACCGTGAAGCGGGATGGCAAAGGGAACACGGTACGTCTCATTGTGGATGGTAAGAAAATAGAAGGGAATGTTGTCCCGAAACCGACCGCGGGAATATCTGAAGTGAAAGTCCAAGCGATACTCATTTGATAGTGGCAGAAAATAAACATATCTATCGAATCGCGCGGCCTCAAGGTTTTTGATATCGTTGGCGATTATTCATTAATGGAGTATATTTTAACCATGAACAAACACGTTCCACACCCGCGAATTGAGGAAAGGTCAAAATCAGGTCCGCATCTCACAGGGGACGAGCACGTTGGATTCAATGGCCGTTTAGCAATGCTGATAACCAATATGGTAAGCACAATGTGGTGTGCTTATCTTTTCGCTATTATTGCCTTGATAAGTCTTCCTGCGGCCATTGAGGGGGGCACTGCTACCATCGTCTCCTGGGTTGCTCAAACATTTCTACAATTAGTTCTCCTTTCGGTCATAATGGTGGGACAGAAAGTGGCGGCTCGGGCTTCTGACAAACAGGCACTACAAACATTCAAAGACACCGAAGCGCTGTTGAAAATTCAGGACGAAGTCCACAGGTTGATTAAGATCAACACTGAACTGACCGAAGAAATTCACAGTCTTGTGAAAAACCCAAAAAAGAAATAAATCAAATTATACGGTAGTATGGACGTATAGCACCACGTCCTTATAAAGATTTTCCTTCAACAATTTCATTATCAAAACTATCCGTCAACAGCCAAAGTCAAAACTTGACTGTCATTCCTAATGTCGGCAGGATTGGCCAGAGTTTTATCTCCTCGACAGTTGGTTGCCCATTGTTATCGAAAGTGTAATTGTAGGTTTGGATGTTGTTGAAGTTGAAGACATTGCTCACATCCAAAAATGCGGAGGAAGAGAAGCCAAACACTGTGAAGTCTTTCGAGATACGCATATCCACTCTTCGATAAGCAGGCATTGTGGCCGAATTTGGTTTTGAAACGATCCAATTCCATTGTTTATGTGAGTTGTCGTAGACGGCAATTGATGGAGTGTAGGGATATCCGCTGCCGTAGGTGAGACGAATACTCAAGCCCCATTTATTTCCAAGATCGATAGTGGCGACCGAAGCAATCGTATGCCGTTGATCCGTGCCTCTAGGAAAATAGCCGAGCGAATCGACGAGCATCTTTTGTTCTGCAACCAGCCAGCTATAGCTGAGCCAACCGGAGAACCCCGGTTCGGAATACATCACAAAAGCGTCGAGGCCCGTAGCTCTTCCAACCGCATCGTTCTTCTTAGAATACTGGAGGGACTCGTTGTACGTTGAAAAAATAGCGGAGATCAGATTATCGTACGTTTTGTAAATACCTTCGACCTTCAGTTTAAGGAAGCTGTGCGTTTCGGAATTGAGTATGCGATTATACTCCGCACCGAGCACGTAATGGATGGCTCGTTGTGACTGCGTATTGGTATCCGATGCTCTCGAAGACGATAATTGATCGGGAACCGGTGATTGATAATAGTGACCCCATGCACCCCGAAGCGTAAGTGCATCGTCGATCTTGTAGGCACACAATATTCGCGGGCTCCACGTGAGGTCTTTATTCAACTCGAAATAATCGACCCGTCCCCCGATATTAAGAATGATGTGCTCGCCGAGCTGAAGAACATTTTCGATAAAGCCGCCAAGTTTGTAGGAATGAGTATGGACGGAATCCAGATTTGTTGCAGCCGTACTAAAATCCTGTATCGTGGAGAGTGTGTCAGGATATTTATTCGTCTTGTAATCGTAATTAGTCAACTCTTCGTACGTCCGCTTATCGGAATATTTCCTGTCGTAAAAGATGGGCAGATAATTTGCGCCGGTTCTGATTCCTAAAAACGAAGAAGCTTGAATTTCAACCGAGGAATTGATCTCCAGCGTTTGTATGCGCAAATCGCTGTTGTATAATCTATTGTACACGTCTCGATAGAAACCATTGACGGAGCCGGATTGGAATCGCGACGAGTAAGGTTCGAGTCTGCCGGAGTGTGCCGATTCACGCTGATCGTAATACGAAACCTCCGTCTTCAGCATGACATCAGAGGAAAGAACATCCACGCTCTGGAGAGCTATCATACTGCTGTAGTATTGAGCATGCATTTCAGTCGAATCGCTTTGTGATTGCGACAACGACCCGATGAGCCCGGAAGCATCGTGGAACGCAGGAACATATGAACTCCAGCCGTTCACGATCGGATCCTGGGAAAACTTATCTCCGGCATGGATGAACTTCAACGAGATCTTGTGCTGAGGTGCCAGCTGATAAGACAGCACTCCCTGCACATCATAGAACGCAGGGTGAATTTGCCGGGCGACACCTAGCATATTTTTGATATACTGCAAATAGCTTTGCCGCGCACCGAGGATGAAAGATCCGTTCTCACCGATGGGGCCTTCGCACAATCCACTGAAATCGGTCATGCTTACATTTGCTTGTCCCTGGATGCGCTCTTTACTTCCTTCTCGATATTCGATATTGAGCACGGAACTCATTCGGTCGCCGTACCGCGCGCTGTACCCTCCTGTGATGAGATCCATGGTCTTGATCATATCCACGTCGAAGATACCTATGCTCACATTGGATGCTTCTTTGATGTGGTACGGCTCGTACACCTGACTCCCATTGATCAGGACGAGGTTCTCGTTCGCATCGCCGCCATGGACATCGAACTTCGCGCTCAATTCATTGTTACTGGAAACACCCGGCAACATTTGAACGCTGCGGAGTACATCTGCCATCACACTCGTGGATTGCTTGATCGCCTCACTCTGGAGCGTAAGCGCGCTTACTTCTTCCTGCAGTGCAGATATGTTTTGTATACTGTAGACGGTAACATCTTGAAGGCAAACATCGAGGGAACTCAATTCGAGTACAAGCCTTGAGTTTTTCTGAACCTTTATTTCAGTGGAGGATGCTTTATAACCCACCAGGCTGCACCGCACTATGCAGACCCCGGGAGGAATTTCGAGCGAGAATTTTCCCTGCGCGTCCGTCGATGTTCCAGTAGTTGTCCCCTGGATGAGAATATTAACGCAGGCAAGAGGATCTTTTGTTGAGCCATCGCGCACGACACCGCTGATGGTATACTTATCCGCAGCATGACAAACAATCGAAAAAGCCAATATGAAAATGATGGAACAAATAACGGAGCGATAAGGACATACCATAGCGATGGACATAAATCTTCGGTGCTTTCGATTGTTTTTGTTTTCAAGAATGTTGTAACGAGTGCGGTATTACGCCTCTTGAGTGATCTTATAATAACTGAGTATTATTTCATTTTCAAGCATGGGCAGCATTCACCGTATTTTTTCGTTCTACATGTTCTTTGTGAAGCAATACTTGTGCTGTCTCATGCACATCAACGGAGACATCCAGAGATCATGTACTCGCCAATCTTTATGATCCCTGTCGTAGTACACCTGTTCCCGAAATGGATTGATGAACTACTGCAGGGTTCCCTGTATAAATAATAATTCCGCTCCCCACTATGACGACATCCAGCTGCCTGGTCACTTGAGTTTCTACACTGCCCGCACCGGAAATCGTTACGCTGCAGAAAGAAGATACAAGATTTGCATTATGGACATTGCCGCTGCCAATAATTTCTATGTTCTCGTAATTTGTCTTACCAGCAAGTGTGATACTGCCGGCTCCAGTGATTTTGCAGGTCAAGGAATCTGTTTGAATCGAATTGACGGTAGAAAACTCTGCCGCCCCGGTGGACTCGAGCCGTTTGATGTCTTTCATCGAAACAT
>Ga0182027_10004298_pt1 | contig 22153 bp, 14 predicted proteins | sample 712E1DmetaG_FD_121300 | JGI IMG/M metagenome (GOLD analysis project Ga0182027, IMG submission 121300) | Permafrost microbial communities from Stordalen Mire, Sweden - 712E1D metaG (Illumina Assembly) | ecosystem: Environmental > Terrestrial > Soil > Wetlands > Permafrost | place: Sweden... | reverse complement strand
GGCGTTTGAGCTGTTCGATGCAGACAAAAAACTAAAGAATGAGCTCGCCGAGCGCAAGCGAGCGGAAGAAGCACTTAAAATGTCCACACATTCTCTGGGTGAGCGCGTTAAGGAACTCCATTGCCTTTATTCCATATCTGAACTTGTGCAGAAAGAAGATATTTCTCATGAAAAGTTATGGCAAGAGAGTGCCAATCTTCTCGCCCATGCTTATATGTTCCCTGAGATTGCCGCCTGTTGCATCACCTGGGGAGAGCGTGAATACAGTACCGGGAACTTCAAAAAGACCATATGGTCGCAAAACCGTGAAATCATGATTCACCATGAGTGGGCGGGAAATATCGAAGTCTGCTACTTGAGGAGCGACCGAAAGAATCTGAGGGACCTTTTCTGGCTGAAGAGCGCAAACTCATCGATGCCGTTGCCGATCTGCTGGGGAAATCCTCGGAGCGCAAGGAGACAGAGGCGGCGCTGCGTGTGAGCGAACAGAAGCTCACAACCCTAATTGAATTCCCTCAGATTCAAAGGCCTGATGACTGAATCAATATATTCTTTCATGAAAACTCCGTGTATTGAAAATCTGTCTTTATCCCGCTTACCATTCATGAGAATCGATTCACAATCCATTGATTTTTAGAGCGCCTTTTTGTATATACTTGCAGCTATAGTCTTCAGAAAGCGCTGAACTTTCTCCGGACAGAAGTTTTTGAGTCCTATGAGCCGACTGACTACCGTCCCCGGAGGTTTTATGAAAACATTTCTCCGATGTTCTGCATTTTTGCTACTTTTGTGTTCCGTTGTTCAAGAATCTCAAGGCATAGGCAGAATCTATGCCCGATGGCCGAACAATGAAAACAGCCCGATTTATAATCTGCGTATCAAATCGCTGACGGCGAGCGTTGTCATACAGGATCAGCTTGCCGTTACGAGTGTTGATCAGGTATTTACGAACGACAACAACTTCCGTTTGGAGGGCTTTTACATTTTTCGTCTGCCGGAAGGCGCACAAGTCAACGAAATGTATTTGTGGATCAATGGTGTCCGCACGCCGTACGTTATCAAGAAGCGGGCTGACGCCGTAGTGCAATATCAGGAAATCGTCCGGAAGATTTCCGATCCGGCAATTCTTGAGCAACTCGGAAAAAATCTCTTCCAGCTTCGCGTGTATCCCATCGAAGCATTGAATACGCGGAGAATAGAGATCCAGTATTCCCAGCCGCTTACCTATTTCAAAGGCAGTATTCAGTACACTTTCCCGCTGGACATGACGGACTATACGTCTGCTCCCATCGAGGTTGCATCGGTGAGTATCGATTTGAAATCGCAACTACCGTTCACCTCGGTCGAAACATCGATAGACCAGAACCCGACGGCTTCCAAAGTTACCAAGATCGACGATAGGCATTATTCAATTGTCTATGGAGTTGAGAAGGTTGCCTTCGCGAAGGATTTCGTTGTGCGTGCCGACGTTAATCGGGACGGGCATTCGATGCTCGCGTTGACCTATGCAGCTCCGGATTCTCTCAAAGAGGCACCCTATTTTATTCTCTGGGCGAACACTCCAGACACATTGGGCGCTGATACTCTCAAGGGAAGAGAGCTGACATTTGTTGCAGACATCTCCTCGTCTATGGAAGGGACGCGACTCACACAACTCAAAGATGCGTTGACCGCTTTCATCGACATTCTCAATGAAAAAGACAAATTCAACATCGCTACGTTCAGCACCAATGTTGTACTCTTCCGATCGGATCTCGTGCCCGCCACTTCAAGTGTGCGGGACAGCGCCCGGAACTTCGTGCAGAAGCTAACGGCTCTCGGGCTGACCAACATTGAAGAAGCACTGCACGCATCGCTTCTGCAATCGTACAAGGATACCATTCGTGCCGGAATTATTTTTCTTTCAGACGGACAGGCGAGTTGGGGCGAAATCCGGACTGATACCATTGCCGCACACGCGCTGCGTTGGAACAGGAACAACGTTCGTATCTTTCCGGTAGCAGTAGGTCAGGAAGCCGACTACTCACTGCTCGAGAAACTCGCGCAACAAAGCAGCGGCATTTATACAAAAGTGGCATCTGAGGACAGCATCTACCTTCAGATTCGTGAACTCTATCGTCTGGTCATTTTGCCGGTGTTGAAGAATGTGGGGATTTCGTTTACACAATTGGATGCGTATGACATCCATCCGACACCGCTGCCGCTACTCTATGCAGGCGATCAATTGCTCGTTGCGGGACGGTGCACAAAATCCGGCTCCGACCATGTCGTTCTCACCGGGAATGTTCTCGGACAGCCTTTCACGGTTGAAGATATTGTCGAGTTTCCGGACACCGGAAAAGCGGCAATGGCGGTCGCGCGCTATTGGGGTGCGAAGAAAATTGAAAGTCTTCTCGCCATGATCGCGGCCCTGGGGGAAAAGACCGAACTCGTTGATCAGGTTGTTGCGCTGAGCATTCGCTACAGTGTGTTGACCCCATACACGGCCTTTCTGGTTGTGGAGCCGACGAACAACACGGGTTCCGCCGTAGTGACGGAGCCTCCGGCGGCGGCAAACAGTTTTGCTTTGTGGCAGAACTATCCGAATCCTTTCAATCCCTCAACGGTGATTCGCTACACAGTGCCCGAGGGCAACCCCATTCTCGTCACGATTATCATCTATGACGATCTTGGGCGCGAGGTCAAACGCCTCGTCACATCGGTTCATGCTTCCGGCACCTACGAGGCGATTTGGAATGGTACAGATACCAACGGGCGGCCGGTGACATCGGGCGTATACCTTTCGAGGATGGTGGCCGGAACATTTGTCGAAACGCGCACCATGACGCTGATGCGCTAGAAGTGCAGGCTGCATGATCTTGTTTTTCATCTTCATGGAAAGTCTAAAACATGAAAAAAATATTTTCACTATTCTTGACATTTCTGCTCGGCGTCCTTGCCGTTCACGCTGCCGACAAGTCGTCGTATGATGTTACGACTGTCCGGGAAAATTTCCGGACGGCGCTCGCCAAAGGTACTACGGGCCCGCTGGCTTGGCGGCTGACCCGCAGTGTGGCAGATCTCGCGGTCCTGCCGGGTGGGTATTTTACAATCGGCACCACGGCGGGTGTGACATCCCATCCATTGGAAATGAATTGTGGCATCACATTTGGGCATCCCTATGCAAAGACCTCGTTCCCCGTGATCGCGTGGGATGGTGTGTGGGGGAAGCCGGAGATGTTCTTTGCCATCGACACTGTCACTCCCGTTATTGCCGGCGACACTCTCACATTCACATATGCTAAAGCGAACGTGTACCGGGTGCGCCTGACCTATGTCCTCGTGGGAGGTGGACAGCGGCTGGAGATCTCGGTCTCGGTGAAGAACATGGATGCTGTTGCGCATCAGGCAGGATTGGGAATCGTCATTGATCCGGCGCTCGGGATTCGCGGCGATGGAGTGCTCTCCATTGACGGCACTTCTCTCTTGCGTGACACGCTCATCGCTGGTTCGTCCGTCGTGGGAAAGCAATTGCTCCTGCGTGAAAGGCAGATTGCTTCACCCGGCCTGAAATGTCTTCTCGATTTTTCCAATCGCGCCAATGCGCAACTCATTGCAGCTAATTGGCGTGATGTGGAGCAAAATATATCTCCGGTATTTACTCCGTCGCCGGAGCGCCGGCTCTATGATTTGGTATTGAAAATACATTCGGCGACTGCTTCGCTTCTGCCGGGAGTTGAAACGACCCAATCGTGCAGTGTCGACCTTCAAGTGCCGGACTTTGGACAACAGGTTTTCATGCGATGGGACGTGCCGGATTTTGTCGGGGTGGAACAGGGGTTTGTAGTCCCCCAAAACATACCCTCCGTTGTCAGCACGATGAACGTCACTACTTCGCAAAAAGACAACTTGGTCATTGCGATGTCGTCGGCAAACGGATTAACGACGTCGACATTCCCGGCGCCTTTTTCCATCGCGGCACAGAATATCGGATATGCAAAACTGGCGCTGGCTGTTCCGGAGATCTATGAGAACCGTGTCTCCGATTGCATTGTGACATGCAAAAGTGGTAGCGTGTTGGTCGACTCGCTGGTTCAGCCGGTGTTTATACCTGCAACGCCTGTGTCTGACACCGGATTGACAGTCGTGATCGATTCGCTGGCAAAAGAAAAATATCCCAGCGTGTCGCTGTTTTTCTCTGTGGAGAAACAGTCAACGAAGCAGAAAATCGTCACCCTGGTTCCCAATAACATTCTCTGCTCGGAAAACGGAGTGGAAATCCCGGACTTCGCCCTGATGAAAGACACATCACAGGGAGCTGGCCGTGTGGATATAGTTTTTGTGCTGGATGTGACTGGGAGCATGAGTGGAATGATTGATGCAGTAAAAAATAATATCACTGAATTTGCCGACAGCCTTGTGGCGCGGAACCTGCTGTTCCGACTCGGTATGGTGACGTTCCTCGATGCGGTGGAAAACGTCTATGATTTTACTCCCGATGCGGTGTTGTTTAAATCGTACGTGAGTGCTCAATATGCCCACGGTGGTGGCGACGAACCGGAGAATTCGCTCGACGCGCTCTATCGTGCATCGGAAATGAAGTTTGATGAGTCGGCGCGGAAAATTTTTATTTGGATAACTGATGCAACGTATCACGAAAGTGATTCATATACCAGTCGGACAAAGCAGCAGGTCATTGATCGTTTGCTGTCCATTGGAGCGCTGGTCAATGCCGTGGGTCCGACGTATAATCAAGTCAATTGGTACAACCCGATCATTGAGCCGACCGGTGGTTCGTTCTATGACTATACCAAGAACTTCCGCGACATCTTGCTGGATATGGCGCGTCTGAAAGGCGTTACGCGATACATGCTCTCATATCAATCGCCCGGAGGGACGTCGTTGAGTAGAAAAATTTCGTTGACCGTCCATTATGGCGGCCTGGGAGGAATTGGAACGACAACGTATACGGCTCCCGGTGCAGAAATGCGAACACGAAATCTCGAATATTTTCCGAATCCATTCAATCCCTCCATCACGATCCGTTTTCGTCTGGAGAATCTGGAACGGGGTATGATAAGGATTTACAACATTCTTGGGCAGGAGGTTCGCTCGTACATGCTGGATAAGGTGACGAGTGTGCAGGGTATCGTCTGGGACGCAAGGGATGCAGGCGGCAATCAGGTATCGACCGGTGTCTATGTGATCCGTTGTGAAGCATTTGCGACAGGACAGCAGTCCATCGTGACGGAGACATCGAAAGTTCTTTATCTCAAGTAGGCTGCAATTCCGATTCCTTGATGAAACAATTTGACCACGAGAATTCGACGACCATGAAAAATCCCATAACAGTTCCATCGCAAAAGAATTCCATACAGCACGCACGAGCTCCGAAAAGGAGACGATGGTGCGCATACAGAGAACTTCTCATAATCCCGATCATATTGTTTGCTTTGGTTTCTGCAGTGAGGGCAGACGGCGTTCTGCGTCCGGCAGATACAACATATCCTGGGGACTTTCTCCGGCTGCGTATGACGAGTGTCAGCGTCTCGATGATGGGGCAGATTGCGATGACAACCGTGTACCAAGAATTTGTGAACGAATGGAACAAGGCGACAAATGCGGTCTATTCTTTCCCGCTCCCGGCCGACGCACGCGCGACACGATTTCTCTATTGGTCCAATGACACGTGCTATGAGGCAGTGCTCAAAACGCAAGAGCAGGCGGTAAATCCCGGAACGGGATCCGGCGGTGTGGACGCCGATCTCAACAAGTATCTCGGCACGAACGGATTGCGCGTACTCTTGACCAATATTCCGGCAGGAAAGTTGCAGCGCATTCAGCTCGAGTACCTTGCCGTCGCTCCTTACTACCAGGGAAAAGTGACCTACAGTTATCCGTTGAATACCAGCCAGTTTGTGTTGTATCCGGTGGAATCGTTTTCGTTTACCATGGCGGTAACTGCAAATGACAACATCCTTTCCTACAATGTGAAAGAATTTACTCAAGTAGCTGCGCAACAGCCGGATCAAAAGCATCTGCAGATTTCGATTGATCAGCCAAAAATGTATTTGGCAAAGGATGTCACCGTCTCCTACACAACGGCAAATGATAGCTTGAATCTCGATTTTTATGCTGTGGCAAACGATACTACGGACGGACATTTCGCGCTGATTCTGAAGCCTCAGGCGTTGCCGGATTCAGCGACAATCCTGGAAAAAAATGTCGTCTTTCTGGTGGATTGTTCTGCCAATGCATCTGGCCAAGAGCTGGATGCGGCAAAAACAGCCGTTACTGAGTGCCTGAAGCAGTTGCAGCAGGGAGATGCCTTCAATGTGGTTGGATTCAATTCGAGCGTGAGTTCCTGTTTTGTCAAACCTGTCTTGGCAACATCGTCGAACATCGTTGCGGCACAGTCATTTGTTCAGGCACTCTATGCATCAGGATCTCCCGGGCTTCAGAACGCATTGACCACCGTCTTTTCCACCTCCCAGGTAGATTCTCTTTCCAATGCAATTATTCTTTTTAGTGACGGTCGTTCGACTGTTGATCCGAAAGTCATTCTCAATGCGAACGCTTTGAAAACCGGTATTTTCCCGATCAGTGTTGGCGACAATGTTGACCGACGGCGAATGGAATTGCTCGCGTATGTGAATTACGGATTTCCGACATTCCTCACCTTTGAGGATCCTGTTGCGGACGAAGCGGTCAGAGTGTTGACACAACTCGCGGCACCGGTCCTGAAAGACAGCAGACTGGAAGTCGGAGGTAATGTGTATGACCTTCTCCCCGGGACGTTGCAAACTGTCTACGCGGGATCTCGATTCTTCCTGACCGGCCGCTATAAAAATGCCGGTGTTTCGACACTGTCGCTCGGAGGGTATTCGGCGCAAGGGGCTGCATTCTATAACTTCTCTCTAAATTTTCCAACAGACCGATCTGCCAACAAGTTTGTGGAGAAACTCTGGGCAAAGGAAAAAATTGATGCACTCGAGCGGCAGATTGCTGTCTACGGTGAAACAGATTCCCTGAAAAAGCTCGATATAGCGATCAGCCTGGGTTATGGAATCAGATGCAAGTACACAGCATATATTGCAGATCGGTCGAGAATTGCTTCGGGAGTGGATAATGCGGCAATTGAAATTGTGGACTTCAGGTGCAGCAGGGGAGCGGCCGGCAATATTCTGCGATGGACTCTTACGCACACCGGTGTGATGGGTGATATCCACATATACCGACGCATCGGTACAACGGGAACGTTTGTCTGCATCAATGACGCAGCGGTGGCAGGCAACACATTCATTGATGCGAGCGCACCGTCCGGCGATGTGTATTACCGGATGGAACTCATGTTGAGCGATGGAAAACGAATCTTGTCATCAATCGTGAGTGCGATGCCGTTAGTGGCGGCACTGGACCAGAACTTTCCGAATCCGTTTAACCCCACGACAACAATTCGATTTGCAGTTCCGGAATTGAACGGGCGATCAGATGTCAGCATCGTTATTTATGATGTGCTCGGCCGTGAGGTCCGTACGCTTATTGCGGGAGAAGAATATCCGGGATATCATGAAGTCGTGTGGAATGGCAGAGACAATGCCGGAAGTCAGGTTTCATCAGGAGTGTATGTCTGCCGGTTTGCTGTGGCATCGTTCGTACAGGTGCGGACGATGCTGCTGATGAAATAGAGATTGATGCACTGGAAATGGGAGGGAGCCGTCGGCTCCCTCTTTGCATGTACGGCCGGAGGCAAATGCAGACCAGAAATCTTTTGGATCCTGTCTTGACATCCGTTACAGAATGATGACGTTCCTTGTTCCGTTTGAAAAAGCATCGGACACTCGTTGCCGGACGTCCTTGATATTGTGGAGAATCTTCCGTTCATTATTGGGTGAGTTAGGGTGCCGATCGGATTGAAAACTGCGAACCGCATAGCGTCTTCCAGTGTTCTATTAGCATGTCGGGATCCAAATCCTGTCAAATGATACGGATTGTGCCTGTATGGGAATAAAACTTCTTTCCGCCTCCGGCGGCGAATTGTTTTCAATTATGAATCCGGCATTGTACCGGATTGAGGACGATTCCCTGCATGTCCATGGTCGACATACGCAGCGTCAGCTCTTTCCTGCGGCGGCTCCCGGGTTAGGCTTTTTGTCGGTCTATGGCCGGGATGGGAAGATGAGAAGGTTTCAGTTGGGGAGTATTATCGATCGTTGTATGTAGTCTGTGACTGCATTTTTCGGTTCTTCGGAACACTGATTTCCCTCTGACCAAGATCGAGGATCCCTCAATGAAACGCCTCTGCATAAACTTGTTGGTGACCTCCATTTCTCTTTTCTTGTCTGTTTCATCAACTCCGGCACAGGAGAAGACCCGCTTCTCAATTCTCGACGATCAATCGTTGATGGAAGCTCGCGAGGCCTATCGCCGGCAAGACGCTGCAATTCTTCCGGCAGTCAATCGTCTTCGGCACGACGCCGATGCAGCGCTCGCACAGTTGCCGGTTTCTGTTACGTTGAAAACCCAACTCCCGTCGAGCGGCGACAGGCACGACTACATGAGTCTGGCCCGTTACTATTGGCTTGATACGACCAAACCCGAAGATCTTCCTTACGGAAGCCGGGACGGCGAAGTGAATCCGGAAATCTATACAATTCCCGATGCCTCCAATTGCGGACGGATGATTGTTGCCGTTCACACATTGGCGCTTGCCTATGCAGTACTGGGAGCAGATCAGATTGAACCGGACGGAAGTCAACCGCTCGAACATCGACGGACGACAGCTGCTCACTACGTCCTCTTCAATCTTCAGGCCTTCTTTAAACTTGCTGCCGTTGCAGAGCATGCGGGCATTGATCTATGGAATTATCAAACAGCAGATCACCGTTCGATCCGCCATGCTCTGGACTGGACGCTGCCGTACATCCATGGTGAGAGAGATTGGACTTGGAAACTGGTTAAAAAATTTGAGTGGAGCGAGTACGCGCCGCTCTTGAAACAGGCCGCGTCAGTATATAAGGACAGCAGTTATGAAGCTGCAGCCGTGGCACTCAATAGCGGCAAAATCTTGTCCGACCGATCGGAGATTCTTTTCTATCGACGGTGATTCCGGAAACAAGTCCATGCCGGCGGCATATCCCCTCCATTAAGCATTCACGGTATAAACTATGATGCGGATCGTTCTTATTTCAACTCTCATCGCTTTTATGACTCTGATGACACGTACGGCGGCGGCGCAAACGGATCCATTAGTGCCGATTATCCCCAAAGCGCTGAATTTTGCTGCGGAACAATTGCGACGCAGTATCACCGAATTTGGTGATTCGGTGAAATATCCCAGAAGCACCTATCCTGACGGGAAATGGAAAATAGTTTCACGCTACGACTGGACCTCCGGCTTCTTCCCGGGGTGTCTCTGGTATATCTATGAGTACTCGCATGATCCTTTCTTTAAGTCTGCTGCCCAGCGTTGGACGGACGAACTTGCCCCGCTGCAGTATTTCCATGGTAATCATGATATCGGCTTTATGATGTTCAACAGCTATGGGCATGCCTATCGCCTTTCACCTTCTCAGGAATCCAAAGCGATCCTGCTTCAATCGGCGAGATCGTTAATGACGCGCTACCATCCAGCCGTCGGCTGCATCAAGTCGTGGGACAATCCACGATGGCAATATCCGGTGATAATAGATAATATGATGAACCTGGAATTGTTGTTCTGGGCAGCAAAGAACGGCGGGACCAAGGACATGTATGACGCTGCCGTGAGTCATGCGGTGAAGAGTATGCAAAATCATGTGCGCACAGATGGAAGCACTTACCATGTTGTTAGCTACGATTCGATTACCGGTACGGTCGATCGGTTTGACACATATCAAGGATATTCGAAGACGTCGACCTGGTCTCGGGGCCAGGCATGGGCGATCTACGGCTTCACCATGGTATATCGATTCACGAAGGAAGAAAGATTTCTTGAAACGGCCAGGCGTGCAGCAGACTATTTTGTCAAGAATTTACCGGATGACTACGTACCCTATTGGGATTTTCAGGCGGAGAATATTCCCGATGAACCGAGAGATGCGTCAGCGGCAGCGATAGCCGCATCCGGTTTGATCGAGTTGAGTCAATATGTACAGGACGGGAGTGCGGCGAAAAAATATTGGAACACTGCCCATTCAATTCTTCTTTCGCTTTGTACTCCCGTCTACAACGCCAAAGGAACACCATCGCGCGGGTTAATCAACCATTGTGTGACGAGCAAACCGGCCGATTCTGAGATTGATGTCTCTTTGATCTACGGTGACTATTACTTCATTGAAGCCTTGTTTCGATATCAATCCTTTCAGAATCCCGCCTCACGAAATTTAACACACTGAGATTAAATCCGTCCGATCGTGAGGGGAATGGCTATGCAATGACGTGATAGGGGAAAGAGTTGAAGATTTTGGCGAGCCCTCCATCTTTCATGCCGGATTTGTTGACATTCAAGTGCGAGTTTGCAATATTAATTGTCAAACACTATGTGATTGGTGCAAAAGAAGTCATCCTTTTCTATGAACGAAAAAGATTCCCCCGCAATGTGAAATTCTCTATACCGATGTACAACGCTAGGATGTTCCGAGATATATGGGAAGAAAATTATCAATAGATCTGCTGGTCCCCGGTATGATTATTGAGGAAACCGTGAGGGATGTACACGGCCGGGTACTCTTTCCACAAGGTAGTGTGACCACGGAACGGGGCATCATGGCTCTGCGAACATGGGGAATTATTGAGATTCTTATCGCTGACAAGCCGGTCAACAACGCAGAAGAGATGCCGACGCTTGCTATTCTTGATGAAGCCGCTGAAGAGGCAGAAGAATTGTTCAAATTTAACAGCCATTCGACTCCGTTGGTGGACGAACTCCGCCGTCTTTCAATACTCCATCTCGCCAAGGTTAAAATGCGGAGTCGACGTAATGGAGAATAGTCTTGCCGCGCTTATTATCGGCTCGGAAAAAATTTCAACGCTCCCGCCTGTGTATTCCCGTCTCATGGAAGTGATGAGCGACCATAGATCGTCCGTTACCGACATCAGCGCGATCATCAGCCAGGATGCCGGGATGAGTGTGCGCCTGCTTCGAATCGTGAACAGCGCCTTTTTTGGATTCCCACGAAAGATTGACACAGTGTCCCGTGCGGTACAGATTGTCGGCGTCGAACAGGTGCGCGATCTCGTCCTTGCGACATCGGTGATGAATTCGTTCGAGACGGTTCCGGACAATATCGTCACCATGGAATCGTTTTGGATGCATAGTGTCGGTTGTGGTGTAGCGGCGCGTGTTATTGCCAGTTTTTGCAAAGAATCGAATATTGAACGTTTTTTTGTTGCCGGAATTCTCCATGATATCGGGCGCCTCATTATTTATGATCGTCTGCCGGAGAAGACGATGGAGATTATGAATTACGCGGAGCAGACCGGCGAATTGATGTATCGTGCAGAGCGCGCCATCCTTGGCTTCGACCATGCTGCCGTGGGAAGCGCCCTGATCAACACCTGGCGGTTGCCGCCGAGCCTCGAAGAAATTATTGCCGACCATCACAAACCGACGGTGGCTAATCTGTACCGCCGCGATACCACGATCGTCCATTTCGCGGATGTGATCACACATGCCATGAAACTGGGCAACAGCGGTGAACTTCACGTCCCGAATATCAATGAAGACGCCTGGAAGTATCTGGAATTGTCGCTTGACGTACTGCCTCAGCTTTTTGACACGGTGGATAAGCAGGCCAATGATATTTTTCGGAAATTTCTTTCCGAAAAATGATTGTAAGTACTCAGCGTCATCATAATCTCTCCGAGAGGTATTTTTTCTCCTGGCCGGTAGTTGAGAAACTTGACCTGCTGCGCAACAATGAAATACTATTTCGAAGAGGGAATAGTTTCTTAAGCTCAACGCTTTGGCGGCTTGGCCCGGGCGGCTCAGCATCCGGAGGGAACCGTTTTAAACTCAAACTGCAGTGCTTTCTGCGGTTTTGTTTTCTGCAAGTGGACTAGATTGATGCAAAATAGTATATTTGTACAGTTCATCAGATTCGATGACGTATGATGTGCGACAAATCGGGTGGAGGCTGCGATGAAAAACCGGATTCTCTTCTTCGTTATTGTACCTTTCTTGTGCGGATCTGCAGCGGCAGTGGCTCAAACTTTCGGCTCGTTTGATCTCGCCGCCTATCGAAGTTTTCTCTCCTCGCATACAAATATGAGCCAGGCGGATTTGCTTTCGCTCCATCCGGCGGGGAAATTCCTTCCTTCGTTCGGAGGAGGCACGGGTACAATCTGGTATCTCGATTCAATTCAGAAGAAGTATTCATTGACGCCGTATGAGATATCTGCCTTGAAGGATAAGGGATTTGTCGTTACAGAGCGGATTCGTTTTGAATCATTCGGCACTGCGATGCTCGATATTTACCACAAAGACCTTCCAGTTTTTGTGACGAGCGATGCACTGCTGCATGCACTCCACAACTCGTACGATGCCATTCTGATGAATATTGAACAGAATGTGCTGGGAACAAAAATGAGAGAATTGCTGCAATCGTTGCATGCGCAATTACCCGCTTTGAAAATAACATACGCGACGAACGCACAGATGCTGCCGATGCTGAAGGATCTGGATGTCTATTTAACCGTTCCGCTGCGGTTATGTGGAGTAAGTGAACCATGCAGCTACTCCGATCAGGAAGCGGTGGTCTCAGCACTGCTCGATAAAATATCGGCAGCACAGGCCTGCAGTTATCCGCTTTTCTCAACCACAGAACGATGGATCGACTTCAGTCAATTTACTCCGCGCGGGCACTATACGCGCTCAACGGAACTAACGGAATATTTTCAAGCGATGATGTGGATCGGGAGGATGGAATTCTATTTGATCGCTCCGCAAAATGTTCTGCCAATGCAGACAGATGAAGATATTCAGAGGCAGACTATTGATGCACTGCTCGTAAGCGAAGCAGTTGATGGCGCCGGTGCGTTGGATCTTGTCAATCAAATTGATCAGGCAATAGCGCTCTTTGCTGGTGAGGCTGACAATGTGACACTATCCCAACTACGGAGTGTACGCCAAGCAGTTTCGCAAGGGAATGCGTCGGCATTTCTCTCGCTGTCGTTGTCTAAGGTCTTTCAAGATTCACTAAAAACAAAATCGTTTGCATTCCAGCGGATCAATTCACAGATCCTGATGTCGGTGGCAACAGATCCGGACAAAATGCAAACAGCATCCTCTTTTATGCTTCTGGGACAGCGGTTTGTGATAGACTCCTATGTCGCGGGAAATGTTGTGTATGACAATATTCTCTACAATGGATCCCGAATCTGGCGGCCTCTGCCATCGACACTCGACATTCTTTTCGCAATTGGGAACGACGCGGCAGCACAGCTTCTCTCGGCAGAATTGGAGAAGTACCACTACGCAACGAATTTGGCAAGTCTCCGCTATTTGATCAATGGATATGACACCACTTTCTGGAATAGCAATCTGTATCATGCGTGGTTGAATATTATCCGCACACTCAATTCGCCGCAGGATCGAAGTCTGCTGCCGCAAACCATGCAAACTGCCGCATGGTGGCAGGAGAAGATGAATACTCAATTGTCTTCCTGGTCTCAGTTGAGGCACGACAATCTTCTGTACGCGAAGCAATCGTATACAGGAGGCACAATTTGTTCATATACGGAGAGCTATGTCGAACCAATCCCGGAGTTCTATGACGCTCTGAAAGCGTTTGGCAGAATAGGTGGAGAGCGGCTAACGCAGCTTCAGTCACAACTACCCGGAGCAGGGGCTTCCGCAATTCCATATTTTGAAGCGTTATCCGCATTTAGCGATACACTGGGTATCATCGCGCGAAAAGAGTTGAGTAAAGTAGTTCTCTCTGAAGCGGAGAAGCGTTTCCTTCGCACGATGGTCTACGATGGGCATATGTGTGGCATGATCGCTGACGGCTGGTACTACCGGTTGTTTTTTAAAGGGGATCCGGGATTTCTGGAGAAGGATTGGACTATCGCAGATGTGCACACGTGCCCGACAGATGAGGCCGGGAATATGGTTGGCTGGGTACAGCACGCGGGGACTGGTGCAATTAATATGGGATTTTTCCTGATGGAAGCTCCGGATGGTTCGTTCCATTCCTATGCAGGCCCGGTGATGAGCTATTATGAATATGTCAGTACCAATTTCAAGCGCCTCACCGATGAAGAATGGAGAAGCTCCTATGCGTATCAGACGACTCTGCGTCCGGCCTGGGTGAATCTCTATCTCGCCGATACCACTGGAGGTTCGAAAGGGGCGGGACCATCGCTCATTACCGGAGTGGAAATGCAGAAGAATCCCTCGGTGGCAGCAGCGACATTCCAACTGGGCTCCAATTACCCGAATCCGTTTAACGCGTCGACAGTCATTACATTCCAATTACCGGCGGCTTCGGACATCGTTGATCTGGCCATCTTTGATGTCAATGGAAAGAAATTACGAACGCTTCTACATGAAACAATGCCGGGTGGAAACTTCGCAGTGCGGTGGGATGGAACAGATAGTCAGGGAAAGGTAATGGCATCTGGAATCTATTTCTATAGATTAAATGCCAGAGGCAAAACGCTGAGTGGGAAAATGACATTCTTAAAGTAAACTAGCTGCCTTATCAGCGTCAATCAGTCCCGTTTCAGTGCAGTCAGTGTTTATAAGAGTCTTTTGGAAAAAGGAGAACACAGCTGGCACAGAAAAAGCACTGATTTTCACAGATAATGTTCCTAAGAAAACCGGAGAGCTACATCATACGGCACTCCGTTTTTGTGAATATTCAATGGCGAAAAAGATTTTCGCCATTTTTTTGTGCCCGGCGATACCTGCTGCAAAAAGGCTTGACAACAGCTTCCAAGAATATTATATTTAATTCGACAGATATCGAATCATTATGTGGGCATGGATAATACTATGGAAATTGGAGAAAGCGTACAAATAATGAAGGCCTTGGCTGACAGTTCGCGGCTAACGTTGATTCAGGCACTGCATGAACCCCAATGTGTTGAAGAACTGGCCCAAAGATGTAATCTGGCAGCTTCGACGGTCTGCTTTCATCTAGGGAAATTGGAAAAAGCGGGATTGGTGCAGAAGAGGAAAGACCAGTACTACGCAGTCTATTCGCTAAACGGAGCAGTTTTTGACCGGACATTGCTTGAACTAACGACGTTCCGAAATGCCGATCAATTTCTGCAGGCAGAGCGGCTGCACCGCTATCGTGCGAAAGTGCTGAAGGCGTTCATGAAAAATGGCCGCGTTGTAAAGCTTCCTGCACAATACAAGAAACGATTGATCATTATGGGAGAAATTCTCGGCCGATTTCAAGCAGGCAAACTCTACAAAGAGCCGGAGGTAGATGCAATCATCGGCGGCGTGGTTGATGACTATTGCACCATCAGGCGCGCCTTCATCGACGAAGGAATGATGAACCGGGAAGGGGATATTTATCAACTTGTGGAGCCGGTTGCCGTGCCTCCCGTTTTGCAGCCAGAACACGAAAAGGAAACTGGAGGAAAAAAGAAAATGAAATCATATAAGGACCTAAAGCGGGAATACAAAGAAAGGGCTAAACCGGCCGGAGTGTTTCAGGTAAAAAATATCGTCAATGGGAAAATGCTGCTCGGAAGCAGTTTAAATCTGGAAGGACCATTGAATAGCCACAAATTCATGTTGACGATGGGAAACCATCGCAATCCGGCATTGCAGAAAGAGTGGAACGAATATGGTCCGGAGAAATTTGTTTTCGAGATTTTGGAAGTTGTGAAAGTGAAAGATGATCCGAATTTCAATCTAAACGATGAATTGGAACTGCTTGAGCAAATTTGGATTGAGAAGTTACAGCCCGTTGGTGAAAAGGGATACAATGCGGACACGCGCATCCGACAGGTGTAAACAGAACTCTTCTTCATCGGCCTTCTATTGATTCTAGGATTCAAAAAGCGGCGGTCATTTGACGGTGGAGTAGATCGAAGGGTAAGTTGAAAGACTGATTCGCTTCGCAGTATCCGGAAGGAAAATACAATGCAGAAAATCGCAGAGACGTTCGAAGAGTTGGGCCTGATGCTCGGATTTCCACCGGATGTGCATAAGAGAGTCACTCATGAAGATCAATTGCTTGCACCGTACAATCGGTGGAGTTTCCAAAATGAATTGCGGTTGAATCCGACGGCGGATGTATGGCGCGGCGAGGGTGTGGTGGCGCCGTTTGACTACAACCTTCGAAGTCTGGATCAGTTGACATATCGGAACCGGGCGGGGACCCAATTCACTTTCGGAGATATGGTCGAACAAAGTTATACGGATGGGATTGTGGTGGTGCATCGAGAAAAGATTATCTACGAGCGCTATCTCAACGGTATGCAGGCTCACACTCTCCATGCATGGGCTTCCTGCAGCAAGTCGGTGACTGGTGTACTCGCATCCCTTCTTATTGAGAAGGGAACGATCGACGGCTGCGAGCGTGTCGATTCCTATCTTCCAGAACTGCGGATGAGCGGCTTTGGTGATGCAACTGTGCAACAGCTCATGGATATGACAGCGGCCGTAGCATTTCCCGAAGACAGCGTTGATCCGATATCGGAGAATCTGGCGTACAGTATTGCAATTGGCTGGCGGTCTAGATCCGATGCATGGGTTCCTCTGCAATCGAGTTATGATTTCCTCGCCATGATGAAGAAAAAAGGAGAGCATGGCTATCGCTTTGCTTATCTCACCCCCAATACGGATGTGCTGGCCTGGATCATGAAGCGCGTACTCAATAAATCGCTTGCAGAAATTATGTCAGAACGATTATGGAGACGATTGGGGGCAGAGCGTGATGCTTTCTGGATAGTCGATCCGATGGCATCGGAAACCGCAGGCTCCGGTCTCTTGACTACGCTACGTGACATGGCGCGCGTAGGACAGATGCTGTTGCAGAAGGGAAGGTTCAATGGAACGCAGATTCTCAGTGCGGCTGCGGTTGAAGAAATCGAGAAAGGCGGAGATCAAGAGGCTTTTGCGCGCGGACCGGCAACCAGTTCGCTGAATCGGCACTATTCCTATCACAATCAATGGTGGGTGACCCACAACGAACATCAAGCATATCTGGGACTTGGATACGGTGGACAGATGCTCTATATCGATCCGGCGGTCCAAATGGTTGTTGCAAAATTTAGCTCATATCCAACTCCCACGCCGGCCGGCAATGAATTCTATAGCGCCTTTGCGGCATTTCCCGCACTTGCGGGATTTCTTGCACACCAATAGATTACATTATTCTTCCGCCCAAGTGCGAACGTCCGACATGTTTTCATCGCAGTAAACAGTTGCTTCTGAAAACCAATTTTGCAAAGTTTGTGGCACCAGAGATTCATTGCCCTCGTACATTTATAATGCAAGGTGTAGAATATGCGAACGATTGTTCTTGCGCTTTTAGTGTCAGGTACATCATTGGGTCTTTTCGCACAGGAATTGTTCCGTTTTGACAGCACCAAAACGATACGCTGGTCCAGTTTCGAAAATCCTCTAGCTGCTGACGGTATGGGGGGAAAAGAAAATCATGGTGCCAAAGGACATCCGTTTCAAACTATTCATAAAGGCGATACCATTGCACTAGTGTCGGCAACCGGAGCGGGAATCATAGAGAGAATATGGTTGACGGTCAGCGAGCGGTCTCCTGTGGCATTGCGATCCATTCGGATTCAAATGTTCTGGGACGGCACAAAAAAACCGGCGGTGGATGTTCCCTTGGGAGATTTTTTTGGGATTGGTTTGGGTGCGACGGTCCCGTTTGAAAATGAATTCTTTTCCGAACCTGAAGGCCGGTCGTTTAATTGCGTTATTCCCATGCCCTTCCGTCTAGGGGCGAAGATTGTTCTCATCAGCGAGTATGAAAAAGGGTTTCTACTTTTCTACAAGATAAATTTCCAATCGATGAAGCGGTGGGAAGCCGATATGATGTATTTCCATGCAGCGTGGAGTAGGAGAACAAAGGCTGCACTAGGAGAGGATTTTGAAATTATGCCGAAAGTTGCCGGTTGTGGACGATATCTTGGCGCCAACATCGGTGTGCAGGTCGATTCTGCGTACGGAGATACCTGGTGGGGTGAAGGGGAAGTAAAAATCTTCAAAGACCGCGATTCGACATATCCAAGCCTAGTGGGAACCGGGACAGAAGACTACATCGGGACCGGTTGGGGACAGGGCAAATTTATCAATCGCTATCAGGGATGCACCATCGCCGACGAGAAACAACGACGGTGGGCGTTTTACCGATTCCATGTTCCCGATCCGGTCTTTTTTAATACGAGCTGCCTGGTGACAATCCAGCAGATGGGAGGCGGGAGTTTCGAGAAAGTAAAAGCGTTGGTGGATAAAGGAGTTGCTCTGGTACCGGTCACCACCAGCCGTCTTGAGTTTGTCAAGCTCTTGGAATATGATCCACCGATGTCCATATCGGAAGAGAGGTTCCCCAAAGGCTGGGTGAACTTTTATAGGAGCGATGATATCTCAGCCACATCCTATTTCTATCTGAACAAGCCGGTAAACAATTTGCCGCCTCTCGCACCTGTTGCTAATAGAATCAACGGACTGTAGTAGTTTAAACACGAATGAAAAAATATCGAATTGCATCAGGCATCGCTCGTGAGAGCGGATTTTGCCGGGTTCAGCACTATCAATTATGAGTTACAACGTGCGTTGTGCCATGTAACGTGAACCTTCTGTTCGCGACTGCTGGAGGGCCAGGATGCTCGACTCCACTTTGACTGATTGCATCAAGATGGCGCAAAACGGGTAAATTTGCTAAGAGATATCGTAACTACTCAGGAGTTTTAATAATAGAACACGGATTAGACTGATGTAACGGATTCGAACAGATAACGATGGAACATCTGCATCAAGATATTACAGATAAAATTATCAAGGCATTTTACAAAAAATCAAATCCGTGTAGACCCGTCTCATCTGTCTAATCCGTGTTCTATTAACAAGCCAGCATGTGCTGAGTAGTTACGAAATATCCGTTTGCAGAAATGCAAATACGCGAATTGATGTTTGCAGAAAACGCTGTATGGCAGATATGAACTAGAATAGAAAAGAGGGACCGTAAGCCGGTGTAGGTCATCTAGCGTATTGGAAAACGATGTCGAAACGAACAGAAAATTTATAGTCATGAACCGGCAGCATGAGTATTGAAACGAGCACAATAGTCGTCGACGGCGTTGAGGTCGACGTCGTCCGAAAGACCATGAGGCATGTACGCCTCGCAGTCTACCCTCCACATGGAAGAGTGCGCATTGCGGTCCCGCGTCGCATGAGTGATGAAGCGATCAGAACAGCTATTGCCTCGAAGCTTTCGTGGCTACAACAGCATCGGGAGAAATTTACCAACCAGAAATATGATACGCGAAAAGAATTTGTGACAGGAGAGAGCCACTATTATAGGGGGACACGATACTTGCTTACTGTGATTGAACATTCGGGGAGGAGCAAGTTGCTGATTCGCGATGAATCGCACATCGATCTCTATGTGAAACCGGGCGCGTCTCGTCCGAAACGGGAGAAAGTCTTTGCGGAGTGGTACCGCAAAGAATTGAAAGCAGATATTCTGCCGCTGATTTGCAAATGGGAAAAGATTATCGGTGTGACGATTGATGAATGGGGTGTTAAGCGGATGCGAACACGCTGGGGTACCTGCAATCGCCGGGCGAAGAGAATCTGGCTGAACTTGGAATTGGCAAAAAAGCCGGTCGAATGTCTCGAGTTTATTATTGTGCACGAGATGGTCCATCTGCTGGAGAAGGGGCACAATGCGCGATTCAAAGCATTTATGGATGAATTTCTTCCGGAGTGGAGAACCCTGCGAAAGGAACTGAATCGGCAACCGCTGACGGAAAGCAAATGTGAATGAAGAATTATGAATGGGACTGCGTGCGGATCTTGGGAATCGGTTTTGTTGAACCTGCAAAGAGTGATGAAGCAGCGTCAGAAAAAATCAACTTTTCCAAAGCCGACTATTTTTGAGAGAGACTAAAATCCAGACACTTAATGCAACGGTGATTGCAGTATTGACGCGGCGACTTCGCAGAGACTCTATCGAGTGATTCGCGTGAGGAGATCCGAATCATATTGAGATCTTGCCTGCTCTTGATTCGACCCGGGGATCGATTGCTCCAGATTCCTTGAACATTGCGACGCACACTTCCAGATTTCACTCCCTCTCCAGTTCATACAAATAGCTCCATCCTAAATGAGCGAAGTTTCATTCGATTGATCTATCAGGCATGCCGGCTAAGGACGCGGGCCGCGCCCGCCAGGGATGATCCTGGCGCCGAGCCATGTGACTTCCAGACTTGGACGCAGCCCTTCTTTATACAGTGGTTTCCCTCCAAGGAGGGAACTCCGGCAGTGGAGGGAAAATTTAACTTGACATTATTACTTCATTGTCGTATTTTATCGAAACGCTTCGAGAAAACAAGTAGTATTACTGAAAACAATCACAATATACGCCGTAATTGATGTCTTATTGATAGAAACGCTTCGATATTATGAAGAAGAAAAAGTCCACTATTAAAGATGTTGCAAAAAAGGCCGGGGTTTCCATATCTACAGTCTCCTTGGTCGCGAATAACCGACCCTATGTTTCAGTTGAAGTAAGAGACAGAGTTCATGCAGTTATACAGGAATTGAATTTTCACCCCCACCGCAATGCCAGGGGACTGGCTTCCAAAACGTCAGGCAATATCGGATTCATCCTCACGGAAAATCACTTCTCACAAGCCGAACCATTTTATACAAAAATATTTCTTGGCACAGAATTCGAAGCCCGAAAGCATCGCTACTACGTTTTGCTGACAACTGTCGCTCCGACCAGAACGGAAGACGAAGAAGTACCCAGATTTTTGCTTGAACACAATGTTGACGGAGTGATTATCGCAGGGAAAATTCATGCTTCATGGTTGGATGAAATACAAAGCAGAAATTTACCCATCGTAATGATCGATTTTGAAAATCCACGCTATGATCTTTCCTCAGTGATGATAGACAACTCGATCGGAATCCAGAAAGCCATGGAGTTTCTTACGCAGTCTGGGCATACCCAGATAGCATTTGTGGGAGGAGACATCAAGCACCCGAGTATCAGTGCACGGTATGCAGCATATGGAAGTTTTTTGGTAAGCAGAGGATTGCCGCTCAAGGATACACTGGTATCGATCGACCAGGAGGACACGGCGGCGGAAAACGGATTTCTTGCCGCGAAGACGATCATGACGTTGTCGCCATCGAAGCCAACGGCCATCCTTGCTGCGAACGACGCCATGGCTATGGGCGTGATGCGATATCTCCAATCCGCCGGATACAACGTTCCTGATGATGTTTCGGTCGTTGGCTTCGACAACATTGAAGCAAGTGAGCAAACTTCGCCGCCGTTAACCACGTTGCACGTACCAAAAGAAGAAATGGGTGCGATTGCGGTCAATCGCCTGGTTGAACTTATGCAATCGACAGACAAGCTCACCGTCAGGTCGTCGGTTGGAGTTCAGCTGATCGTTCGAGATTCTACTAAGATACTTCTCCAAGAAGTGTCTATTCCCGGTTAATGCTTTCAGAGAGGAGGGAGTTCTATTTGTCTGTTGCAACGTACCAGCAGTATCTTTTTTGAAACAATTATTACAATTACTTTTAAGGAGTTGTTATGAATGGCGGAAAATCGGATACACCTTCTGGCAAAAAGGAGTATCTCCAATCGCAAAAGAAGAGGTTGTTTCTTGATGCGTCGCATTCCGCAATCTTCAGAATGTCGAAATTCACAACGGTATAGCACCGAACGTATCATCTAACATAAGGAGTACTGCTATGAGTTGGCGCTCACGATTTTCTTGGATCGGCTTTGCAATGCTCATAATGACTATTGCATTGCTTGCGCAGACGCCCAACCTCTCGGACATCGGGAGCTTTGAGGCGACGACACCGTCATTTTGGAACATAGGGAGTCAGCCTGCAGGTGCGACGATGACCTGGGCGACAGACCAATCGCGATCAATGGGACACTCATTGAAGATCACGAAGTCTGCGACAAGCGACTCGGCGGCATGGATATCGGACAACATGTGCGATAACTGGTCACCG
>Ga0182027_10004297_pt1 | contig 22154 bp, 20 predicted proteins | sample 712E1DmetaG_FD_121300 | JGI IMG/M metagenome (GOLD analysis project Ga0182027, IMG submission 121300) | Permafrost microbial communities from Stordalen Mire, Sweden - 712E1D metaG (Illumina Assembly) | ecosystem: Environmental > Terrestrial > Soil > Wetlands > Permafrost | place: Sweden... | reverse complement strand
TTCCATGCGGTTCAGGAAAAGCCCTCAGACGGGCTGAAGAGTCATGACATGGCGCTCATGGGTGTCCTGGCGACGGAGATGGCGCATGAGCTGGCGAAGCCCCTCACGCATATCATGAACGAGGGCAGCCGGCTCGGGCAGACGGCGGAGGGGGGGGCGAAGGAAGTCTTGTCTCGGATCGGAAAGGAAGCCCAGCGGGCGACCGAGATTCTGGATGGGTTCGCCCTTCTGTCTCCGGACCGCCCTCTTCATCAGATCGCCTTGTCCATGGGAGATTTATTGGATGAATCCTTAAGCGCGCTGGGGATCGATCAGGATTCAACGATCAAGGTCATCCGGCGCTACGGGAACTCTCCTCCGGTTTTTGTGAATCCGGGCCAGATCGTCCAAGTCTTTACCAATGTGATCCAGAACGCCTGGCAGGCCATGCGCCATGGGGGGACGCTGTCGTTGGCCCTGGAGATGTCCGTGTCAGGGGGGCGGTCGTTCATGGATGTGCTGATTGAAGACACTGGCCCCGGCATCCCTCCCGATCTGTTGAAGGCGGTGTTTGAACCGTTTTTTACCACAAAACGCGCCCAGGGCGGGAGAGGCGTGGGACTGACCATCAGCCGGGCGATGGTCGAGCGCCATGGCGGCTCGCTGGTCCTCGAAAGTCCGATCCGGCCCGACGGAGGAACGCGCGTGAGAATCACCTTACCCATGGTCAAGAAGGAGAATCCCAATGGCTTATGACGCGGCACGAATACTCATAGTGGATGATGACCAGACGCACGGCAAATTTCTGGAAGAGGAGCTCAGTCAGGGACATTGTAAGGCGACCTGGATCCGTGATCCCCGCCAAGCGCTCCGACAGTTCCGGCGGCGCCAGTATCAGGTCGGCATTCTGGACCTGAAGATGCCCTCGATGAGCGGCGTCGAGCTGTTTCAGGCTTTGCGCGAAAAAGACCCCGAAATCGGGCTGATCATCCTGACCGGATACCCGTCGGTCGATTCAGCCCTGGCGACACTGAAGACCGGCGCGTACGACTATCTGAAGAAACCGTACAAGATCGAAGACCTGAAGACGATTGTACACCGCCTCCTGCAGGAAAAAGGCTGCTTCCTCGAGGACGAGTCCGTGATCAACATAAGGATCGGCCAGCGCATTAAGGGGTTCCGGCTGAAGAAGAACTGGACCATCGCCCGGTTGGCCGAGCAGACCAAGCTGTCCAAGAGTTTAATTTCTCAGATAGAAAATGCGAAAAATTCGGCGTCGTTGCTCAGCCTGGCTAAAATTGCCCGGAGCTTGAATGCCCGGTTGGCCGATCTCGTCCAGGATCTGTAGGCGGTCCTGATTTGGACGAGCGCGGCCGCGGGTCGGCCGCGAGACGGATCATAAAGGTTGTTCCTTTCCCCGGTGTGCTGACGACTTCCAGGCGGCCTTCGTGTTCTTTCACGACGTCCCGAACGAGGCTTAATCCGAGCCCCGTCCCTTTCCCTCGCTCCTTGGTTGTGAAGAAAGGCTCAAAGATTTGCTCGCGGATTTCCGCCGGAATTCCCGAGCCGGTATCGATGATCTTGATTTCGACGATCGAGGGTCCCGGTGCTTCCTGCATCCGTTTCATCCGAACCGTCAGCCGACCGCCTTTGGGCATCGCATCCACGGCGTTGATGCACAGATTGATCAGCAATTGTTGAATTCGGTGCCTGTCCACATAAATCATGGGCAGATCCGCGTCAAAATTGCGGATCAGTTCCACATGGTGAATTCTCGTCTGTGCTTCCACCAGGGATAAGGCCCCTTCGGCGACTTGAACAGGGTCTTCCATGACTTTGCCGGACTTGGGGAGGCGCGTGAAGCTCAGAAGATCCTGGACGAGGCGCTTGCAGCGCTGGGATTCGCGTTCAATGGCTTTCAAGGAGGTGCGGATGGAATCGCTGCTCGTCGGCTGGCGGAGCTCGCTTTGCGCGAAACCCAAAATAACGCTTAAGGGATTGTTCAGTTCGTGCGCCACGCCGGCGGTGAGCTGGCCGATGGCGGTCAGGCGCATGCTGGCGAAGAGGCGGTCCGCCATCTTGTTGCGTTCCTCACGCAAGGGGTCCGATGCTCCACGCCGAGGACCGTCTTCAGGAGAGGGCGGCGCAGGCATGCTTTCTTTGGGGTCTTCTTCCATTCATTCTCCTCTACAATTGTTTATCTTTACGAAACTTTGTTTTATATAAGTGCACGACTAAATTAACGCATTAGAGGTTCGCGGCACAAGGAAACAAATTGTTAACAAGAGGGCACACGGGAATGCCTCCTCGCGTTTTGATCGTCGATGATGAATCGGCGGTGGTGAACCTGCTCGACCGGGTCTTGACCTCGGCGGGATATCAGACTCTCTCCGCCCGGACGGGCGGAGAAGGCCTGGACCTTCTTCGCCGGGAAACACCCGATCTCATTATCCTGGATTTGGATCTGCCGGATGTCGACGGCGAAGACGTATGCCGGCAAATGCGCCGGGATTTATCGATGAAACAGACGCCCATCCTGGTCCTGATCGGCAAGGACGAAGAAGGGCTTTCCGCCCGCTGTCTGAACGGCGGCGCCGACAGCTGCTTAGTCAAGCCATTTGAAATAGAAGACGTGCTGGCGCATGTGAAGGCGCTTTTACGGCGGGTGCGTCGTTCAGGAACTCCCGAGCAGCTGTTGTCAAGGGGAAGGATGACCATCCGGGTCGGGGAGCGCGCAGTGCTCTGGAAGGGCCGGAGAATTGGGACCTTGGCGCCCAAAGAATTTCAGTTGCTTTACCATCTGGTGGCCCAGTCGCCGCAAGTCGTGGATAAAAACGCCTTGGCGATGACAGCGTGGGGGGCCCCCTTCAAACAGCTTCATGAGCGCACTCTCGATGTGCACATCCGCAGGATCCGAAAAAAGTTAGGGCCATCTGCGGCTTTGTATCTTCGAACGATCCCATCCATCGGGTTTCAATGGCTGGACGATCCAGGCGTGGCCGCGCTGAGAGATTCTGCGGCGACGATGTAAATTCTTTCGGCAAAGGAGATCGGCGTGAAACGAAAGGTCCCCTGCTCGCTCTGCAAAGGAACGGGCAAAGTGGACGAGATTCTCAAATCCATCCTGAAGGACGTCAGGGATGTCATTTGCCCGGTCTGCGACGGCGCCGGCATGGTGGAAAAAACTTAAACATCGTATTCAAGAGGTCCCCCGGATCATTAAAAAGCCGGGTTCAGCGTCAATAAACGCGGGGACATTTTTATTCGCCGGAGCACTGAAAAAGAGAGACAATATTCGAGGTTGTCCGCCTTTCAGGGAGATTGATCATGCCACGCGCAAAGATGCTCGGTCTGCCGCCTTCACGCTCGCTGCGAGCGCTGGTCGCCCAAGCGCTCCCGGTGCGTCCTCGCTGCGCGCGAAGGCAACACCCCTCGCTTGAGGGGAGGGGGAAGGACAACAAATTTCATTGGAACCGTAGGGGCGGGCCCCCGTGTCCGCCTGCAGGGACAATGAGAGACCAATTGGCGTGTAGGGGCGCACAGCTGTGCGCCCTGACCAGTTAGGCCCAATGATGGACGGCAGGGCAATGCGCCCGGCAATCAGCAAAACGAAGATCCAAACGGCGGGGTGCGAATGATTAATGTAATCGGCAACACCGCTAAGGTAACATCTCTCAATAAATTCCTATGGAGATTCTTATGAATAAATTATTTTTGACTCGCTTGGGCTGCCTCCTCTCGGCAGGATTTGTTATTTGCACGCTTGGAGGATGCGCGACAGAATCACATCAGGCGATCGAGGCCACGAAGACGGCGTCATCTCGAACAACCTATTCCGGTCCTCGAAGCACACTCATGATCGGTAAATTTGATAATCGATCGAGTTATTTACGCGGCTTGTTTTCTGACGGTGTGGACCGGCTGGGCGGCCAGGCCAAAACCATCTTGATGGGACATCTTCAAGAAAGCGGTCGTTTTAACCTGCTCGATCGGGACAACATGGAGGAGATCGCACAGGAAGCCAAGATCTCTGGAAAACAGCAGGCGCTCAAAGGCGCGGAGTTCGCTGTAACGGGAGATGTGGTGGAATTCGGACGGAAGGAAGTCGGCGATATCCAACTTTTCGGTATTCTGGGCAGCGGCAAGAAACAGGTGGCTTATTCGAAAGTCACGATCCAGATCGTGAACGTGCTCAATTCCGAGGTCGTCTATTCCGTTCAAGGCGCCGGCGAGTATCAATTGAGCAACCGCGAGGTGCTCGGCTTCGGCGGGACCGCCGACTATGATTCCACCCTCAACGGTAAAGTGCTGGATTTGGCGATACGCGAAGCCGTGGATCGGCTTGTTGAAGGACTCGAGCAGGGGAAATGGAAGCCCAATAAATAAATTGAGGAATCTTGTCGCAGCGTTTCTGCCGCTGGCTTTGCTTGCCGGTTGTGCCTCGCCCCCTACACGATATGCCTGGGGACATTACGAGGAAACGATCTATACGTCCTATGCCAAGCCCGGACAGGAGCCCCCGGAGAAGCAGATCGAAAAACTTGAGCAGGATTACCAAAAAGCCCGCTCCGATCATCAACCCGTGCCTCCCGGGTGGCATGCGCATCTAGGCTACCTCTATTATCAAGTGGGTAAAGCTGATCAGGCAAAGCAGGAGTTTGAAACGGAAAAGGCCGCATTTCCGGAATCGACGGTTTTCATGGATCGATTGCTGGTAAGGTTCAAGAAGTCATGAGTGTCCAAAACCTGTCGAGGGCGGTCGCCTCACTCATTCTGGGACTTTGTTTAAGCGGCTGTGCTACGACCAAACCGTTTGACTACACAAATTTCAGGCAAAGTCGGCCGAGGTCGATCCTGGTCCTGCCTCCGGTGAGCCAGAGCACCGATATTCGGGGAACCTACGGGTACTTATCAACGGTCACGCAGCCTCTGGCGGAGATGGGCTATTACGTTTTCCCCGTGGCGCTCGTCGATCAGTTCCTTAAAGAGAACGGATTGCCCGGCCCCGGAGAAATGCACCAGGCTCCTCTAAACAAATACGCGGAGATTTTCGGGACGGATTCCGTCATGTATATCACCCTCCTAGATTACGGGGCGAAATACCATCTCCTGAACAGCGCCGCGACCGTCCAAGCCAAGGCAAGGCTTGTGGACGCCAAATCCGGCCTGTTGCTGTGGGAAGGGGGAGCCTGGGCCCAGCAGGCGTCTGGGGGGAACAACGGTGGATTGATCGGCGCCTTAGTGCAGGCGGCCGTGACCCAGATTGTATCGTCCACCAGCGATGCAGCCCATACCATCAGCATGGATGCCAACACGATGCTGTTCACAGGACACGGTCTCCCGCAATGGCAGGCCCATGCCAATGGCAAGGGTGGTCCACCCCTGCTCTATGGTCCGTATCGTCCTGAAGGAGAGATCGCCAATTAATCTAATCCGATGAAGTGCGCCCGCCAATCAGAAGAAGATATTTGCTCGCAGCAAAAGGCGCGCCAGGATGCTCCGTTTGCTCCGGGCAAGAATAATTCACACGGATCAGCGTCGGATGTATATTTCTCTCCCGAAGGTGGCGTAAGAGATCAAATCATCAAGCGTATTACCACCTCGAAGAAATGAGGGGCGAAAATGAATCGGAAACTTTCCACAATACTTCGTCGAATTCAAGTACACGTCAATAAAATGGTGCGGGATCACTCCTATGGATCCATTAGCGGGAAGCAACTCATAGACTTGCAGGAGATGGTTGAAGACGCTATCGAGAGTGCTAAAGAGTGACAATTTTTAAGGCCAAATAACCTGCCGTCGACAATTTGACACCATTAAGGGCTGCGGTCTGAGTTTGAATGATTCGGGAAATTAGCTCGCCGCCAAAAGCGCGGCGGGGAGCTTCCTCGGCTCCGGGCAAAATCTTGAATAGGCCGCGGCCGTCTTTGCCAATCCGCGACTGAAAAGCTAAAATACGCACCGATTTTGGCAAGGTAGCTCAGTGGTAGAGCACTGGTCTGAAAACTCAACTACAGCCTAGTCCTGCTGCACTGTCTCGACGATAGCGCTTCCGCCAATTACCGCCAAATACCCCCTGTTTCCATGGGTCCCTGCCAGTCAGCTGCCAAGGAAATGCCAGTGGATTTTTAGGTGTTGGCGATCGCGTTGGGTTGCGCCGCGGCACTTTTTGCAGGGTGAAATTCGTTCATCAGATGTCGAACTGCCGCTTGTCTGCCAGCCTGCTCCGCATCTTCCGCAGTCTTTTTCTGGGAGTGCTTATCAATCCAGCGGTCCAGCTCGTGAATATCAAAGCGCAATGCCTTGTGGGCAAGTTTAACGAAGGGGATCTCCCGGCGATGCACCCAGTGGTAGAGCGTAATTGGGCTGACGCTCATGTAAAGGGCGGCTTCTTTGACGTTCAATAACCGCTTACCCTCCAGATTCTTGCGCGTGGAAATAGTGTCTGCCATAGGACTTGATGATATCACTGCGAAATACTCTTGTGCCGTTCGATCTCTGCGTACTTCTTTGGGATACGATTCCAGTATTTTAGGTTTTAGATGTTTCTCATCCCAAAATCCGCCTTCGATTATGGAACAACTAGGATCGATAATGAATATGACTTGGGTAAAAGTTGGGTAGATATTCTGGGCCTTGCAGGCGGCCCATTGGCATGGTAGAATCATGGTAGAAACGTGGAAATAGTATGGAACGGGAGACTTAATGAATCCAGAATCTTTATTCGCTACGGTGCCGAAAGACGACACTTTGTCACTTTTTCATGGGGGGAAACCCGATTATGAAAAGGTGGTGATGGTCTTGGAGTTTAAGAAAAAAGATGTGGCGAAAGCATCCAATGTGTCCGTGGATTCCGTGCGGTACGATAATAAAATGCCGAAGGAACTGGAAGATCGTATGACCGAGTGGGCGACGGCCATCGCCCTCGTCGGCCAATACTTCAAGGACCTTGATAAGACGGTTCTATGGTTCAAGGTTCTCAACCCTCTGCTCGGAAATATCGCTCCGCGTGAAATGATTCGCGTGGGGCGCTTCCAGAAGCTGTTTCGCTTCATTCAGAACGCCCTCAACGAGAACGAACGCCAAGCGGCATGAGTCCCCACCGGCGAAATCGAGGGGGACGCCGTTATCTCCTCGATTTTGGTCGTCTTGAAGACATCCCCAAGTCAAAGGCCTATTACCAACAATTCCTCAAATACCATTGGGAATATTATTCAAACGTTGCCTACCAAAGAGCCCAAATCTACGAGGCGCTGAAGAAATCGCTTCGCGAGGGAGCTGCTTCATTTCAATTCTCACGCTGGCAACGGGCCGTGAAGTACAAACACACGCTTAACCCGCTGAACGCCAGTGGTAGTTTGGCGGACCCCGGCGGGCGATTTAATATTGGAGGAATCGATCCTGCGCGCTTCACGGTCTTCCCCGGGCTCTATTTTGCCGCGGATAAGGATACTTCCTTGGATGAACTCTTCGCGCGCGATAAGCAGGGACGGCTCCTTTCGCCTGAGGGGCTGGCTTTAACCAAGGCCGGCTCCGTCACCGTCGTATCCGTGAGCGGGGGTCTCGAATCCGTCCTTGATTTACGGGAGAAGGATCATTTAAAGGGGTTCATAGAGCTTGTGAAAGATTTTCGTCTACCGACCTCATTTATTCAAGAGGCCAGGCGGCTGAATATTCAACCGCCGCGATTGGTCAGGACAATCCATGAGCTGGTTAGTATTCTAATGGAACCCAACTGGCGATCCATGCCCATGCAATGCGACGTGCCAGCGCCATCTCAAATCTTCGGACAGATCGTCATGGAGGCAGGGATTGAGGGAATTGTGTATCCTTCGGTTTTGAGCAAGGAGCCCTGCTTGGTGGTGTATCCGCAGAACTTCGCCAATTCCTCCGCGTTCGTTGAGATAGACGATCCCGCCCCGACCGAGACCGTCCAAAAACGAATCGACGCTTCCTCCTTCAAGAATTTCATCTGATTCCTTCTCCTCGTTTCCCTACGCTAAACTTCCTCTCATCTCGCGCTGGAACCGCGCCCCACATGACAGTTTTGCCTCACCTGCCGCGCCGGGCGGTTGCTTCCCGGACCCAACAGAGGTAGGATCAACATCAGGCGAAAACTATTTACAGTATTTGTACACGCCCGCAGGCGAGCGGCTAAGGCGGGCAGCAGAGAAGCTCAAATCTCAAGCCAGACACTAATCGACTAATCGACTTTTAGAGCGGATTTTGGCATGTAGCGCCAGGCAGCCGAAGAATCGGGTCAGATGAACCCGGACGGGCGGAATGAGGGCGGCCAGTCTTTCGACAAATTTATTGTATTTATAAAGCCATGACAGTTTCATTGCGAGACATGCGGGCACCGGCGATCAGCGGGGCTGTTGCTTGATCTTTTGAGAAAGGGAGCTATAGAATGGGAAATCAGGAGAAGAGAGAAAGATTGAAGGAATTGGTCAAGGCTTTTAGGGATAACACCGTTAACAATTTAGGAAAGCCCGTTAACGTTCAACCGCTAATAAAAGTTACGGAGGATGAGGCAAAGGAACTTCTAGAGTTTATTGATAATTGTTGCAAATAAGCTGGCCGTGGTATGACGCCGCCATCAAGCCGCTTCAGCCGGCAATCGGAATTCCTTGGGATATAGACGAATTTCGAATAGGTCTCTGATAAACATCATTACCCACGGTCCCAGACGATTGAAAACAACCAGCCCGATCGCAACAGGCAGCGTCGCCAGGATGGGGAAATCAAAATACCAAAGTCCGTAGGCCAGAACCAGGGTGTCTGCGGTCAGAGGCTTCCTCTTGGCCCCTGCTGTCCAAAGGTCGGCCAGTCCAGAGCCCCGCATGACGTCCAGATCGGTTCCTCTTGTCCGGCGCAGTTCATGACCAAGACTTTTCACATACATAGCGGCGGCTTTTCGAGCGCCAGCTGGGCCCTGACGGATCAGCCGGATCACACGCGGGTCTAGCCCCAGTTCAGGGGCTGGAATATCCCCCAGCCAGATGGCGATACCGCCCTTTGTCGCGACTTGGTTCAGCATGGAAACGTCGTTGTCAGCATCGCCCACTATGATCATGTGTTTCCAAATCACATCGTTCGCGAGACCTGTAACTTCCGGCCGGGACAGCTCCGCGACCAAGGCTTCAAGACCATAAGGTTTATCTGCATAGGAGATGTGCACTCCTTTGGAGTCATTGATCACCCGAAGCGTTTGAAGGTCATCATGCCCGCTCGCAGTTAAAGCTTCGCGCAACACACGAGCAAGAGTTTGGTAGTCCTGGATAGGGCTGCCGAGCTTGAGATGGACAATGATGGAGTAATCCCGAATTCGGATATCGTGGAACTGCATTCCCGCGTCCTGCAGGTGCTTTTTATTCTGCGCGATAATTTTAGTCACGAACGACGAAATCATTCCTTTCAGTTCCGGTGTTAGTCTGCCTTCATCACGGAAGGGGCTCCTATCTGGGCGTTGTCCCAATCCGCCCATGTTGCTTACGCAGTACCATCTCTGCCTGACGCTGGGGGGGAAGTGCCGGATCAGCATCTCATGGGTTGACTCGGCAGACGCCGCCGTCAGAACGGCCAGCCTGGTCTCTAAGCTCTTTTGGACCAGTCGCTGGAGTTCGCGGACGGTCTTTTTGTGCACAGGAGCGCGGGATCCATCCTTGCGTTTGTGGGTTTTCAGCAGACTGTCATCTCGGTCTCCCCCGAAAAGGACGAGCGGTCGATCAAGTTGATCTAACCGCGAGCGCAGCCTCCCCAATTCATGCCGTTGATAAATCAGCCGGCGAATCAAGTCCCGCAGGTTTGGGATCACGGTTCGCACGGCATGGCGCCGTTGCATTGCCCTTGCGATCGTAGCGAGGTATAGGTTTCCCAGCCTGACGGCGATTCGCGATTTTAGTGCACGGTCCGGAATGGCCAAGACACGGTCCGCCAGCGCTTGCGCTTCGAATAATCGGCGATCGAAGTGTAATGAGTGAAGGTCCTGATCCGAAATAACCAATTTAGATGTTTGGCATTCATCGCTCATCGCCGATGAAGCCGGATAAACGAGCAGGCAAAGACAAAGAAGATTCGTTATGGCGCGGCACGAGAAGAAACGCACTTGTCTGTAAGATACTGGAGTTTCAGTGTTTTTTCCATAGAGCAAATGAACAATAATTCAAGGCCAAACGGCCCAGGTATTTTGCTGGCCCAAAACACCGAAGTCCAAGACCCTCGAATTACATGGGACCAAAGGACCCAGAATATTGGCCTTAGGGCTGATTTCACCCACAATGGAAACAGCGTAAAATTAAATCGAAATGTTCGTTAATCAGTTATTAAAAAGAATGGTCTGTTGTTTGCTAGTCCTATTGATCGGGAACGCCGTAGGCATTACGGGCTCGGTCGCTGTTGACGGGTCTCCATCATACGGCGTTCCCTCAACGCATTCGATTTCGGAAGAAATTGTCCAGCGCGAAGCGCTGACGATCCCGGCCATATTTATTCAATCCCTCAGTCGGAATGTCCGATCCGCTGTTTTACGGGAAACGCCAACGGAGAGATCCGAAGATTCATCGATCGGAGTGACGTCACCACCGCAGGTCCATTCCACGCCCCCATTGTCGATGTTTTCAGAGATTATTCAATGGCTTCGGCAGAATATCGAAAGCGTTACGGAGAGCGATTTGGATTCCCTGTTGCCGTTTTTGGGGGAGCATCTTCGCCATCTTACTGTTGGACTTAGCACTGATCAAGTGGATCGCATTATCGATGGAATCAGGCGTGATGCCCGTCATCCTCTCGTCGAAACAAGAACCGTAAAATACTTGAAGGGGAGATTGGTGGACATCGTCGATGAACATGATGGATCCGTTCTCGACGTCACGGAAATAGGCTTTGCTCATCTGCTCGGATTACGACACCGGACAGCCAACGCCTTCATCCTGACCCCTGACGGGCATGTGCTGCTTCAAAGGCGGGCTCCGACGCAGATCAACGGACAGTTTATGACCATCGTAGGGGGTCATGTGAAGGCAGGGCAGACCTACGAAGAGGGAATACGCGCCGAGATTACGGAAGAATTGGACTTTCCGGTTGGGCATGTGCTGGAAGGGACTCTGGAAATCCTCTCTGACGTTGAAAACTACGATGAAAAATGGGTTAAGAACAGGGAATTCCGACGTCTCTACGTCTACCAGCTTTCCGCATCGGAGCACGCGATGATCCAGCAACGTAATAGGGAATATGCCGAAGAGATGCATCGAAGGACTGCGGATGAATTTTCTCAATGGCTGCGTGAACGCGAGGCGCAGCGCGAAGGTGCCGGAGAGGTTTATGGTTTTTACGAAGTTCAGCTGGACGATTTGTTAAAAGCGCCCAAGCAGGAATTTAAGGTCAAGGATGAAAATACGGAAGCAACCCTGCGATACCTTGAGATAGACGATTATTACGAAGGACGAATCAAAGTGCCTTTCCTTTCCGATTTACTGAACCGAATCCTGGTAAGAACGCCAGGTGTGCTAAGCCATTTGCGGGGATTCCAAATCTTACAGACCGTCCGGTGGCTTCGCAGCCATTGCCGGGTCCCGGACCCGGTCACGTTCTCAGATTCAGTTCACCAGATCGAGACCCATTTGTCCGGATTGAACGTGCCTGCGGACAGGATAAAAACCCTCGTCGATGAGGTCACGAATGACGCGGGCCACGCGCTTTATGAATCGCGCGTGCTCAAATCACTCACAGGAGAATTGATCGATGTTGTGGACGCCCAAGACACTGTTGTTGGTGTTACGGACAGCGGGCTGGCGCACCACCTGGGCTTAAGACATCGAACGGCAAACGCCTTTGTGTTCACGCCTGACGGCCAAGTGTTGCTCCAAAGATGGGTTCACGATAATGACGAACCGTCGCCGCTTTCGATATTCGGCCGTCATGTGCGAGCCAACCAAACCTATGAAACTTCCATCCGGCAGGCCTTACTGGAAGAATTATTTCTGAACGAAATCGAAACGAACCTTGGCGGGTCGTTGTCCCGTCTTGGTCAAGATGGCCAATTTACCTATGACAGCCCGGGCAATAATGAAAACCGCACGCTTTATTGTTATCGATTGACGGAAGAGGAATACGCTCATATCCTGGCGCGAAAGACATTGTCGAGTTATCACTTGTTGGACCTCGCCGCCATCCAAGGCGCGACATCGGCTATTCTGGATGAGACGCACAAAGAGAGGACGCCAGAATCGTCCGTTCCATTCACAAACGACTTATTGGCCCCCATCGCCATGCATCGCGCACCCCAAAAACAAGGACAACAGGTAGACCCTCTTCTCGAGGCAAGGGAATTCATCGAACGCCAAGTGGTAGGCACTCCTTATTACGGCGTGTATCTGCAAAACAAGCGCTTAGCCGAAGCCCTGCGGCAACCTTCCAGGTACTATGACGTCGTGGCCGTTTTGGTCAAGAATGCGGCGGCGGACTATGTTCTCGAAGCCATCAAACAGAGCGTAGGTCATCTGATACCCAACAATGCCAAGGTGTCGAAGGTTGATTGCCGGCGAGGATTCCCCGCTTCAGCCCCCGCGCCAGAAAGGGGGATTCCCCGCGTATTGGTGTGTGTGCTGGATGATGAAGTGGACGGGGTGGTCTCGGCCATGGGGGATACTTTTAAGACGCTCAAAGAGCAGGGGTGTAATTTTAGCCGGTTGAATGCGGCCTTTATTCTCGCTGGCGGGAAAGCCGTTCGGAATTATCCCGTGACTGCAGGAGGTGGTCTCGGGAACAAAGGCTTAATGAAATCCATTAATGGGGAGTACAACGTCTGCCAAACCATGCGGCAAATCCTGCAATTCTTTGAGGAGGGCTCTTCGGGGGTGTCGGTGTTTGAGGTGGATAAACTTATTTCCATCGCTCAACCATTAACCCCGCTCGGGCAGCAGGATGTGCAACTGTTTGGAATGACGGTGGATCCTCAGCACTCGCATGTCTTCCTGTATCCCAAGCTGGATGTTGACGAGGGAGGCGTTTTGCGGAAAATCATTCGCGAAGAGACTCCGGAAGAAGAACCGTTTGTGAGGAAACACGAGACCATCGCGCTGGGGAATGTTTTGGGTTACCGGTTGTCAGGGAGAGCCGTTGAGAGCGTCCTGCGGAAAACCGCTTCAGCCGTGGAACGAGACGCCACACTATTTCGCGGCCTCCTGTTGGATGACGCGAGAGATCCCGGACTTATCTATGGGTACGCCAATGTGGGGGGAAACGCGTTGTATTTGCATACTGGGACTCACGCAGAGTTTATGGAAGCTTGCCGAAGACTATCCCGCGATCTGCCCTTGCGCGCGTTAACCCATGTCAACCTGGATCCTGCGACAGGCGCCGTCATAGGACAGGGAGCGCATCTTGACAAGAATCTACCCGTAGGCGCCGGCGCCATTGTCGTTGGACGCACGCGTGTCGAACGGGGGTTCATTAAGTCCGGAGCCTTTGTGTGCGACTCGCGCGTCGGGCACCTGGAAGCCGCCGCTGGAAGCATGGTGGTGGCGGTTGAGGAGCCGGGAGACGCCGTCGTGGTCGCCAGGCCCAGAGAAATTGTCTGCGATGTTCGCCTCAGGACACAACACGGCACATCTGAAAAAGTCAGAATCGTATCACGACTGGACGTAAACCCGAAAACGGAATGGAAGACGACCAGTCTACCAACAGCCTACTCCTTCGCCACTCTGGCGGAAAGGCTCGACCCTGACGCCATATTCGAATATTTGAATACTGATCTCCCGACATCCCGCTCCGCTGAGCATGCCACCAATCTTCCGCTCGACGCATTAAAGAACCTCTATGGTTTTAAGGACATACGCCTGGTCAAGATTCTTTTCGGGGGTGGAGGCTCCAACATCGACGAATCACCGATATTAATCCGTGCCGACGGAAAAATACTCATCTTGCGCTTTGGGACCGCGGAAGAGGCGGTGAAATATATTATTTCCGTCCAAGATAAGATGCTCGGCGCCGCCTTGCCGGTCCCCCGCGTCCTCCACGCAAAAGATGACAGTACGTATTTCGAATTCGATGGCCGTTATTACTATCTGGAGACCGCCCTTGAGATGGGAGAAGAAGTGGACAAGACCCGCTTGGAGCCCAAACATTACGCTGGAATGGGCCGCATGGCCGCGCGTGTCCATAACACCTTGGCCGGCTATAAGCCGGCGGGAAGCAATCCTCAGCGGCTTCGCGAAGAAATCGGCCGGTGGGCAGCGGAATTTGAAGAGGCCAAGACCATGCTGGATGAAAAGAAAGTTCAGGGCAATGCGCTGTCCAAGACCGATCAGCTTCTGGATGACACGCTTCCGTTCCTGATTGCTCAAATGGCGCTTTTTACCCAACGCTATGCGGAGGGCCTCTCGCGCGTTTCAGAGGTCGTGCCGATACACGGCGATTTCGCCTACACGAATCTTCGTTTTGATTCGGACGGGGACGTTTCAGGAATCTATGATTTGGCGAGAACCCACGCCACGCGCCGCGTCATCGAATTTATCCAAATCGTGTTCGGTCGAAAAGATGTGGGCTCGATCCAGTTTGATGAGACGAACTTTATGGCGGCGTTGGAAGCCTATCTGAAGGAAACCTCCCATCCACTCACCACAGATGAACTTCGTTTGATGATGGAGGCGTTCCGTTCCCGTTTTCTGCAGGATCTCTATAATACGCTCCTCAACAAGTCCCATCGCTATTATGCCTCGCCGGCGGATCCCCATTATCGAAAACGAATCCATGAGGCCCGGGAGACTTATAAGCAATTCGTGGCATTTAACGCCTTTGCAGAGCGTATCGAAAACGAAATGAATGATATTGATCGCGATCCATTGATGCGGAATGATCGGGCCTATTGGGTACAAGAGCGATTGTTTGGCTCTCGAATACAGCCTTCCCAATTGATCGCGATGTCACGGGACTACGATGGCCTTAATAAGACGGGAAAACACCTGGTTTTAAGGCTGCTCGCCGAATTATTTTCTTATTCGCCAGACTCGCCGCTTCTTGAACTGTGCCTAGCTCCCTATATTGGGCACGACGACCTGTCGATAACGAGGGGGACAATCATTGGGATTGAGGCGGTCATTGCGGTGGCGCGTGAAATCCTGTTAGACCCCCTTTTGGACAATGAGACACTGCACGCGAAAATGCTGGCCATCTACGGACTCGACCTTACAAAACAAGAAATGACCCTATTATTCCGGAGGATCAGGAACTTGACGCTTTTTCAGGACCTGTTTTTGACGAGGTCGCGGCGCCCCCGGGTGGTAGCGACCTTCAAAAAGCTGACGAACAGCTTGCCGCGCATCGAATCGATATTGAAGGGCGAATTTTCGCCCCTGACAGGCGAAATCCACCCCGGTGTCAGCTGCCCGGTCAAATGCCGCTTCTGCTATAACGCCCAGGTCGCCGAAGACGGAAGCATGCTGGCACCCATTGATTACGAAGGCAAAGAGCACGCCTTGAATTTCGAAAGTTTAATGAGGCTAGCCGATGATTACTTGTCTATGGGCATCGAGGAGATCTACATATCAGGCGGAAAGGAGCCCTTTGCTTCTCCTCTGACCCTCCCTCTTATCGAACACCTCCGGAGAAAAAGCGAATCACTGATCATTGGTATGTTGAGCATCGGGACTGCGCTTGGGAATGCGGCCTATCGTGAAACCGTTGTTCGAGACGTCAGTTTGATACGTATCAGCCTGGACGCGGCTTCTGCCGATGTGTATGCCAACGTTAAAGGCCTGTCCGCGGACAGCGGTTCGCCATCTCTGTTTGACAAAATATGCCACAACGTGAAAGAAACGGTCCGGCTTAGAAACGAAATGAAATCGCGGCTCAAAATCGGGCTCAGTTTTCTATGTTTCGAAAACAATTATTCAGACCTAGAGTCTTTCTTGCGTTTGGCTTGTCGGCTGGGGGTGGACTTTGTTGACGTCAAAGGCATGGTGGCGGTAGAGGGGAGCGGCAAAATCGCCTCGTTCATCGACTATGCCAACAAAATGTATGACCGCGCCATGAACGGAGAATTTGGCGATCTTGAAATTTATTTTGACGATATATTCTTCCGGAACAACGGGCGACTTTACCCATCAGATCACGAACTTATGGACCGCCAGGCCGATCTGCCGCCTCGTTGCTACCTGGCACGCTCGGGCATGCGCACCACGGTTGTCGTACCGAATGGACGGGTGTTCACTTGCATCAACAGTTCGCAGCCGGGCTATGACCGGGGCTATAACGAAGACTGGGCCAAATATCGCCTCGGCGTCTACCACGAGGGAACTACCATCGGAGCGCTCGTGGACCAATGTCAGGCGCTCATCGAGACCATCGCGCCGAACCGGCATTGCACCCATGGCACGCGCACGGATGAAGCAATCAATAAGACCTTATGGAAGCTGGATCAAGACACTGAAAATGGATATCCCCTCGACACCCAGGCCATTTCTCCCGACCCGAACTCCGCCTATTACGACGGTCGCGCGCTGTATCATAAAGGTCTGTTAGATGACGCGGAGGATCGGCGCTCCGACGGCGATTTGGCTATGGCTGCTGAGGAGAATGGTGAGCTGACGACTGGGGAGTCCGCGCTAAACGAAGCTGCTTACGTGGCCTCGCGTTTGCCGGAAAGATTAGTGGAATCCGCGCGTAACGGAAACAAGATCATGGTTGAGTTGCATGACGGAACCCTCCAGGACACGCTCAGGCTGATTTCAGAAAAGAGGCGCGATGGGTGGAAGGTCATGGAACTGAACGTTGAGGGGCAGGCCATGCCAAGTGGTGAAGGGTTTTACGAAACCATTAGTTCGGCGGGAGAAACGGTCTATATTATCTCATCCATAAAAGGTCGAAAAGCGCGTTTTCTTTCTTTGTTGAACGCGCTTGGCATACCAGCGAAACAGATCATGCTTCGTGATTTCCATCGATCCTGGTTCTCAATCTACAGGCAACAAATTGTCCCCGAGTACACGCCGATCGAATCGGCTGTTCTGTGTCCAAAACCGATGCAGATGGCGCTTGAGGCGAGCCGGCAGATTCCCGACTCTCGAGTCGAAGACCATAAGATGGACGATGTTCACTATGTGATTCTTCGGGCCGGTGAGAGAGCAATGCTATTTATTGATTTGCTGGATGTTTACGGGCCGCAGGTACAGTCGGCGGCGCGATTTCTCGCAACGCCGCGCCTCTATGGCGGTTTAGGGGTTAATCGAATCTTCTTAGCCGGCGAATGTGGTGGAATTGGAGAGAACGTTAAAGTTGGCGATTTGATTTTACCCACGCGCGTCACCCTGAATGGAACGCATTGGCTTGCTGTATCTAACCATGTTCTAGCGGCGGAATTGGAACCAGAGGGCCGGGCTCATGTCCACCGCGGAGCCATCCTGACCATGGAATCGATCTTATCGGAAACCATCGAGAACGTGCGAAGGCAAAGGAACCTCGGCATCTTGGGAGTAGAGCTGGAGCTTGCGCACTTGGCGGACGTCTTCCTGCAATACCCAGGCATTCAGTGGGAGGCGCTACTGCTCGTCACGGATCTTCCTGGGCAAATTGGACATCGTTTGGGTGATACCGTCAGGACTGAATCCCTTGATAAGCCAATAGCAGTCATTGTTGAACATGTAGCAAACGAAATGCGTGAACAAACAAGCGTCAGAACCGTTACCCCCTCTACGTTGAGGGCGGCGTAACACTCCTCGCCTTCTGCAGAAGGCACAATGACAAGGGTTTTTTCTTTCTTACTGGACTCCTGTGGGATTACTTTGAGCTCCTGTTTATGCGGGAAGCCAAAAGCAGCGGCATTCGAGGCAGCCTCCGGCGTCGGCGCTATGGCGATTCGGCGGGTGAATGCAGCAGCTCATGGGCGCACCTCCGGCAACCAGCGGATCAGAAAAGCCGCCGGGTTTTCATCGCCCAGGTAATCCTTGGGGTGCGCGTTCTGCCACTCCGTATACTGGCGAATTCGCCGCCGGATCGCGCGTTCTACTTCTTCAAATGTCGGGATGCGGTTTGTGAAGGTCCACACCTCGAATAGCCGGAAATTCCGGCACTGGTCATATACATGGATCGACCGGCCACCTTTCCATTTGAACGTCATGTCATCGCCGTATACGGTCCAGCGGTCCTCCGGGGTGCAGAATGCGCCCGGCCCCAGCGGCTCGCCCTTATAGGGATCGATCCAGAACAGGCCATCTATGTCGCCGTCGTTGGTCGCATTCATAGGTCGCTCTCTTCGATGGGCGTCCCTTCACTGGCCCAACCGCGACGGAGGGCGATGTCCTTAATCCATTCCGGCGTATCTACCAGCCATTCTTCGAAGTCGGTCTCGGGATTGTGCCGCTGGCTACCGCCAACCGCTACAAGATCGCCGACCAGTTCCCGCCCTTCCGGGCTGGTATAGCCCGCCAAGCGGGCGATATGCGCCCTACGCTGCTCCGGCGTAAGGATTCGATCAAGTGTTCTGTGACTGTCTGTGTTTAATGTCATGTTTGTTTCCTCCGTTCTTTAGATGCCTTCGCTTCGTCGCGAAGGTAAACCCGAAGGGAACGGAGGATGGAAGGGAGGTCACCGCGACATGGCCGAAGGCTAGCCGCAAAGCGGCTCGCCATCTGGACGCGCGGCCCAGCCCGGCACCCCTGGGCTGGAGAGAGAGGCGGGACGGATAAATAGGCCCCCTGCCGGACGGCCCCGAGGCCCTCGCCCGGCTGCGCTGGCGAGCTGGCCTCCTGGGGCCTCCCCTGGCGGGCGCCGGTTTATGGTCACGCCGACCTTGTACCTCGCTTCCGGCCACCGTTAGACTGGAAAGACTAGCGACGAAAGGTCTAATGGAGAAGGACTATCGGGATAAGACTCGGATGGGGGAATCGGCGTCGTATAATGGCGTGGGAGCAATAATGAAGAAATTCGACAAGGACATCGATTGGACCCGAACAAAAGCCATGTCTTTATGTTCGTGCACTCATAGGGAAAAATCACATAGGCCGATCAGCCGGAAATGCAGCCTCTGTGATTGCCCAAAATTCTCGCCTCAGAAAGCGGCGGACAAGAACGCCTCAGGCATACACAATGGAAGAGAGTCCTGCAATAACTAAAGCCGATTCATACCGACTTATTGGTTTATCTTCGGCCAATCAGCAGGTGAAGATTGTTACTGTGCGCTCAGTGGATGAGCAGGAAAAGAGTAAGTTGGACGTCGCTGCAAAAAATGTACGCGATTTCGGAACAAGCCAGTCTCTTTATTTGATGTATCGTAAGAATCATGATGAGATTCTCAGTTTTTGGAAAAAGACACAGACAGAATATCGTAGGTCTCAAAGATGTGATGACGCGTTGGCTTACGATATTTGCGTGGACATAACGCGTCATTTAATGAATTTATTGACGACTTATAGGGCGTTCGTCGACCACTGGAAAACCAAACTAAAGCGGCGGTCACGAAAGACGGGTGATACGAAATACTTTGATAAGCTCGAGGCATTAATCGCTGACTGCAAGAAAGTAAGTTTCCCTTTTGCCTTCTTTTGGGAGTTTCGGAATTACGTTCAACATGTCGGTCTGCCTGCTTTCGGGCTACATTTTTCGTCAAATTTAACATCTGGCAGTGAACCCGGCGTATTTCATAGGTCTGAAATCTACCTTTCGCGCGACGCATTATTGCAAAGTTACGATTGGGACAAGGCAGAGGGATTGCTTAGAAAGCAGCGCAATGAGCTGGACGTGATTGCTTGTCTGGAATCTGTTATTCCGAGCATGGAACAGCTTGCAATCATTTGTATTGAATCAGGCCTTGAAGTGGTGCAGCCAAGCCTTGCACTCCTCACAGGTGTTATTAGCGAAGTTGAGCAAAAGATCCCTGGCGCAACGCCTGCCATCGTGTATTACGAGCCTGGTTCATCTCCGTCATTGAAAGCCCAGATTACGCATTTCCCATTGCATCTGATGAATCTTTTGAGACCACCGTGGAAATAGTGCTCTGTGTCCTGATCGCCCTGTCTGAGTGCCATAGAAAGTCATGGATTTAATAAAGCTCCCATTGCGTAAACATGGGACCACTTATCCCAGAAGATTTATCTGGATAGTCTGGTTATTCGTTTTAATAGCTGCATGTGAGTCAGGAATTACTAGTCAAGCTCAGCCGCCGGCGCCAAAGGCACGCAATGGGACTCAATGGGGAAATACTGGGCAAATACTCACTGAATGCCTGATCCTAACGCGGCTGCTCGACGGTAGCCTTCCCGCCACTTCCGGCCAAAAACCGCCAGTTTCCACCTCTCAGTTGCACCCAAGTTGCACCGGAGTTGCACCGGCAAAAAAATGAAGAAAGTTCGTTATTTTTCTCTAAACACTGGTCTCAGAAACCAGTAGTCTACCAGTGGATCATAACTAAAGCTGAATTTCCTAACTTCATCGTTAACAGTTATAATACGCGCCGAAGCTGTAAGCTGTCCGTTTATGGCAAGGTAGCTCAGTGGTAGAGCACTGGTCAACAACATGGCCCTCCTCGCTGGCGACAGTGAGGGTTGCATCAGGCTATATCGGTGGAAGTCCCACTTCCAGAAGATCGGAAAGGACAATACCGAGGGAAGACTGGGCGCTCAATGCGCCCGGAACCCGTAACGACTACACGCCTGACCCCCCAAACGTCTGGGGGGAAGATATAGTCTGGACTCCGTAGTAATGCGGAGACCCGCCAGACGTCTGGCGGGCTGGTCGTAAGACCGGTAACAACTCGCTGAAAAACCAGGTGTCGAGAGTTCGATCCTCTCCCTTGCCACCATTTATCCAGAAAGCCCGGTTCAGATTTTGAGCCGGGTTTTTTGTTGGCCTATCCTGACCAAACTCGCCGTTAAGCGGATGTTGGCGGTCGGCCGTCCCATCCCAGTTTCCGAAGGATTTCTTCCATCAAGCACCATTTGGTGATGGACGACTGGATGAGGTTGGCTCCGACAAAGGCCGTAAACCAGAGCCAGTTGGGGTTCACCCAATGGGCAAGCGCGAGGCTGATCAAAATGAAGGACCCGGCGATCAAGCGTATCCGATGATCAAGACTCATGATGGAACTCCTTTTTCCCAGTATCGGGCGAGTAGAAAGTACAGGACAGGCACGGCCACTCGTGAGAGGACCGTTGATGCCACTTCTCCAGCCATAAGGGCTACGGCTAGACCCTGGAAAATTGGATCAAAGAGAATGACGCCGGCTCCGACTACAACGGCGGCCGCGGTCAGAAGCATCGGTCGGAAGCGCACGGCGCCGGCGTCGATCACGGCCTCCTCTAGAGGCATTCCTTCCTTCTGGCGCAGCTGAATAAAGTCCACGAGGATGATGGAGTTGCGCACGACGATTCCTGCCCCGGCGATAAATCCAATCATGGATGTGGCAGTAAAGAACGCTCCCAGAAGCCAATGGGCGGGGAGGATGCCCACCAAAGTGAGGGGGATCGGAACCATGATGACCAGAGGGACTGCAAAGGATTCAAACCAGCCGACCACCAGGATATAAATCAGGACAAGGACCACCGCAAAGGCAACGCCTAAATCACGAAAGACTTCATAGGTGATCTGCCACTCGCCATCCCACTTGAGCGCGGTCTCGAGAGAGCTTCCAGGCTGCTGGGCGTAGTATTGCTTAAGGTCCAGGCCCATCGACTTGGCCAATTGGTCTATTTTTGGCCGGACGGCCAAGACAGCATAGACGGGACTCTCCTGCTTTCCGGCCACATCCGCGATCACGTAGGAGACCGGCAGGAGATTTTTGTGATAAATTGGCTGGTCCGCCAGTCCGCGCTCGGTCCGAGTGAGATCCCGGATGGCGATCGGTGTTCCGTTTCTCGACAAAAGCCGGATGGAGTCGACAGGCACCAGGTCGTGCCGATCTTTTTCCGGCAGACGCAGGCGGATCTCCACCGGCTCTTTATCGTCTTTTGTATGGGCGATATCCACGGTCTGGCCGTTGATGGCCAGTCCCACGGTCCGAGCAATCTGTTCGGCGGGGATGGCGTTCAAGGTCGCCTTCTCTCGGTCGACCAGGAGACGATCTTTCGGTTGCGGGTCGGAGACATAGGTGTCTACATCCACAATTCCCTTGGTTTGCTCGAGGAGCTGGCGCACACGACCGGCGAATTCCAGGCGCTTGTCCGCATCCGGTCCATAGACCTCAAAGA
>Ga0182027_10004296_pt1 | contig 22157 bp, 24 predicted proteins | sample 712E1DmetaG_FD_121300 | JGI IMG/M metagenome (GOLD analysis project Ga0182027, IMG submission 121300) | Permafrost microbial communities from Stordalen Mire, Sweden - 712E1D metaG (Illumina Assembly) | ecosystem: Environmental > Terrestrial > Soil > Wetlands > Permafrost | place: Sweden... | reverse complement strand
TTTGGCTGGTACCTTCATTCTCGCAGATCCGGGAGCATGTTCCAATTTTTTGTTGAGGGCGCGTACGCGCCCTCAACAAAAAACCACTCCCAAAAGCTCTGAGAGTGGTTAAGATAAGTGATCGTATAGTTTTTGGTGCAAAAGGTGCAAAGCGGTACATTAACAATTGACAAACGAAAGGCCTCTTTGGTAAAAGGAAGGTGTCTAAACCAAACCCATACCGCGGAGGCAGCTCCAATGTTACGTGAACATTACCCGGTTGACAAGCTTTTTGAAGAAGTTCTTGGATACGTTCCGGATCTTTCACCCGAACAGGTCAAGATCGATACCTATCTGGAAGATGAGAAGCTGTATGGTCTGATCAAGAAGGATCTTTCACAGAGAAGGCCGAAGACGCTGCAGACGGGAAGGTTAAGTCGTTTAAATGGAGAAAGGCCATCGAGAAGATTCGTCCCATCAAATAAGGTGCGACGCAGATGGCAGACCTCACATCCCTCACCCTTGGTCGCCTTCGGCGCGCTGCGCCAGTTGGTACTGCAAATCCTGACTTTCCAGGTTTTCCTCCACCTGGCGCAAGCCGATACGGTTGTGCCGTCCGTCGTGCAGGGATATGATAGATATGCATACGTGAACAACAATCCTATTAATGCGACCGATCCCACGGGACACCGAGACTGTGAAGAGGATGATTATAATTGTGATGGTAGTAAGAGTGGCAATATCACGGGAGGCGACGGAAACAATGATGATAATCGCCGACACAATTTCAAGGGGCTCTCTGACGAAGAATTAATTCGCTATTTCCAATATCAAGGATATTATAATAGTACTGGATGTGGACCATATTCGATAGCCATAGCGGCTAATCTCTTTGGTGATAAAAATTTGCTGGGGGGTAATATACAGAATGACCTTGAGTCATGGGTGTGGCGCAAATTACCTGGCTATGGAATGCCAACTTGGTCTGGTTTTGGGCAAGATCTAAGTCGCTATACTAGCGGTACCGTAGATCAATATAGTGGCGCTAGCATAGGCGACCTCGAAGGGGCGATCCTTCAAGGAAAGCTACCCGTTGTAGCAGTGTCTTGGCAAACGACTGGCCAGATCCTCGCCGACCCCTTGCATTCGCCCGTCGGGCATTACATGGTAGCTGTGGGATTTAGCCAGAACGGTGTCAAATTCCTAGATCCTGGACTTTCCCCTGACGTGGGGCAGCAAAAGTTACAGTTTTACGATAACCAGACCTTGAATCACATCTGGAACGAAACGAGCAATTTTGCAATTACAGCTGGTACGATGTACACGATCTCTCCGTGAGAGGCTCAACTATGAGAAGAACAATAAGCATCACAATTGTCTTGGCGACTGCTATCCTTCTAAGTGCGTGCGTTCCAGATCGAGAGCCAGCCGATTTTAGCTTGCCCAAAGCTAAAATCATCTACCAGGCCTTAAATGATCAACTCGGAGGCCAGGGACCAGGGCTCGCTCCCTCAAACAACTTGATTGGATTTGTAAACGCAGATGGCACAGAAAATGTGCTTTTGAAGCTCAAATATCGCGCGTATGATCCCATCTTTTCGTTGGAGGCTGGCGGGATATTTTTTCATGCGAACACATTTGAGCCGCCGACTATTGCGGGCGGCGCGGGCCCAACCTACTTCTTAAGCACGGCCGGCGTCTACAAAGCATGCAATCAAGTGTATACGGCTAGCCACGCCTTTCCTGTAAAAGGTACAACCTTTTTGTTGACCTATGATCTGCGAGACATCAACCTTTTGGATATTCGAACCTGTACGGTTGCAAAGTCGTTGGTCGGCATCCCGGATGAGACCCCTTGGGTAAAGTTCATAGATTCTGCTTATCCGTCTTGGTCTGGTAAGAGCGTACTTTTCACACAGGACTATCGCTCCCCCAGCCGCAATGCGATCTACGTGATGGATCTGCAATCTGGAAAAGTAAAGGAAATCCTTGAGGGCGGGATGAATGCCACGTTCTCGCCCGATGACCAGCGAATTGCTTATGACGGGGAGGATGGAATTTACATTGCGAACACAGATGGAACGGGCAACCGGTTATTAGTGAGCATCGACTTCAACAACTATATAAATGGCTTGGAACCTTTTCCGTTCTGGTCGACAGATGGCAGTACACTTGTTTATCACAAATGTACTGCTACACCCTGTTACGGCCACGACCTCTCCAATTTCAGTATCTACAAGTTCGACGTAAACAGTGGAGTGGAGCAGAAGATCATTGATGGCGGCATCTATCCAACTTGGATCAACTAGATTGGCCAAGGTGTGATCATTGAAGGCGCTATTTGCAACTACATTGTCTGTCTCCTTGCCAAAGTTAAAAAGATGAACCGGACTGCAGCCAGCCAAGTCCGTCCTCTGCTCGGCGAGGTTCTCCCGACCCCGCCGAACACTGACCGCAAGGTCTCCAATTGTGTCTTGCGTTTTAGGTCTCCTGCACCCTTCCTCTCTTCCCCCTCGCCCATCGGGAGAGGGCTGGGGTGAGGGCCAGACAGCAATCGAGTACAATCGACAATCAATGGCACAACAACTACTTTCATTGGTAACTACTATGAAAATACCAATGGCGCGGTGACCAAGTATTATTATGCAGGCTCTTCACGGATTGCCATGCGCAAATACACCATTCCGCAGCCTATGACCGTTGAATTCTTTCTTGGCGATAATTTAGGATCAACCAGCATAACAACCGACCAGAGCGGGACGAAAGTTTCAGAGATACGATACAAGCCCTGGGGCGAAATACGGTATTCGACCAGTACAAATTCCTTGCTTGAAACCGGCTACACTTTTACCGGTCAGTATTCTGAATGATTCAGAAGCCCACGAAATTAGCCATTCATGACATGATAAAATTGTGTCATGCAAAGCCGGCGGTTATTTTTATTGATTGGCATCATGTTCCTCGCTGTTTCTGCTTGTGCTGCACCATCCATCGCTTCATCATCCGGTGCAGCAGGAACAGTGTTATTTAAAGATGATTTCTCCACCACGACCAGCGGCTGGGATCGTTACAAGTCGGCGGAAGGGACGATGGATTACGACGGCGGAGGATACAGGCTATTGGTCAATGCCTTGCAGGTTAATTTCTGGTCCGTGCCGCATAAGGATTTTAGCAATGTCCGCATCGAAGCGGACGCAGGTAAAATCGCCGGGCCGGATGAGAATCGCATCGGCTTGATCTGCCGCTATACAGGCAATCAATACTACTTCTTTGTAATCAGCAGCGACGGTTATTACGGCATCGGGATCTTCAATAACGGCCAGTCCGCCCTGCTGGGGCAAAGCGAGATGCAATCAAGTGAAAAGATCAAGACCGGTGTCGCTATTAACCACCTGCGCGCGGATTGCAATGGTGATACCTTGTCCTTGTTTGCAAATGGGTTTCCGCTTGCCCAGGTTCATGATCCAACGTTGAGCCATGGGGATGTGGGGGTATTGGCCGGTACATTCTCCCATCCCGGCGTGGATGTCATTTTCGATAATTTTATTGTCATGGCACCATAGGCAATCGCTCCCGAATATCAAAATTAAGACATGAAAGTTTATCTTGATACCATTGGCTGTCGTTTGAATCAAAGCGAGATCGAAAGCATGGCGCGGCAATTCCGCGCGGCGGGTCATGAGATCGTCGCTTTTGCGCAGGAGGCGGACATGGCGGTGGTCAATACCTGTGCCGTGACCTCGGGGGCCGCGTCTGATTCGCGCGGTAAAATCCGCCAAATTGCACGCGCGGGCGTGGATGAGATCATCGCAACCGGATGCTGGGTTACGCTCCAACCGGACGAAGCAAAAAATCTCCCGAATGTGCTGCGCGTCGTTCCCAACGGACAAAAAGATCAACTGGTCGCGCAGAGTTCAGCGGTCAGCCATCAGCGGTCAGCTATCAGCTATCAGCGATCAGCGGTCAGCGATCAGCAGTCAGCCGTCAGCGTTCAGCCTTCCGACACCAAACCTTTTGACCTTGAACCCCTGGCACGTGAACCCTTGCCGGGCCTGCACCACCGTACACGCGCCTTTATCAAAGCCCAGGACGGGTGCGATAACCATTGCACATTTTGCATCACCACCGTTGCGCGCGGCGCGGGCCGCAGCCGCCCGATGGCGGACGTGATCTCCGATATTCAATCTGCGCTGGCCGGTGGTTCGAAAGAAATTGTTTTGACCGGCGTACACCTTGGTTCGTGGGGATATGATTTCGGGATGCATCTGCGCGATCTGATCAGGACCATTTTGGATGAAACGGATGCCCCGCGCCTGCGGCTTTCATCGCTCGAGCCCTGGGATCTGGATGAAGACTTTTTTTCGCTGTGGGAGGATGCACGTTTATGCCCGCATTTGCATCTGCCGCTGCAAAGCGGCTGCGCCGAGACCCTTAAGCGGATGGCGCGCAAGACCACACCCGAATCTTTCCGCGACCTCGTAACGGCTGCACGTCAAATCATGCCGGAGGCTGCCATCACCACGGATGTCATCGCCGGTTTCCCCGGCGAGACCGAGGATGAATTTGCCGAGTCGCTGGCTTTTGTTAAAGAAATGGAATTTGCGGGCGGGCATGGCTTTTCTTATTCGGTGCGTCCGGGGACGGGAGCCGCTCGAATGAAAGGTCAAATCCGCACCCAAGTCCGCAAGGAACGAAATGCCATTTATCGCGCGGCCTTTGAAGAATCAGCGAAAGCCTATCGTCAAAAATTCGCGGGGAGGACTTTAAGCGTCCTGTGGGAATCGGCCGCCCAATATGATGAGCGCGGCTGGCAAATGGGAGGCTTGACCGGAAATTACCTGCGGGTAGAGGCCATTGCACCGCACCCGATGTGGAATGAAATCTCAGCGGTGGAACTGGGAAGCGATGGAATTCGCGGAGTTATCAGCCTCGCGTAAATGTTACGAATTACGTGTCAAGTGTCACTATTATGGACAGGGGAGTGCCTATATAATGTTTTTATAGCTCTTTCCATGTAACAAGGAGAAAACATGACTGCACAGTTAATTGACGGTAAATTGATCGCACAGGAAGTGCGGGATGGGGTGGCAGCTGCGGTGGCCAAGCGTACTGCGGCGGGAAAATCCAAGCCGACCCTGGCCACTGTTCTGGTGGGCGAACGTGTGGACTCGGCAACCTACGTTAAGTCGAAGGGCAAGGCTTGCGAGGAACTTGGGATGGGTTCGGTCAGCCACCATCTTCCGGCGGATATCAGCCAGGAGGAATTGGAGAAGCTGATCAAGGGTTTGAACGACGATCAAGCGGTCAACGGCATCCTGGTGCAATTGCCGCTGCCCTCACACCTCAACGAAGAACGCGTCCTGCAGTTGATCAGCATCGAAAAGGATGTGGACGGTTTCTCGCCGATCAACATTGGGCGGCTGGCTCAAAAAGGACGCGTACCCCTGTTCGTTCCCTGCACACCCAATGGCTGCATTTACCTGCTGGATAAAGCGGGAGTTCCGATCGAAGGCGCCAATGCGGTGGTGCTTGGGCGTTCCAACATTGTCGGCATGCCCGCTTCCCTGTTATTGGTAAGCCGCAATGCAACCGTGACGATTTGCCATTCCCGCACCAAGAACCTCCCGGATGTGGTGCGGCAGGCCGATATTCTCATTGCGGCCATCGGCAAGACCGAGATGGTGCGCGGCGATTGGGTCAAGCCCGGTGCGGCAGTGATTGATGTGGGCATGAATTCCAAACCGGATGCAACCAAGAAGAGCGGTTACCGCCTGGTGGGCGATGTCAATTTCGATGAAGCCAAGGAAGTTGCGGGATTCATCACGCCCGTTCCCGGCGGCGTCGGCCCCATGACCATCGCCATGCTGATGAAGAATACCCTGCGAGCGGCAGAGATTCAGGATAAGTAATTGATCCTTTCCAGGAAATTGGGAAATGCCTTTGAACATGCCTTGCATGAGCCGGCATTTTCCGATTTGCTGTCGGATCGTCGCGCGGCCGCTGTAATTATTGGGGCAGGCGCCCTGCATGTGGGGTTGAGCCTGGCTGGCTTCAGCTTATGGACATGTCCCTTTCGGGCGGCGACCGGCATTCCCTGCCCCGGCTGTTTTTTGACCACGGCCATACTTGACCTTCTGCATGGCAAGTTCTTTGCTTCCATACAGACCCATGCCTTTGCGCCCGTTTTCCTGGGTGCGTTAACCTTCATGTCAGTTGCGTGATAAAATATCTTTGTCGTCGAACAATTTAATATTTTTTTTCTAAAGGAGTCGCTGTTATGCAAACCTCTTCACCTGAACAACCCGCTGTTCGCACCAAGACAACCACCATATGGTTGTGGATTGTGATTATTCTTAATGTAATAGTTGGGCTATTATCTTTTACTCAGATCGGTACATTGGCAGATCTAGGGATTAGTCCATTTTTCCTCATCGTGAGCGCGCTCTTATCGTTGGGAGCGGCTGTAGGCGCATATATGATTTTGCAGTGGAAAAAGATGGGATTTTACATTATTGTAGGTTGTATAGTTCTTAATGTTCTGGTATCTATTCTCGGCGGTAGTGGTCTCACTTCAATCGCAGGTGCAGTCATCGGGCTTGGAATCCTTTACTATGTTTTGCAATACCCGAAGGATAATAAAGCTTGGAATCACTTAGCGTAACGGTGAATCTAATAGTGACTCTACTGCAAAAAGGTCTCTTCACCGCGCAGAAGTGAAGGACGCAAAGGAAAGTTGAAAATCGAGAAGATTTTCTTCAAGATCACCTGCATGAAAGTTTAATCTTTTCAAAACGTCCTTTGATTTTCTTTGTGTGTCTTCGTGTCCTATGCCCTGTGTTCTTTCAGGGTTGCGTTAAAAAGGTTTTTGCAGTGGACTCATGGATGTATGTTTGGACTGGCCTGATCATTCTGTCCGTCATTATGACTGTCGTCACCAACATCGTGATGCAACAGATTGCAACCCAGTTGGGTGGATAGGTTAGCATCTTTCCATGTTCGTAAACAAAGTCCTGCTTTGCGCAGGACTTTGTTTTTTAAGGCTCATTGGGAATTGCCGTGATTAAAAACCTTTTGAACACGGATCCTTCGGCGGACGGACACGGATCACACGGACTTTTAAAAGATTTTTTCCGTGCGCTTCCGCCGAAGGATCCGTCCAATCCGTGTACAGAATCACGGCAACTCCTGGAGAGCCACCTTAATTGCTTGCAAGTTTATGCTCTCGACGGGGACCCCGCCGCCGAGGACGGCGGCTTTAGCAAGAGATGGAAGCTTTAGTAAGAGATGGCGGCTTTAGCAAGGATTATTTGTCAGGCGAATTGTGTCAACAAGAATAGTTCCGTTCGCGAAGGTGCGACGAACCCACTGCGTTACAGCAGTCATTAAGTCTGAGGTTAATCATGCTTGATGATTTATGCGCCCAGTTCAAACGGGGGTGTGTTGAATATCTTATCCTGCGCTAAAGAGATTTTACCAGCCTTACCAGTCCCTCTGTTATTTTTTTCATCACTTCATCCGGCATACCGTCTACGGCTTTGGATTGGAGGCGGGTGTCAATCCCATCATTGACATAATCCACAACCACCAGCTTGCCTTCGCTTGTCAGGGCAATCTCGGTGGAGAACCAATCGAGTTTGCAGACGCGGGCGATTCGTTCCGTGACCTCGCGCAGCCGCTCCAGTTCAAATAGTTTTTCCTCATCCGGTGTCAGCACGGCATACACATGCGTGGACGGATTCCACCAACAGGGAATGCAGCTACCTGCCACATAAAAACATCGGAACCACGCCGTCCTGCCCGACAACAGACGCGGCTGGATATAGGCCTGCGCAAGATATTTCTGAGCAGGGAATTGGAGACGAGCGCAGCGAATATCATCCAGCGTGGAGGCGTTCAGCATTACGCCTTCACCGCCTCCGCCGACGGCCGGTTTGAGCACAAATTTTTCCCCGAGCGGTGCCAAATCCAGGGCAGGCAGGATCGGTTGATCCACAAAAGGCGCGATCAGGATCGTGTAGGGAGTATCGACACCGGCCTGGATCAGCTCCAGGTGCATGGTGGCCTTGTCTTCCGCCCAATGAGAAATCTCCAGGGGATTGATCCGACGCAGGCGATTCGCTTTCGCAAAGCGGCGGACAGGCTCAAAGCGCAGATCATCACTGGCGCGATCGAGCAGGGTTCGAAACCCGGTTTGATTGGAATAGATTTCAGTGACGGAATCTATAATATTGCGCGGCGTAATTTGCAAAAGGGTCAGGCCATATGTAGAACAAGCTTGCTCGATGTACCGGGCAAAATCGTCGTCGTATTGCCAGTACCATGAAAGGCAAAGATCATAATCAGGCATGAATTGATTATAAACGGCTATATTGTTTTATGACATCTTTCAGTTCATCATGCGGCAAGGACTTGACCGTCAAGCCGGCGCGGCCGGTCATGGTTTCCGCCGCGATCAAGGCGTTGACGATGGCTTCTTCCGTGGCATAGGCCGTTGCAGATAAGATTGGATCGAGATGATCGTTGGCCAGGGATTCGATCACCGCAATCCCCGAGGCCGGGCTGGCTGCGCCGCGGTTGGCGGTTGAGAATGCCAGGAAAATATCCCCGCTGCCATTTCCGCCCAGCGAGCCAGTGCGCGCCATTCCAATGGTGGCGCGCTTCGCCAGCCTTTTGAGTTGGTGCGGCAGCAGGGGGGCATCCGTTGCGATGATCACAATCAACGAGCCATCATCCTGGCGGAACGGGTTCTCGCCATTCGTGAACGGCGCGTCCGAAGTGAGAACCCTGCCAACAGGCGCACCGCTGATGGTCAATTGAAAACGGCGGCCAAAATTCGCCTGAACCAGCGCAGCGACCATCCAGCCTCCGAGTTGATCGGGCAGTTTGCGGGAGGATGTGCCGGTGCCACCTTTGAATTCATAACAAATCATGCCTGTGCCTCCGCCGACGTTACCCTCGGCGATGGATCCGCCGGATGCCGATTCCAAGGCGTTCCAGACGTGTTCCGCTTTGACGTGAAATCCGTTCATGTCATTAAGCCAGCCATCTGCGGTTTCACCCACCATGGGGCATGACCATTTTTGAAAGATTGCATCCTGTTTGGCCTGCCAATCCACGATCGTATCGCGAACCATGCCCACGCTGTGTGTATTGGTGATGCCAATAGGCCCTTCAAGGAATCCGCCTTCTTCGATCCAGGCCGCACCGCTCATTTCTCCATTGCCGTTAAAGGCAAAATGGCCCGCGTATACCGGAGCGTGATCGCGCCGGCCGCGCGGGTGAATCACGGTGACACCGGTGCGCGTGCTTTGTCCCTCGATGAGGGTTGTATAACCGACTTCGATCCCCTCAATATCCGTAATGGAATTCAGTGAAGCGGGCCTGCCTTCAAACGAAAGCCCGAGTTCACGAGCGCGTGGTTTGTTCGTCATAGCCAGATTCTCCAAAGATCAAATTTCCATAATTTTACCCGGCGAACCGGAAAAGCCTGATCCCAGTAAGGTTTTCTCAAGATCGGAGGACGAACCGCAAAGCTCGCGAAGAGCGCGAAGAAAAAACAAGAATCTTAACGAACTTTGCGTGCTTCGCGTTAAAAAATGCCAAAGCATAGATTCACCATGGACTTTGAGAAGGCCATACTGATTCCCGAAATATGCCCTGGCGCGATTTCGAAAAAGTGATATAGTTAGATATTGAAACTATTAGAAGGGCTTATCATATGGAAAAACTGGACGAATGCGCCCGCCAATTACTCGACACGGCACCGCAAATCATGCGCTCGATCCGCGCGGAGATGCGCAGCCATCGCGGTCATGATCTATCCATCCCGCAATTTCGCACGCTGACGTTTATCCACCAAAACCCCGAGGCTTCGTTATCCCCCTTGGCGGAGCACCTCGGGTTGACCCTGCCTTCCACTTCCAAATTGGTGGATGGACTTGTGAATGAAAAAATCATCAGCCGCCGCGAGTCCAAGGAGGACCGACGGAAGCTGACGCTGGCTTTAACGAAAAACGGAGAAGATATTCTGCGTGCGGCGCGTGGTGCCACACAAAATCGTTTGAAGGATATTTTGCATGAACTGCCGGCGGATGAGTTATCCGTCATCCTGCGCGCCCTGAATCTCCTGCAGCCCTTATTCATGAAAGGAATGAAAGAAGCAAAAACCCATGTCCCTGCCCATTCTTGAAACCCGTTCTTTAACGCGCCGTTTTGGCACGCCGGCTGCAGGTGATCTCGCGCATCAACCCATTGACCTATGAAGTGGATGCATTGCGCGGGCTGATGCTGGCCATTGCAACCACCGTCCTGGTGATCATATAATACCCACGGTCACAAATTGTGCTATCCACCTTCTGAAAAAGCGCAATTTGTGACCGAGTGCGGTATAGGTTCCATTCTCCACCCGCGTGTGGTGGTATAAAGCAAGGTACGATCAAATATAACCGTTGAAAAAACTTGCCTTCGCAACCTGTGTTCGAAACGCAGGCTCGCAAGCGCAAGTTTTGGATTCTCTGGAGTAAATCCTTTTGGAGGAACCCATCGAACAAGAACCACCGTTTGAATCGCCGGATGAAACGAAGCGCCCCAGCAGCTCGCCGGAAGCCTTCGCGGCCCTGCGTCATCGCAATTTTCAACTTTATTTTGGCGGACAACTAATCTCGAATGCCGGGACATGGATGCAAATCATTGCCCAGGGCTGGCTGGTATACCAAATCACGCATTCCGATTTGGCGCTCGGCATCGTGGGATTTGCAGCAGCGGTTCCGGCTTTGCTGGTTTCTCCATGGGGCGGCGTGGTGGTGGACCGGTTCCCGAAGCGCACACTCCTGATCATTACACAAGCCGGCGCCATGCTGCTGGCATTCATTCTGGCCGTGTTGACCTTTACGGGCGCCGTTCAAGAGTGGCATATTATCCTTCTGGCAGGCGGCCTGGGGCTGGTTAATGCCTTTGACGGACCGGGACGCCAGGCCTTCGTGGTCGAGATGGTGGGGCGCGACGATCTGCCCAACGCGATTGCCTTGAACTCGTTGATGTTCAATAGCGCACGTGTGATCGGCCCTGCGCTCGGAGGAATCCTGCTCGCTGTCGTCGGGACGGCGTGGTGCTTTACGATCAACGGCATTTCCTTTCTAGCCGTGATCATCGGGTTGTGGGCGATGCAGATCAAGCCTCATTCGCCAACGCATTTAATGGGGTCCCCGTGGAAACAATTGACCGGCGGCATTCAATATGTTTCCAAACAGGTTGATTTGGGCGGGCTTTTGCTCCTGTCCTTGATCTTCAGCATATTCGGGATTTCCTATGCCACGATCCTGCCGGCCTTTGTGGAGCAGGTGCTGAATAAGGGCGCGGCCACCTACGGCTGGATCAATGCCGCGATTGGATTGGGCGCAGTAGCCGGGGCGCTGCTGATCGCCAACCAGCATGCCCGAAGCTGGCGCGGTCTATGGCTGATGATCGCCGGCATTGGATTTCCGATCGTCCTCAGTATCTTTGCCTTTACTTCCTTCTTTCCCGCCAGCCTGATCCTTGCATTTGGTTTGGGCGTGGGTTTTATGGTGGAATTCACGATGATCAATACGCTTCTCCAAACGCGCGTCGAAGATCATCTGCGCGGCCGCGTCATGGCTTTGTACACCCTGACATTTTTCGGCTTTACACCCTTTGGCAACCTAGCAATCGGCGCGCTATCCCAATCCATCGGACTGAGTAATTCGATCCTGATTTTTGCGTTGATCAGTCTGGCCTTGACGTTGATTGTGCTAAGAAAAATCCCGCAGATCAAGGAACTCCCTTAAGGTTGAATATGACCTATCCTGAATTTAATCTTTCAAGCTCTTAGCCACGGATTTCACGGATTACCACGAAAAGAGCCGACCTTTCGAGCGGGTCGGCTTTTGATTCAGCTTATTTCCAACAACTCTTCAAAATTTCACACCCCCGCAGCATTGATGGCTGAATCCTTAAGTTCGGGATTAACCATGTTATATGCACAGGTTTTACGGTGTCGGCGTACCGGTTGATGTAAAGGGCGGCCACGGAATTTCCGCAGGGCCTGCAAAGCCGTGCTTTTCCTGAACGAAGATTCTTCCGTGCGAGGGCTGGGAACAGCCTGGTTCATCGGGAATCGTGACGGATGTGTCGTTCGTAGCGAGCGGGTCGAAAACGATCTGTCCGTCCACGCAATGCCAGACTTCGATGATGTAATGCTGCATGGCGGCATCTTCTTCATCGCCGGGATGCAAGGGGATGTCGAGCCACATCACTTTTACCTGATTCCCAGCGCGGACGACTCTTGTAACCACCGTCGGAGGATAATAAGGAGATTGCGGCAGGGGCGCCAGGCCGGGATAACAAATTTCCAAAGCGTTGATATTGCCCTGGACAGCCATTTGCGATGCCTTGACCCAGCACGGATGATGCCCGCCGATGGCTTGAACGTATATCCACTGTGAATCTTCGCGCCGGCCAACGACTTCGAGATTGCTGCCCGTTACCAGACCGGTGAAATATAAATAAGGCGCGCCGGGACCGTATCGGCAGTTGGATGTCTCCAGAACCTGCGCGCGCAGAATGGCAAACGTCGGCGTGATAGCGGGAGTGGATGTACCAATAGGCGATGGCGTGTTTGACGGCAATACCGTCGGCGCGGATGTTGATGTCAGCAATGGAGAAACCTCGCTTGTTTCGGTAGCCACTGTTGGCGCGGAGGGAAGCAAAACTTCCGTTGGCGTGCAAGAGGCTAATATCCAAATTAAGCAAAGAAGAATTGTCACGCGCTTGTCCATGGCTAATTCTTCATAATGTTTTGTTATTGTCCCTGAAGCGCGACGCCAATTGTTTGTTGAAAAACAGAATACGGCTGAGCGCCATCCACTGTTGATGTCCGAGTCTGACCATTGACGGAATAAGTCAGGATAAAGAAGGGTGCTCCTGTGAAGCCAATCGCACTCACATCATTGAAATCCTGACTCACCTGATCGTTATGACTGCCAGCGTTGATGCAAGTATTGAATTGGTCAAGGTTTAAATTGACTGCCGCCGCATATTGACGTAATTTATCTGGCGTAAAATTTCCGGCATTTTCGCCTGTGTAATTGGCGAACAGCATATCGTGATATTCCCAGAATTTATTCTGGTCGGCCGCGCAATACGCCGCGTTTGCCGCATCTGCAGACTCGGGTCCGATGTATCCGCCGACGGAACGATATTCGTAATAAACCTTTCCGGTCGCGACATAATTCTGGATGATCTGCGGCTCGGTTAACATCCAATACTGCCTACAAAAGGAACATTGAAAATCTCCATATTCGATGATCTTGACCGGCGCATTGGGATTACCCATCTTGTTGCCATTGGCCTGCGGAGGGTTTCTGGCCGGGGGTATGACCACATTCGGCAATTGAATTTGCGGCACGGAGGTGGGATTCGAAATGGGATTCGTGGAAATCGAACTGAATGTTTTTCCAAGGGTGGGGCCGTATACGGCTAAAACCACAGCCGCCACAACGGCGATACAGGCGATCAGGGCACACCCACCGCCGATGGCCAGTGCAATCCAGTTTCGATTGGAAGCTTTGTTTGTTTCCGGTGGTTGAATTTGATTTTCCATTGTGCATTCTCCTTTTGCGTGTATTGTAGATGAAATCTTCCCGATGGACAAGGAGATCATGGGATGGGCTTTTAAAGAAAGACCTTCGTTCCACTTGGGAAGAAGGTCTTGGAAATAAAGAATGGAAAGGGTTATATATCCCGTTTCTCGAAAACGCGGATAGTGATGATCAGTGTGACCACCAAATAGACTGCAGAATATGCAATCATCAATAGACTGGGCACGGAGACCGTTCCGAAGGGAGACATACCGAGAACTCCGGCGAGGGGCGTTTGCATTTCAAAGGCAGCCCTGCGCCAGAGCGATTCGCTGGGGATGATCAGGCTGGCAACAATTCCAACCTTGATGGCGGTCTGGTTGTGGAGGATGGCGCCGAATTGTTCGATCCAGCCTCCGATGAAGGCTAGGCCATATAGGCCGAAGACGATCCCACCCGCAGCCAAGGCGGATAAGGTGCTGGAACAGGCCATGGAGATGGTCATGATGATCAAGGCCTCGAAAAAGATCAAGCCCAGTCCGGCCCACAAATGATTGGGGAGATATGCGGCTTGGATGAATACGCTCAAAACCGTGCCGCCTCCCATCAACAGTAAATACAAACCCAGCAAAGAGGCAAAACCCAGCCACTTACCAAGCACAATTTCCGACCTGCGGATCGGCTTGGTGACGATGGTCTGGATCGTCCCCGAACTAATTTCGCCGGAAAGCGTGTCAGCAGCCAGCAGAGCGGCCATCGCGATGGATAGAAAAGCAACGGCATACAACCCGACCAACATTAGCGTGTTGGCTCCCTCCACATTCGCGACTTGAGTTACCGCCGCCGGAGATGGGCTTGGAAGGGCCGCTGCGGTTTTGGTAACCTGACTGAAAATGAAATGGAAGCCAATCGAGTACATGATCAGAAAGCACACGCCAAGCACCAGGCCGGTCGCTACGATGCGGCGGCGGATCGCTTCGCGGAACGTCATGCGGGTGATAATCCATATATTCTTCACAAGCCGCCATCCTTTCCAACCGTTTCGATGAAGACTTCCTCCAAGGAAGCCCGTTTGGGCGTAAGAGCATATACTTCCACAGCGTGCATCACAAGATAGCGCGTGATCTCTGGCATGGCAGACTCGGCGGATAAGGCCATGCCGATGTTCTCTCCATCCGCTTGAATGTTCCAGCCCCATTGGGAAAGGCCAGCGATTATTTCCGGCGATAAACCTTTGGCGCGGATGCTCACATTGACCTGCCCGACATCCAATGAAGATAGCTCCATGACGCGCACCACCTCGCCATGCCGGATGAAAGCCACCCGGTCGCAGGTGACTTCGATCTCGCTCAACAAATGGGAGTTGAGAAATACGCTCGTGCCATCTTTCCGCAATTCGTGGATGATATCGCGTACGAGCCGGCGCCCAACCGGGTCGAGACCGGAAGTCGGTTCATCCAGAAAAACCAGGCGCGGCCGGTTGAGCAAAGCCTGCGCCAGGCCGATGCGCTGCAACATGCCTTTGGAAAAGGTGCGCAATAACTTGTCTCGAAAATCGGAAAGGCCCACCCTTTCGAGCAATTCATCAATCCTTGATCTCAAAGCGCGAGCCTGCATCCCATACAATTGACCGTGGAGTTCAAGAAATTCACCGGCCTTCAACCATTCCTGAAAACGGAAATGTTCTGGCAGAAAACCCATGTGCCTGAGCATATTCCGATTCCCAATGGGCGCGCCCAAAAGCAGTGCGCTGCCTGAAGTGGGCGTGACCAGGCTGAGCAGCATCTTGATCGAAGTTGTTTTCCCGGCGCCATTCGGCCCCAGGAATCCAAATACCTCACCCTGCTTGACTTGCAGGGTGAGGCCCTTCACGGCGGCTTGATCGCCGAATACTTTTCTTAGTTCGTGAGTTTCAATGGCGAATGCTTCGGCCATACCTTTTCCCTTAAGGGAGCGAGTTTGCCATGTCAATGGCCTGCTGCGAGTTGGTGCCCAGCCCGCCGATGGCGTAAACGACCCCATTCTTCACCCAGAGCAGGACGAATTGAGGTGCATCATCGGCCGGACGCTGGACGAGTGTGCCCGTTACGCCGTCTACAGTGAGCTGTTGATAGGTGGCCGCATTGATGGGAACCGGCACCACGAGAGTCGAAGTCCAATCCACACTCTTCGTAAAGGCCGCGGCCTGGTCACTGGTCATGCCGGTAAACTCGAGTCCGATCTGGGCCAGTTGAGCGACATTTACATCGGCAGGCGCTTTCACCGTTGGGCTGGGAATCTCCGACAGGATCACACAGTCCGGATATTGCCGGCTCATGGAGCCTCTCTGGGTGGTATCGAAGGTGGATGGATCGGGGCAGGAGCCGTAATCCGCCTGGACCGAGGCAGGCACTGTTACTGAAATCACAGCGCCGTCAATCGAGTTAGGCAGGACCAAATCACTGCGCCCGGCTTCGTTCAGCAAAGCCTGGGCCTTGGTGCGGTCTACGGTAAATGTAAAGGCGGCGTTGCCGGTCACGCTGAGGCGCGAGGAAGCGGCATTCTGAGGCAAACGAACTGTGAAGCCGGCTTTCTGGCTGGCATCCGAAGCATCGGTAGCGGTGACCGGATTGCCTGGCTTCTGGTTCATGGTGATCGAACTGGAAACCAATTCGCTGATCTGCTTGCCAAGCGCTCCGTTCCCCGTCAACTCCTGCATACCGGTAAAATCCACAGGCACAACGGTAACCTGTTCCACGCGGAAAAGGTTAAGCACCTGATCGGCCAAGGCGCGTGTGGCGGGAATGGAAACGATGAGCGCCAGGACCAGGGCCGCCAGGGCTGCATAGCGCACGGTGGTTGACATGTATATTTTTTTCAGCATGAAAATCTCCTTTTTGAAAATTTTTTGAGAATAGAAATGTTTCAGGCTTGTCTGTGGAGAAGGCACCTGCTCCTGTTCAAGGGTCAGAAAAGCCAGCTTGTGAGCCGTGGCCGCGACTTGTGTTTGCAGGCTGTGCCGACGTGCCTGACAGGCTGAACAGGAATCGAGATGGCGCTGTGCCTGGGTATCCAGCTCGCCATCGAGGGCGGCCCGTAATTGACCAGCATTCAAATGTTTGTTCATGGTTTCTCCTGCACAAGTGTGCGGTACTGCTTTTCGAATTCGCGTTCGGCGCGCAGCAACAACGGCCCGATGGATGTCGGTGAGAGGTTCAAAGCGGAAGCGATATCCTTATAGGTTATGCCGGAATAACGCATCACGAGAAGTTGTGATTGACGGGGATTCATTTGCGCCAGCGCCGTGCGCGCCATGCGGCGTTCTTCGGCGGCCTCGTGGATTTCCGCTGGACGGTCTTCCACGGCCTGCTCGAGGTTCATTTTGCCTGCCGCGAGTTCATATCCCTGCCGGCGTTTGAAACTGCGAATGGAATGCAGTCCCAGATTGGTTGCCACGCGAACCAGCCAGCCGCCGGTGTTGAACTCCGGTTCCGGATTGGGGTGCCGTTGATACAGGCGCTGGAAAGTCTCGAGCGCCACATCTTCGGCCTCGTCCGGGTCGCCCAACATGCGTGCCAACATCCGGTAGACCATGGCCCAATATTGCTCGAAACATCTTTCGAAAACCTGCTGTTCGGGATGATCGCTCGTTTCTAAAGTTTCGGTTTTCGCTTTTCGGATCTTCATCAGCGGCAAACTGCCTTCACTTTGGTTCAGTTTCATTCAGCTTGTTGAGCCTCTCCATCCTAATAATCCCGCCGGACAGGAAAGTAAGACAGGCTGAAGTTAATGAAAAATAAACCGGTCCACGGATCGGTATTTCCATAATTCTATTCCATTTTGATGCAGGCCGCGCGATGAAAGGAAAAGCGTGCCATGTCAGGTTAAGAAGGATGCCGCCCTTGGATGGCTAAAGAGCGGGATTCGACTCCATTTCGATGATCTTACTTTGTTCCAGAATATCCTTGAGCAGTTCCAGGTTTTCCTTCAGTTGTTTCTTCAGCTTCTTTTCCAGAATGCCCTCATCCGACTGGAATAAATTAGCGGCGACCGCCTGCGTGGATATATTGACTTTTGTGCCCCCGCCAGCCAGTTCAAACGTATAAACGGTTTGTGAATGCAGAGGTCCGGAGAGAGACTTGAATCCATATTTCTTATTTGGTTCGTAATCGGTAACCTCGTAGGTGCCCTGGATGCGATGTCCCATGAAATGGCCGACACTGCGAAAAAAAGCTCCCACTCGGACTCCGCCCTCGGAAACCTGGGCGGATTTCAATGTCCCATACTGCCATTGAAAATCATTTTCCGGCGTGCTGATGAAATCGAAGATCTGCTTGATGGGCCGATAGATGAGTTTGGTCGCAATTAAATTGATCATTTGTCCTACTCCTTTACAAAACCAAAGCGTTGAGGTGTTCAACAACCCAAACCCTCAAAAGGACCCCCTGATGCGGTCATGGTTCAAAAAGCCGGGCTGTGCAGTGTTCTCGGTTTGACCAGGTTTACTTTTAATTTGTTATTGGCCAGGGTGTAGGTGTTAAATCTGCTGACGGCTTTATCCGCCTCACTCTGCGCGCTCATGGTCAGAAAACCAAAGCCTCTGGATTCGCCGTTGGAACGGTCCTTCATAATTCGAATCGTGGTGACTTCTCCAACCTGCTCGAACAGGTTTTTCAATTCATCCTCGGTGGTTGACGTGGCCAGGTTTCCTATATACAGCATAACGTTCATTTCAATCTACCTTCTCCGGTTTACGGGGAAAAGAAAAGCCGCCAACCCCATCACAGGGTCGGCGGCCCAGAACCCACACAAAACCGGTTATCCCAATCCAAACCAACCCGTTTGGGGCAGCGAAGTTTGGAGGGCCAATCTTTTAAGGTTCAATCGCGTGCGGTTTACTTGCCGCGTTCCACTTTCGGCTTCGCGACATTTACCTTCAATTCGTGTTCTGCCAAAGAATACGCATTGAACATGCTGATGGCTTTATCGGCTTCGGTTTGCTCGCCCATGGTAATGAAGGCGAAACCCTTCGACTCGCCGCTGTCGCGGTCTTTGACCACATCCACCGCTGCAACTGCTCCGGCTTGCGTAAACAATGTTTTCAGTTCATCTGCGGTGGTCGATTTGGCCAGGTTTCCTACATACAATCTAACTTCCATTTTTAACTACCTTCTCCGGCATGGCCGGGATAAAAATGCCGCCAATCCCATAACGGGATTGGCGGCGATGACACCACACAAAACCAGTTATCCAATTTCAAACTGTTGCATTCAGTGTAACACACTAATCGGTCAAAATACGCGGCAATAAAAAATACTCATTTGAAAAGCGAGAGAGGCGCAATCCGTTTTTTATAACCCGAGGCGTCCCTGCATTTCATTTACGGCGGCTATGGCATCTTGTGGGCCGGAGTTATAAATCTCGCGATAGAGTTTGACTGCCTCGAGCTTATTACCCTTTTTTAAAAATTCAACGATACGCGGATCATCATTCGGCGCGGCTTCCGGAACAAACTCGACACCCAGATGTTTGTATAAGAATGCGACTTGTCCCTCGAGTTGAATGATGCGTCTACTTAGCTTTTGGATTTCTATTTCAGCTTGCATTTTTTCTCTCCTGGTTAATTTGAATTTCCTGAAATGTAATGTGGTTTGTAGAAGTCTAACAGGTCTTACAAGTCTAAGAAGTCTAAAAAGTCGAAGAAATCTAACAAGTCAAATATAAAGAAAAGAAAACCCCGCCGCGAGGCGGGGGTATGAACAACATAGGAGGAATTTAAAAAACCATCAAGCAAGAGCAATCTTCCGAGCGCCATAGATAAAGACCAACAGGACAATGGCTTCCAGGATCAAGTCCGCCACGATAATCCACATCATGGAAGCGGGGCCAATCAGGACAAACGCCTGACCGATCAACCAGGGAAGCGACATGCCGCCTATTCCCGCACCGACCAGAAACCAGCCAGTCATCGTTCCAGAGACGCGCAACCTCTGACCGGCCAGCATCAGAATGGTCGGGAAAATGGAGGCCATCGCGAGTCCAAGGATGGAACTGCCGATCCACAATAGCGGAGCGGAGGCGCGTCCGAGGATAATCAGGCCCAGGCTGACGAGACAGCCCGCCATGTCCGTGAAAAGTATCGTGTTTGGAGAGGCGCGGCCTGCCATCCAGATGCCAAGCAATCTTCCAACAGTGAACAAGCCCCAGAAGGCGGAGGTTAAATAGGCGGCCGTGACGGTTGTGGCGAGATTCAAAGTGAGGGCATAGGTGTAAATCCAGTTGGAAAAGCCCACCTCGGCGCCGACATATAAAACGAAAGCCAGCACGATCAGCAGGACAGGCAGGAAGGGGATCGGCGTATGGTTTTGATCGCCGGTCTTGAGATGCGCGGGCGGTTCAGGCAAAAACCAAAACCAGACCGCGAGCGGAACGCTCAACAAGGCGATGGTCCAAAAGACCCAATAGATCTCGTGCGTGATCGAGATGACTTGCGCCAGCAAAATGGGGGAGAGGAACGAGCCGACACCGAAGGAAAAATGCAGGCCGTTCATGAAGGGGCCGATCTGTTCGCCATGTACCCATTGCAAAAGCGTGTTGCAGCCCACATCCAGCGCACCTTTGCCGAGACCCATGGCCAGAGCCGCCAGCAAAAGAAGCCATAACCTGGATGCGAGCGGGAAGACCGCCGCGGCAGTGAGCATGACCAACATGGAGAACGTCATGAGGCGATGACCGGGGATGCGATCATAAGCCCGGCCGCCGATGAAAGATCCGAGCAGGTAGCCTAGGGCGCCAAAAACGAAGATCAGACTGATCTGCTCGAGCGGACTGAAGGTATGTTTTGCCAGCGTCGGCAGGCTGGGACCTTCCGCCGCAGTGGCGAGTCCCAGAACGATGAACGATAGATAGTAGGCCGCTGTGAGCATCAGCGGCTGGACGGGTTTTGTGGTTTGATCAGACACGGCGTTTTAGTATAGCAGGGAATGAAAACCCCTCGTCCTAAGCGAAGCGAGGGGCGCCGTGCGGCGGGGTAGATTTACTTCTCATAACTCTTCGTCATCTTCATCATCTACTTCGTAAAACTCCGATTGTTCACCAATTTGCTTTTTACTTGGTTTGGGAGTGATTTGATCTAGGATTTTCTTTGGATCGCTTGTGTTTTCATTTATGAAATCCAATAATTCTTCAATGTCTTTAAATTTTCTATAGATAAGATTGCCGGTTTCAATTTCAAACGTAATTTCAAAGTTATTAATTTTTGGGTTAGGAGGTAGTGGCCTTAATAGATTGTCCAATGCGTTTTTAACGAGTTGTTTTCCTGCTACTTCATGTCCATCATTATCTAGCCGCGGAAAATTCAGCCATGCCTTTGCAAGTTTATCCAGTTCTTTTGAATCCTTAAACGCTATAAGGAAATCGTCAAAGATATCCACGTATTGCTCAGGAAATCTACCTCTGATTTTACGAGCATTTAGTTCAAAAGAGTTTTTACCAAGAACCTTATCTAAATGAGGTTGTATGGAATGATAAATTTCTTCATCAGTTGCTAACAAAATCATTTCAATCCCTCCGCCCTGGTTTTGCAATAAAACTCTTACACCTTCATTCCAATATCCTGCAAGTATAGCAGCTGCTCCTCTCACTGTTGGATAATTTTTTCTTATCTCGCGCAATTGAAGTATCCAAGCACCCTTGTCGCTCCAGTGGCGTCCGTCTTTGAGCCATTTAGTCTCAAGTAGAGCAACGGGATCATCAGATCCTTTAGGCGCAACAACAGTATCTAATTGTCTGCTTATCCCGCCGGGCATGTGAAGAGTTAATAATTTCTTACCTTCATCTGGCCTAAGTAGGACATATAAAGGATGGTTTTTCCGTAGGTGAGATTTGATAAGTTTGATTACCGCATTTTCAAATTCTTCTCCGATCAATTGTCCAACGTGACTAATCCTGCCGTGTTGGTTGTTATCAGCCATAAATTCCTCATTTGCTCAGAATAACAATGCCCTCTCGCAATGGCACATTGTGACGCTGCGGGTTTGCTTTCCATTTATCACCACGTGTTCTAAGCACTTCTATCTCGTAAGAATCGAATCCAATGCTAATTCCAATGTCGCCAATTAATTTGTCGGTTGGAATATGAACACCGTATGGCGCAGAGTCGCCTAATACAAAAAGTGCTTTTGTATTGGGTTTCATAACTCTATAGATATCTTTGATAATTAAATACATATCATTAAAATACCCTGCTATCATCAAGTCGTAACTTTTCTTTCCGCCTTTTGTTTTCCGAATGGCTGCTAATTTTTCGACGCTTTCTTTAATGAATTTTGTAACTGTAGGACACTCTTTTGAGAATTCATCCATAATTTCATATTTCACATCCGAACGATTTATTTGAGTGGTTGCTGATGTCATTAATACAGTTCTGATTTTTTTGCTAATTTCACCCCACGAATTAGCCTGACCCCAAAAATATAATTCAAGTCGAGTTCTGTCTGCATAGTCAAAATTATTTAAGTAGGGAGGAGATGTAAATACGTGATCTACAAACTTGTCCTGAATATAACTTCTTGTATTTCTGGAATCTCCATTTATTAGGTTGTG
>Ga0182027_10004295_pt1 | contig 22157 bp, 17 predicted proteins | sample 712E1DmetaG_FD_121300 | JGI IMG/M metagenome (GOLD analysis project Ga0182027, IMG submission 121300) | Permafrost microbial communities from Stordalen Mire, Sweden - 712E1D metaG (Illumina Assembly) | ecosystem: Environmental > Terrestrial > Soil > Wetlands > Permafrost | place: Sweden... | reverse complement strand
GGAATAATAATTTTCTTAACGAAATAATATGCTGCTATTGCCAATACAAGAACGAAAGCAAATCTTACGTTGTTTGTTATCCAGGGGTAATGAGGTAACATTTCACGAATTGTATCAGCCATTATTCTCCAATGAGGTTATTAAGTAAACGAAATTTACAAATTTTTTATTTGACCGGAATAATCAAAGATAAACGGAAATATAAGACCGATAAATTTAACCTCTGAATAAAAAGTGCTATTTTGTAGGCCTATTTTGAAATGACTATTCATATGACTAAAGAAAAAAATGTTCCGGCATATATTGCCTGGATCTTTATTTGTATAATATGGGGCACAACTTATCTTGCGATTCGAATCGGAGTCAAAGATATTTCTCCTGCTTTATTTACCGGACTGCGATGGCTTTTTGCAGGACCGGTTCTTTTTATAATTCTGCTATTAAGAGGATATAAATTACCTCATAAAAAAGATTTGGTGCATCTTTCAATTATGGGAATTGCAATGATAGGTGTAGGAAACGGATTGCTGGTATTCGCTGAAAAATATATTCCGAGTGGAATTGCAGCTTTGATTGTTACAACAATTCCATTTTGGATGGTTGGATTTGATTCGTTTCTGCCCAAAGGGAAAAAAATTAATTGGATGATTCTTTCTGGTTTAATTATAGGTTTATTTGGTGTTTTCTTGATCTTCAGCGGAAATTTGAATGTAATGCTTAATCATAATTATCTGGTTGGAGTTACCGGTCTTATAATTTCAATGGCAGGGTGGACTTTTGGTACGCTTTATTCAAAACATAAAAAACTTTCTGTTAATCCTTTAATGGGTGCTGCTGTTCAGATGATTATCGCCGGTACAATTGTGACTTTAATTGCTGTTTCGCTTGGTGAATTTTCTTCAATTAAATTTACTCATAATGGTTTAATTGCTTTTTTATATTTAGTTATTGTAGGCTCGATTATGTCTTATCCGGCTTATGTCTATGCAGTAGTTCATCTGCCGGTATCGCTTGTTTCAACCTATGCATATATAAATCCTTTGATTGCTTTATTTCTTGGGTGGCTTGTACTGAATGAAGAAATCTCAGCTTCAATAATAGCGGCAGCTATTGTTATACTCGTGGGTGTTACTCTGGTAAAAAAGGGAAGCGTATAAAAAAGTCATTAATAATCAATTGATAGATTATTTATAATGACATTAATATGATTATTTTTATTGAATTAATAGTCAATTCATATTTGCAAGCAAATAACCCTTCTCGCTTTTTATGAAATTAAATGATGTTGTTAATTTTTGTTCTCCACTTATAAAGACAACATTTAATGTAAAAGCATCTTTTGACTCTGACGCAGGGACAATAAGAGTGCCGATTTCATAATTGCTGCTTAGATCTAGTAATGCTGAAATCTTTTTACACTTTCTTTTTACCTCTGTAAGTTCATCTTTATTAACCGGATTAAATGAATCTTTTAGAATTCTGGTTTTATCTTCACCGTCATAGGCAATTAAAAGTGCCGCCTTGTCGTATGCTTTTGATTTACTGTAATTTAAAAGCTTAACAATAGTATTTTTAATATCAGACTGCGGAGAATTTTGAGCAGCATTGGGTCTCAAAACTCCAGCAAGGAATATTAATCCGATCAATAAATATTTGATTTTGCCAGTCATTTTGACTCCTTAAAAATTGTCTATTATTTGATACGTAAATTGAACACTTACCACGAAAATAAAGTTTCTAATTATTACAAATTTAACGTTTTTAATCGAAATATCATATTAATTCTAATACATAACTCAAAATCAATGCCAAACTAATATAATTTGCAATCAAATTTCTTGTTACTCGTTACTACTTAAAACGTAAAATGCTTAATCATTTCTCCTTGACTGCCAATTTCAGTCATAGCTTCTATTCCTATTTTTAAATGCAGACCGGTAAACTTTTCAGTAACAACTTTATCTGATGTTTCGGTTTTTACTCCTTCGGCAAACATTGGCAAATCCGAAACTAGTAATAAAGCACCTCGTGCAATTTGATTTACATAACCAACAATAAAAAGAGTAGCGGTTTCCATATCAATACCTATAGCGCCTAATTTCCTCAGGTATTTTTTAAAATTTTTATCCCATTCCCAAAGGCGGCGATTTGTAGTATAAACTACTCCGGTTCTATATTCCATATTATGAGCGATTATTTTATCTGAAATAAATTTATGAAGTTTAAATGATGGCAGTGCAGGAACTTCAGGCGGCATATAATCTGCGCTTGTCCCTTCTCCTCTTATAGCTGCAATTGGAAGAATAAAATGACCGATCTCGGTTGATTTTTTTAATCCCCCGCATTTACCAAGAAAAAGTACACCTTTTGGCGCGCGGGCAACAAGAAGATCCATGATTGTGGCCGCATTTGCCGAGCCCATACCGAAATTTATAATTGATAACCCGCCGCTGTTTGTTGCCGATTGCATCGGCCTTCCTTCACCGTTAATATTACACTTAAATATTTCGGCAAAATTCTCAACGTAATTTTTGAAATTCGTCAGTAATAAATAATCTCCGAAATCGGCAATTTCAGTTCCTGTATATCGGGGAAGCCAATTCTTGGCTATATCCAACTTTGTCTTCAGTGGTTTTAAAGCGCTATTTAAATTCAATTCGTTCATATTTATCCGTTATTTTTGTAGTCTTTTCTTTGTAACGATCATTTATTTTTAGAACTATCAAAGCGAAAGTATAACCGAAAAGCATACCGATAAGCGCACCGCCAACTGCATCCGACGGATAATGAATTCCAACATATGGTCGTGAAAATGCCATTAATGAAGCAACAATGAAAAGTGGCCACTTTATTTTAGGAAATATTTTTGAAAAATACATTGCCGCTCCGAAATTATTAACCGCATGTGAAGAAGGAAAAGAATAAGAATTTGTGCATGTAACAAGAATATTTACATTTTGAAGAAAATTGCATGGCCTTATCCTTGCAAAAAAACTTTTCAAGAAAAAACTGCTGAATTGATCCGTTGTTATTATTAATAAAATAATTCCTATTGCGGCAATTCTTCCTATCCTTCCACCTTTAATGACACAAATTAAAAATAAAATTAAATAGGCAATGTACCAATGTTTTACATCGGTAATGAAAGGAAACAACTTATCAAATAAAGGATTTGATAAAGTATGATTGATGAAATAAAAGAGCTTAACATCAATTTGATACAGAAAATCTATCATAAAAAGCCTCAAATGTTAATAGAAGTTTGATTATTTAAGCAAATTTCTTTATCTAACCTCTGAAATTTTTATGATATTAGCGAGAAGTTTTTTCATTGAATGAAATTTGCCTTAATGCAGATTTAAATGAATGCGTTTTAGCAATTAAATGCTACGAATAACTACTAAAAATTATTGCTGTGAGTTCTAATTACAAATTCAAAAACGTGACTGAATCAAAAAGATTCGATTTCTTTAAAGAGGAAAGTAAGAAATCATTAATCGCACCGTTTCAGGCACTGGCTAAATTTACTTCAGCTGCGGGTGCTGTTGCTCTTATATTTGAAGTGCGCTTTTTTTCTCAATTTAATATTCAGATATATTTATCCCGTCTTTCGGCAATTACAATTGCTTTTATTCTTTTGCTTGTTTCAAATACAAGATTCGGTAAAAAACACCCCGAATTATTAATCCATTTACTGCTGCTTTCTATAATTACTTCCTTCGGCGTAATGATTTATCTTATACCGAAAACGATTGTTTTTAATTCCCATATAATAAGTTTGATAATATTTGTAGCTGCATTATTCCTAAGCTGGGATTTTTCTCATCAGATAATAGTTGCCATTTATTATAATTTTGTTTTTTCCGTTTCTATAATATTCAGCGGAAAAGATATCTATATTCTGCCTAATTTGGTTGAATCTATCCTATTTGTAATTGTAATCAGCGTCTTGGCTATTATCGCGAGTTATATGAATTATAAGTTACGGCAGGAAGCTTTAATGAAAAGTTTTCAGGTAAGCCAATCAGAAAAGAGATTTAGAAACCTATTTGAAAATTCCGCAGAAGGCATTTTTCAATTTATTCGGGATGGGAGATTTTTAATTGTAAATTCGGCGATTTCAAAACTGCTTGGATATTCTAGTGAAGATGAAATAAAAAAAACTGTGCTTTCAACCGATATTTTTAAAAGAAAAGGGGATTGGGATCTTCTGCTCAAATTACTCGAGAAACAGGGAAAGGTTAGAAATTACAGAGTACCGTTCAAAAAGAAAGACGGTAATGAAATAACCATCCGAATGAATGTCAGAACCAATGATGAAGAAGATGACGGATTTATATTTTATGAAGGAAGCCTGCAGGATATAACCCAGCAAGTTCAGGCAGAAAATGAAAAACAAAAAGCACTTGATGCTTTACGTCTCGAAAAAGTAAAATCCGATTCGGCGACAAAAAAGGCTCAACAGGAAAGCAATTTCAAATCAAAATTTCTTGCCAGTATGAGTCATGAAGTGCGCACTCCGATGAATTCGGTTATGGGATTTCTTACTTTAATTGAAAACGATTTATTCGAAAGCAAAGAAGAGTTAAAAAGTTTTTCCCGCGATGCTCGTTTGGCTGCGGAATCATTGCTTGATATAATCAATAATATTCTTGATATATCAAAGATTGAAGCAGGAAAAATGGAATTGGATGAAGTCGAATTCAACCTCTGTGATGAAATCAGTAAGGGAATTTCAATTATTGCTCAAACTGCTAAATCAAAAGGGTTGCAGCTAGAAACCGGAATCGACAAAGCAATACCTGAAAGAATTTACGGAGATCCTACAAGATACAGACAGATAATTCTGAATCTGCTGGGTAATGCAATTAAATTCACCGAGCATGGAAATATTACTCTTCAGGTAGCGGTAAAGACAATGACGGATTCAACTATTGAATTAACAACATCCGTCCAGGATACCGGATCCGGTATACCGGCTGATAAACTTTCAATGTTGTTTGAACCATATATTCAGGTGAGAAGTAAAAAGAGCACAAAAGAAGGAACCGGTTTAGGTCTTGTAATATCAAAAGAATTTGTCCGACTTATGCACGGCGAAATAAATGTTGAAAGTAAAGTCGGTATCGGTTCTAAATTTTCTTTTACTGTTATGATGAAATTATATCCGGGAGCTCAATTTGTAGTGGCTGGGGCCGAACAGGATAAAGAAGAATCCAATGAAAGCAATCAAGCAACAGAAACAGTTGCGGAACAGAAACAGGATGAACATTTAAGAAAAAGATTATTGCTTGTCGAAGATAATCCGATAAGTCAAAATCTTGAAGTTAAAATTCTTCGTGAAGTTGGATATGAAGTTGTAGCTGTTTCAAACGGACAGGATGCGATTGAAGCGGTAAAAACCGGAACGTTTAATGTGGTACTGATGGATGTTGAAATGACTGATATGGACGGTATAACAGCAACACAAAAAATCCGTGAATTAGTAGGACAAGTATCAAAAATCCCGATTATTGCGGTTACCGCACATTCAAGTATGAAAGATAGAGAAAGATGTATCACTGCCGGTATGGATGATTATATAGCAAAACCAATAAATATTCACTTCTTGAAAATCACAATCGATCAGTGGCTCAACACCCCAAAAAGCTGACAACATAAGTTTTTTTTGTAGAGCGAGCAGCTTGATAGCTCATTTCCACTCATTTATCAACATATCAAAAAAAATCTATAACCAGTTGAATATTGTTAGATTTTAGGTATATAAGCAAATAATATGTAAAATATACTTGACAATATGTAAAGTATGCTATAAATTGGACAAAGATTAAAATTATTCTGTTTAATAGTTAAAAAACAAATAGATGATTTATTAGCTAATTGAAAACTTCTAATAGCGAATTGAGTTGAACAAAATAAAGGCAAGAAAATGAATTTTAAGTTTATCGTTAAAGATGAGGATTTACCAAAACCAACTTTGTTAGCAACGATTCATATTTGCAGTATGTTTTTTGGAATTGGAGTTACTGTTGGAGCTTATGATTCATTCTTATTTATTTTTGTTGTATGGGAATTTATACAAGTAATTTATATGTGTCTATACTACAAAAATATTGTTTGGGAAAGATATGCAAACAACAGATTGAGAATGGTTACCTTATCCTTTATAACAACAAATGTTTATTTCACACTCCTTGTAATTTTATCAAGATTGTTTGACTTCATTTTACCACTTTCAATTATGATTGTTTTGATGATTATTATTTTTGTTGCTTCTTTACCCGTACTAATTTATCTAAGAAATATAAACTTCCTGTCAAGATTTAAATCAAAATTATCCGGAATAAAAAACTTTTCCTTCCCTTTTTACAAATATTCTGGAATCGTATCAATGTTTTTAATCATCTTAAGTTTCTTTTTAAAATCAAAAGTTTATCTTGGAATCTCTCTGATACTATTAGCCATTGGTTTGGCTTATACGGGATTTGGCGAATATATTTATATTAGAAAAAAAGATGAATTAGATCGATTAATAAAGTATGAAGCTTCTTTTATTGCCATGCAGCTTCTCCCGGCTATCACACTTCCTTTATTCTTTTTGGAACGTTTCTATAATATTAAAATACCATGGTTCTATTTTTTATTAGGATTCTTTATGATTCACGGTATAATTCAAGCAGTTATAAATCGAAAGTATGAATGAAAATTAATTTGAATGATTTATTATTCTGATGATAAATATCACTTATAGTTTTAAATATTTCAAATAATATTTCTTTAGTAAATGGAGAATTTATGTTAGACGAAATCAAAACATTCAATTATCCTTATACAGTAACAATCGGATTTGTTTCTTTCCTGATTTCAACTTTTATAATTTTAGCATTTCATGATTTCGGTTTGGGATTTATCTTAATAATTGATTTCGTATTCCTGATTGGTTGGCTGTATTTTTGTATAGGTAGCTTCATAATTATAAGGTATAGGGAAGAGATTGAATCACAGAAACAAATCAGAAAAGTTATTCCTTTTACCGCCCCATTAATTATGGTAATAGTTGTTGCTTGTATCAAACTCCAACACCTGAATCAAATTATTCTATTTTTAAATATCAGTGCTTTTCTTTGTATTACATACAGTATTGTGTTGATTGAAGCGATAAAAAAACAAACGTCAAACAAATTAAGTCGATTATATAGTCTTTTAATTGTGTCGGGGATTGCAATATCATTTTATTTTCCTTTATTTCTTTCAAGTCCTGTTGCGAAATTTCTTTCAATTTTATTTGGTCTATTCTGTTTGTTTGCTGCGGCTATATTTCGTGCAAAGGAAATACTTAACGGAGATGAACTTGAGAGACATATTCATTTAGAAACATTGGTTTATGCATATCCTTTTACAATTCTCATTATTTTATTCCTCTACTTAATACATATTTATTTTAAAATTAGCATCAATCAAGGATTAATTGGCCTCAGCCCATGGATATATTTTTTACTTTATTCTTTAATAGCAAAACTAATAAGACTGAAATATTCATGAAAAATATTTTACATGTTTTACGTGCTGAGAAACGTATTTCACAGGATGAATTGGCAAAATTGCTTGATGTAAGCAGACAAACAATTAATGCAATTGAAAGGGAAAAATATGATCCGAGTTTACCTCTTGCGTTAAAGATTGCAAAAGTATTTGCAAAGAGTGTTGAAGAGATATTTTTTCTTAATGATTAAAAGTATATTCTATTTAATGCTTAGTTTTATTCTTATTAACGACTTAGCATATTCAACATCTCTTTTGTATTTTAAGAATATCGAGAGTCCGCGAATTTTATTATATCTTTTCCCATTTTTATATTGATCCTTTAAGTCATCAGAAATAGGACTGTTATTTATAACCTGTTCAGCTTTATCTGTGAAATAGAACGTCATTCTGAATGTATCTTTAAGAATAGCAACCCAAAATATCGTTTTAGTCTTTTTAGATACTTTCAACAACCAGCATTTTCCATCATTATAAAATTTCCATTGTTCCGTCAACTCGGGATGATTTATGTGAATATATTCAAAAACAGATTGCCACAATATTTTAGATTTACCGATATATGAATAAATTATTTCATCTGTCGGGAAAATATTTTTATCAATTAAAACATGTTGTTCCATACTAATACCTCATAATAGTTTAATTCATTCAGAACCTGATTAATCCGACAAAGTCTTTCAATCTCTCAATATAATTTTCTAATAAGTGCATTAATAATTACATTGCATAATTTCATTTATTAATTATTTTACTACTGTAAATTTATTCAATTAATACTACAATACATTAAAAAAATTGCGGATTATGATTACGTTTTTTTTGACCTTTGACTATTGACCTATACCTGCTCTACCTGGTGTTCAAATTACATATTTTCCAGATTCTCCACATGCACTTCACATCCGCTGTGAACCCTATTTGAACCCTTTATGACCTAATACAAAGTAACTAATGCAAAACAGTTGCATAAATGCAAAAGAAAATAAATGATGATCGGCAAGAATTAATTTATTAATCGGGATATTTTATCCAATAAACCTAATGGAATTAAATTGTGCTTAGTAATTTAGTAGGCATATCTGAATAATTTTGCATGGAATTTAAACGTATTACCTGCATTAATTATGATAATTCTTGTTATGATTGAGTTTATGGAAACAATTAGAAAAATGTTTAAGCTTTTTTTTCATATTTGTTAAAACCCAACCATAAGAAATAAGTTATTAGAAACCCCAAATATGCCCCCGAAATAACATCACTTAAAAAATGATAATCTGTTGCGATAAGTGCTACTGCGAGAATTAAAAGCGTAATTAATACCGGCCGACGGTAATGAGGAAAGTAAAGCCAAATAGCAGTTCCGAAAGCAGTAAATACAGTCATATGCCCTGAGGGAAAACAGCCGGATCCAATTTCATGAAACCAATGAAATCTAAGAGGCACTTTGGAATCCAGAAAAAGTCTGACATTTGTTCTTCCAAACACAAATTGAAAATATAATTTCAATATATATGCGGCCGGCAGAGTTGTTGCCGCAAGTTTCAAAAAGTGCATCTTTACATCTTGAATTTTCTCATGCGACCTGTAAAAATAAATAACCCACATTATGATAGTACCGATAATAACTAAATAAAGTAAAATATCGGGTATGTTCTCCGTAGCTTTATGTAACGAGCTTAAAGATTTCAAAAACTTCATTATTCTTACGGCAATTTCAACGTCAAGAAACCGAATACTTAGAAGAGTAACGAATAATACAAGGAGAGATATTGTAATTCCTGAAAAAATAGGGGAAGTCTTTTTGATCATTGCTTCAATTTGTCCTTTCTGAAGATTAACATTATTTTAATTAAGTAATTTAATAAAAATGAAATTAATATGACGTCCTTTCAGGTAATTATTTATTTCAAAACCATTTATGAAATACAGCTAATCCTCCAATCATAATTTTTTCATTTCAATCGAATAGAAATGCTTTGTCAGTAAATTCTTAGCAAAAAGAATGCTACTATCAAATTTATTTCCAGACAAAAAGATGTTATTGTATAGCAATTTTCTTTTGAAGCACATTATTTTAGTTTGACTTATTCAATCTTTTCTCTATATTATTTTCTGAAATCAATTCCGTTTAAACTAATTTTAATCTTACGAAAGGTCGTTGGTCATAAAAATATGATCGAGCAAAGCTTTCTTGAAAAAGAAAATCAGCGTTTACGAAATGTTGTTGAAGAACTTGCCATTCTTAACGAAATTGCCATTGCAGTCAGTTCAACCCAATCTCTTGATTCAATTGTAGATTTGATTGTTAATAAGTGCGTGAAACATCTGAAAGTTGAACAGGCTGTTGTTATGTTATTAAATGAAAAAGATATGGGAAATCCATTCCAAACAATGATACGAAAACAAGATTCAGTTGTAGGCGCACTTCCTTTTAGATTTGATTCAATGCTTACAGGGTGGATGTTAAAAAACAGATCACCTCTTCTAATTAATAATTTAAAAGAAGATAAGCGGTTTAAGCTTTTAGGACAGGATACACTTAATATCGATTCGCTTCTAAGTGTCCCTCTCTTTTTAAAAGGAAAAATGCTGGGGTTGTTGACGGTTTTCAATAAAAAGAACAGTTTGGATTTTACGTCTGAAGATCAAAAGTTGCTATCTATAATTGCTGCACAGTCTGCGCAGGTTATAGAGAATGCCAGATTATATCAGGAAGAACAAGCGTTTACACATTTAAGAGAAGAAATGAGATTGGCAAATGAAATTCAGGTTAATCTTCTTCCTCATAGCTCTCCTGAAATCACGGATTACCAAATTTCAGGGAAAAGTATTCCCGCAAAGGAAGTAGGAGGCGATTATTTTGATTTCATTCCTATGGAAGGTGAAAGATTGGCATTTTGCCTTGGGGACATTTCAGGCAAAGGAATCCCCGCGGCTTTATTAATGGCTAACTTGCAGGCAACTTTACGAGGACAATCAATTCTTAATTTTTCATGCAAAGACTGCATTTCATTCTCTAATAAATTGCTTTACAAAAATACAGCTTTACAAAAATATGCTACTCTATTTTATGGAATTTTAGATTATAAGAATAATAATATCAGTTATTGCAATGCGGGACATAATCACCCAATTCTTATATCTAAAGATAAAAAAGTACAAAGACTTGATATCGGCGGAATTGTTGTCGGTATTATGCCAGAGTATCCCTTCCAGGAAACTTCTATCCAATTGAACCCCGGCGACCTTTTATTTGTTTTTTCAGATGGTATCACTGAAGCAATGAATGAATCCGAAGAAGAATATGGAGAAGACAGATTGATCAAATTACTGTTGGAACAACTTGATTATTCTGCGGATAACATTATTGAAACCGTCTTGAAATCGGTAAATGAGTTCTCCGGTTACACCGAACCGATGGATGATAAAACTTTAGTTATCATCAGAAAAGAAAGATAAAAATTCAGCCGGCTAAACATTTTTCACGAATCAATTTTTCAGCTCTTCATATTCTGAAAAGATAAAATTCATTTTTCTGTATTACAATTGCAAAAACGATGATGGATTTAATATTCCGTTTGTAGTAAAAGTAATTTGAAGGAGTAATTCAACATGTTTATGAGATTGCTTCAGCTTAACATTCAGCCTGATTATAAGGAGAATTTCAAATCAATCTATGAATTGACCGTGATTCCTAAATTAAAAGAAATATCCGGATGTAAATTTGTTGCTCTGATCGAAAGTAGTATAAAAGATAATAAATTTATTTCTCTTACACTTTGGGAGACTGAGGAGCAAGCGGAGAATTATGAAAGTGGTACGGTATTTCAGGAATTATTCGAAAAAATAAAATCTTTTCTTTCTGATTCTTCAGAATGGAAAGTTCATTTATCTGAAAATCTCGAACTTGAATACGGACCTGTAAAGGAAGAACCGGTTATACAAAAGTATAACGTAGCAGTTCAGTCTGACTCCGGAATAACTGAATCCAGCGATACAAATAAGTTATATGTAAGGATTGTCTCTACAACAATTCAAAAAGGCAAAGAAGAAGAATTTAAAAACATTTATTCTTCTGAAATTATCCCTGTCTTACGATCAACCAAAGGATGCTTATATACCTACCTGACTCAAAATGTTGAAAATAACTGCAGTTATATTTCCGTAACAATATGGGATAGTAAGTATAACGCCGAAAAATATGAAAACAGCGGTAAATTTGACGAACTAGTTAAAAAAGTGATGCATACTTTCTCTGATTTTTATAGATGGAAATTAGCCCTCGAAAAAGAATCGAAAACTAGCATCAAGACGTCAGCAGATATGCATGTTACAAATTATGTAATGGTATCCAGAAATAAATTCTAATATTGTAATAGTATCTGCTGATTGTCCGTTATAATAGAAATTTTTATAAATGTAAGTATTCTAATATGAACCTTGAACTCTCAAAAGCAATTAATCATTGTGAATACTTGAAAGAAGTTAAGAAAGATTGTTTATGTAAAGGTGATCAGGTTTTTCTGAAAACTCAAAATTCGATTTACCTATTAAATGTAGAAGGGGATGAAGAATATATAGTTTCCGGAGGATGGTTCGATAAACATAATATGTCGCCAACAAAGGTTAAAATTAACGGATGCACCTGGGGAGGAAGTATTCTAAAGTATGATATTGTAGCAGCATGCGGATTATTTTTAGAATTCAACAACAAATTAACTACAAGCAAGATTCAGAAAATTATAATTATACCTAAAAAATGTTTGAACTGAAAACAGATTACGTGGGCAAGATAATATTTTATAAGGGAAATAAAATTGGAAAGGAAATGTATAATCATATTGAATGCGAAAATAATATCTCTGTCATATTATAATATGAGGACGAATGGATAATCTAACAGGCAAGTCAATACTACATTACAAAATTTTGAATAAACTCGGCGAGGGGGGCATGGGCGTTGTTTATAAAGCCGAAGATACAAAGCTGAAACGTGAAGTTGCCATCAAATTTCTTCCAAGATTTATTTCGTCAAATAAAGAAGAACGACAGCGTTTTGAAATTGAAGCACAGGCTGCCGCTTCTTTAAATCATCCGAATATTTCAACAATCCATTCTATTGAAGAAGCTGAGGATCAAATTTTTATTGTCATGGAATTTATTAACGGTACGGAATTAAAAGATAAAATCAAAAACGGTTCTCTTCCAATTGAAGAAGCTGTTGATAATGCAATTTTTATAGCTGAAGGATTGGAAGCCGCGCATAAGAAGGGTATCGTACACAGAGATATAAAATCAGCCAACATAATGATTACCGACGATGGTAAAGTTAAAATAATGGATTTCGGTCTGGCAAAAATTAAAGATGGAACTGAGGTAACAAAGATTCATACAACTGTCGGTACTGCAGCTTATATGTCACCCGAACAATCCCAGGGTGGAAAATTGGACCAAAGAACAGATATCTGGTCATTTGGAATTGTATTTTATGAAATGCTTTTCGGACAGCTTCCTTTTAAAGGAGAATACGAACAGGCGGTTGTTTACGGAATAATAAATGATGAACCTGAAATTTCTAATATCCCTGAAGAATTAAAATATATCCTGAGTAAAGCTCTGGCTAAATCACCCGCAGACAGATACCAAAACGTAAAAGAAATGCTCGATGATCTTAAAACATTTAAAGGAGTTACAGCTTCTAAGTCTTTTTCCACAAAAACCATTATTAAGAAACCGGTGAGAAAATCCAAAGTTAAATTGATTTTAGCTGCAGCTTCAGTTTTAATAATTTTAGCGGCAACCGCAATTTATTTTTTGACCAACACAAGTACAAAAGCCGGTGAGGCTGCAATCACACGAAAGATGATAGTTGTATTCCCATTCGAAAATTTAGGCTCTCAGGATGATAATTATTTTGCAAATGGAGTAACAGATGAAATAACAAGTAAACTTTCTTCTATTGCGGATATAGGCGTATTATCTTCAAACAGTGCAGAGAAATTGTCTAAGTCAAATAAAAGCAATCAGGAAATCGGAAAAGAATATGGTGTTAACTATATTCTTGAAGGAAAGATTCGCTGGGCTAAAGATACCGGGAATAAAAACCGTGTAAGAATAACACCTCAACTTACACGTGTTTCAGATAACACTATTATTTGGTCGGATTCTTTTGACCGGGTACTTGACGATATATTTGCAGTACAAAATGAAATCGCGCAAAAGGTAGTTGATCATTTGAGCGGTTCATTGAATACAGATCAAATGCGGAAAAATGTACGCCCAACCGACAATCTTGAAGCATACGATTTATATTTACGGGGATTGGCTTATGACAACAGGGGAACATATTTAAAAGATGATATTCAAAATAGCATCAATTTATTTAGTAAAGCTGTAGTCTTAGATCCGAAGTTCGCGTCAGCATATGCATATTTATCAAAGAGTAAATCTGAAATGTATTGGTTTTTTTATGACCGGACTAAAAACATTGTCAAAGAATCATATGACAATTCGCAAAAAGCCTATCAATTAAACCCTGATCTTGCTGAAACCCATCTTTCTTTAGGTTATTATTATTACTGGTGCGAACTTAATTATGAAAGAGCTATAAAAGAATTTTCGAAAGTCTTGGAAATCCAGCCTAATAATGCCGAAGCCGTTTTTGGACTGGGAGTAGTTTATAGACGGATGGGCAATTTCAATCTTGCATTGCAAAATCAGTTGAAAGGGGCATCCCTGGATCCGCTTTCAGTTGAATATTCTCATAACATTGCTGAAACATATGAATTACTAAGAGATTATGGCAACGCGGAAAAATATTTTAAACGCGTTATTGAATTAAATCCTGATCTGAATTATCCAAAAGCAGGACTAGCTTTGAATTTTATCGACTGGAAAGGCGATACTAAAGCAGCTGACGATATTGTTAACGAAATTAATAATTACGACTACCTTCAAACCTCATTTAACATTAAAGTCTATTTAGATATTATAAATAGAAATTATGAAAAAGCAATAGTAGAATTGAATTTATCTCATCATGAGTTTGTGACCGGTCAATTTAGATTTTCACCTAAAACCCAGGCACTAGGTCTTATCTACAAATACAAAAATCAACCTGCTTTATCAAAGTTATATTTTGATTCTTCAAAAACTCAACTTGAAAAAATGATTAAGGATAGTCCGCAGGATGAAAGGCTGCACAGTTCACTGGGTATAACTTATGCAGCTTTGGGTAATAAAGATAAAGCAATTTTCGAAGGAAAGAAGGGAATTGAATTATTACCGATTGAAAAAGAAGCTTATCGGGGATATTACCGCCTATGGGATCTTGCCGATATATATACTCTTTTGGGAGATTATGACAATGCATTAAAACAAATAGATTTTATTCTATCCATACCAGGTACATTTTCCGTTAATCAGCTTAAGCTTTTTGCCTTCTATGACCCGTTGCGGAATCTACCGGGTTATAAAGCAATTATTGATAAATATTCTCAAAAGTAATTTGAAATCATTTAAGCAAAAAGAGGTTTAAACTTGATCAGCAAAACAATAACTCATTATATAATAATTGAAAAATTATGCGAAGGCCGCCTTGACCGACTAAAAAGGAGACTCAAAAATGAATAATTTAGTCGGCCAGTCAATTTTACATTATAAGATCAATGAGCAAATCGGGCAGGGAGGAATGGGTGTAGTCTATAAAGCCGAGGACTCAAAACTTAAACGTGAAGTTGCTATTAAATTTCTCCCCAGGTTTATTTCATCGGATAAAGAGGAAAAGCAGCGTTTTGAAATAGAGGCACAGGCTGCTGCAGCTTTAAACCATCCTAACATCGCAACAATTTTTGCAATTGAACAAGAAGATGAAAAAATATTTATTGTAATGGAATATATAAACGGAGCTGAATTAAAAGATAAAATAAAAAAAGGTCCGATAGAATTAGAGGAATCACAAAATATTATTGAACAAATCGCCGAAGGATTAAATGTTGCACATAAAAAAGGAATAATTCACAGGGATATTAAAAGCGCCAACATAATGATTTCCCAATCAGGACATGTTAAAATAATGGACTTCGGTCTGGCTAAAGTCGGAGGCACTACACAAATAACAAGACTAGGTACTACATTAGGCACTACGGCTTATATGTCGCCTGAACAGGCACGCGGAGAACAAGTTGACGCGAGGACAGATATTTGGTCTATGGGAGTAATATTCTATGAAATTCTTACCGGACGTCTTCCATTCAAAGGAGATTTTGACCAGGCAGTTATTTACTCAATTCTTAATGAAGATCAGGATTCAATTATTTCCCTAAAAGAAGAATTGCCGATCGAATTAGATCATTTAATCAAAAAAATGTTGTCTAAAGATCCGGAATTAAGATTTAGAAATATGGAAGAATTTCTTAAAGAATTTAAGCAGGTAAAAATTAAAAAAGGAATTGTAAAAGATAGTGTTGAAAAAACAATTGCTGTTCTTCCGTTTGAGAATATTAGTCCAGACAAAGATGCCGATTATTTTGCCGACGGTTTGGCAGAAGAATTAATTATTAATCTATCCAGAATTAAAGAAGTAAATGTTGTAGCAAGGACAAATACCGTACAGTACAAAGAAACAAAAAAAGATATAAAAACTATCGGCAGGGAATTAGGTGTTCGTTATGTAATGCTTGGGAGTGTAAGAAAATTTAAAGATGATCTCAGAATATCGGTTCAATTGATTGAAGTTGTAAAAGGAATTCAAATTTGGGGTGAAACTTATAAAGGGAAATTAGCCGATATTTTTGATATTCAGGAAAAAGTTTCAAAAGAAATCGTTGATGCTCTCATGCTCAAACTTTCTCCTGTTGAAAAAATTGAATTGACAAAACGCGCTACGTTAAATGCGGAAGCATTTGATTATTATCTGAAAGCAAGAAACTTTTTATCAAACCGTACCAAAAACAATATTGATTTTGCTATTCTTCTTTTTCAGAAAGCAGTTGAACTTGATTCCCGTTTTGCCGCTGCTTATGCTGGATTAGGTGAAGCTTATGCAATAATTTACCGCGACTTTGACAGAAAAGAAAGCTGGCTGGATAAAGCTATGGATGTTAGTCTGAAAGCACTGATGTATGATGCTTCTTTGTCTGAAGCTTATGCCTCTTTGAGCTTGGCTTACTTTGGTAAAAACGACCTCGATAATGCATTAACTTCAAGTAAACGTGCAATTGAATTGGACCCCGCAAATATTAATGCTTACTGGATCCTTTCACGTATTTATCAGTCAACCGGAAAAGATTCTGAAGCAACCATAGTTTTAGAAAAAGTCATTTCGATAAATCCTAATTTCTTTATGGCATACGATGATCTGGAGCTATGTTGCCTGCGACTCAATGATACAGAAAAATATTATAAAACCCTTGATACGATTATCAAAACTGTACCCAAATATCTGGCTCAGCATCCGGAAGATACATACAGACGAATGTCTTATGCTGTAACTCTTGCTAAATTGAAAAGATTTGATGAAGCAAAACTTGAAGGGGAGAAAGCTCTGGATTTAAGCCCAAATGACGCCATAATGATGTATTATGGAGCAAATTTGTATGCTTACCTAGATGAAAAAGATAAAGCCGTAAGATTGTTAAAAGACGCAATTGAAAACGGCTATGAAAATTTTGATTGGATAAAACGCGATCCGGATTTTGATAATATCCGAAATGAAATTGGTTATATAGAATTAATTAGAGGAAAATAAATGAAAGAAATAATCGGACAGAAAATATCGCACTATAATATTATCGAAAAACTCGGCGAAGGGGGTATGGGTGTTGTTTATAAAGCCGAAGATATCAAACTAAAACGCGAAGTCGCAATTAAATTTTTGCCCAGACATGTTGTAGCTAATACTGAAGAAAAACAAAGGTTTGAAATTGAAGCTCAGGCAGCCGCTGCACTCAATCATCCTAATATTGCTACCATACATGCAATTGAAGATTCGGAAAATGAAGTATTCATAGTTATGGAATATATAAATGGCACTGAATTAAAAGATAAAATAGCTAAAGCATTACCAACTTTAGATGATACAATTGATATTATTGAACAAATGGCAGAAGGTTTAAAAGCTGCCCACCAGAAAGGGATTATTCATAGGGATATTAAGAGCAGTAATATAATGATCACTCCATCGGGAAAAATTAAAATAATGGATTTTGGACTTGCAAAAGTTGGCGGGAATGACATTTCCAGATTAGGAACAACATTAGGAACAACTGCTTACATGTCTCCTGAACAAGCACGGGGAGAACGTGTTGATCAAAGAACGGATATTTGGTCTCTCGGAATAATTTCATTTGAGATGGTAACCGGGAAATTACCTTATGCGGGTGAATTTGAACAGGCAATTATTTACTCAATATTAAATGAAGACCCCAGATCAATTCAGTCGATAAGAAGAGATGTGCCTATAAAACTTGAACAGATGATCATGAAAATGTTAAGTAAAAATAAAGAACACCGTTACCAAAGTGTTTCGGAATTGATAACTGATATTAACGAATTAAAGCATAAAAATGGTCACGCAGAAAAGGATTCTGATAAAAAGACAATTGCTGTTTTGCCATTTGAAAATATGAGTCCGGAAAAGGAAGCTGACTATTTTGCCGATGGTCTTGCAGAAGAACTTATAACAAATTTATCAAAAATTAAAGAGATAAAACTTGTTGCGAGGACAAATACTATCAGATACAAAGGCACTGATAAGGATATAAAAACTCTTGGACGCGAGCTGGGTGTGCGATATATTATGCAGGGAAGCGTTAGAAAAAATAGAGACGATCTGCGGGTTTCAGTTCAACTCATAGATGTTTTACAGGAAAGTCAGTTGTGGGGTGAAACATATAAAGGAAAGCTAGCCGATGTATTCGATATTGAGGAAAAAGTCTCAAAAGAAGTTGCAGATGCTTTGAGATTAAACTTATCGCTTAATGAAAAGGTAGTGCTTACAAAACGTTCTACGGTAAATGCCCAGGCTTTTGATGATTATCTTCGTGCGCGTGAATTTTTATACAGGTTAACAAAGAATAATATAATAATCGCAATTCAATTTTTTCAGAAAGCAATTGAACTGGATACACGTTATGCTTCGGCCTATGCCGGTTTAAGCGAATCTTATGCCCATCTTTATTTATATTTTGTGAGAGATGAAGAATTGCTTGATAAGTCAATAGAATCAGGCATGAAAGCTTTGATGTATGACCCGACTCTCTCGGAAGCTTATTCAGCTCTTGCCCTTGCCTATTATATTAGAAAACTTTATGAGGACGCGGCTTCGGCAGGAGAAAAAGCAGTTGAACTTGACCCGAATAATTACATTGCCTTTTGGACATTAGGCAGAATTTATTACAGTACAGATCGGGATTTGGAAGCAGTAGAATTATTTAAAAAAGTGATTTCACTCAACCCCGATTTTTATGCCGCCTACTCCGATATGTATGGATGTTATGAGAGATTGGGAAATACTGTAGAGTATAATAATACATTAAAAGCTTCAACAGAGATGTACGAACGCTATATTTCAAACCATCCGGATGATTCCCGCGCTCATATTTTTTATGCAAATGATCTGGTGCGAATTGATAAAATACCGGAAGCAAAAGCTGAAATGCAAAGAGCAGTTGAATTAAGCCCTAATGATACATTGATGTTATATAATGTAGCTTGCTTCTTTTCTTTAGTTGATGATAAAAAAGAAAGCGTCAATTACATTCTACGGGCTATTGAAAATGGATATTCGAATTATGACTGGATGAAACGGGATACTGATCTTAATAATATCCGAAATGAACCTGAATATATCGAATTAATAAAAGGGAAATAAATTATTGAATAATAGGTTTTAATAAATAATATCCGGCTAATCCTCGATACAAATGGGTTTTCATTTTATATATTTAGTGGTTTTAATCCGCCTGCTTGCTCGCCTCGCTAAAGACTCGAGTTGAAGCGGGTCGGAAACGCGAGACAGGATTCAAATAGCTCACTGCTTGCGGAGAGGAGATTCATTATACCGATTTATAAACACACCGATTGAAATCCAACAGGCGACATAGTATTTTATTTTTAGTACAATTCTATTCTAACCAATCCATCAGTCTGAGACAAGCAAATAAAAAATTCTTTCGGATTCTTTCCCTGCTATTGCCATATCACTTGCAGCGAGGAATATAATTTTAATTGTACTGCCTCATTTTAATTCTTTATCTCAAGTATAGAAAATACTTTTAGTATTATTATTTGAATTCAATCCAAAAGAGCATAATAATCTGGCACTTGGATTGTACTTCCATTTAGTTAATTATTATTTAAAAGGATTATTTATCGAATAATTCAACTGAATTACTGTTCTTCGAATTGTTTCGTTTCTTAAATAACGGGACGCTCGTAGTTTGAAATTGAGCACATAATTCCTCATCCCAAATGTTATTTAAAATAAACAGTAAGTGGTTTATAGTGTTAATTCATAGCCGAACTATTGCCATTTCATAGACAGTGGAAGTTTTTGAAATAATACGGTTTCAAGCTTTCCGCAAAAATAATTAAACTAATTAGATGGAGTAGGTATGAAAAAAATCTTCATTCCTCTTATTTTGGTTTTACTGTTCTCATTTAACAATCACTTCGCTCAAAACACTTTTTATGTCTCTTTAAGCGGAAGTAGTACTTCGCCTTATAACAGCTGGGCGACCGCTGCAACAAATATTCAGGTTGCAGTCGATGCTGCAAGTGCGGGAGATATGATTCTTGTTGACGACGGCACTTTTACACTTACGACCAATATAACAGTTACAAAAGGAATAACTGTTAAAAGTAGGCATGGTTATCTCTCAACAACCATCGATGGAAATCACTCGACACGCTGTTTCTATATTGATAATGCTAGTGCGGTGATTGATGGTTTTAAAATTATGAATGGATTCAATCCTGGCGGATATGGAGGCGCAGCTGATATTGTTTCCGGCGGTACTATCCAAAATTGTTATATTTCAAACAGCCAGGCAAGAGACGGAGGCGGTGTTGCCATTGATAATTCCGGATTAGTGCAGAATTGTTTTATTACCGGAAACCATGCAGATAATAATAGCGGTGACGGATATGGCGGCGGCGTTAGAATGTTGGAAGGCGGTATCACAAGGAATTGCTGGGTCGTTAATAATTTTTCGGTAAACTTAGGCGGCGGTATTAATATTTGGGACGCCGGTACAATCCAAAATTGTACTCTTGTTCATAATAATGCCCCCAATGGTAGCGGCGTAAGATGCAGGGGTGCCTCTGTTATGGAAAATACTATCTCATTCGGCAATGCTATATCAAATTGGCAAACAGAAGGTTCGAGTTTTAGCTTTTACAATAATTGTACAACTCCTGATTTACCTTCAGGTACCGGAAATATTTCAGCTGATCCGCAATTTGTCAATTCCGGATCCGCAGATTATCATCTGCAACCATCATCACCGGCTATTAATGCCGGAATAAATAGAGCATGGATGATCGGAGCAAAAGATCTTGATGGAAACAACAGGATATTTAATGGTACTGTGGATATTGGAGCTTACGAATACTTTATATTACCGCCTTCTGTCCCAACATTAAATTCACCAGCAAATTTCGCTGCTGGAGTTTCAATTGAACCTGCACTTAGCTGGACATCAGTTTCGGGTGCAACTTATACTTTGCAAGTTGCAACAGATATTTTATTTGCTAATTTAATTTATAATCAATCCGGTTTAACGAATACAACTGTTAATTTATCCGGACTATCAAATTCTACCGATTATTACTGGCGGGTAAGTGCAGAGAAAAGTCTTCTTACAAGCGGATTCTCTTCAATATTTAAATTTACAAGCATTGCTTATTCACAAGTATTGCTTTCTTCACCTGTCGGCGGGATAAATTTATACATTTCTCCTATTTCACTTTCCTGGTATGTAATATCAGGTGGAACAAGTTGGAAGTATGATCTTCTTTATTCAACGGATATAAACATGACTTCACCAACTGTTGTAACTGATATTGTTACAAATTCATATAGCCTTTCCGGATTACAACCGGGTACAAAGTATTACTGGAAGATAAGATTAAAAACAACCGGTGGTGCCGTTGTTTCTTATTCAGTCACTGAAAGTTTTATATCTTTTGGAAAAGCAGTTGTTCCTGTTCCATCAACACCTATTGATGATGCTACAGTTTATACTCTCTCACCGACTTTATACTGGTATCTTAATGAAGCAAGCACAGGTTTAATTTATGAAGTAGAAATTAGACAGGGTACTTCGGCAGTGCTGACTGGTACGCCGACTTCCACAAATATTTCATCTCAAAGTTTGATTGCATCCGGCTTACAATCCGGTAAGCAGTATTCATGGCATGTAAGATCAAAATCAGGAACAGTTTATTCCGATTGGTCAGAAGCGGAATCATTTAACATAGTCGCAATAGCCGGACCGGTTATACCTATTGCTTCATGGCCGATTGGATATGCAACGGTTTACACAACGTCTCCATCTCTGTATTGGTATCTTGGCTCATCATCTGCAGGACTTACATTTGAAGTGGAATAT
>Ga0182027_10004290_pt1 | contig 22178 bp, 23 predicted proteins | sample 712E1DmetaG_FD_121300 | JGI IMG/M metagenome (GOLD analysis project Ga0182027, IMG submission 121300) | Permafrost microbial communities from Stordalen Mire, Sweden - 712E1D metaG (Illumina Assembly) | ecosystem: Environmental > Terrestrial > Soil > Wetlands > Permafrost | place: Sweden... | reverse complement strand
TGCTTGAAGGGTTCGGCAAGACTTTGATACCAACTCTGAAGAAAGCAGGAGTGACACCGGTCGAACCCAAGGTTTATCCTGTCCACAATGTGATTGAAGGATAAAGAACCCGGGGTGACGAGCTACCGGATGTACCAGTGTGAGCTCGAGAGACTCTTGCTCTTGAAATAACTCCTGCCCATCTGAGAGAGGCCCCGGCATCACCTGTCGGGGCTTTCTTCTACCGAGCACCCGCGTCCATTGTCCGGGGAGGGGCCGGTAACGGTGTGACGACCAAAAGCCGATGTGGGAGTTTGAAATACTGAGCAGAATGGCGTAGCTGAAATACAGAAGAGAGCGGTGACGCTCTTAATTGTGCAAACGAGAATATGCTGATTTACCAAAGTCCCTGAACATGCGGACTCGAGCCCTCACAGGTAAATTTACTGTAGGTTCTGTTTTACCGATGTTTCTTAACAACCCGTGCAATAAGCTCGACCTCTGGAAAGAATTGCCCATCAGCTCTCAATTTCTCCGTCTCTTTTGGCGCAACCCAGCAAAGTGCGTCGGATTGTATTTTATCGAGTTCTTGGTGCCATACAGTGAGCAATCGCTTTCGATCTCGTTTATCTGGAGACCGCATGCTTGGCACTATGAAGACGAGACCGATGCGGCGACTTACCGGATCATGTGAATACGCGGCATCTTTGCATGCCTCATTAAGAGCTGCTTTGATCTCGTCGATACCCTTCCTAGCATGGACCAGATTTACCCATACCTGCTTTGCTTCGACGACAAAGTCATGCTTGCGATTCGTAAGATACAAATCACATCGCCCAGTATAGGCGTCCCCAGTTCGACCCTTCTTCGCCGCATACTCCTCAAGCGCTACCTCTCCAGGTCGCCATCCAGCGACTGCAAGAATACTGGTAGATGCACGTTCATTATGCCACCAGCCACAGTCTTCTCCTTCCCAATACTTAGCATACTTCTCGTGCAGAGCGATCCATCTCTTGAAGACGGGCTTTAGTTCATGGAGCAATCGACCTACTCTTACAGATGAGTTCATAATCTTTTACCTTCCAGTGGTGTACGAGCCCGATGGGTGCGGTTCACCTGTCGCCATACACATCTCCCTCACTTAGGCACGCCTAGAAAGGCCAATCGTCCTCAGATGCAACGGATCTAGATTTTGTATCGTCCAGCAATCGCTCTACCGACTTTACGAAGCGTATTGAACTTGCGACACTGTTCAAAATCAAGATGCTCTCTGAATGGCCTAACGTTGTATTGTCGTGCGCAAGGCTCTTGTCGTTACGCACGCGATTAAATGCTTCGAAGATGGAAATAGTGGATTTCAGAATTCGTTTGGCCATATCTGATTCCACTTGGCCACAGTTTGCAAGGAATTCAACGTATTCCCCGAAAAGACTGTGCAGAGGTTTGTCCTTGCTCGTGTCGATTCCGTGCTTTTCACAAAGAATCCGAACATACTTCATCAGAAAGGTATGCAGTCTGTCTAAGCCTGTGTCGGGATGATTCTGTTCAATGGCTTCTCTTACTGACTTGGCGAGTGATTCAAACTCTCTCCCATCTGCGTTTGGAACGATTGCATCGATATCTATCACAGGGGAATCATGTTGCAATCTGGCCGCTATCAACCGGCACGCGCTGTAATCTGCGTCGGTCTCCCTTTCTTCATCCACGTAGACATCCAACAAAGCGTTGATCACGGTTCCGACAATCTGGTTGGGCTCGATTCTCCAGAACGCACGCAAGCGATTAGCCTTCGAACCACCTAAGCCCTCATAATCTGGAGCGTAAATGTGACAACCCACAACGTCGAGAATGAACTCCTCAAATGTTCGATTTGAGAAATTGAGAACGTATCCGGAACCCATAAGAAATGTCCGTTCCAGCTTGCGTTTTTCGATAAGAGTGAGATCTGCCATTGTTCTTTGTGCGATCTGAGGAGTGGATCTCAACCTGATGCACTGTAAACCGTCACTACGCCTTCTAGGGAACACGTTGCACCAACCATTACACCATAATTCCGTCTATCTCTTTCCAAGCCTATTACCAATCGGAATTCCTACGGACAGGCCTCCATTCCAATGGACGAAGTCCCTACTAGAAGGAATTCGCAAATCATTCGTAAGATACCGTCCTGCTCCGGGAATTGCAATCAGTGAACAGCGATCAAAATCGCAGTGTCAAAATCGCGGCTTGCCTATCAGGATGCATATGAGTAGCTTTTGTCCTCTGACGTTCGACCCGGATCCTGAGTGGGGCTGGGATGAGATGGAGAACCTCCGGACTCGAAAGATGATGGAGGTTCTGTGTTTTTGGACCTTCGGTTCCCCGGGCTCGTGGACCTCAGGGATCCGAATATTTAATGGAAGGTGAACGTGTGTGGAGGGATCAACGGCCAATTTACAAATCGACACTGTCGAGCTATTTAGGAGCGGCAATCCAGTCTCCAGCTTCTTGAGTGCTTTCGGTAGGGGGCTAAGAGAGACGAGACTGACAACCTCACTCGGGTATTTGCTTTCTAGATCCCCAGAGTCATTTCGACGACTATTTAAATTTCGCGGAGATGTACTCAACATTCAGCTTGAGAGGAGGCAAGAGAAAGACCGTACCGACATCGAGATCAAGACCGACATCGGCAATTATGTAATCGAGGCAAAGAGGGGTCGGAAAGATCCTTACAACCAAGCATCACGATATCCAGGCTCATCCCGGATACTCCTGACGCAGTACATGCCTCGGGCGAGTGAAGTGAAAAGAAAGGGTTATGTCTACGTAAAATGGGATGCCGTCGCAGTGATATTGAAAATGTTATCCGCTTCGAATGAGAGTTCTGTCAGATTCATCAGCAGAGACCTATTAAAGTACATGGAGGAACACAGAATGATAAAGAAGAAACGACAATTTGAGATCTATGCAAGAGAGATTAACGATGAAGACAACCTCTTGCTTTTTCTCAAAGGGCAGATGTACTGGTGCGACTTTGTAAAAAACCAAAAACTCGGCGATGCGCTCTATTTTGCCCCCCATTTTGGCAAGTCGATTTCAAGAAAACACCCTGGGGTGCGCCAAGGAATTAGCTATGTCGCAAAAATAAGTGATGTGTCTGTTGTTGAGAGTTGGCAGGACGTTCTTTCGGTACTCGCATCAAATCGCAAGAAATCCTGGGTTAAGAAGCATGCTTTGTACTTCACGTTTCTCAGGAAATTGAAATGGAAGAAACAACGCAGGTACCTCATATTGCTTGACTCTCCGCGATTGGTTTTCAACCCACCAATAAAGAAAGAATCAATCCAAGGGGGCAGCGGCTGGCTAAGCAAGAATTATCTCACTTTTGATGACTTCTTCCAGGCGTGGGAGATATGAAATCCGGATTGGGTGCTCCACATCTGGGGATTCGTTCCACGCCCACTACAGGAGGCCGTGTATACTTGGAGGTCGAAACAATAGCATGTAGCCGGCACGACGGCCGGTATCCTTAGCTGCGATTCCAAACTGCAGGAGTAGGCTATGCTACTCAAGAACCTAGCAGAACTGGCTGAAGTAGACCTTCAGAATCTCATTACCCAGTCCGTCCTCGAACGTAGGAATTTGGAATACAAGAGTAGCTTACCTGGCGGAACTGATGCTGAGAAGAAGGAATTCCTTGCGGATGTTTCTTCGTTTGCGAATGCTATTGGTGGCGATATCATCTTTGGGATAGCATGTGACAATTCGACGGGGATGCCAGTGAAAGTAGAGGGGTTGTCAGTTTCAAACGTAGATGAGGAGATTCTCAGGCTTGACAATTCAATCCGGGATGGGATCGAACCTCGGCTCATCGGAGTGCAGATCAAGAAGATCAGCCTGGCAAATGCCAAAACCGCACTTGTCATCCATATTCCCAGAAGCTGGAATTCACCTCACAGAGTCACGTACAAAGGCCACGATAAGTTCTATTCGCGGAGCACCAATGGAAAGTATCCACTGGATGTAGATGAACTCCGAGATGCGTTCGGTTTGTCTACGACCTTGGCAGACAAGATACGCACCTTTCGAATCGATAGGATAAGCAGAATACTTGCTGATGACACGCCTCTGCTGCTTTCACAGGGACCCAAGATCGTTTTGCATGTTATCCCATTCATATCTTTGACTCCCGGTCGAATCTACGATATCACGGTTGTGAATAACAATCCAGTAAAACTCAAACCAATACATGGTTCGAGCTGGGGGAATCGATACAACTTGGATGGCGTTCTCACATGGTCCGGAGAGGAGAATGGAAGATGCGAGGCCTATGTCCAGTTCTTCCGGAACGGCATCGTTGAAGCAACGGAAGCATCGATGTTGAAGCCTTGGACGGAGAGACTGATCATTCCGAGTGTGCTTTTTGAACAAGAGTTGATGAGATCTCTCTCGGCCTACCTTTCGCTCATGAAAGAGTTGTCCATTGAACTCCCAGCCTACGTATTTCTGGCTCTTCTTGGAGTCAGAGGGTATGCAATGGGAACTTCGGGTCATTGGATGGGCCCAGCACCCTTAGTAGACCGGGACAATTTGCTTTTTTCAGAGGCAGTCGTGCAGAGTTACACTGACGAGCCCAAAGACGTTCTTCACCCATTGTTCGATAGCGTCTGGAATGCTGCTGGTTTATCTCGTTCACTAAATTACGGCCACAACGGAGACTGGACTGGACGAGGGTAAGTCGGAAATGCAGTATTATCTAACGTCAGTAGCAACGACGCTCCCTCATCCCGCCAAGGAGCGACGGACAGGTCGTAGCAACTACTCGTTTGCGTCGCCGCATAACTGAAGACCCCAATGACAATTGACAAATCAAAATACACCCCCGGACAGAAAGCGGCCCACACGCGAAAGTGGCGCCGTGCAGCTGAGAAGTCACACAAGTCTGGCCAGAATGCGAAGACATTTACCAAGTACAGGTTGGCGAAGAGGGGATACAGATGCTTAGATCTCGACAGTCGGAAGGGGTATGAATACAAAGGAATTGTGGACCTTATAGCAGTGAAACGTCATAAGAGCGACCCCGATGTCTTGCATCTCGTTCTATTTCAAGTCAAGGGGGGAAGCGCACGCGTGTCACAGGAAGAGTTGAAACGCCTTGCGAGGGCTGTCCGGAGGATCACAGTTCACTGGAATGTTGCTGAGAAAAGGAGTACATCGGTCACTTTCCGTAGGATCGTGCGTTAGAGTTCCTGCGGCTGGTAATATGGGATGTGTCGGAATCCCTCATCCAGCCAAAGAGCGGCCGCACAGTATAAGCATTTCAGCGGGTGAGGAACACTCGTGGCCCTCCCTGGGGAATATCGTGGCCCTAGGACACAAGCCAACCGTCCATAGCCACTGTCGTAGGCAGTGGGTTTCTGCTTCGCACTAAACAGGTGGCGAAAATGTCCATTACGGTCTTTGAGAGGTACAGAGAACAAGTGGTAAATTGTCCGTCGATCGAATGGGAGAAACTAAATTCTCCATGCCATGACATTATCAGAAAGGATTGGACTACGTTACTCGGTTGGGGAAATCCGAACGCAACAATTGTCTTTGTAGGACTCAACCCGCACTTAACAGCCGGCGCTAAAAGTTGGCACCAACCGCCACCTGGAGTCGATCCGCTTGATCATGCACGACAACTCTCCGAGACCAAGGAAAGTAGCGCTAGACACTTTGCCTACCACCGAAGGATTCTCAGAGAACTCGCGGGTAAAGGTGCCCAAGTGCCAAAGTCCATTGGTGAATTTGCTTTCTTCACGGAAGTGGCATTCTGTCCATCAACAACCCAAGGCGGTCTGAAGAAGGAGGTCATCTCTCAATGCTTCCGTAAAAATGGCAAATCGTTCATATTGAATTCACCGTTTAAGGTGGTCATCGCGTTGGGACAAAAAGCCTCTGAGGTGTGCGTCCGATCCTTCATCGAAAATGAGGAGTTCGAAGGATTCTCACATGGAAGGGTGTACGAGATTCCTAATTCAGACAAGGTTCTTCTAACTTCGTATCATCCTAACGCTCGAGGGAAATGGGATCGGTCGGCAGTAGCGTCAGCACTGTACAATCTGTATTCTGAGGGCCATCTTTCCTTCAACTGATTGCGGGCCATAGAATATCGTCATCACTTTTTGGCGATCCGGCCAAGAGCACGTAGGATGTCGATCATCCCTTCGGTATCCAAACCACAATAGACGAGTAAATCCTTTCTAACTCGATCTCTTTCCTCAGCAGTAACCTGTCCGAAGGTCACGTGAAGAAACTCCAAGCTCGCGGTCCCTCCTTCGTGAACGTTCAAATCTCCATAACTCCTGCCTGTAAGAGCCGGCAGCACTTTCTTTATTGAGGCGGTACCTTCCTGATCAGGATGATAATAAGCAAATCGACGGAATGGGACGATAAGATCAGCGATACGGGGCTTGATCTTCTCAAACCAGCTCCTGTACTCAGGGTAATCCCTGCTCATCTCGTTCAGCCTTGCTATCTCAAATGACGAATTGAATGTCACAATGGCTCCCTTTGAGCCCAGGAGCAGTCTAAGGCCTTTCAGGATATCCAGTCTGGGATCAAGTGGGCCCTCAGCAAGGTATGAGTGGTGAACAGGCTCTTTGTCTGGAGATTCTAATATGTGGAGTGAATACTGGAACGGAATCTGCTGGTAGGGCCGGGCATTATCGATAAGAGGAACACCTGTCGCGAAGGTTTCAAAATCCAGGAAATAGAGTGGATATTTCAGGGACTTCAGAAATTGTCCGATTGATTCTGCGTCGATGTGAGGCTTGCCAGAGCGAACCACCTTGACCTGGATCTTCTGTGAATCTGTCAAACGGAAATCATCGGGGATATCGGCAAGCCGAAGAATTCCCTTTTCTAGGAGCTCGTACTGCTTCTTGCCACCCCTATAGAGTTCGGTAACATTGTGCTTCGGAAGAAATCCCCAACACATGCCGGTCAGTGGACAGGCAAATGGGTCGCTGCAATGGGGGCCGATTGAAACGTCCGGCGCAATAGATCGTTTGAGAGCTATCGCCATCTTTCGGAGATTCGGAGCGATTTCCTCAAGCATATTCTTGACTTCCTTTGTGATATCTTCCTTAACAAAGAGCTTGCGGGGATCGATCTCTCCCCTCCTGATATACTCTCTGTTGAGGTGCATGAGGTAACATCTTCTGATGTCTATTCCCGCTCCGTCGTACACGTATTTTTGAAGGGCGACGTCGTGATAATGGTGATCCTTGACCTCATTCGTGCTCTTCACCTCTATCAAATCCCATTTGCCGCCAGGGACCGGCTCTAATATGTCTGCACGAGCATAGGCGCCTCCGTACTGAAATGCTGCTTCAAACATCGGTTTTCGGAGGCGAGCGACATTCTTCGAGACAGGAAGCACCTCAGCAAACCCTACAATGCCTTTCGCCACCTCGAGTCCGTCAGGAAAGAGCTTCTTGGCATACTCGCCAACCAGGTAGCCTTGCTCGAACTTGGCGGTTGTACCCTCGTCAGGTTCGGGGATATCTTCTTTCTGGTTGTAAGCATACCAAAGGAGTTTGTTGCACTGGAGGCCATTCATGAACTTCGATTTTGAAATCGTAGGCATTTGACGTGTCGTCCTGATCTATTAAGTTGTGTGCACCACCAACCCGAGACATCGTTCCATCAGAAGCAACCCGAAGGTATCCCAGAATTCCCACATCTCCGACGACAAGGCCAGAGTTTCTTCCTCATAAGTCTTCATAAGGTGGGCAAGTCCCTTCTCCCTACCTCCCTCGGACTCGACCATTTCCATTCGTGTCTGCAGGAATCTGTCCTGGGCCCAGAGTTGGTCAAGCACCTTGCATAGTATGAGAGTCTGTTCGCTCTTCTGAACGAGAGCCGCCCGGCCGAGCGCAATGAACAGAGCTTGGCTCACCGGCTCCTGCAAGAACTTGAAGATTTGCCAGGCGGAGGGATTTTCCCCGCCGTTTACCTGTGGTTGTGAGACAAAGATAAATCTCTTGGAGAGATCCACTTGGATGATGTCGTCGGCGGGCATATGAAAATGGACCCCCTCATCATCAATATAGCCGGATGAGTTTGCTCCTGTTCCTATAGAACGGATTGTGGAGACGATATCCTCAAGCGGCGACGTTGAGTCTATCTCAATGTGAAGATACGCGGGGACTTCCGCTCCACCAAAGTAGACCTCCGGGACAAGATCTCTCATCACTTCATATAGCCTCGGGAACAAGGTACAATCCTCCACTCTTTTGCTCAATATAGGCAGGAAGGAGGATCTATGTGGGATCATCGGGTGATACTTTATTTCAGCGGAACGTTCGGTTTTCTAGGGCCGAAATGAATGAATGTTCTTCCCCGGGGTTAGTCGACGTCCGGTACCTCGGGTTCAATCTCGGATCCCTCGGATATTAGTGGCTGAGAAAGGACTTATACATTCCGTTATGAGACATCCACCTTCGGGGCTTGGCTCGTCACGAACTCATCGTGCCTCACTTCGAGGTCGTTCATCTCCCGTAGCACCCTCATCCCGTTCTCGCCTCCCACCGGTTCAACGTCGTCCAGAGTTGATCGGTTGAACTCCCCGAGAACTCGATCTCTTGCCTTCGGATTCCGGAGTGGCCTCAATGCCTTCATTTTCCGGAGTACCGCCTGTACCTTGTCAGTCATGGTTATCGTTAGTTCAAATTAACGCTCCGCCGAATTGATGCCGTGGCCGGGCCTCCCCGGGAAGGAGAATCCCGAATGCGACGACCGTTGGCGATCTTAGGCGGGTTGGTTCAGTGAAGGGAGAAAACCCGACATGATCATCTCGCGCAAAAGGGGCCTGAAACGAATCCTACAAAATTATCCAGGAATCGATTTTTCTCAGTCAAATCCGATGAGACCCAGCTCCGACATCTCGACCCGAGCTTGTTCGAGCAGATAGGTTCTGAGGATACTTCAGTACAGCTCAGATCGATTGAGGCTCATCCCCAGTACCTTTTCTGGCATGAGAGCATAGTCATCCCTCGATGGCGTAAAAGAGAGAGCGTGAGCCCTCTCCTCCCTTTACAGAAGATGATCAACCGCCTTCTCTCGGAGTGATCGTCGAATCGCGTTGATGCACGACGTTGACATCGCGTTGCGACACGACACTTCTTTAAGCGCAAACCCTGAAGCAAGAGCATCGAGGAGCATCCGTTCATCAATTGTCAGGTCTTCAACGAACATCGAGGAGATTGTGTGATCAAGGGGCGTCGTGGCGGTCCGAAGAATTTGATCTGATGGTGTGTTACCTGAATTGGCATACGGGCGATCAACATATACCAACTCCTTGCTCCAAGCGTCAATGCCGCTCTTCCCGCTCTACCATTGATGACCCGCCGATCTTCCTATTTGGCTTGGCCTCTGTCAGAAACCGCATATCAATTTTCTCCCTTTGCAATCTCCATTCTACCAGATTCCATGATATATATATGATGTTCCCCACACTTTCAATGACTCACAAACGGAAAAAGGCCGGATTTGACTCTACCCGGGTAAATGCATACGTTCGCACAGTCTTAGAAGTGGAGGAATCAATGGCAGATGCTCTTTCGATTGTTGGTGCGGCAATCAAGACTGTCCAGAAGTTACGAGAAGTTGCCCAAAAGGTAAGGGATGCACCCACGCAGAACTTAATCGCCGATTTGACCATGACTCTTGCAGACCTCAAGCTGCAAATTGCTGATCTTCAGGAGACCAATCTGAGGTTGCAGGGGGAGATCAAATCGTTGAAGGAACAGTCATCTTTTAGAGACAAACTCGAAATCAGGGGAAGCCTTTACTATTTCAAGGTTCCCGAACAGAATCGACCACTGGGGCCATACTGTACGAGATGCTACGACGTTGAACAGAAGCTCGTGCTTGCTACTCCGGTTCCCGACGAGTTTCGTGTGTTCGGAAAGTTTACATGCCCAAACTGTAAGGCATACTTTTGACTATTCGAGCTCCCGCAATGACAAGCTGCCGGAGTTGACGGAATCACTCGTTTGGAATGTTACGAGGCAAATCCTTGTCGGTGAACTGCGGCTCTTAGGTGGTCAGCGAATATGATAACAATACGAACATCGGACACGCAACCCATAATAATTGATATGCTGATGAAGTCTCCAAGCGTGTACCTTGACCACTGCGTTATTGGAGATTTTGCGGACAATTCAACCCTAGGTGAAAGTTTTCGTAACGCTCTCCAAAGACGAAATGGAACTCTTTGCCTTTCGGCTCTTCATTTGGAAGAACTGTCGGGATTGTGCCCCGGTCCATCCTATTCCAGAATTGGATCTTATCTGTCCTCATTCGGCAACGGGTTCGTAATTCTTGAATTCGACCCAAATGTAGTGATTAGAAGAGAGAAGCGGCAGAAGGAATACGGCACATGCGCGGCCTTTGATTTCGAGCTTATGAAACAAGTTGTCCTAAGTTGGGATGGACTTTCTAGCCTGAATGTTGGGATTCTGCTTTGTCTGCTCGAAGAGAACCCACTACTTTGTGAAAAACTGAGAACCCATCACAGAGATTACAAAGAAGATGTTCATAAGTTCCTTCGGGAGGCCCGAGAGATTTATCAGACAGATGCTCAGGCGAAAAACAACATACTCACACGCAGATGTCCTGATCCGGGTGAGACCAGCATGACAGAGTATCTATTCTGTGAGTTGAGGCGGGTGTGCTTCAAAGAAGACCTCATTCCCAGTGACACGGTCGATCTCTTTCACAGTATAGTCAGCACTTCATACGCTGATTTTGTGGTGCTAGATAAGAAGTGGGCTTCAAGAGTTAGTAAAGTTGTCCCGCGCAAAGGATCGGCAACAGTATTCTCAACCACTGAATACGATAATCTTTTGCGGGCGCTAACTGCCTCCTAGGCAAATCGTGTGTCAGGCCGAGTGATTCGTTAAGATGTTGGTCAAAGCAGGACTACGGTAGGCCCGCGGTCCGGTGAAGTACGGGGCCAACATTCATGCATTGAGAAACATTCGGGCAATTCTTCATTGAATAATCATGCAATATCGTCCGCGTGCTCTATACTTGCATAGTCCGGCGTTTTTGACACCGGTGATTACAGACACTGAGGGGTCTTTCCTTGCGAAATGGCTGCCCAAACATAACCCGCCTGAGATGTTGTTTCATTACACGGACCTCAGTGGGATGCAAGGTATATTAAATGATCGTTCGCTTTGGCTTGGCCACGCCAGTTGTTTCAGTGATCCGTCTGAGATTCAGTATGGAAAAGGGATCGTGAGTAGCATTCTATTGAACGAGGTTGAAAAAGAGGGCAACGAGGGCATTCGAATGTTCTTGCGGATGATGTTGAATCACATCCAAGCATTTGCCGCAAGCAGCACACACGATGTCTTTGTCAGTTGCTTCTGCGAATCAGGCAACCTTTTGGACCAATGGCTGAAGTATGCTCGTGGGGGCGAAGGATACAGTTTGGGATTCAAGTTTTCTTCGACGACTCGAATCGCGTCCGACAGCCAGAAGTTAGAGGCAGGAAAAGAGCCTTACTTCAGGAAAGTCGTTTACAATGAAGAGTGTCAACGCATATTGGTTCAGGAGTATTTAGGAAGTATTCTCAACGCCATTAAAGAGGGGCTGAAAACGGGAGATGTGGAGTTCTCCGAGAAAGATGGGAACTCGGCCGTAGTGGCCACTCAGGCCGCAGACATTCTTTTGGATATGATGGTGTGCTTCAAGCATCCAGCCTTTGAACCCGAAAACGAATGGCGACTCATACGAATAACAAGGCACGATGTTGAGCCTGAAGCCCTGCGATTTCGAGAATCATCTGGTGAACTCAAGCCTTACAGGCCGATGTACATTTACGACGTTGAAGAGAATGAAGAACTGTCATTTCCCCTTCGATCCATCGGCTTTGGACCGAAGCTCGAACCCGGACGAACACATCCAACAATTCGACTTTTGATACAACATTTAGCGGCAGATCAGCACCTCATAAAGGTGCCCACCCACAACATTCAGGTGTACGCGGCCGGATACCCCTTGCGGAAGGAATAGGAGGCATCAATACAGCAATGCTCTGCGTGGTATCAGCCGAGTTGACTCAGCTTGGCGACTGCCATCTTACGGTCAATAGTCTCCATATCAGGAGAGCCAACATGCAAAAATATACTGGAATGGGGTTTAACGCCTTACATATAGAAGACAGTTTTGCAGCCTTTCTTCAACAGCAAGGCGGGGGGACGTGGTAAATATTACGATGCAGATTTCTTCCGAGGAGGTAACCGAAAGCAAATAGGGAGGGCATTGGAAGAGGTTGCGAAAAGACTGGAGTCCCGAGTCGCCAAAATCAAATTCACAAAACAAGAGATTAAGAATGGTGGCACCAAAGCAAGGCTTAACGTTTGCATCAAGGACATTAGCAATATCGCCGCCGTGATGAAAACATCTAACACACGCGAGGCAGAGGACTATCATTGGACCCTTGTGGCAGATTTAATGAATGCCCTCGATTCGATTCTGACACATTATGGTGTTTAGCGGTTCCCAGTTTCCGATACAAGTAAACAACCAGAAAGGACTAACATATGAAACCCGAAGACCCTGCATTTACCGTTTATCTGTCGCAACCTATCAAGAATGAATTTGCCTTGGCAATCATCGCGCACGAGAAGAAACAGGGGCCGCCTGTTTCCTTTATCGCGGAGTACTTCGTCTTCATTCACTCCATAAACAAGCCAACCAAAGCTCAGAGATTTGCGGCGAAGTATTCCTACAAGAACAGTGCAAAGATGTTTGATGAGACATTTCACTATAACGGCGAGGACCTCCGCGACGATACAGTTTCGTGTGCCCAAGCTGAATTAGACGGATACACACTCGCGAAGTATGAAGAAACAAAGGACGTTTCCTATCTAAACAGGTTCTTTGATTTGAGAATAATCCCTCAACGAAGACTCTTGGCTTATCATGTCCAAGGTCTCTTCGATGAAGAGTTTCAGTTTGTCAGTGACAACTCAGACTGTGGGCCATTGTGCAGGTATTTGACGGCTGTTCTTCAAGTTCCTCCAAACACAAGAAATCCAATCAAGTAGGGGCGCGGTATTCGCCAAACGCCATATGATTAGTTTCAATCCATAAATGCTCGACCCGGATCGTGGTGGGCTGGGATTGAGATGGGAACCTCCGGATTCGGAAGATGACGGTGGGTTTTCATTGAAGCGATAAACATCGGCTTGAGGTTTGGGCAGTCACGGATGGCATTTACCATTTTCCGCCTTGATGCGCCCCTACGTAAACTGGGGTATAGAATAAACTCGTCTATTTCCGTCAAAGCAGTTCCAAGGAAATGCTGGAGGAACTTGCATTCAACAAATATGAGGTGAACCATGCCCGATGAATCTGAGCCTAGTCGAGAGAGCGATGTTCCCGACCAAGCGAAATCTGTCGATGCTCCTGCGCAATGGGGGGATGTCCTAAAAATCAAGGACAATCGTGAGCCTCGTATTCTCACTTCGCAACACGACTCTGAAGGCGGTTTATTCCTCGAGGAGAATGGGAAGAAACACCTGCCTTCACAACTGCGAAAAGAGATTGAGCCTTGGCTGACTGCGCTTTTTCAAAGCGAATATTTGTCTCTCCTCGTAGGTGCAGGGTTGCCGGCTGCGGTTCAATTCCTTGCAACACAAAGGCAAACTACGACAACCGGGAGGGTCCGAGTTACAGAATTCGAAGACGAAATTGATGCCGCGGCGAAAGAGATGGCCACCTCGGCGGGTCGGGGTGATGGAAATATTGAGGATCAACTCCGGGCAATAGACGAGCTTCTGCGGGGACTCAGAATTTATGTCCCCAAAGACGCAGCTTTCCGGGGTTCTCTGGCTTTGAAGAAGAGGGTCAAGAGGCTAACAAGCGAGTATGAACGCGTGCTTACTGATTTTGCTGTTGGTATTCTGCAATTGGAACAACGGATAGTAAATGCACCCACGGTGGTCCCTTTCAATGTGCTTGTTAATTTCCTGTTAAGCTTCGCGAGCAGATCCGCGACTCGGCAACGTCTGCACGTGTTTACAACGAATTATGACCGAACGATTGAATTCGGAGCGGAATTGGCAGGGCTTCGATTACTTGATCGCTTTGTTGGAAATATGGCCCCAGTGTTCCGTTCTTCGCGACTCGAGATCGACCTACATTATAACCCTCCTGGGATCAGGGGGGAACCAAGATATCTAGAGGGCGTTGTTCACTTCACGAAACTGCATGGGTCTCTTGACTGGATTTATTCGGAGCGATACGTACGTAGGAAAGGACTTCCATTTGGATCGTCTGCTCTAGATTTCAATATTCCATCAGCGGCTATTGATCGCCCGAATATCCGATCACTCATGATTTTCCCAAATGCGGCGAAAGATAGGGAGACCGCAGAATACCCTTATGTGGAGTTGTTTCGAGACTTTGCGTCCGCGGTTTGTCGCCCAAATTCCACTCTTGTCCTGTACGGATATAGTTTCGGCGATGAACACATAAACCGAGTCATAGAGGATATGCTCACCATTCCCTCGACCCATTTGGTAGTCATCGCGTACGATGATAGAGGGTCCAGAATCCAACGATTTTATGAACGAGTAGGAAGAGGCGCTCAATTTACATTGCTACTAGGAAGCCATTTTGGGGACCTTACAACTCTTGTTGAGTACTATTTGCCGAAGCCGGCGATAGACCGCAGTACGATTCGAATGGCTGAACTACTTAAAGCACGAGGTGTGGTGCAATCGGGCGACCAGTCAAAACACTCCAGAACAGAGAATGAAGAAGGAATTGCGTCATGACTATGCACCCTATTGAACTACTAGCTTCTTTGCGGATAGGTACGGTGGAATTCGTTTCTCCGGACGAGATAAAAGTTCTACTTGATGAGGAGGCCCCTGACACTGTAGCCTTGAATGCCGGCACGCCAAGACCTTTCCCCCGTGTGAACAGCTATGTTCTGATACCCAATGAAGAGGGTCTGATTGTAGGTCAAGTGGAATGGCTAAGCGTGGAACGATCCCCGTTTCCGAAAAGGAAAGGCTTTAGCGACTTCGGACTCGTTGATCTTCCTTACCCCCTCCGAAAGATGAACCTTTCAATTTTGGGAATCCTCAAGAGTGAATACCCGGATCGGCTCTCTTTCCAACGAGGTATAACCACGTTTCCTGCGATTGGGGATTCCGTGCTCTTGCCGACAGATCTTCAGCTCCGTTCAATCGTGGAATCTGGTGTAACTCGACGAGTCAAGATTGGAACAAGCCCAATGGCTGGAAACGCTGACGTGTCAGTTGATCCAGACAGGTTATTCGGTCGTCACTTGGCCGTGTTGGGTAACACTGGAAGCGGGAAGTCCTGTTCTGTGGCTGGACTTATTCACTGGTCATTGGATGCGGCATTCGCGGCAATGGGTACCGACAATCGCCCCAATGCAAGGTTTATCATCCTGGATCCAAACGGTGAATATGCCCACGCATTTGACGACAGGCTGTTCAAACACGGTGCGCGGGTCTTCAAAGTGAACGACCCGAATATGCCTCTGAAAGTTCCACTGTGGTTCTGGAACAGTGCTGAGTGGTCGTCTTTCACTCAAGCGAGCCCGAAGGCACAAGCACCTCTCCTGCGGCAGGCTTTGCGAGGTATGAGGAATGAGCAAACTGGAAGGCAGCCACCTCTCGAGACAGAGATCAAACAGTTCATTGGAAGCATCCTGATCACGATAAGGCACGAGAAGAATCAGGGATCGCCTTGGGGGAGTTTCCCGAAACCTAAGGCCTTTTTAGAGAAAATCAGTAAATGGCATAACAGCATTCAGGACTACAAAAGCCGTGTCCATGACACCAGACTCGACGCTCTGGATACAGCACTCCAGAGTTACATTACCCCGAGATCAAAACAACACCCAACCTATGACGCTTCGACGTCTGAGATCGATGCGATCATCGGCGAGATCGAAACGGTTTTCAGTGCATTCGGAGGGATTGCTCACGAGTTATCGCCCAAGAATGAGGATACACCTATCCCGTTCGATGGAACAACATTTCTTGCCTTCCTCGATTCTCTTGCTCAGGAAAGTGGAGCGGAAGTCTATGTCGACTTTCTCCTTACTCGTATTCGGACAATGCTCACCGAAACAAAGATGAGAGCCATTACAGAAGCAGACGCTACGCTGTCGCTGGCTGGATGGTTAGCCAACTATGTAGGAGAGAACAAAGCCGAAAATGGATGTCTAACAATCATCGATCTGTCTCTGGTTCCTACGGAGATTATTCACCTAGTCACTGCCATCGTCGCGAGAATGACCCTCGAAGCTCTGCAACGATACAGAAGACGAGAGGACAAAACCCTGCCAACGGTGCTAGTAATGGAAGAAGCGCACACCTTTGTGACAAGATATAAAGAGGACCTTGAAAACCCTAACACGGCAGCAGTTTGCTGCAAGGTCTTTGAGCGAATTGCACGAGAGGGAAGGAAATTCGGGCTCGGATTGGTGCTATCATCACAGAGACCTTCAGAACTCTCTCCAACCGTCTTGTCGCAATGTAACACCTTTCTCCTCCATCGCATAAGTAATGATAGAGATCAAGAACAGGTTCTAAAACTCCTCCCGGACAGTTTGCGTGGGCTGTTACGGGATCTGCCCACTCTGCCCTCTCAACATGCGATCCTTTTGGGATGGGCTTCTGAATTACCGGTACTCGTCCGAATGAGCGACTTGTCAGTTGACGAGCGACCTCAATCAGAAGACCCTGACTTTTGGGACGTCTGGCGAGCAAAGAACGACAAGGGCGAAATCGTAACGCGAGAGATTGACTGGACGAAGATTGCTGACGAATGGCAGGAGTCACCCTGATAAGATGAAGAAGGCAATCAAGTTCAAGGCAGATGCTGCAAGTATTTCACAGAATATTCATAACCGTTATGCCAATCGTTACCGGCACGGAGATAATTGTTCAACCAAACCAAGTTGGTGATTAGCCCAATTGAACTCTCGCAATAGCATTCGCGGGGTTTGTCGCTTTCTGTCCTTTCAGCAAACACCTGATTGCAGAGAAATGACTTAGCATGTGTATCTTTTCGTGACCACTTCGCAGCTGTTTCGCGACTCTTTTTGACCGACTGGTGAGCCATCGGCGATTCTTTTTGACCGATTGGTGATCGTTTGGTGCTGAGAATTCATCTCCCCGGGTTACTCCGAGAACGCAGAAGCCTCCTGCTCCGGTATTCTGGAGAAAGAGGCTTTCGAGAATGGCCAACTGATCCCCGGGCACACCCCCCTATTCCTTGGTTGAGCTGTCACGATTCGCTCTTTCTTTCTTCCGTCGATCAAGACCAGGATCCGTCCGTCCACTGGACTTGATTGCGATTAAGTAGTCATCATTCGGACGCGTACCGACAGTTCTTCCCAGCTCGTGACCGTCAGCTTCCGTGTAAAGGAATGTCGGAAAGCTTCCCACACCGTAACGTTTCGCCAGCGCAATCCCCTCCCCCTTCTCCGCGTTGAGCTTCAGAGACACATACTGGCTGTCAATAACCGCTCTTATCCGGGAATCAGTAAAGACGATCTTTGGGATTTGTTTGCAAGGAGCGCACCAGTCCGTATAGAAGTAGACAAAGATGGATTTATGCAGTCGTCTGGCCTTTTCCGCGGCCGATTTGTAGTTAGAATGCTCGAATTGAACCTGTGCCGATGATTGAAGAAGAGCGAATAGGCACAAAAGAACTAATGCGGGTATTCTGTTTGACATTCTGGCTCCCTTTCGAATTCAGTTCTCTTTTGGCTCCGATTTGCGGACCCCACCGCGAGGCCGGTCGGACTCACCCCATGCTCCGACATCACCGCTCGGCCGTTGGGATTGGGCGGCAAACTTGTTCAGCTCTATATTCCGTGCACCTCAAATAGGTTCGTCCTATGACTATAAAGACCAGTAACCGATGAAGATCTTAACGACCCGCCCATCTGATACGCAAAACGTCAGACCCAAAGCGCTGTCAGGCCAAAAGTATTGTAAGCCATCACAATCATGCAAATCCGTTATCGAAGGCGGTCCGTAAAGAGACTCAACAAGTTCAACACGCTCCCCAACTCGAACACCCCGATGGGTCGCCAGCAGAGTACCGACTGTCTCAATCGATTGGATTCCCTGATCACCAATGCAGATTGTGACGCTATCGAAGTAGAAGGTGGTAAATGTAACCGGCGTTGCGTAACGGTGATCGTCGGTGAACCGCGACACGCTATCCGGTTTGCCGAACATCGCAGAGAAGGAAGTCGAGTCGCCGCTGCCATTTATTGCGAGCTTTCCGAGCACCAAATCAGAATCGCTCAGAACCTGTCCAGAACTTGAGTTGGTCACGATACAGAGTGCCAATGTGACGATATGCCAGTATGATTTCATGATATTGATATGTTGAATGGATTCAGCGTTCCACCCCACGTCGTGACTCAACCGCAACTCCAACATTCTCGGACCTCACCGCAAGACCTAGGTGGGATCGAGGATTGCACAAACCGTCTTGTCGGGTTCCCACGAAGGTCAGTCCGAACAAAAGAACCAGCCGCTCGTTGTGCCATTCTGGAGATCGATGAGATTTCCCCTCATGACATTATCCTTGGGGTGCCGTTGGATTGCCTTTCCGTAGTAATATATCCCCCTCTTTTGTGCTCGTGCGAGCTGGTTTTTCAGGGGCTCAGCGGTCACATACGGGCCGTAGCAATCATACTTGTAATCATATCCTTCATTAGCTTTGACACGCTTGATTTCCTTGTAGAGATCGTCGTAGAAGCGGCCCAATGTGGAGTACACTTCGTAGATGTATGGCCCATTTGGAAACTGCTTAACATACAACCTTGCGGAATCAATGTTTGGCATCGAACAATCTTCGGCATCGCAATTGGCAAAGGAGTACAAGGTGTAGTTCCGAAACGAGGAAACAGGATCAAGCTTATGCGCCTCCAAGAGAAGCTTACCTGAATACCCTATCACATCAGAATAGTGGCCTATCGAAATTCCAATGGCGCGGTATTCCTCATGAAAACCTCCCGAATCTGTGGCTCTCTTGAGGATGTCCCATGAGCAATTAAACATTTGTCGGAGGTCGTGATCGAGTGAAACCAAACTGGAAATGTCTGGACTCTGTGCCATCGACAGGTAGTTTTGATAGATCCGATGGAGAGCAGACCCAATCGTGTCTTGAGCACGACATGGATTCAACATTCCGATCAAAAGAAGAATGAGGATGTATCCCACGCCCTTTCCCTTGAGGATTGACTTCTTGGACGGGAGACCTTTGCGGCTTCTTGTGACCATTGATGCGTCTTCAGAAGTTGAGACACTTTGATTGATTTCCAGCGAGATTCTCCGAGGTAAGCCAATAGACTCTCTCAACGTACCAACCCCTCCAGCGATTCCACCCACTGTTCTCTCAGGTTCGCCAGATCCTCCAGAGGCGTGTTTCCCTTGAGCGTGTCCAGGCGAGGGGGCATCCGCGGCCGTAACTTGGCCTGCTTGAGTATTTCGGACCTGAGGTCGTCGAGGAACTAATCAGTCAACCCTCGCCACATGTAGATCTTGACAACGCGATTGCTCTTGAAGTAAAATGCAATATAGCAGGCATCATAGTCGCTTGTTCGGAACTCATAGTCAAATAGGAAATCAAAGTCTGAAAAGGTTGTATCGTAGATCTCGTACATGCGACCCAACTCCTTCTCTCTTGCCCATTCCTTCTTGACCCCGTATAGCTGTTCAATCGTCGACAACGAGTCTCCGATAGTCACACCTTTCCGAGTGCGGTAGGAGTTCGACGAAATGTCAATTGCAGAGATAGTCCTGGCGGTGTTCACCCAGATAGTCATCCCGTCAAACGAGTACCCTGCGAAGTTTCCCGCTTCAGTTATCGTTGTGTCGATCCTATTAAGCCGTCCCAAAACTTGAAGTGCAGAATCGATTGGCTGGTCTAAGTGGACGCCGCCTACTCTGAAATCTTCCCTAGTCAGATCATGAGATTGGAAGGAGTGGCAGACCAATATAGACAGTGATAAACCTATCAGTCTTGGAATCATTCAGAATCCTCTCGATGTATCCGATACACCGATCTGCGTTGCGTGCGGTCAAGCGGATTCGAGCAACTGGCGGCTCCCACAGTCCCGAACCTCACCGCTCGGCCGTTCGGGATCGATGCAAATCACCCGCTGCTTCGATGTCACCGCGAGGCCTGCTCGGGAATCGGGGATCGCCACTAGCAACGGGAGGACTCTCTCCCCGCAACAACGCCGACTGAATGATTTCTGAGGAAGGGGACTCAATCCCATTAATCATTGCTTCTCCCGAACACTCTGGGTCTACCGTCGCCGTTTAAGAATCTGATCCAGGCTTGAGCGTGGAAGTATTTAGTACCCAACTCCTTCGCAATATCTTCATCATTCATCATCTCAGGCTCGGGGCTCTCCACAATCACCTTCATCCAGTTCCCCCTAGCGCAAACCACCCGCAGGCTATATGATGAAGAATCAAACTGGGGCATAGTTTGATGCATGTCCAACTTGCCCCCGGCAATGGTATCATAAAAGGCTTCCCATTTCTTGTCAATAAAGTGAAGCGCGAATCCAGGAAACCAGTATTGCGACCAAAGTTTGACTTCCGTGCCGATTTCACCGAGATGGATCCAACCAGATGGGGGATTGGTCCTCATTCGACTATCCAGACTCACCTTAACCCACTGAGAATCCGTACTGAACCCAAGTAGGGGCAATCCGTAGGTGCTGTTGTAAACAATCATAATGGCGTAATCAATCCGAGATTCCCAGTTTGCACTCGAGGCAAATCTAATCTTGTCGCCTTGAATAACTGCCACAATTGACGATCGTGTGGATCGATGAGAATAGACCTTGCAGGAGGCAGGCTCCACAAAGCCGATGCCATAGTCAATATCGCCCCTGATCTGACAACATACGTAGTTACTCGGTTCAACAAACAGCAATCCGAGAATTATCCATATGGGGAGAACACAAGAACCAATCTTCATTCTTGGGCATCCTTCTGGCATGCAATTGCTCGAAACCAACCCCTCGGCTCCCACGCTCTCGTACTCCACCGCTCGTCCGTTGCGGGATCACCCGCTGCTCCGACGTCACCGCGAGGCCTGGTTGGGGGGATCAATGTAACAGCAGAAGTTTCTTTGTCTGAACGAACGTCCCCGCCATCAACCGATAGAAGTACACCCCACTCGCGAGACCACCCCCGTCGAAGCGCACGTCGTGATTCCCCGCCTCTTCGCTCTCGTTTACCAACGTCGCAACTTGCTGCCCGAGAGTATTGAATACGGCAAGCGTCACGTGCGCCCTGCCTGGTAGTGCGTAACGAATGGTCGTCGAGGGGTTGAAGGGGTTGGGATAGTTTTGCCCGAGTGTAAACCTCCCCGGGACTTTGAGTACAGATGCCTCAACCCCAGTAATCATTTCCAACAACGGTCGTCTCCACACGCCGGCCGCATCCGTTCCAGCATAGAGATACGTGCTGTCGACTGCAAAAGCATTTATAATCGTGCTCGTCAGGCCTGAATTGACAGCGGTCCAACTCATACCGTTATTCGTGGAAAGGAAGACGCCGCCATAGGTCCCAGCAAAAAGATTCGTGCCGCTGACAGCAAGAGCATTGACCGGCAAGTATCTCAGGCCTGAATTGACGGCAGTCCAACTCCGGCCGTTGGTGGTGGAAAGTAAGACGCCGCCCCATGTCCCAGCAAAAAGACTCGTGCCGCTAACGGCGAAAGCATTGACTTGCTTCACACCTGAATCAACGACAGCCCAACTTGTTCCATTGTTCGCAGAAATACTGATGCGACCCTCACCCGTATATCCAAGAAAGACTCCAGCAACGAGATTCCCGCCGCTGAAAGCAACTGCAGTGACAGCTTGGTACGTCAAATCTGAAGCACTCCAACCGGTGCCGTTGTTAATGGAACTAAAGGCACCATTTTTGGTTCCGGCAAGGAGATTCGTGCCGCTGACGGCAAGAGAAATGACATCCAAGTCTGTCAAGCCCGAATCGACAGGCGTCCAACTGGTGCCGTTGTTGGTAGAAAGATAGACTCCATTATAGGCATCAAAGATACATGTGTCGTTGACAGCAAGAGCATTGACACCTGCGCTCGTCAAGCCAGCCGCACTCCAACTGTTG
>Ga0182027_10004289_pt1 | contig 22178 bp, 16 predicted proteins | sample 712E1DmetaG_FD_121300 | JGI IMG/M metagenome (GOLD analysis project Ga0182027, IMG submission 121300) | Permafrost microbial communities from Stordalen Mire, Sweden - 712E1D metaG (Illumina Assembly) | ecosystem: Environmental > Terrestrial > Soil > Wetlands > Permafrost | place: Sweden... | reverse complement strand
TATTTACACTTTTTGTGGTTTGTGGCAGTCTCTTGATGCATCAAAAATGCGAGGCTTAGATTTGTGTCAATAGTCAGACTGACAGCGGCTGGTTCAATGCGGGTGGGGTAATCCAAAGCGCCGCGCGGAACATCATCGCCCCCGCGCGATTGCGCTATTGCAAAGCGAATATGCGGCGGTCATAGACCGCCGCTACATCCACATCGGCGCATAGTGCCGCTACGATGCACGAACAATCTTACTTTGCCCTTGCCACTGTACACTTTAGCGGCGGTCTGTGACCGCCGCTAATTTTACAGGGAACCGATTGGCGGCGGTCATAGACCGCCGCTACACTACAGCGCGCGAGGCGGCTTACTTGACCAGCGCCATTTCGGAGGGCTTCACCGGTTCGGTGGACATCCTCTGGTAAAGGGCGAATTTGTTGGTCACCTCGGTTTGCGCGGCTTCCAGGATGGCCTGGCAGTGCTCCGGGTCCGAGGTGGCAAGGGCTTGGAAGCGGCGTTCCGCGGCCCAGAGTTTCGCCAGGGCGAGCTTGGGAACGGCGGAATCGAGTTTCAATCCCGGTTCGCCCGCCTCCACGCGGCGCGGATCGAAGCGGTAGAGCGGCCAGAAGCCGGTGTCCACGGCCAGTTTTTGCTGATCGAGTCCCGATCCCAGCTCGTAACCGTGCTCGATGCAGGGACAATAGGCGATGATGAGGGAAGTGCCGGGATAGGACTCGGCTTCCTCCAGGGCCTTGACGGTTTGGGAATCCTTGGAGCCAAACGCGACCTGGGCAACGTAGGCGGTGCCGTAAGCCATCGCGATCAGGCCCAGGTCCTTTCGGCCCAGGCGCTTGCCGGCTGTCGCGAACCGCGCCGATGCGCCCCGGGGCGTGGCCTTGGATGCTTGTCCGCCGGTGTTGGAATAGACCTCGGTGTCCAGCACCAGGATGTTGACCTTCTCATTCATGGCGATGACATGGTCCAGGCCGCCAAAGCCGATGTCGTAGGCCCAGCCGTCGCCGCCGACAACCCAGACGGATTTCTTGACCAGGGCGTCGGCCAGGACATGGAGGGTGGAGGCATCGGGCGCGGGCAATTTTTGCAGGCGCAGGCGCAATTGGACCACGCGCTCGCGCTGGGCGAAAATGCCCGCTTCATCATCCTGGTTGGCGCCGAGCAGGGCGTCGGCCAGTCCGTCGCCCAGTTGCGGGGCGAGTTTCCGCACCAGTTCGCGCGCGAATTCGGTTTGCTTGTCCAGCGCGATGCGGTGGCCAAAGCCATATTCGGCGTTGTCCTCGAAGAGCGAATTGGACCAGGCCGGGCCGCGGCGGGCGCTGTTGACCGAGTAAGGAGTGGTGGGGAGGTTGCCGCCGTAGATGGAGGAGCAGCCGGTGGCGTTGGCAATGATCAGGCGGTCGCCGGACATTTGAGTGAGGAGCTTGACGTAGGGCGTTTCGCCGCAGCCGGAGCAGGCCCCGGAATACTCGAAGAGCGGCTCGCGGAATTGCGAGCCTTTGACATCCATCGCAAGGCGGGTGCGGTCGGGCGAAGGCAGGTTGAGGAAGAACTCGTAGTTGGCCTTCTCCTGCTCGCGCAACGGGGGCATCGGCGCCATGTTGATGGCCCGGTGTTTGGGATCGGTCTTGGATTTTACCGGGCATACTGTCACGCACACCGTGCAACCGGTGCAATCCTCCGGCGACACCTGCAGGGAGTACTTGGATTCCTTCCATTCCTGCGAGCGGAAGGCGGTGGCTTTGAATTGCGCCGGCGCGTTGGCAAGCTGGCTGGCGGGATAAAACTTCGCACGAATCGCGGCGTGCGGGCAGACCAGCACGCACTTGTTGCATTGAATGCAGATGTCCGCGTCCCAGACGGGGATTTCGAGCGCAATGGCCCGTTTCTCCCAGCGCGTGGTGCCGGAGGGCCAGGTCCCATCCACCGGGAAGGCGCTGACGGGCAGCAAATCCCCCTTGTTGGACAGCATCACCGCAGTGACCCGCTGGACAAAGTCGGGCGCTTCCGCCGGAACGATCAGCGGCTGGTGATGATCGGACGATACCGCCGCCGGAATCTTGACCTCGTGCAACGCGGCCAGCGTTTGGTCCACCGCCGCGAAATTTTGGTCCACGATGGCCTGGCCCTTTCTGGCGTAAGTCTTCTTGATGGCTTTCTTGATTTGGGCAATGGCCTCGTCGCGCGGGAGGATATTGGAAATGGCGAAGAAGCAGGTTTGCATGATGGTATTGATGCGCCCGCCCATGCCGGAGGCCTTGGCGACCGGGTAGGCGTCAATGACATAGCACTTGAGTTTCTTTGCGATGATCTCCTTCTGGATTTCCATCGAGAAATGGTTCCACACCTCCTCCGGGCCGAAGGGCGAGTTGAGCAGCAGCGTCGCGCCCTCGCCCGCGTAGTCCACCACGTTGTAGCGCTCCAGGAACGGCCATTGATGGCACGCCACAAAGTCCGCCTTCTTGAGCAGGAACGGGGAATGGATCGGGTTCGGTCCAAAGCGCAGATGGGAGATGGTCACCGCGCCGGATTTCTTGGAGTCATAGACAAAGTAGCCTTGCGCATAGAGGTCGGTTTCCTCGCCGATGATCTTGATCGAGTTCTTGTTGGCCCCGACGGTGCCGTCCGCCCCGAGTCCAAAAAAGACCGCGCGCACGATTTCCTTGGGTTCAATGTCAAACTCCGGGTCAAAGGGCAGCGAGGTGTGGGTGACATCATCCACAATGCCGGCGGTGAAATGGTTTTTCGGCGCGCGCTGCTGGAGTTCGTCGAAGATCCCTTTGACAATGGCCGGGGAGAATTCCTTGGAGGACAGGCCGTAGCGCCCGCCGATGACCACCGGTTCGGCGTCAAAGGACGCCAGCCCTTTGTCGCACGCTTCGCGCAAGGCCGCCACGGTATCCACATAGAGCGGTTCGCCGACGGCGCCCGGTTCCTTGGTGCGATCCAGAACGGCGATGCGCCGGGTGGTGGAAGGCAGCGCGGCGGCAAAAGCCTCGACCGAGAAGGGCCGGTACAGGCGCACTCGCAACACGCCGGTCTTTTCGCCGCGCTCATTGAGCCACTCGGCGGTCTGTTGCGCCGTTTCGCCGCCCGACCCCATGATAACAATCACGCGCGTGGCCTGCGGATGGCCGGAGTAATCGAACAGCCGGTATTGCCGGCCGGTTATCCCGGCAAATCGGTTCATGACCGCCTGCACGATGCCCGGGGCGCGGTCGTAATAAGAATTGCACGCTTCCCGCGCTTGAAAGAAGACATCGGGATTCTGCGCCGTGCCGCGGATGCTGGGGCGATCCGGGGACAGGCCGTGATTGCGAAATGCCTGGATGGACTGGGCGTACTCGTTCATCAGCTCGCGCAATTGTTCGTCCGTCACGCTCCGGATTTTCGCCACTTCGTGCGAGGTGCGGAAACCGTCAAAGAAATGCAGGAACGGCACCCGCGATTCCAGCGTCGCGGCATGCCCGATGGCCGCAAAGTCCTGCGCCTCCTGCACCGAGCCGGAGGCAAGCAGCGCAAAGCCGGTTTGCCGGCACGCCATCACGTCGGAATGATCCCCGAAAATGGACAGGCAGTGCGTGGCCAGCGTCCGCGCAGTCACATGCATGCAGAAGGGCAGCAGTTCGCCCGCGATCTTATACATGTTCGGGATCATCAACAGCAGCCCTTGCGAAGCGGTGAAGGTCGTGCTCATCGAGCCGACTTGCAGCATCCCATGCACCGCCCCGGCGGCGCCGCCTTCGGACTGCATTTCGACCAGGCGCGGCACCGTGCCCCACAAGTTGGGCCGGCGCGCCGCGGACCATTGGTCGCACCATTCGGCCATGGGCGAAGAGGGTGTGATCGGGTAGATGGCTATGGTTTCGGTAAGACGATACGCGACGGAGGCCGCGGCCTCGTTTCCGTCCAGCGTGATGAAGGGTGCGGTGGATGTGCTTTTGTTTTCTTTGGATTTATTCATAATTATCAAACGGAGGAGTTTTGAACAATGGAAAGTCTTCCCGGCAACCAGCCGGACGCGCAGGCGAAAGCGATGACGATGCCGGCCACGGCCGCGATGGAGAGCATCGCGGCCAAAGGCGGCCGCACAGGCATGCAGCCCGCGGCTGGTTCGGCGCTGTAAATGTCATTGAGCACTTGCGCATAATAGTAGAGGGAAACCGCGCTCCCTGCAACTGCCTCTGTGCCGGATATCGTGTTCATCTTATTGAGTTCTCCCGGCAAACGGTTTCATCGTTTTCACTGTTCGAGCCAAATTACAAGGAGGGACCCAAGCCAGACTCCACAGTATTTGCCATTCTCCGGCCATTTTTTGGGCGATCCCAGCCCCGCAATTTCCCGCCGCAACAGGACTTCCCAAAATATGTGCAATAAATCACAAGGATTGTGTAGTCCACCGGCCCCCTCTTGAACGAGGCTGGCGGCGACATGAAAAGCAGAAAATGGTATGCAAAGAGCCAATTGCCTATGAGCCACAGGCGACATTTCAAGACGGGCGCGGGCGCCGGAAGGAGGCCCGCTTGATCTTCGCGGCTGGTATCAGTTTCAAGACCGCCCCGGTCGCCTTGCGCGAGCAATTGGCCGTCACCCCGTCGCGTCTGGTCGAGACCGCCATCCGTCTGAAACAGCAGGGCGGCCTGTCCGAATTGGCTCTCGTCTCCACCTGCAACCGCGTCGAGCTATACGGCGTGTCCGATCACGCCGAGGGCTTGGTCGAACTCCTCGCCTCGCTGGCGCGCACCCCGGTGGATGTCTCCCCTTACGTCTATGTTCATGCCGGGGAGGACGCCGCCCGGCATCTCTTCGCCGTCGCCAGCGGCTTGGATTCGATGGTCCTGGGCGAAACGGAAATCACCGGCCAAATCAAAACCGCCTACGAAACGGCCCTCGCGGCCAAGCTCACTGGCCGGGTCCTCAATCCCACATTCCAGCGCGCCTTTCAAGTCGTCAAAGCCATCCGCACCCGGACGCAGATCGGGCGCGGCGCCACCTCCGTGGGCAGCGTCGCCGTCCAGTTGGCGGAGAAAATCTTCGGCGGCGGCTTCCACGACAAGACGGTGATGATCATCGGCGCCGGCAAAATGGGGGCGGCCTGCCTCCGGCACATCGCCAAGAACGGCGTCCAATCCATCATTGTCGCCAACCGTTCCCTCGCCCACGCCGAGGAACTCGCCACCGAATTTGGCGGCCGTGCCGTCAACTATATGGACGACGGCCTCGCGGCGATGGTCGCCGCCGACATCGTCGTCAGTTCCACCGGCTGCCCGGAGACCATTTTGGACCGGGAGGATGTCGAGGCGGTCATGCGCCAGCGGCCCGACCGGCCTTTGTTTCTCATTGATATCGCCGTGCCCCGGGACGTGGATCCCGCCGTGCAGCGCGTGGAGAACGTTTTTCTATACGACATGGACGACCTGGAAAAGCTGGTGGCCGCCAATGTGCGGATGCGCGAGCAGGAGATGGCGCCCTGCCGGGACATCATCGAAAAGCACACGGCGGAATTGATGGCCAAACTCAACGGCCCATCCAGAAAGCCGGAAGCCCCCGCCCTGCAACCCCAAACGAACTGGGAATTCCCCGGCCGGATTCACGACTGTGCGCGCACAATTTGATCTTAATCCTAATTTGACAAACTCCCCAAAAAACTCAAAAATGCAACTATGAAAACAAGCATGTCCCTCAACCCCAAGTCAACCCGCCTCCTGGCAGTTGCTTGCCTGACGCTGGCCGCCACCCTGGCGGCCCACGCGGCAGCGGCGCCTCTGAATGGACGCCTCATCGCGCGGCCCTTGACCCCGGGCAACGTCACCACTTATGCGCTCCCGGCGAACCTGGAGTATTCAGGCGGCTTGGGTACCGTCGGCATCGGCACGCCTGTTTATCTGGAGGCCGATGTCAACATTGCCGTCCCCGCCTCCGGTGTCACCAACGTCGCCTTTACCATCCTCAACAGCCCGATTGGCTCGCACGCTGCGATTGCCCCCAGCCCGCTGCCCACAAATATGGGCATCTATGAGCCGTCCGACCAATTTATTTACCAAGTGGCTGGCCGCGCGCTGTTGCGGCCCGACGTGGCGGGACAATACACCGTCAATGCGGCGATTAGCACGATGACCAATGGAAGCACCAACGTGACTTTCAACGTCATCGCCGCCACCTATCTGGGCGCCTACGTGTGCGAACTCTGCCACAGCGGCGGCTTTGCCGAGGTGGAGTATCCGTATTGGACCAACACCCTCCACTCCAAGATCTTCACCCAGGGCATTACCGGCCAATTGGGCGCCGGATACAGTGTGTCCTGCCTCAAGTGCCACACGGTGGGTTACGACACCAATGCATCAAGTTACCCCGACAACGGATTCTACGCGACACAACTTGCCGACAACTGGACATTCCCGACCAATTTGGCCTTTACTAATTTGGCCATTTCCAATTTCGCAAACATGCCGCCGAGCCTGCAGAACCTGGGCAACATCCAATGCGAGAATTGCCACGGGCCGGGCAGCGCTCATGCTTATGCCTTCGGCAACACCAACCTTCCCGGCTGGCCGTTGCTCTCTGTCACGGTCAGTTCCGGCGACTGCAACCAATGCCATGACGCTCCCTCCCACCACGTCTATGGGACGGAATGGTACGTCTCCGCGCATTCCGGCGGGCAAAGCACGGCTGCAACCATCCCCAGCGGCCCGGGCCGCGACCAGTGCGTCATGTGCCACACCTCATACGGCTTCATCACACGGATTGAAAACACCCAATCCAACCTCGTGGCCGGCGGCACGATCACGAATTTCCCCGCGACCAATACGACCTATGCCGCCATTGGCTGCCAGACCTGCCACGAGCCGCACGGAAACACCTTCCCGACCAACAAAGAACCCAATACGCATATCCTCCGAACGCTGGCATCGGTCACGCTTGGCGACGGCACGGTCGTCACCAATGCGGGCGAGGCGGAACTGTGCCTGGAATGCCACCACTCCCGCAACGGAGGGGCCAGCAACAACGTCGTCAACTATGCGTTGGGCCGGGCGACTTGGGCCGGCGGCTCCAGCTTTGGCCCGCATGACGGACCGCAGGGAGACATGATCGAGGCCGCCAACGCCATCACATACGGCCTGGCGATTCCCAGCTCCGCCCACCGCCTCACGGTGAGCAATGTCTGCGTCGGCTGCCACATGCAACCCGTGGCCGCAAGCGATCCGGGCTTCCTCAAAGTCGGCGCGCACACCTTCGAATTGAAGTACAATGTCACCAACAGCGGCGTCGTGACTGAGGTGGACCAGGTTGCAGTCTGTAATCAATGCCATGGCGGCATCACCAACTTCAACTTCCCGGTTGAGGATTACGCGAACACCGGCGCCATCCTGGGGGTCCAGACCGAAGTCCAGATCCTGCTCAACCAACTCTCAACGCTTCTTCCCAATTCCAGCGGCGTGCTGGATGGCGCGGTGAAGTCCAGTCTCTCCACCAAGACCAACTGGACCCAGGCGCAGTTGCAGGCGGCCTACAATTGGAACTTTGTCTCCAGTGACGGCAGCCTGGGCGTGCATAATGCCCCCTACGCCACCGGCATCCTCAAAGCTTCCATCGCCAACCTGACCGGCGTGTCGGTGCCGGGCGGCCTGCCGGATGCCTGGGAGAACCTCTGGTTCGGCTCCATTACCAACGCCGCCGGCGCTCCCAACGCATCCCCGGCCGGCGATGGAATTCCCAACTGGCTGAAATACGCGCTGGGCTTGGATCCGCTGACTGCGGGAATCCAACTCACCAACGGAGTGGTTTGGACCTCCGGCACGGGCGCTGTCGGCGGCAGCACCAATACCATCCAGATCTACACGGCGGCGGACATCGTCTTCAACACCGTCGCCGGCACCTCCTACCAAATCCAGGCCATCAACTTCCTGGGCGGCGGCTGGCAAAATGTTGGAGGCCCGTTTGTGGCTACAAACAACGGCTCCATGAGCTACTTGACACCCACGCGCGGTACGTTACAACAATACTATCGCGTGGTACATACACCCTGAACGGGTGGATTGATTGACAGACAACTTGGCGGCCGGCCGCGCACGGACGGCCGCTTATGATTACAAATTGAGAAAGGAAACCCATGAACCGATCAATGGCGGACAATGCGGGCGCAACGCAAAAACGGCACCGAGGACCGGCCGCGCGCGTTCGCGGCTTGGTTGCCGGGCTGGCCTTCTTCGCGGCTGGGGTCGCGCTGGGCGCCTGGTGGTTTTCGCGCGCTCCTTCCAGTGCTCCGGCAGCGGCGCCGGAGAGTCCGGGGCCGGTCGGGCTGTCGGAGACCGGAAAATCCGACCTCAGCCGCGCCATCGCGGGCGTTGACGCTTCCGGTTCCCCGGCGCCCACCGCCGCAAAGGCGGACGCCGCCGCGCTCGACGCGGTCAGACAGGCCATTCCAAACCTGGATGCCGTCTCCATGGAAGAAGGTTCGCGCCTACTGCGGGTTGCGGCGCTGGCTCGAATAGGGCAGGCCTCGCAAGAGGTCCAAACCAGGGTCAAACTGGCGGAGGAACATTTCCTGCAAGCCCAAAACAGCCCGTCCGAGGAGGAGCAGGACGCCGCCTTCAAGGCCCTCCAGCAAGTCCGAAAGGAACAATCGCTCAAGCTCACGGAAATCGCCTTGGAGGCCAGGGCGCAACAGGTGGCGCTGGAACAACTCAAGGGAGCGGGCAATTAAGGCGGCGCTGAGAGGGCTTATGCGCTCGTCACCCCGCCGATATGTGGAAGTTCATGGAAGGGCGAAAACGCTCCTGTTTGATCTTCTGGCCGGCCTGCTGGCGGCGGCATGCTTCGCCGCCAACGCGCAGAACGTGCAACACCTGGGCCACCCGGAGCCGGGTGGCATGCCCGGGTTGCCGGTGGTGACCGGAGTGGCGCGGACGACCAACGGCGTGAGCATCACTTGGGACGGCCCCCCCGGCCGCTACCAACTGTTTCAAAAACAAGAAATCATGGATTCCAAATGGGAGGCCGTCGGCAAAGCCACCAATTTGGTCAGGCACGCCACCGTCAAGACCACTTCTCGCAGCGCCATCTTTCGCGTCTCCGGCCCATCCCCTCAATACGCGGGAGTCAAGACCTGCGCCACATGCCATTCGGCCATCCTCAAGACGGAGACGCGCACCGCCCATGCGGCGGCCTTCACCAACCCGGAGTTCGTCACAAGTCAGGGCCAAACCAACGGCTCCTGTCTGCCCTGCCACACCGTCGGTTATGGCGTGCCCACGGGATTCGTCAGCAAGGCAAAAACTCCCGGTCTGGAGGGCGTTCAATGCGAGAATTGTCACGGGTCGGCCGCCTATCACGCCGGCAATCCCGCTGATCCCGCCGTGCTTCCCCGCGTGGAAATCGCCTCCACCCTGTGCGGCGGCTGCCATGCCTACCGGTTTGGTGAATGGAGCCGGAGCGACCACCCGTCGGTGATCAGCAACCTGAACGCCGCAACCCAGATTAACAACTGCGGACGCTGCCACTCCGGTTCAGCCCGGTTGAGCTTGATAAAGGGCCGGGCGCTGCCCACAGGCGACGCCAGCCTGGGAATCCAGTGCATCAACTGCCACGACCCGCATCAGCCCAACGCCTATCCCGCGCAACTCATCTATCCCCTGGCTTCGACCAACGACTACTTCATGCCCACCAACGGCTCCTTTGCCAGCCACTACAATCCAAAGATCAACATCTGCGGTCAATGCCACAACCACGCGGGGGCGTCGTGGACCAATTCCGCCGCCCCGCCGCATCTCTCCTCGCAATACAACATGCTGTTGGGGACGGTTGGCGAACTGGCCTCCGGGCTGAAGCATTACCAGCCGGGCGCCCATGCCATCTTGCTGACCAACCAGTGCGTGGATTGCCACATGCAAACCACGCCCTTCGTCAGCACGGCAATTCCGGGCGACGCCGGCCACACGTTCACCGTGGATCGCTACGATCTGTGTCTCAAATGTCATCCCCTCCCCGGACCGCTGGTGCAATTCACCCAGGGCGCCGTGTCCAATGAAGTTCAACAGGTGAAGTTCGATTTGGATTACTGGGCGACCAACAACGCCCCCGCCGCGCTGCGGCCCAAGTACGGAACCCGCGCCTGGGAGTACACCGCGCCCGGCCCGCTGTCGCCCGGAGGTCCCGGACCCAACAAGACCGAGCAGGCGCAGATTCCCGTCAACATTCGAAAGGCCCGGTTCAATGTCTATGTGGTGCTCAGCGACGGCAGCCTGGGCGTTCACAACCCCGAGTATTGTGTGACGCTCCTTCAGGCCGCCGAGGACTGGATCGAGGAACAACTGGCCCAGTAGAACAAAGAGTTCATGACAAATCGCAACCTCAGCATCCCCGCCCGGCAGGCCGAAAAGCGCGCCTGGCCGCTGGCGCTGGCGGCGGCGGTGCTGGCCCTGGCGCTGGCCGCGATCTCGTGCGGGACCCTCCACCATCCGGTCGTATTGCTTCCCAATATTCCCGGCGCCAAATACATCGGCTCCAAGGAATGCGAACAGTGTCACGACGAGCTTTACAGGGATTTTGCGACCGCCGACCACGCCCGCTTGATCGCCCCCGGTCCCAACGCCATCAACGCCGGATGCGAATCGTGCCACGGGCCTTGCAGCTTTCACTCCGATTCCGGCGGCGATACCCTGCCGCCCTTCACCTTTACAGCGGGACGCTCCCAAACGGGCAGCTACGGGGCGCGTTTGGCGGTCGCGCCCGCGCGCTCCACCGCAACCATGTGTTATCAATGCCACCCCGATGTGCGCGGCCAGTTCTCCCTGCCGGATCACCATCCTGCGCCGGAAGGAAAGCTCGACTGCACCGACTGCCATTCGCCGCACAAAGGCGCCATTCACCTGGGCGGCGGAACCTCCATCCTCTCGGAAAATGAAATGTGCCTGCGGTGCCATGCGGCGCAACGCGGGCCTTTTGTCTTCGAGCACGAGGCCCTGCGCGAAGGCTGCGCCATCTGCCACGCCCCGCACGGCTCGGTCAATTCAAAATTATTGACTGTCCGCGACGCAAACCTCTGTTTGCGGTGCCACTCTCAACAGCAAACCTCCGGCGGGCTTCTGATCGGCGGCGTGGTTCACACCTACCAGGCCCGCGAAGGCACCTGCTGGACGGCCGGATGCCACGAGGCCGTGCATGGGTCGAACGTCAGCCCGACGTTGAAATTCTGAACCCAAAGTATGCCCATGCCCATGAAATCACCGCGCGCTTTCCGCAAGGCATCCGTCCGGTGGTATTGGGCGTTGCTGCCCGGGCTTTGCGCCGCCGCCAGCCTGGCTGCGGCGGACACCAATTCGCCCCCCGCGATGGGCAATTCGCCCCCGGCCGCAACCAATGCCCCGATTGCGTCTCCTGTGTCCCCTGCGTCCCCTGCGTCCCTTGATGAGACCACCAATACCTCCGCACCCGCGACCAATGCGCCCCCAGCCGTTACCAATGCGCCCCCGCCGGAGACTAAAGCGCCCCCGCCAATGACCCCGGAGCAGTTCTTCGAGGGCGGCACCAATACCTACAACAACTGGATTGACTTCACGACGGGAGGGGCCTTTGTCACCGGCAACCGCGCCCAATTCCAGCAGCAGCACCAAACCCCGGCCGGCGCGTTCGGCGGCATCGGCGACCTGCATTTTCAAACGGGCATCGCCACAAACACCACACTGACCCTGGACGGTCATGCGCTGGCGGAAAGCCACGACTACCAGCTCCATCTCGGCATCCAGCGCGAGAAAGTCGGCTATTTCCGGCTCTCCTATGATCAGGCGCGCACCTGGTCCGACGCGGATGGCGGCTTCTTCCCGGGATCAGGTCAATACTACGCGTCCCCGGACAACTCGCCGGCGCTGGATCGCGGAAGGTTGTCCCTGGAAGCGGGATGGGTGCCGGACAAGGGGCCTAAGATCACCTTCAAATACACCCACTCGTTCCGCGACGGCGATGAAGGCTCCACCGAGTGGGGGTTCGCGCATCCGCCGGGGAGCGTTCCACCCGTGGCGCTGGGGCTTGCCTCCGCGTTGGAGGACATCCACGAGCACAGCGACAGTTTCCAACTCGACATGTCCAATCACATCAAGGCCACGGAGCTCGGCGCCGGATTGCGCTATGAGACCGGAAAGTTGAACGACGCGCTCCAGGTGACCCAATTCCCGGGCGAGCCGTTCCAGACGGACCTCACCGACCGCCAGGGCACAACCTACGACTCGTTCAACGCCCACGTCTTCACGGCGACATGGGTCAAGACGAATATCATGGTATCCACCGGCTTCTCCTATTCCGGCGTGGCCAACGACTTTTCAGGCGGCCAGATTTTCGGGAATGGCTTCAATGCCCCTTACGCGCTCAATACCAACGCCGGCCTTGGCTTCAACGGAATGACCGGCACTTCGCGCCTCCACGACTATGTTCTTGACCTCAACCTGTTCTACAAACCCTCGCCTCATTTCAACATCGTCCCCTCCCTCCGCGTGGACCGGCAGGATTGGAACGCGGCCAGTTCCGGATTGGAAACAACCGGCGACATCACAGGCGTGCCCTACACCTCCGACAGCGACCGCACTCTGCTCGATCTGCGCGAGCGCCTGGACCTGACTTACAATGGCATGACCAATTGGGTCTTCTATGGACGCGCCGATTTCACCGAGGGCAACGGGCGCCTGAACCAGTTTGGCGGCATGGCCGCGTACCCCGGAGATACGAACGCGTCCACCGCGACGGATGACCGCCGTTTCTCCCAGAAGTACAGCCTGGGCGCCCGGTGGTATCCCCAGCGCGGCGTCACGCTGGATGCCGGCGGCTATTACAAGAACGATGAGTATCACTATGACAACGCCCTGGCTGCCGCGCCCATCAGCTTCGTTACCCCCTATCAGGATTATCTTGTCATGCAGAATTTCGAGACTTGCGACGCGAATATCCGCCTGACCTTGAGGCCCTGGCAGAATGTGACCGCCATCAGCCGGTACGAGTACCAGCTTTCCACCATTCGCACCGGGCCGGACCCGATAGTGGGCCTCTCCGAGGTCGAATCCTCCAGGATGACCAGCCATGTCATTGCGCAGGATGTCAGTTGGATTCCGTGGAACCGCCTCTCCCTCCAGGCCGGCTTGAATTACGTTCTCAGCGAGACACGCACGCCGGCCTCCGACGTCGTCCAGGGCATCCTCGCTGCGCAAAACAACTATTGGACGCTCAACTTCTCGTCGGTCCTGGCGCTGGATGACAAGACCGACCTCAGCCTCAGCTACCTCTACTACCATTCCGACGACTACAACAACAATTCCCCGCTCGGCGTTCCGTTCGGAGCCGGCAGCGAGGAGCACGGCGTCACCGCCACGCTGACCCGGCGCCTGAGCAGGAACGTCCGACTGGCTCTCAAGTACGGCTATTTCCACTACAGCGACGCCGCCTATGGCGGGAACCGGGATTTCGGGGCGAACCTCCTCACCGCCACCCTGCGCTACCGGTTCTGAACGGCTCGCGGGAGACGCCATCTCAAACGCAAAAAATGACCGGCCAAACACATTTCACGTTGCCATGTATGGGAAGCAGGGCCATGTTAAGAGCGATGAAACATAAACCCGCCCGCCTAAAGCGGGCATAACCGAAAATCAAAACGACAGACCGCATATTATGAAGATACCAAAATTACTCCTCACCACACTGGCCCTCGCGGCCACCACAGCCGCCCTGTCGGCCGCCGATGCCGCGGCGAATTGGGATGCGAATTGCAAATCCTGCCACGGCGCCGAGGGCAAGGGCGATACGACGATGGGCAAGAAACTGGAACTCAAGGATTTCACGGATGCCAAGTTCCAGGCCACGTTCACCGATGCCCAAGCCACCAAGGCCATCAAAGAAGGCATCAAGGACGGCGACAAGACAAAGATGAAAGCCTACTCCGACCTGACCGACGACGAAATCAAAGCGCTCGTCGCCAAGGTTCGCGCCTTCAAGAAATAGCCCAAGTTCGTTCGGACGGAAGCCGGCGCCCCGCCGGCGCCGTCCGCGCGTTCCTCACCGGAACCGGCGGCAGGCAACTCGCAGCCCGGCTTGGAGCGCCAACCGCAAAATGACAACCAACTCAAAGACCGGAATCACCGTCGCCCTCTTGTGCGCGGCCTTCTCGGTCCTCGCGGTGGCATTTCTGTCCGACTCGGGCGGCGCGCGGGGGAACCGCCCCGCCATTCCCCTGGTGGACACCAATTTTCTGGACACGTCAACCACCCGTCAGTCCTACGCGGATTTGGTCCGTGCGAATGCGGACCTGTCGGATTTCGACTGCTATGTTTGTCACGACAAGAAAAGCCCCCCGCCGTTGAGATTTGACGCCAACCTCAATCTCATTGTCGCCGAGGAGCATATCGGTCCCGCGAAGTTTTCCGCGGATGACATTGGCAGCAACGAATTGGCGGGAATCGTCCAGCGATTCAGGGGGCACTCCGATCCCGTATCCGCTTTTCTGTGGCAGAGTTTGTCAAACTCACAGCAATTGGTGCTGGTGAATTTTAAGCCTTCGGAACAAAGTTCAAAGCAGGCCCGGGAAATTGTGGTTCCAGCTTTGAACAACATCATTACCAACGCAGGCCAGTCCTTTTACGAACCCGGGCGATTCAAAGGAATCTTGTTGGGGGCTGAAACGATGCTCCTGATGCAGCAAAATCCGGCCGGCCCCGCCCTGGCCCATCTCAACCGCTTGCTGCTCGAAGACGCTTATCCCCTGGAATTGTCGAGGAACCGCCAGGACGACATCGTGATGGGGCACGGCAAGCATGGCCGCAACAACAATTGTTTTAACTGCCACAACGAAACCAATCTGACCCTCCTCCAGCCCCGGGACGGACGGGATCTGACCTTTGCCGACAGCGCCCAGTTGTGCGGCAGTTGTCACGGGCCGACCTATCGGGACTGGCTGGCGGGCGCGCATGGCCGGATCAGCGGGTATTGGGATCGCGGCTCGTCGCCTTTTTCGGAGGATGAGATCAGGGATTTGCCAAAATTAGTGGACAGATGGAGGCATCAGTCCGATCCAGTATCCGGTTTTGTGTGGCGGCAATTGTCGAACCCGGAGCAAGTGCTGCTGGCCAATTATCAGCCGTCGGCGTCCAATCCTAAGCAGGCGCAAGATGTGGTTTTGCAGGCTCTGAGCAAGATCATTGGTGAACCGTCCATTTACCAGCCGGACCGATTCAAAGGCATTTTGCTGTCGCCTGAACCAACGAGCCTGATGCAGCAAAGCCAGCAAGACGCCAACTTGGCCCGCCTCAACCGTCTGCTCCTCGAAGACGCTTTTCCGCTGGAATTGACGAGGAACCAGCGAAAGGTGTGCGTGAACTGCCACAACCCGCATGCCCCCCCGTTCCCGTCGCGAAAGCCCGCCCCCGGCCCGCATCCATTGAGGGAAATTGCGGACATGGCCGAATCGCATGCCGCCGAGAAATGATATGAGCAAACCACCGTCCTCACCAGCCAGCACTCCCGCGCCGCCGGCAAGCGCGGTGGATCGCCGCAGTTTCCTTCGGACCTCCGCCGTGCTGACGACCGGGTTGGCCGCGCTGGCGGCCAGTCTGAAGCCATTGCTGGAAACAAACGATTTCCCCACCATGGAACGGTTCCTGCAGAAGTACTATAAGGAGATGACGCCGGAGGACATGGCCAAAGTTCTGAAGCGGATCGGGGACGAAGTGGAAAAGGATTATGGCCTGCGCCCGCAAGTGCGGGATTTGAAGCCGATGGACGGCGTCGAATTTGTCTATTGCCTGAACCTGACCCGCTGCATCGGATGCCGCAAATGCGTTCACGCCTGCGTGGCGGAGAACAACGAGTCGCGCGATCCCGAAATCCAATACATCCGCGTTCTCCGGCTGCCCGACGGCTCGCTGGATATTGACAAGGCGGACCACTTCTATGCGCCGGATTCCGTGCCGGAAAAGGGGTACTTCTACATGCCGGTGCAGTGCCAGCAATGCAAGAATCCGCCGTGCGTCAAAGTCTGCCCGGTCCATGCGACGTGGCAGGAAGCCGACGGGATCACCGTCATTGATTACGATTGGTGCATTGGCTGCCGCTATTGCGAAGCGGCGTGCCCTTATTGGGCGCGGCGGTTTAACTTCACCAAGCCGTCCATTCCAAAGGAGCGCCTCAACCCCGACATGGCTTACCTGGGCAACCGTCCCCGGCGCCAGGGTGTCATGGAGAAGTGCCACTTCTGCATCCAGCGCACGCGGGTGGGCCGCTATCCGGCGTGCCTGGAAGTCTGCCCCGCGGGCGCGCGCAAGTTCGGCAACATCCTCGACCCCGACAGCGAGGTCTCTTATATCCTCAAGAGCAAGCGCGTGTTTATTCAGCTCAAGTCGGAAATGGGCACCTCGCCGCGGTTCTTTTACTACTTCGACGTATGACGCGCGCGTTTCGGAACTACTTTGTTTTTTTGTGGCGTTGCGCGCGCATCGCCTTTGTGGGCGACTGGCGTTACTACGCGTGGATGGGACTGCTGACGGTGATCTGCCTGCTGGGCCTCAACGCTTATTGCCGGCAGTTTGCGCACGGCCTGATCGTCACCGGGATGAGCGACGAAGTTTCCTGGGGCGTCTACATCGCCAACTTCACCTTCCTGGTCGGCGTCGCGGCGGCCGCGGTCATGATGGTCATTCCCGTTTATATTTACAAGAACGAGGACCTGCATGACCTGGTCATCTTCGGGGAACTGCTCGCCGTGGCGGCGATCCTGATGTGCCTGGCCTTCGTGACCGTTGACCTCGGGCGGCCGGATCGCTTCTGGCATTTGATCCCCGGCATCGGCCAGTTCAACTTTCCCAAATCCATGCTCAGTTGGGACGTTCTTGTGCTCAACGGCTACCTCTTGTTGAACGTCCATATTTGCGGCTATCTGCTGTACTGCCGGTATCGAAAAACCAAACCCGGCAAATGGTTCTACATACCGTTTGTTTTCATCGCGATCTTCTGGGCCGTCTCGATCCACACGGTCACGGCGTTCCTCTATGTGGGGCTGGGCGGGCGGCCGTTTTGGAATTCCGCCATCGTCGGTCCTCGTTTCCTGGCCTCCGCGTTCACGGCGGGTCCGGCTCTTATCATCCTCGCCATGCAGGTAGTCCGGCGCGTCACCTCGCACCCTTCCCCCAGCGGGGCAGCATCCCAGGCGGTCGCCGCGCCTCCGCAAGCGTCCAAACGCCGCGCCGCCACGAATGAGGACTTCGCCCTGTTGTCGCGCGATCTGCTGGAAATGGCGACGGTGCCGGCCGAGACCCGGCAGCGTGTGCTGCCCATGGCGGAAGTGCTGGAGGTTCAGACGGGCGATGCGCTGTTGCGCCAGGGAGAGACCGAGGAAAGAGCCTTCTTTATCTTGCGCGGTTCCGTGGTGGTGGTCAGGGAGGAAGGGGGGCGTTTCCGGGTGACGCGCACGGCCGGGGCGGGAGAACAGGTTGGCGAAATCTCGGCTCTCAATGCCACGCCGCGGATGGCCACAGCCGTTGCCGAGGAATCCAGCCTCGTCTTGAGCCTTTCCGCGGACGCCTTGCGGATTCTGATGGAATCCCCACAAGTCAATAAGATTGTCCGGTCCCGGATGTCCGAGCGGCTTCTGATCACCGACCGCGCGCTGATGACGCTGCGGAGCATCGTGCAAGTCTCGATGCTTATCAATGTGTTCCTGCTCGTCAACGAAGTCTTCAAGGAGTTCTATTCGGGCAACCTGCATGACGCTTCCTCCAAGTACCTCTTCGTCGGGCTGGATCATCATCACGCGCTGGTGCCCTGGATTTGGACGGCGATCACGTTCAACGTGACGGCGATGGTCCTGCTCGTGTTGCCCGTCAGCCGCAGCCTCAAATGGCTCAACCTGACCTGCGTCCTTTGCATCGTCGGCATCTGGATTGAAAAAGGAATGGGCCTGGTCATCCCCGGCTTTATTCCAACGCCGCTGGGCGAGATGATGGAATACCGGCCTTCGCTCAATGAGACGCTGGTTTGCTTTGGCATCTGGGCCTTCGGCCTGCTCTGCTACACCGTCTTCCTCCGCATGTCCGTGCCGATTCTCCAGGGCCGGTTGTCCAAGGAGAATGAAGCCGCGCCGGAGCAACCGGGCCGCTCCCCGGCCGCCTCCACCCCGGTGCGGGTTTAGCCCGGGTGTTTCACAGCCTGGTAGGGCGAAGCTGCTGCTTCGCCCTAATTCAGGGCGGCTCCCGATTCGGAATCGGGACGCCCTACCGTACAGGGTGTGGCATGTTCCCCCAGGGCAGTGCACTGCCCGCCGCGGCGCGCACGGAATGCGCGCCCTACCACCCCATCACTGACGCATGACTCGGCGAACCGTCCCTGTCAAGTCCATTTCAGCGGCCGCGACTTTATCTAAACCGCTCCGGGATTCGCATCTGTGTCAAGCAGTTAGTCACAGGGCCGCAGCCGGCGCGCCTCACGGGACGTGAATCCAATTGGTCATGGTGCCGTAGGCGAAAGTCATTTCGGCCGCGTTGAAACCGGCATACCACTTGGAATGGCCGTCGGCGAACATGACGTTCTGGCCCTTGCTGTGAATCTGCCAGTATTCCGTGTAATCCGGAATGGCCGCGCCGCCGACGCAATTCTGCGAGTAATCATCCTTGTCCGCGTCCAGCGGGTCAAAATGCAAATTCGTGCCGTTGGTGACGGTTCCCGCCGTGTCGCCGCCCAGAACATAGGCCGAGGGAAACTGGATGGCCGCGCCGTTGACGGACGAGTCGGTGTGGGTTGTCACGTAGGCGGCATTGCAGCCGTTGAAATAATTGAACGGGCCTCGAAATTGCACCGGCAACTGCACATTGCCGGGACAATTGTACACATTCGTGCCGCCGACGTAGGAAACAATCTGCTGCAGCCAACTGGCCATGTGGGTCCCGGGATCAATGGCATTCCAGTAAATATTCCCGCCGGATTCGGGATACAGCTCGCTATTGTCATTGGAATACATTCTCATGCCCAGGCCGATCTGGTGCAGGTTGGAATTGCAGGTGGTGGTCCACGACCTCTGCTTGGCCCCGGCCAGGACCGGCAGCAGCAACGACGCCAGGATCGCGATAATGGCGATCACCACCAGCAGTTCAATCAACGTGAAAGCGCGGCGCAAGCTCATCCCTGATATGACGCGTCCAGAAGCGATTTTCTTCAAGCTAATTTTGGGAGCAAGCATCAATCCCTGTAGCGGCGGTCTATGACCGCCGCTGATTCGCTTCAAGGTATCTTTTGGAGAAAGCATCACTGGTCCTCCTGGTCAATGGCCTGCTGGATTTTTTCCTGGGCTTGATCGCAGGCTGTTGAGGCCTGGTCCACCGCTTCGCCCAGCTTGCCCGCATTCTCATCCAACAACTGGCTTTGCAAATTCAACAGGCTGATTTGGTTGGCCAGTTTCTGTTTCGCCAGGGCGGCTTCCTGCTGGCGGCGCTTGGCGGCGCGCACCTGTTCGCGAGCCGACTCCAGCGGGCGGAGGCTGATCGTTTTGCCGGCCTCGCGCATGTTTTTGTTCAGGTCCTCCCTCCTGGCCAGATAGGCGGCTTCGTCTCTTCCCTCCTCGATAATCTGGTCGCATCGCAGTTCCTGGAGATTCCACTCGCCCTCAGCCGCGCCGGCCTCGTTCCGTTTCTGCTCGAGTTGGCAGGCCGTCAGATGCGCCAGATCGCCCGCCAGCAACTGCAGCGCCTCCTCAAAGCGTTTGCCGATGTCCGTATTCGTCAGTGAGGGATTGTCAGACATGAGGTCGTGATACGCCTCCTGTTTCCCGTCCAAATCGCCAATCCGGTCCAACAGCGGCTCAGGCAACGAGGCGGCATTCTTGGTAAAATCAATCGCGGCCCCCAGATCCCCGGCATCAGGCGGGGACGCTTTCGCCGACTTCTTCAAGTTGTCGAGCTTCGCCCGGGCGCTTTGAAAGGCGGCGGCCAATGAGCTGGTGTCGGCGGCCTTGTACTTCTCAACGACCCCGGCAAGGTCTTTCTCGATGTTGTCGAGCGTGGCGCCGGCCCACTCGAGATTGCGGGCTGCGCCGGCGGACAGTTGCGACAGCCGGGCGGACGGCGCGGAAACCGGGGCGGTGTTTTCGGCCTTCGGCGCCTCATGATTGCCACAGCCGGCGGCGGCCAGGCCAAGCGCCAGGATTGCGGCTAATGTGCGATTGCGGCCATGATTTGTTCTCATAAATTGTTGGTAACTATTCACGCAGGGACAGCGCGCCGCGCTGTCCGCGCCGCGTCCAGCGGCGCAATGGAACGCCCGCCCCGGACGCCTCGCCGAGGCGTCCCTGCCTGAATAGTTAATATTGTTGTTTGCACGACAGGCGGCTGGTTAATGCCTTAATATGCAACCCCGGGCTGGTTTGTTGAAAGAAAATTTCATCTTTTTATCCTTTATTAACCTTTATCAGCCTTAATTAAGCTTAATTAACCTTAATTAACCTTCATTTCAGGGCATGCGACCGGCGGGCCGCTTTGGGGTGCGCGCCAGCGCCGCTTTCCCGCGCCCCGCCCAACTCTGCGGCCAAACCACTCATTTTGCTTTGACTGGGTTTGACCGGGTTTGACCGGGTTTGACCGGGTTTGACTGCGCTTGACCGGACTGGCTTTGATAGGCAAATTTTGCCGGTTTGCAGGCCAGATTGGATCGCGGTAACAACTGATCCGTAGCGGCTTTCGGAAGAAAGCCGCCAATAACCGCCGGAACAGCAGAAAGCAGGAATGAACTTAACCGCAAAGAACGCAAAGAACGCAAAGCCCCGATTCGCAATCGGGATTCTTTGTCATCTCTATGCTCTCTGCGGTAAATCCCCATTTCACTATCCGCAACCGGCATCCAGAATCCAACGCAAAGGCGCAGAGGCGCAGCGCGGCAAGCCGCAACCAAAAAAGCTGAACATGAGGAAACAGAGAAAACAGAGGGGAAAGAACTTTGCCGAAAATGCAGAGTTTTCGCAGATAGCACTGCAAAGTCGCAAAGAAGTGAAAAACTCCTTGCACGGCTATTCCCGAGAATTGCGCATTTTTGGCAAACTTTTTCCTTCTCTGTTACCTCTGTTTCCTCAGTTTGCTCCTGTTCGAGTCCGTTGGTTGCGGCTTGCCGCGCTGCGCCATTGCGGCTTTGCGCCTTTGCGTTAAATTCGCCCATCCTCGAACCGGAAGGGCGGGGGAACCGCTCCGTTGGCCCCGCCGCCATCTGGCCGATTCGCGCTTTCGGCATTTGCCTCCCGATATGACTTATCATACCCGATAGATTATAGAGCATAAGCCAGAAATGTCAATGGCTTAATGCAAATAAATTATGCCGTGTGTAAGATGCGTCATATTAGCCACTTGCGCATATTTCTGCCACATATCGAACGGCCAAAAGGCCCGGCGCGGCCGGCCGCAGTCAACGGAATTGACCACGGATTACACGGATTTCACGGATTCAGAATTCTCCCTCCGCGCCGGCATCGGAAAACAAGCTCAACAGAAGGAAACGAAGACAACAAAGAATCCCGATTCGGAATCGGGACTTCGTTTTCTTCGTTTGCTTCTGTTCAAAACAAATCCGTGTTATCTCCCGATTCGGAATCGGGATGGTAAAATCCTCGCGGAAATGAAGGATTCGTTCAGATTGCAGCGCGGCAAGCGCGGAGCGGGAGCGGAATTTTGACAAAATGCACAGGATGGACAGGACAAAAAGATTAGATGTGCTTATGCCAGTTTTGCTCTTAATTATACGTTGGCGCCTTTGATTGACAAATTTGGCTCCCGGTTTTATCATTATGCCATGGTAACTATTCAGGTAGGGACGCCTCGCCGAGGCGTCCGGGGGCGATCCATTGCGCCGCTGGACGCGGCGCGGACAGCGCGGCGCGCTGTCCCTACCTGAATAGTTACATGCCATGTTGCGGGTTTCCATTAGAACGTATTGCCGGACATTCCCCGCCCCGGGGCGGTTTTTATGAACGTTTCATCGCTGGTTTTCAGCCGTGCCGGCGCTTCCAAACGATATGGAAATGCAATCCCTCTTCTTTTGGGCTTTTTGCTCCTAGCAGCCTGTTGAAATATCCCACCGAGCGCCGCGTGAGGGCACGCGGCCTACATTATTTCCTCGTAAATCACGCGTCATGTAGGCCCGGTGCCCTCACCGGGCGAGTTTTTCAACAGGCTG
>Ga0182027_10004288_pt1 | contig 22179 bp, 21 predicted proteins | sample 712E1DmetaG_FD_121300 | JGI IMG/M metagenome (GOLD analysis project Ga0182027, IMG submission 121300) | Permafrost microbial communities from Stordalen Mire, Sweden - 712E1D metaG (Illumina Assembly) | ecosystem: Environmental > Terrestrial > Soil > Wetlands > Permafrost | place: Sweden... | reverse complement strand
GTGCCCATGTCCCGATCCCCATATTACCGTTGGTTACAACCAGACCACCCTGCGGAGTGGTCGTGCCGATACCGACGTTGCCGCTAGAAGTATCTATCAAAGGCACATTGGCAGGACCGTTGACTTGTAAGATACCCGTCGGTGCCCATGTCCCGATCCCCATATTACCGTTGGTCACAACCAGGCCGCCTTGCGGAGTGGTCGTGCCGATACCGACGTTGCCGCTGGAAGTGTCTATCAAAGGCACATTGGCAGGACCATTGACTTGTAAGATACCCGCCGGTGCCCATGTCCCGATCCCCATATTACCGTTGGTTACAACCAGACCACCCTGCGGAGTGGTCGTGCCGATACCGACGTTGCCGCTAGAAGTATCTATCAAAGGAACATTGGCAGGACCATTGACTTGTAAGATACCCGCCGGTGCCCATGTCCCGATCCCCATATTACCGTTGGTTACAACCAGACCACCCTGAGGAGTGGTCGTGCCGATACCGACGTTGCCGCTGGAAGTGTCTATCAAAGGGACATTGGCAGGACCATTGACTTGTAAGATACCCGCCGGTGCCCATGTCCCGATCCCCATATTACCGTTGGTCACAACCAGGCCGCCCTGCGGAGTGGTCGTGCCAATCCCGACGTTGCCGCTGGAAGTGTCTATCAAAGGGACATTGGCAGGACCCTTGACTTGTAAGATACCTGCCGGCACCCACGTTCCTATTCCCACATTGCCGTTCATAACCACCAATCCTGCGCCGACTCCTGATGTCGTTCCTATCCCTACGGTGTTCGTGGTACTTATCCCGACGTTACCAGGACCTCCTGTCAATGACCAATTGACTACAGACGACCAATTGGAGTAGCAAGTATGACCAAGACATATAGAGCCGGCACCAACGTCTAACGCGCCGTTAGGTGCTGTGGATCCGATGCCCACATTGCCCACCACATTCAAAGCCGAACCCGGCACCCATGTCCCGATACCCACATTGCCGTTCATCACCGTCAAGGCGCCAAGTGGGATGCTCGTGCCGATGCCAACGTTCATATTAACGTTGGTATTGAAAGGTATATATGAAGCGACCGCCGGTAAGGAAATCCCAAAAAGAAGAACCCCCATTATTGTTATTTGAATTTTAGTTTTTCTTCCCATCATTTAAAAATTCATCCTGTTTTTAATAAAAGCTTCTAAATCTTGGGGGCTGATACGCCACTTCCCAATTTTAACTGCTCTCAACTCTTTGGCTTTAATTAAATCGCGGACAGACTCTTCACTGATGTCGAGTTTCTGTGCGGTTTCACGAATAGTTAAAAAGCTGCTTATGCCATCCATTTTATATACTATTTACTCCGTACTAATCCATATAATTATAACTTACACCCTTAAAATCCCTATAATTCTAATTTACTCCATTAAAATCCCTATTGTTCCCTATTATGCTATTTTCTTGTTATTATGCAAGAAATATCCTCCCTTTTTTCATCACTATCCTCTTGACAATATTCGATTTATTTCTATGATAAAAACATGCATTCCTTTTTCTTTTACTCTTTTGCGGCTATCCTGATTGGCGCAAGCCTTGCGGTCATTCTTGCGCGAAACCCTCTCTATAATGTTTTGGCGTTGGTCGTTGCTATCTTTTCCCTGTCATGTCTGTTTGTGCTGTTAGAAGCTTTTTTTGTCGGGATTATCCTTTTGTTAATCTACGCCGGAGCCGTGCTGGTTTTTTTCCTTTTTGTCGTCATGTGTTTGGATCTTAAATCCGTTCCCTTGTCCTCTCCCCAAGAAAACCGCCTGCGATGGTTAGGCGCGCTAGCAGGGGGGGCCTTTGCCTCTTGTTTCTTTTTAGCCACCCAAAGTTTCATCAAAGCCTATACACTGGAGAGTTCTTCGATTCGCGGAACGATTGAAGCCCTGGGCAAAATTCTTTTTACGGATTATCTGCTGCCTTTTGAATTAACGTCATTCCTGTTATTAATTGCGATTTTCGGCATTGTTTCGTTATCTCAGGGCGTATTAAATACAGGGAAGGACATCAAAAACTCATGATCACACTGGGGGGCTATTTAGCCTTAAGCGGCATTATTTTCTCGATAGGCATTGTGGGTGTTATCACCGGCCGCACCGTGATCAAAGTGCTTTTATCTCTTGAGCTTCTTTTGATGGCCTCCAACCTTTCTTTTGTTGCCTTTTCGAAATTTAATGGGGATTACGCGGGCCAACTGATCGTATTTTTTGTCATTCTCGTGGCTGCCACAGAAGTGGCCGTAGGGCTTGCCATTATTGTTTTAATGTGCCGCCGGCTGTTGACTATTCAGGCTGATGACTTGCGGTCTATGAAATGGTAGGGCAGACGCATGTAATCCATTGCGTGGCCTGGCTCGGACTTGATGTTCAAAATTAAGGTGACACACAACTTAATTCAAATTGCTTATCAGCGGGTGGCGAGGAGTGATGTTACGAGGCGGACGGTGACTGCCCAAATGTTCGATTAAGGGAAATCAGTTTTCTAATCGCTGATAGGCTTGTCCTTCGAATCAGGAGCACCGTAACGTCACGACGAGCCAGGACCCGATGATCAGAGTAAGGACAGTCCCCGCAGACAGAGCCATTAAAATGTAGATATAAATTATGGTAAATCCTCTTCTAGTTTGGATAGCTTTTGGAGCGCCGCTGGCCGCTTGCGTCGTTATTACGCTTTTCTTCCTGAACTCTAAATTCTTCAGTTCCTTATTGGCCATTGCCGGCATCCTAACCTCTTTTGTTTGTACCATTTTAATCGCTGTGCAAATATTCCATACGCATCCTCCTGTTGAATTTCAACAATCTTTCACCTGGATACAATTTGATACGTTGACCATTAACTTCGGATTTCTCCTCAACCCTTTGAGCGTCATGATGCTGTTAATGGTCACGGGTGTTGGCAGCGCCATTTTTATCTACTCAAAAGGCTACATGGCCAAAGATCCCGGCCTGCCGCGCTTCTTCGCGTTTTTAAGTTTATTCGCCTTCTCTATGATAGGCATTGTGCTGGCGAATAATCTCATCGAGCTGTTCATCTGTTGGGAATTAGTCGGTTTGAGCTCCTATCTTGTTATTGGTTTCTGGTATGAAAAGCCTTCTGCGGCAGACGCGGGGGTCAAGGCATTCATGGTCAATCGCTTGGCTGATTTTGGATTGCTTTGCGGGATTCTTTTGTTGTGGAGCCTTTCGGATGTGGGGGGGGGCAAAAGTTTTGAGCTTACCCAAATGGCCGCGGTCATTCCTCATTTAAATCCTCATCTGTTGGGGATTGTATCCCTATTATTTTTCTGCGGGGTAATTGGTAAATCCGCCCAAGTTCCCTTACATGTTTGGCTGCCGGATGCTATGGAAGGCCCGACGCCGGTCAGCGCGCTCATTCACGCAGCCACCATGGTAGCCGCCGGTGTCTATCTGCTGGCCCGACTCTTTTTTATTTTTGAACCGGCCACAGGCACCCTCTTGATCATTGCTTGGGTGGGGGGCCTCAGCGCGCTTTTGGCCGCCACGCTCGCCGTGGTCGAGAATGATATCAAACGGATCCTGGCCTATTCCACCATAAGCCAGTTAGGTTTAATGGTGATGGCTTTAGGGTTAAGCGGGCCTATGCAAGGGATGTATCATTTAATCACCCATGCCTTTTTTAAAGCCCTTCTATTCTTGGCGGCAGGCAGCGTGATTTATGGCCTTCATCACGAACAAAATATCTGGAACATGAAAGGTCTTTTAAAAAAGATGCCCATCACCGGCGTCACCTTCCTTATAGGAGCGCTGGCCCTTTGCGGTATTTTCCCGCTCAGTGGTTTTTGGAGTAAAGATGAAATTTTATCTCTGGCCTGGGAGCACAACACCGTGCTTTATGTGCTTGCAGCTTTTGCCAGCGGCTTAACATCTTTTTATATGGGACGCTTATTTTGGGTTGCGTTTTGGGGAAAGACCTACTCTGCTGATGCCTCCCAAGAATCCCCGGCGGTCATGACGATCCCCTTGATCGTTTTAGCCATCTTTTCTGCCTGCGCGGGGTTCATAGGCATTCCTCATTGGCTCTACCCTCAAATACCCGATCAACCGCTGAATATAAAAATCGCTTTAATGTCTTCTTTGCTGGCCGTCTTAGGTTTAGGGGCTTCCTACATGCTCTACCGCAAGCGTCCTGCCGTCGACCCGATAGAAAAAACACTTAACGGGCTTTACGTTATTTTAAAAAATAAATACTACTTTGATAGTGTGTACAACTGGTATGTCGAGTGTGTCCAGCAAAAATCAGCCCTATTATTATCTCAATTCGAGAAAATATACATTGATCGTCTGTGTGTCGGCGGCCTTAAAAACACGGCCAAAACCTCGGCCCGCGTCTTTCGCCATTTACAAAATGGCTTAGTGGGGTTCTACGCCTTGATTTTTGTTTTGGGAGCTATATTATTATTTTTGTTTTTGATGCAACTCAATAGGTATCCTATATAACAAAATTTGTCATGCATGTCATTCCGGCGAAACTCATGCATGTCATTCCGGCGGAACTCATGCATGTCATTCCGGCGGAACTCATGCATGTCATTCCGGCGGAAGCCGGAATCTATAACAGAATTAATTCTGAATTGGATCCCCGATTAAAACATTCGGGGATGACATTCGGACTATGAGTTACGTACCGCGCCCTCATACCGGGTACTATCGTTGGTCGTAACTCATGTCCTCAGGTCACTTATGATCATGCCGACTCTGTCATGGATCCTTTTATTACCGACGGTGGGCTTAGGGCTGCTCTTCCTGGTCCCGTCTCATAATATCTCCTGGCTGCGCAGGATTTCGACTCTGGCCGCCTTGCTGCCGTTGGTTTTGTCTGTCTGGTTTTTTGCCGCGTATGATCATGCGGCGGGCGGTTTTCAATTCATTGAAAAAATTCCCTGGGTTGTCCCCTTTGGGATTTCCTATCATTTAGGCGTGGACGGGATTAATTCCCTGCTTTTACTTCTTGTAGGGATCGTTTCCCTCTGTGCAGTTTTAATCTCGGAGCCTGTCAAAGAACGGGTCAAAGAATATTACATCCTTTTGTTACTTACGACCATCGGCGCCTACGGCGCTTTTCTTTCTTTGGATATTTTCTTTTTCTATTTCTTCCATGAAATTGTGACCATCCCGGTCTTTTTGATGATTGCGATCTGGGGGACTGACCGCAAAGAACATGCCGCCATGAAATTGACCCTCTATTTAACCGCTGGCGCACTCCTGTCTCTGATTGGATTGACAGCCCTTTATCATGCGGTGGGCTTAAACACTTTTGATTTCATTCAAATCCAACAGTATTTGGTACTTCATCCTTTGCCGATAGCCCTTGCGGGTTGGATTTTTCCGCTTATCCTCGTCGGTTTTGGCATTACGCTTACCCTCTGGCCTTTTTATACCTGGGCGCCCGAAGGCTACGCGGCCGCGCCCACGTCCATCAGTATGTTGCATGCCGGTGTCCTCAAAAAAATGGGAGCTTATGCCATTATCCGTTTCGCCATCCAATTAATGCCTCAAGCCGCGCACATCTGGATGCCTATCGTCGCTGTTTTAGCGATATTGAATATTATTTTCTGCGGGCTTGTGGCGCTGACCCATCGTGATTTGAAATATATTTTGGGGTATGCCAGCTGCAGCCACATGGGATATCTCCTGCTGGGGCTCGCGTGCTTGAATATCATCGGCCTTAACGGGGTGGTGTTTTTAATGTTTGCGCACGGCGTTATGGTGGCCCTTGCGTTTGCGTTGGTCGGTTTTGTGGCCAATCAAACCCGGACCCGTAATTTGGATGAATTAGGCGGACTCATCAAATGCATGCCGTTTATCGGCACCTGTTTTATGATGGCGGCCCTTGCCGCCAGCGGTGTCCCCGGATTTGCCAACTTTGTCGCGGAAATAATGGTTCTTTTGGGTTCATGGACCTCCTACCGCGCGCTTAGCGTATTGGCCGTCTTAGGTCTTGTGCTCACGGCCATCTATATGCTGAAGGCTATCCGCCTCGGTTTTCAAGGCCCCCTGAAACTCCAATGGGCCCAACTGACTGATGCCCAAACAGCGCTGGCGAAATTGCCTTATGCCTTGTTGGTGGCCGTATTAATCATCGTCGGATGCTGGCCATCATTAATTGTAAAACACATTGATTCAAGTACTAAGACGATTGTAAAAATGATAAATTGATTCCCCTCCCTTGATGGGAGGGGCCAGGGGAGGGTGATTATCGACGAGCATCATCTTTGTTTGCACCCCCACCTAACCTCCCCCATACAGGAGGAGGAATAGAAAAAAGGCCTATGTTTCCCCTTATTCACTGGAACTTAATTTCTTTAGAAATGTTGATGACCATCACCCTGGTCTTTTTGGTGGTCTTGGATATTGTTTTGCCTAAAGACATCTTAAAAGACTGGCTGGGCACTTTAAGTTTTATCGCCCTGTTTGGGTTGATTGTTTTTTGGAGCACCCAACAGCATCAAAGTGGCGTGACATTTAGCGGGATGTTCGTCATGGATCCCCTGGCATGGTTTTTCAAAGGGTTTTTCCTGCTGACGATGGTTTTCGTTTTTGTCATGACCCAGCAGTTCTTTAAGGCGTTAGGCAAACGTCGGAACGAATTCTATTTGTTACTGTGGTTGGCGTTAATCGGCATGTGCTTCCTTGCCTCCAGCGCTGATTTTCTTTTAATGTTTATCTCGCTGGAAATACTCACCCTGTCTTTATATGTCATGACCGCGTATCTGAAGAGCGACAAACTTTCCATTGAAGCGGGGATGAAGTATCTAATTTTAGGCTCTCTGGCATCGGGCTTTTTCCTCTACGGCATGAGTCTTCTCTACGGTGCCACCGGCTCCACACGTTTTGAGGTAATTCAAGGTTTTGTCGACACCCATGCCCTGGCGCCCATGACCCTTTTGGCCTTGGTCCTTATTTTCGCCGCAGTTGCCTTTAAAATCGCGGCTGTGCCCTTTCATATGTGGGTCCCTGATGTGTATCAAGGCGCCCCGACACCTGTCACGGCTCTACTTTCCGTCGGCTCCAAGGCCGCCGGATTTGTTATCTTAATCCGGCTTTTCTTCGGTGTTTTCGCTGCCTGGCATCCGCAGTGGAGTTTGGTGCTGGCACTTCTTTCCGTAATCACGATGACCTACGGCAATTTGGTGGCGATGTTTCAAACTAATATTAAACGATTGCTGGGTTATTCCACCATCAGCCACGCGGGTTATCTGTTGATGGGTGCAGCGGCGGGCTCTTGGCTGGGGGCCGGAGCTATCAATTTTTATCTTTTAGGATTTCTGTTTACGAATTTGGCTGCATTTTTAGTCATTGTCCTGTTTTCTGCGGCGACAAACTCTGATGAAATTGACAGTTACGCGGGACTCTCCCGGCGCTCAGGTATTTTAGCCTGCACCATGTTGTTAGCGCTGGTGTCGTTGGCGGGTTTGCCGCCCTTGGCAGGATTCTTCGGAAAATTTGCTTTACTGATGGCGGTCATCAACCGTGGGCTTATTGGGCTGGCCCTGGTTGCCGGGGTCAATATGGTGATTGCGCTCTATTACTATCTGATGATCGCCAAACGCATGTACGTGGACGTCCCCCCAAATGCTTGCCCTATCCCTGTATCCATGAACATGCGCTTGATTCTTGGCGTGGCCATCATCGGGATCATCGCTATCGGCATCTTCCAAGGCCCCTTCCTCGACGCCGCCTTAAACGCCGTCAAAGGGATGTGCTTCCTTCCCCCCTCTTTTTTTTAAGGGATGCGCTTCCTTCCCCCCTCTTTTTTTAAAGAGGGGGATAGGGGGAGTTTAAACCACTGCCTTGTTTAGATTGATTGTGCGGCTGCGGCTTGCACTATTTGAAACTCCGTCGACGAAAGGTTGCGCCCATCCACTCCCACCTGCACGCTATACCTGCCGATCTTAGGGATTTGAATAACGCCATTGCCGATCACCAGATTAAACCTGTACCTCGTGATATTCACTCTCACCGGTATAGAAAAAGGTATTTTAGTTTGAGGAATGACCCTGTTGCCGTCTGCATCAATCACATCCAGTTCTAATAAATGCGCCACCCCCACCTCTGTTGACATCAATTCCAGGATAACAACCAGCCCGAATTGTACCTGTGTCGGAAAACTCGCTACACTCCAGGTATCCACTCCTCCGCGCAACAAAGAAAATGTGCCGTCCGGATGGGGCGTTGCCGCGCTGCATAATAATATCGATTTTACTTCCATTATTTTTCTCCTTAGTCTTCCATCAACCGTTTTTTGTTGTAAATCATGTCCTCGCGGGAGTATTCGGCGATGTTGAGTTTGCCCGTGTCCATGCGGATGGCATCTTCCGGGCAGACCTCAACGCAAAAACCGCAGTAAACGCATTTGCCCAGATCGAGAATGAATTCAGCGGGGTATTTTTCAATATTGGGATCCGGATGTTCTGCGGCGGTAATTTCAATACACCTGGCAGGACAAACGGTTTCACACATCATGCAGGCCACACAACGGGGAGAGCCGTCCTCGCGTTTCGTCAGCCGGTGACGGGTCCTTGAACGAAAACTCAGGGGCCGCGGTTTTTCCGGATATTGGTATGTAGCCGCCGCCGGAATATCCCGGCAAAGCCCCACTGCATGAAGCATGTGCAGGCCTAAATTACGGAAGAAATGTTTAGAGGTAATCCCCACACCGCTAAACAGCGAAGGAATATACGTATTTTCCCACCAGGTCAATTGGCGGCGATTGGATTGGGCCCACTTGGGATTTTCCATAAATTTACCTTAAAAGAATAATAATAACTGCCGTTATGGCAATATTGAATAAAGATGCCGGCAGCAAAATCTTCCATCCCAAATTCATCAACTGATCATAACGAAACCTCGGGAACGTCCAGCGCACAGCCATTAAAAACCAAATAAAAAAAATGACCTTGATCAGGAACGAGAGAACCCCTAAGAGTGCGACCGGTAAATTAGACAGCGCTATATGTCCTCCCCAGGGAAAAGAAAATCCATCCGGATGCAAAAACGGCACCTGCCAACCTCCCAGGAATAACGTCGTCATAAGGCTTGCGACTAACACGGTCTCGATCAAATCCGATAAAAAGAACATCCCGAATTTCATGCCGCTATATTCCACAAAATACCCGATGATTTCCGATTCTCCCTCGGGCAGATCAAAAGGAGTACGTTTTGTTTCAGCGGTGGCCGCCGTTAAAAACAAAATAAATGCCAGCGGCTGAAGGAAAATCCCCCACTTGGGAAGCCAACCGCCCAAAAGATAGCTCCCTTGAGCGCGGACCAGCATCTGCAAATCCACCGTGTTAAAAACCATGACAACACCCATAATGGCTGCCCCCATGGTGACTTCATAGGCAATCATCTGGGCCGCGGCGCGCATAGCACCCAAAAAAGCATAATTATTATTGGAAGCAACCCCTCCTAACACCACCCCATAAACGCCCATGGACATCATGGCAAAAATAAAAATAAGGGCAATGTTTAGGTTGGCGGCCTGCAGCTCAATGACGCGATTGCCTAAAATCAATTGATTGCCAAAAGGAATGGCCGCAAAAGCGACTATAGCAAAGGTGAAAGATACATACGGGGCCAGATAAAATAAGAACTTATTTGCCCCTTCGGGGATGAATTCCTCTTTGCTGAGCATTTTAAGAAAATCCGCGATCGCGTGAAAAAGCCCCAGCGCCTTAAACCCGAAAATGGTCGCGCGATTGGCTCCTATGCGGTCTTGCATCAAGGCGCTTTGCTTGCGCTCGACCCAAGTCAGAAGACCGGCGATATTAAACACGACGAATAAAGTGCCGCAGCTTAATAATAATTTGATCGTTATATCGCTCATATTTCTTACCCACTGCAAAGGGGCGTCTCGGTCTTGACGTTAAGGGGCTCCTAATTGAATCGCGTATGTAGGGGCCGACCTTGTGTCGGCCCAAATGGATTTTCTCCTCTACTTCTTTAATAACATCCCCTGATCAGAAAGTTTTTCGTACGTCATTTCTGAAAAGGGAGCTATGGTTGCTGCTATATCTTTAAATATCGCTTGAGAATCTTTATAGTTAAGCGGGGTGCCTAATTTTTCACTGAGCATGGATAAAATTTCCCAATCCGCACGAGCCTCCCCCAACGGAGGGAAGGCGCTCCAAATCCGCTGGACACGCGACTGACAATTGGTGAATGTCCCCTCTTTTTCAGCGTAGACACTGCGGGGTAAATTCAAATGGGCATAGCTGCAGGTCTCATTGATATTACTGCCCTGAAAAACAAGCAGTTTTACCTTTCCGGCAATCTGCTCGACGGTGTCCTTCCCCCAAAGCTTGACTAAATCATGTGCAAATACATACAACACATCAATCTCCCCTTGCTTGGCTTTTTCCATAATCTGTTGAGCATTGCCATCCGACGCAAGTATGACCGCAGCCCCTGCCGTATTGGGATTTTTGTCCGCTTTCATAAGAAAATGATCGCTGTCCCCCGGTTTTTCAGGCACCCTGAAATCTACCGATACCCCGCCCAGCAGTTGTTTAAATAGCTTTTGAATCACAAAAAGGTCTTCATTGGTCAATTGCGCAGAGGCTAAAACACCGATTCTATTGAGACGATGAGAATCTCTCAAAGGAGAAATGGCCTGCGCCAAGATGTCCATCGCCCTCTCCCATGAAATCAATTCATCTTTAAATTGTACTCGCAGGATTCTATTTTCATCAATGAAATGGTAATTATACCGGCCCTTGTCGCAAATCCAATAGCTATTAACGTCGGGGTTAAGCCGCGGCTTAAGGCGCATGACCCGCGCTTCCTTGTACGCATGAGGCCGCGATTTGTCCCATTCGACGGTAATATTGCATCCCATGCTGCAGCTGGGACACACCGATTGTGTTGGCTCCAAGTACCAAACGCGGCACTTGAAGCGGAAATCTTTGTCCGTCAAAGCTCCCACCGGACAAATGTCGACGACATTCCCGGAATAATTATTATCCAGTTGTTTACCCGGGTAAACATCCAATTGGGAATGATCCCCGCGGTTAAAAATGCCGAATTCGTGCGTTTTGGTAATATTGTCCGTAAAACGCACGCATCGCGTACACAGGATGCATCTTTCCTGGTCCAGCATGACGGTGGGCCCGATTGAAAAAGCCTTCTTTTCTTTTTTAACCTTGACATCGGCTAAGCGGCTGTTGTACAGGCCATGCGCCATGTAATAATCCTGCAATTTACATTCCCCTGACTGATCGCATACCGGACAATCCAGCGGATGATTGACCAACAAAAATTCCAATACGCTTTTACGGGCTTCCAGGACCTTGGGAGAATTTGTCGAAACCACCATCCCCTCGGCCACCGGCGTATAGCAAGAAATTTGCAATTTGGATTGTTTGTCCACTTCAACCAAACAAATACGGCAATTGCCGGCAATGGGCAGGGCCGAATGATAACAGTAGTGGGGAATCGATATCCCCAATTTTTTCGCTGCCTGGATGATCGTTGTCCCAGCCGGGACTTCTATCTGTTTTCCATCAATGGTTAAATGAGGCATATCCTGTCTTCCCTAACATTACTTTTCCAAATAATTACTAGAGTGGTGCCGTTTCCTTAATTGATATTACAAATACGGCCTCTGATCTTGTTTTCAAACTCATGACGAAATTTGGCAACATAACTGCCGACACACATGGTGACCGCATCCCCGAAGGCGCAAATCGTATTGCCTCCGATATTATCCACAATCCCCGGGAGATTGTTCAAATCATGCGGCCGGGCTGTTCTTTCATAAATCCTTTGTATATTGCGATAGGCCCATCCGCTGCCTTCACGGCAGGGAGAACATTGCCCGCAGGATTCATTGGCAAAAAACCTGGCCGCCACCATCGCCGCGAAAACCATGTCGGTGGTATCATCCATGACAATGATCCCGCCGGAGCCCGCCATCGAGCCGATCGCTTTAAGAGAATCAAAATCCATTTTCACATCAATTTCATCCGCTGTCAGGACCGGCGCTGAAATGCCCCCCGGGATGACCGCCTTAAGCGTGTGTCCAAGGGGAATGCCGCCGGCATGTTCATAGATAATGGCACGTAACGGTGTTCCCATAGGCAGCTCATATAATCCGGGCTTCTGGACATGGCCGCTCACACAAAAAAGCCGGGTGCCTCCGTTTTTTTCACATCCTAATTGTGCAAACCACTCGGCGCCTTTATTGATAATAGGCGCTACACACGCAATCGTTTCCACATTATTAACGACCGTAGGACATCCAAACAACCCTACCACCGCCGGAAATGGCGGTTTAAGACGAGGGAATCCCTTTTTCCCTTCCAGCGATTCTAAAAGTCCGGTTTCTTCGCCGCAGATATAGGCCCCTGCCCCCTGGTGAACGACCACATCGATATCAAAATCCATGCCCATAATGCCCCGGCCCAAAAATCCGGCCTTGTAGGCCTCCTCCACCGCGCCTTGAAATGTTTGAAAGGATTTTTCGTATTCTCCGCGGATATACACGTACGCTTTGTGACTGCCAATGGCAAAGCATGTGATAATAATCCCCTCAAGCACGGCATGCGGGTCCTGCTCCAAAATGTATCTGTCTTTAAATGTCCCCGGCTCTCCTTCATCGGCATTGACGACTAAATATTTAGGCTTAGGGCTCTCCCGCGGAATAAAACTCCATTTTCTCCCCGTCGGAAATCCTGCCCCGCCTAACCCGCGTAAGTTAGACTTCTTGACCTCATCAATGACTTGGGAGGGCGTCATGTGCGTCAAGGCTTTGCGGGCAGCCCGATAACCATTATCCTTGACATAATTGATGAAACTCTGTGAACTGTCCTGGCCAAAATGCCGGCTGATAACTTTTTCCATAATTAACTATTCTTATCAATTATTTCGTCGATTTTCTTCTTGTTTAAACAACCTGTGTATTCCTTATTAACCCGCATCACGGGTGCTGTTTCGCAAGCGCCCAGACACTCCACTACGCTCAAGCTAAATTTGCCGTCGGGCGTTGTTTCTCCGGGGTTAATGCCTAATCTTTCTTTCAGATGGGCAATGATCTCTTCACTCCCCTGTAAAGCGCAAGAGGTGGTTTGGCAAACGGAAAAATGGCATTTGCCTTTTTTAGCCTGATGGAACAAATGGTAAAAAGAAACAACTTCATGCACCTGCACCACCGGCATACCCAAATACTCCGCCATGTTCTTTTCTGCCAGCGGTGATATCAGGCCTTCTTTGTGTTGGATATATTGCAGCGCCGGCAAAAGCGCCGCGCGCTTGTGCTCATACTTGGCTGTAATCTTATCCAACTCTTGTAAATACTCCGCGGTAAAAATAATGTCCTCCCGGTAAATGATATAGAATTAAAAAATAGGGGACAGCGCCCTATTTTTCCTTACTATCGATCCAACTCCCCGGCAATCATATTCACCGAACCAAACGTCGGGACTAAATCAGCCATCATGCCCCCAATCAAACATTTAGGCAACGCGGCCATAATCGCGAAACACGGCGGACGCACACGGACACGCCATGGTTTATCTCGGCCGTCGGAAACAATGTAAAATCCCAGCTCTCCATTGGCCCCCTCGACAGGAAAATACGCCTCTCCCGCGGGAGGACAAAGCCCGTGGCCGTACATGACTAACTTAAAGTGGTTCATCAGCCCTTCAATATTGCCATACGTATCTTCTTTGGCAGGCAACACCACGTCTTTTCTCATCGCGTTAATGGCACCATAGTATTTCCTGGTGCTGCCTTGCAAGGTGGGGTCTGTCGTCACCTCATCTTCAATGAATTCCTGGGTTTGTCCCATCTTGCCCCGGTCGACCATTTGGGCCGCGGGAATTATACAACCTGTCAGGTCGCCGGCAATGGGCCCGTCGGGAATTTGCTGCAAGCACTGCTCAACCATCCTTAAGGATTGTTCCATCTCTGCCATGCGGACAAAATAACGGTCGAGATTATCCCCCGTGGTCCCCGTGGGCACATCAAAATCCAGGCGATCATAAATCAAATAGGGACTTGCTTTGCGCACATCATAGGCGATGCCCGTCGACCTTAAAAACGGGCCGGTAATTCCGTAAGAAATCGCCTCTTCAGGGGAAATTCTTCCCACATCCTTCATCCGGTCGAAAAAAATACGGTTGCGGGTCAACAAATCATCCACCTCAATGAGCACTTGGCGGACCTGTTCTATTTTTCCAAAAGCCTTGTCGGCAAAACCTTGCGTTAAATCCGCTTTGACGCCGCCGATACGCACATACGAGACGGTCAGCCTGGCCCCTGTGACGTCTTCTATCAACTCATATAAATATTCGCGGGCCTGCATCATATACAAAAACACCGACATCGCCCCCAATTCCATGGCCGTGGCGCCTATACACGTCAAATGGTCAGTGACGCGTGAAATCTCGCTCATGATGACACGGATATATTTCGCCCGCAAAGGGATATCAATGCCTAATAATTTTTCAACACTCAACGCAAACCCGACGTTATTGATAAGCGGAGAGACATAGTTAAGACGGTCTGTATACGGAAAGCACTGCGTATACATCACAGTCTCGCACATTTTTTCAAAGGCCCGGTGGAGATAGCCGATCTCAACCTCGACACCTTTGATCTTCTCGCCATCCAGCTCCATAATAAGACGGATGACCCCGTGCGTCGCCGGATGCGAAGGCCCTACATTTAATAACATGGAACGCGTCTCGGTCATCAGATTTGTGGTCCAATCAGGGGTTGGCGTTTGTTCACCGGATAATCCTTGCGCAACGGATGTCCTTGAAATGCCTCATACATCAAAATGCGTTTACAATTAGGGTGCCCCTTGAATCGAATGCCAAACATATCCCAAACTTCCCTTTCGTACCAGTTAGCGCAAGCCCAAAGGTCGCAGAGTGAATCCACCTCGGGATTTTTTTCATCAAGGGCAACCTTAATGCGCATCCGGTGGTTATACTTAAGGGAAAAAAAATGATACACAACTTCAAAGCGCCATTCTTTGGCAATCCGTCCTCCGGCATAAAACAAATAATCAACTGCGGTCAGGTCCATTAAAAAATTAAAATCCAACTCCGGAGTTTCTTTTAAAAATTGGGCAACGGCCCTCAGCGCAGAGGCTCGGATAGTGATCATTTCATCCCCTCTAAAGACATGCGCTTCCAGGATTTCTGGGGCAAATTGTTCTTGAACTTTTTGTGCTGGTGTCATCTAAGGTTCTCTGTGTTTAATCTGCCCCTCTATCGAATACCCTTGCTGCATACCCGCGGGTCGTCCTGTTTTAAGGCGAGGGTCATACAGCCCCCTGGACTGCTCGCCTTTTTGGATTTTTTCCTGGAGTTTTATTAGCCCGTCAATCACATTTTCAGGACGAGGGGGGCATCCCGGAATATAAATATCCACCGGAATAATCGTGTCAATGCCCATCACGGTTGCGTAATTATCGTAAAAGCCTCCGGTACACGTACAAACCCCAAACGCCACCACCCATTTGGGTTCGCACATTTGATCGTAGACGGTTTTTAAGACAGGGGCTATTTTTTGGCTGATTGTCCCCACGACAAAAAGGACATCCGATTGCCTGGGTGAAAAACGCGGGAACCCGGCGCCAAAACGGTCCTGGTCGTAATGAGAGGCGTTGGTCGCCATATATTCCATGCCGCAACAGGCCGTCACAAACGGATATTGAAAAATGGAAAATTTACGCGCCCAGCCTAAAGCGTCCGTTAATTTCGAGGTAAAAAAATTCGCTGACGCATGTGAAGGTGTCATCGTTTTTACTCCCACTCTAGGGCCTTTTTTTTCAAAACATAAAAAAGTCCCAACACCACAAACCCTATAAAAACAGCCATCTCCGCCAATCCAAATACCCCTAAGCTTCTAAAGACGACAGCCCAAGGAAAAAGAAACACCAGCTCGACGTCAAATACAATAAAAAGCATGGCCACTATATAAAAATGCACCGGGGCCTTCCCACCGGGCAAAGCAAAAGGTTTCATGCCACATTCGAAAGGTTTGGATTTCGCCGGACTGGGGAATTGGGGCGCCAAAAACTTAGGGATCGTCAACAGGACAATCGCCATGGCCCATGCGAATAAAAAAGCAAATAGTATCCCTACGTATTCTAACATGCTTGCCCCTTACAAATTCTCTAAAATCATGTCCACGTCGACAAAATCCTTGACCAGCCGCCTGGCCTCAAGGATTTTATCGCGGTCTGTCTTCTGGATTTTGGGCGTCATATGCTCAATGGCGGCCGCGATGGTATAGGTGTCTTTGTCCGAATACAAAACCGGAATACGGCTGTCTTTAAGCAATCCGCCGATTTTAGGGTCAGGAATCAGGCCCCCGGTTAATATAAGGCCGGCGACCTTGACCGCCCGCCCCTGCTGCAATAGATACGAGGAAACTGTGACCAGCATATTGTCCACCCGGTCTCCGGATGTGATGACCAAAGCCCCGTCACGCAGGTGACCGATCATATTATAAGGTTCCATGGCCGCGACAATGGCATCATAAACACGGGTTTGCAAATTTTCCTCACCCGAAAAAACTTTTAAATCCAGAAGTTCTTTGATCTGCGCCATCGTAGGCGCGCTTAACCAATCCATCTGGGGAATGACGCCCAACAGCCTGATCCCCTTGCTCTTAAGCCCACGGCCGACGATATCCTTGATTTTTTCCATCTTTTCCGGGATGACCTTATTGATAATAACGCCCAATACCGGGACTTTGCGCAAATCAAACAGGACTTTGTTGAGCATGATTTCGTCGATAGCGCGGCCTATGCCGCCGCCGGATATAATAATGACCTGGGAGCCCAGCAATGCCGCGACATCCGCGTTAGAGCAATCAATCACGGAGCCTACCCCCGCATGGCCGGTGCCTTCGACAATGATGGCGTCCTTGCCCCTGGTAATCGTCTGAAAGGATTTTAAAATTTTGTCCTGCAATTCCTGTCTTTTGGGCTCAAGTATATATTTTTCAGTATAGCCATGACCGATGGTCACCGGGCTCATGTCTTTAATGTGCTTCTTACAGTGATACACCTCGCCTATCAAATACGTGTCTTTATCAATGGTCTCTTCGGCATAAGGCACAGTTTCCTGGCCCACGGGCTTCATAAACGCCGTCCTGATCTTGCGCTCCTGAAAATTCTTAAAAAGACCGAGAGCCAAGGTGGTCTTGCCGGCGTTTTGATGGATGGCCGATATAAATATGTTTTTAAGGTGCCCTGATTTTTTACTCATAATCAATTAAAATATCATAAATGGCTTTCGCCTTTTAATCAATGCTTTAGATGCTCAAATAAAACATACGGATAAATCCCCGAAGAGTGGTTGTCGCTCCAGATGATATTGACCGCATAATGACCTAACGGCATAATGTCACGGGGGAAAATATCCGCCGGGATCTTGGTGATGTCTACCATCCGCTCACCGGTCGTCTCAGACACGCACCCGGCACACGGGCAATGGACACGCAGATCAAAGGCCTTGGCTGCCAGCACCCGCCCGTCGCTGAAAGTCAAAACCACCTGCCCTTCCTTAAAAGCCGTCTCTGTTAACTGTGCTTGGGATGACTCCCCGTCTTTCACTGCCTGCAACAAGGCCTCCCCTGCCTTTTGGATATATACATCCGGCTGATACTGGCTCATCGGGAGGGACAATGCCTCTAAAATCGGTATCTCCACTAAAGTCCTGATGCCGAATCGTTGGGCTAAGTTTCCTGCTTTATGTTCACCGAAAATAGTATATTTCTTGCCCGTATCCGGAGTGACAAAATACGCCATGTTCTCGATGACGCCTAAAATAGGCACTTTGACTTTTTCAAACATCAGTATCCCGCGCGCCGTATCCACCAACGACAAGGTATGCTGGGTGGTGACAATCACAGCCCCTGTCAATTTGATCGACTGGGTAATCGTTAATTGCACATCCCCTGTCCCGGGCGGCAAGTCTAATATCAAATAATCAAGCTCTCCCCAATCGGTTTGAAATAACACCTGTTGGATATACTTCGTCACCATGGGCCCGCGCATAACCGCCGGAGCATCCCCCCATAAAAAGCCGAAAGACATGAGTTTTAGATTACGGCAATCAATAGGGACTGCCATTTTAAATTCATTAATCTGCGCTTGAATATTATGCAGTTGGAACAGCGCCGGCAGCGACGGCCCAAAAATATCCATGTCCAACAATCCTGTCCTGAATCCCCGGTGGGCTAATTCTAAGGCCAAGGCCGCGGCTATCGTTGACTTGCCCACCCCGCCTTTGCAGGAAGAAATGGCTATGACATGACTGACTTTAGATAAAGCGAAAGGATTGCTGCTCATCGAATAATCCTCCTTTGTTTATTATCACAATTTTTCACAAATAGGCTACAAAAATCGTGTTTTGGGATTACAATCGATACTATGAACAATTGGCTAAAAAAACTCTCCACCGAACGCTGGCTTGGCGTCCTTTTTATCGTGCTCGTTGGCGCCATTGCCTATCACAATTGCCTGCCCAATGAGATGTTCTGGGATGACGATGATTTTATCCGCAACAACCGCTACATCAAAGATTTCCATTATTGGCCTCTATGGTTTTCTCAAAATTTGGTGGCCGGCAGTTATTTGGTAAGCAATTATTGGAGGCCTTTGCTGTTAAGTATTTTTGCCCTGGAATGGCATTGGTGGCAAGGGGGGGTTACTGGCTGGCATGCTGTCAGTGTCGGGGTTCACATCCTCGCCGCTACTGTTCTTTATTATTTGTTTAGCCTTCTCTTTGAGAGCAAATCAGATTCCCGCCTGCCCCGCCTCGGCGGAGGCTTGCGCGGGAATGACAAAAGTGGCATAAATTTATTAGCGCTTCTGGTCGCTTTGATTTTTGTCGCTCACCCCGTCCACAATGAAGCGGTGGTCTATGTCAACAGCATGGGAGATGCGCTGGCCAGCCTGCTCGTTTTATCCAGCCTGCTGTGCTATGCCCGTTTCCGCCAATCGCCAAAGCCGGCCTACATAAGCCCTTCTTATTATGCCTCTCTGCTTTTTTTTCCGTTAGCGGTGATGGCCAAAGAAACCGGTTTTGTGTTGGCCGGATTACTTCCCTTAATGGATTTTCTCCTGCTGCAAAATAAAAAATCTTGTCTGATCCGCGTCCAAAAAACCGCAGCGGCCCTCTGGCCGCTATTGGCGTTCGCGGTGACCTATGTTATCCTGCGCGCCACCGTGCTTAATTTTGCCAACAGTTTTAATTTTTATAACCAGGCGAGCAATGCTTTTACCGCCCACCCCAGCATCCGGATCATGACTTTCTTTAAAGCCATGACGCAGTACACCGGTTTTCTTTTTTTTCCCTATCAATTGAGGGTGGAGAGGCAACTGCCCTGGGCCCAATCCCTCTGGGAATGGGATGTTATCGTCGGAGGGCTTATCGTTGCGGCTTTGTTGGCTGCGGCATTTAAATATGGAAAAACCAAACCGTGGGTGGCTTTTGGCGTAGGCTGGTTTTTTATCGCTATAGCTCCGGCCTCGAATATTATAGTCCCCATCAACGCCGTCATTTACGAGCATTTCCTTTACCTGCCCATGATCGGTATTACTTTAATCTTTGTTCATTCACTCCTGGATTGGGCTGAAAAACGCCGGACAACGGCAACGCTATGTAAAATTATGGGTGTCGTTCTCATGATATTTTGCGCCGTCAATATCCACCGCAACCTGGATTGGCGGACCTCCATCGGTTTCTACGAACAGCTCGTCACCTACAGGCCTGACGATTACCGTGTCATCAATAATTTAGGCATGGAGTACGCCAATAACGGTATCCGCGATAAAGCCGAAGCCACCTATCTCAAGGCCATTGCCTTAGACCCCCAAAACCCCGTGGCCTACCACAATATCGCCGGCACTTACCGCGACACCGGGCGCATAGCCCTGGCGCTCAAGAATTTTCAAAAAGCCATTGCGCTTAATCCCGGTTTTATTTTTTCTTACCGTTCTTTGGCTGATCTTTACTGGAAACTCGGGCAATATGCTCAATGCAGGGAGAATCTGCTGCAGGTCTTGCGCATAGACCCGAACGATGCCTCTATCCGTCAGGCCCTGCGCATAGTGGAAGAAAAGCTTACTGAAAAATCTTCTCCAGGGGCTTAGCCTCAATCCTTAAACCCCCGTCATGCTCAATATGGATCGTGTACAAATACCCGGGAATAAAAACAACGCCGGGCGCTTCGATTTGCACGCTCTTGATGCCGGCATTTTTTGCTTTTTTATCATCAAAAGCAAAACGCCAAAAATCTTTCCAGAATCTGTTTTCAAAACCCCCCGCGCGCCCCGGGATTTTATAGCCGTTGGGGATTGTGTCCATCTGGGTAATGGGAAATTCCTGCGTATTGCGGCCGTCGAGAAAAAACGCCTTCCAAAATAAATACACGCTTTTGCCCCTGAAACGGTCCCCGGCGGCCACAAATTTATCTTCGAAACGCACGACCAAAGACTGAAACTGAATCAAATTCCCGCTGAAAGTAAAATATTTGGGCTCCAGCGGCTTGTCTTCGGCATCATACTCGACGAATTTGATGGTGGTAAAATTCCGGTGCGAGGCCTCATCGAAATTCACCTTGGTCACCAGCACCTGGGCGGCACGCGATTCAGCCCTAAGGCGCTGCAGTATTTGCTGATACGCATGCTCCTGAATAAAGCGGTTGACCAGCCACCAGGCGGCTATCATCAACAAGAGGATAATCAAAAGTTTTTTCATAACGGCGATACCCTTCCCGATACTTTCTTGCGGCATAGGAAAGTATAAAATTATTTACGCAGGCAAGGAATCTCGGCTTTCCCTTTATAAAAAGAGCCGCTAGACGGAAGCCGAGCTTGCTTGAGCAGATGGGTAAATTTAGGATTGACCGCATAGCCTAATTCTTGCGCTTTGCGTAAATTGTCCCAAGCCTTATCGTACTCTTTTAACTGATAAAAAACAACGGCCAGGTTATTATACGTCTGTGCAAAGTTCGGAGCTACCTCAAGGGCTTTGGTAAAATCCTTGATGGCCTGCGCGTACATTTTTTGTTTAACAAAGGCATTGCCGCGATTGTTATACCCTTCTACACGGTCCGGGTTTAATAGAATGGCCTTATTATAATCCGCCATCGCGCCGGCAAAATACCCCTGGCTTGAAAAAACAGCGCCGCGGTTGACATAAGCATCTGCAAACCTTGAATTGATGTCAATGGCCTGATTTAAGTCAGCAACGGCTTGCGTAAGGTTGCCCTGATGATAATACACCATTCCGCGATTATTATAAGCATCTGCATATCGTGGATATATGTCAATGGCCCTGTTTAAATGCGCCAGGGCTTGCGTGTACTGCCCTTCTTTATCCAGGGAAAAACCGTAATTGTTGTGCGGCCTTGCTTTATCAGGAGATTTTTGCACGGCATCTGCCCATAAAACAAGATCATTCTTCCAGACTGTATTGCGCAGAAAGGTGGCCATCGCGAATAGCGCAATGATACACCATAAAATCCCCAACACTATTTTGCGTCTATGACTAAGCATCGACAACGCCGCCACCCCTGCCAAAAAGAACCCGAACGAAATAAGATACAATTTATGCTCAAAGATCACATTGGCCCGGGGCGCCAAATTGGCGGAAAATGTGACCAGCATCCACGCCAAACCAAAAGCTATTAATGGAACGCTCCGGCGCAGCTTGATGATCAAAACAGTCATACTGCCCATCACGGCCAACCCCACCAAAGTCAATGGCGGAGAAAGAAGTCCTGTGGAGGCCGGATAATCGTAATCCAAATTCTGATGGATAGGCAGCACCAACAAACGCAAAAAGGTCAAAAAGACCCTCATCTGAGTTAACAGATAATGTGCCGGGGTTAACATGTCCCCGTCGTGGGATTCTGAAAGGACTGATTGTGAAAAAACACTTAACCCCTGCTGCCCCATTTTGGTAAACAGCTCATATAATAAAACCCCGGCAATCGCTAAAACAATATATAACGTCTTATTGTCCTTTTTAGGAAATAGGATCCACTCCGCCGCCAGCATCATCGCCGGCACGGTAATGACCACTTCCTTGGTCAGAATACCCAAAACAGCTAAAAGCCCTGAGAAGACGAACAATCTGATTTTATGTACCCTGTCCACGGCC